>Ga0209676_1002201_pt1 | contig 14552 bp, 16 predicted proteins | sample AraplaCvi_mLB_r2_FD_184282 | JGI IMG/M metagenome (GOLD analysis project Ga0209676, IMG submission 184282) | Arabidopsis root microbial communities from North Carolina, USA - plate scrape MF_Cvi_mLB_r2 (SPAdes) (version 2) | ecosystem: Host-associated > Plants > Roots > Endosphere | place: USA...
TCCGTAGAACCCCGTGGAGTGATGGCATGGCGGACGTAAACAAGGTCGTTCTGGCGTATTCCGGCGGCCTGGACACTTCGGTGATCCTCAAGTGGCTGCAGGATACTTATAACTGTGAAGTGGTGACATTCACCGCCGATCTCGGTCAAGGCGAAGAGGTCGAGCCGGCCCGCGCCAAGGCTCAGGCCATGGGCGTCAAAGAAATCTACATCGACGACCTGCGCGAAGAATTCGTGCGTGATTTCGTGTTCCCGATGTTCCGCGCCAACACCGTTTACGAAGGCGAGTACCTGCTGGGCACATCCATCGCCCGTCCGCTGATCGCCAAGCGTCTGATCGAAATCGCCAACGAAACCGGCGCCGACGCCATTTCCCACGGCGCCACCGGCAAGGGCAACGACCAGGTGCGTTTCGAACTGGGCGCCTACGCGCTCAAGCCAGGCGTTAAAGTGATTGCGCCATGGCGCGAGTGGGACCTGTTGTCCCGCGAGAAGCTGATGGACTACGCCGAGAAGCACGCGATCCCGATCGAACGCCACGGCAAGAAAAAATCCCCGTACTCGATGGACGCCAACCTGCTGCACATTTCTTACGAAGGCGGCGTGCTGGAAGATACCTGGACCGAGCACGAAGAAGACATGTGGCGCTGGACAGTCTCCCCGGAGAAGGCTCCCGACACCCCGCAATATCTGGAACTGACCTACCGCAACGGCGATATCGTCGCGCTGGACGGCGTCGAAATGACCCCGGCCACCGTACTGGCGACGCTGAACAGGATCGGCGGCGAACACGGCATCGGTCGTCTCGACATCGTCGAAAACCGTTACGTGGGCATGAAGTCCCGTGGCTGCTACGAGACCCCGGGCGGCACCATCATGCTGCGCGCTCACCGCGCCATCGAATCGATCACTCTGGACCGCGAAGTCGCTCACCTCAAGGACGAGTTGATGCCGAAGTACGCCAGCCTGATCTACACCGGCTACTGGTGGAGCCCTGAGCGTCTGATGCTGCAGCAGATGATCGACGCTTCGCAGGTCAACGTGAACGGTGTGGTGCGCCTCAAACTGTATAAAGGCAACGTGATCGTCACCGGGCGCAAGTCCGACGATTCGCTGTTCGACGCCAATATCGCGACCTTCGAAGAAGACGGCGGCGCCTACAACCAGGCGGACGCGGCGGGCTTCATCAAGCTCAACGCCTTGCGCATGCGCATTGCTGCCAACAAGGGCCGCAAGTTGTTCTGATTGATTCAGAACGACGCGCAATAAAAAAGGCGGCCTGTTCGGGGCCGCCTTTTTTTTGGAATTTTTGTCTGATTCATCAGGCTGGTCTCTCGTCTGTGCGCGTGCGGCGCATGACTCATCTGTCAGCTTGTTCTTCCCAACAACGTGACTGTCTGTGAGCACAGGTTGTAAACGATACACAGCGTCGCACCTGAGCCTTTCTTCGCTTGCCGGATCTGCTGCAATGCGGTGTGAGCCAGCGAGTCCGACACATGGTTGGACAAAAACACCAGCACGCGCGGGTTTTTTTTATCGGTTCTGCGCAAAGTCTCGAGAATCGCATCGAATTCCCTCGATGCATCAATATCCCTCGTGTCGATGATGTTCAGTTCGCTGATCAAGGGTGACAACTTGATAGTCTGTACAACCGGACTGGGTGGGTCGCCCATATCGGCTGGCGGATCTGGTGAGTTGTGAATTCGGCATGGCCGTTGAAACCTGCCATCAGCCGTTTTACCCGACACGATGCTGCTGGTTATTTCGAAAGCGCACGGTGCGCCTGTCTCGTGCGGCGGTCCGTTTCGTTTGTTGACGCGCTCATGCTGCTCTGTTGCCCTTAAAAAGCTTTTGTCTTTGCCAAAATCCGAGGGTGAGTAGAGCGAGCGGTGGTTGAAGTTGAGGGTAATAAAAAAAAGAAACAACAAGTAGAAGGGAAAACTGATCAGAAACCAGACGTAGATTTCCCGATCCTTATTGTCAAGGAATGGCAGTGAGACGGCAGCCGATGTTTCCGAAATAATCGCAAATATTGCGATGACCGTCATTGGGTTGGTTATCTTTTTTTTTATCTTGAGCATTGTCTTGAGTTCGATAGGGTTGTTTGGCAGGTTGTATTTCTATTTATAGCAAAAGCAAGAATTTAAGTATGCGGCTGTTGTTTCAAGTTTTAAATTCGCGCTCAAGCACAGGGTGCTCTAAAGGATTCAGGCGCTACTGCGTAATGTTTCCATGATGAATGCCGCATTAGTACCGCCAGAGTTCCAGTGCTCCATGCCTCACCGCTACGGAGGGCGGGCGTCGAGAAGTCCGTTAACGGTTGGCGTAGGGCGCTGTCGCCGTGGAATTGAAAATCCTCACACCGGGGTGAAGGAATTAGCCGAATAAACAGCGCATCGAGGCTCGATTTGTGGGAATTATCCTCAATGCCTGTAGGGAATGTCTCTCGATGCAAGTGCGTGTAAAAGTTGTTATGCGATCGAGCAAGTGACTGGGATATCGTGCGTGTTCTAAAAATTCGAACAGCGAAAACTGGACTTGCCCATGAATAAAGTGCTGATCGTGGATGACCACCCCGTCATTCGACTTGCGGTACGTATGCTGATGGAACGGCATGGCTACGAAGTCATTGCAGAAACGGATAATGGCGTTGATGCACTACAAATTGCTCGCGAACAAATGCCGGATCTTGTCATTCTGGATATCGGAATACCCAAACTCGACGGGCTGGAAGTTATTGCACGCCTGACGTCCACCGTGATGCCGCTGAAAGTTCTGGTGCTGACTTCCCAGGCGCCCGGACATTTTTCAATGCGTTGCATGCAATCGGGCGCAGCAGGTTATGTGTGCAAGCAACAGGATCTGACCGAATTGCTGAGTGCAATCAAAGCAGTGCTCTCGGGATACAGTTACTTTCCCAACCAGGCCCTGCACACCGTGCGAACCAGTCTGGGCAATGCGAGTGAAGCGGACATGGTCGATCGCCTGTCCGGTCGGGAAATGATGGTGTTGCAACAGTTGGCGCGCGGCAAGACCAACAAGGAAATCGCCGATGGCATGTTTCTGAGCAACAAGACAGTGAGCACTTACAAGACTCGCCTGTTACTGAAACTCAATGCCCGCTCTCTGGTTGATCTGATCGAACTGGCGCAGCGCAATGGCCTGGTCTGAACGATTCGACAGCTGAGACCGTCATGGGCCGATCAAGCTCAGTTGCCGCATAAAATGAAAAGCCTCCGTCAAGGGAGGCCTTCAGATATCAGAAATCAAAATCGTAGTCGGCCAATTGCCTTTGCAATCGGCGCTCCTCAAGCAGGTTGTCGATTGTGCGACGCTTGCTGAGGTTGGTCTTGGCCACTTCAACCACCGGTTCGACCTCATCGGTATCGGTGGAAATAAGCTCTTCTACATCCAGTTGCTCTGTGTCGGTACTCATGAAGTCAACTCCCGGCTAAGACTGCCTTTGGCGCTCCTTATATCGACATTACTGCGGCGGGTAAAAAAGATTTTTTCAATCGATGGATGCAAAAAACTGATGGGGGATCAATCGTCGGAAGTTTTGTGTTTGTATTCGCACAGATCTTCGATGCGGCAGCTGCCGCAGCGCGGTTTGCGAGCCAGGCACACATAACGGCCGTGCAGAATCAACCAATGGTGCGAGTCGAGCAGGAATTCTTTCGGTACAAACTTCATCAACTTCATTTCAACTTCCACCACGTTTTTCCCCGGCGCGATGCCGGTGCGGTTGCTGACGCGGAAAATGTGCGTGTCGACCGCCATGGTCAGTTGACGGAAAGCCGTGTTGAGTACCACGTTGGCAGTCTTGCGCCCGACGCCCGGCAAGGCTTCCAGTTCCTCGCGAGTCTGCGGGACCTCACCGCCATGGCGTTCTACCAGCAGGCGACAGGTTTCGATGACGTTTTTCGCCTTGCTGTTGTAGAGGCCGATCGTCTTGATGTATTCCGACAACCCCTCGACGCCCAGTGCGTGAATCGCGGCGGGTGTGTTGGCGACGGGGAAGAGTTTGGCAGTGGCCTTGTTGACCCCCACATCGGTGGACTGCGCCGAAAGAATTACCGCAATCAGCAACTCGAAGGGCGAAGAATAGGCCAGTTCGGTTTTCGGCTCGGGATTGTCTTCGTGCAGTCGGCGAAATATCTCAAGACGTTTTGCAGCATTCATGGGCGGTGCGTTTCCTTGGTGACAGAGTTGCGGCGTGTCCACGCCTGACGAATGGAGAGAAGCAGACCCAGTAAAACAAAAGCGCCGGGAACCAGCGTAATCAGATGCAGCCCCTCGGGAAATAAAACCAGACCTTGCCAATGTGCCGTCAGTCCTCGGCCAAGGGTGCCGTGACCGATAATCTCCCGCAGCCCGCCGAACAACAGCATGAGCGCGCCGAACGGGGCGCAGCGTTTGACGCGGGCAGCGACGGGCTCGCCGAAGAAGCCGTGGTACTCAAGCACGACGCAGTACAAGGCGATCAACCCTATATAGAGCTCGGATTTCTGCTGCCATGGCAAAAACCAGCGTTGCGCGGCGAGATCCGCGCAACTGGTCAATGTCGCGGCAACGATCAGACTGATCAGCAACGGGCTAGTGCCTGTCAGACGCTCGCGCAGCGGCGACATGCAGACAGCAAAAACGCCGAGCACAGCGCCGAGCATCAAGGTCATCCCCAGCGCCGCGTCCAACGTGGGTGTGGCACCCAGGAGCGGCACCAGCATCAATAAACTCACCGTGTGTTTCATGGGCCAGCCCCCAACAGCCGCTCCCGATGCTCATCGAAATAGCGCAGTGCGTCATGAATTGCATGGAGGGTGGCACGGGAGGTGATGGTCGCGCCGGCGATCTGATCGAATTGCCCTTGATCCTTTTTCAGCGCCCAACCGGGGTCTGTCGGTTTATTGCGAGATTTACCGGTGAAACGCTGCAGCCAGGCATTCGGCCATTCACCAAGGTAGCCACCCAATCCCGGCGTTTCGCGCTGCTCAAGGGTTTTCACACCAAGGAGTCTGCCGTTGGCATCGATGGCGATCAGCAGTTCGAGCGTGCCTGCGTAACCCTCACTGCGACTGCGCAACAGCACGGCTACCGTTTGCCCGGATCGCATCGCCCGATAGCCGCCCGACAAAACGCTATGGCGCAACGTCACCTCGCCGAGGGCTAGCGGCCGTTCCAGCGGTTGATTGTCGTAATACCCGGCAGGAAGCACATCGAGCAGTTTGCGGCTGTCGAGCAAGCGTCGCTCGGCGCTGATCTGCGGCGCGCTGCTGCGTTGCAGCAGGTAGGTCGCGCTGACGCCGCCGAGTGCGAGCAGCACAACCGTCACGACACTGGCCGAGCGGTTCATGCGCTCACCGGCGGCTGACGCCTGGCGGCGAAGCGCTCCAGTGCCGGTACCAGAAGATTCATCAGCAATACCGCGAACGCGACGCCGTCGGGGTAACCACCCCACGTGCGAATCAGATAAGTCAGCAGGCCGACGCCGATGCCGAACAACAGGCGGGCGAGGGCGTTTTTTGCACCGGAGACCGGTTCGGTGACGATAAAGAATGCACCGAGCATCGTGGCGCCGCTGAGCAGGTGAAACAGCGGCGAGCCATGGGAATCCGACCCCGAGCCGTTCCAGCACAACAGACTGATGACGAACAGACTGGCAAGCATGCCCACCGGCGCGTGCCAGGAAAAGACCCGCCGCTGCAACAGGAACAGGCCGCCGAGCAGGAACGCCAGATTCACCCACTCCACACCGCGCCCGCCAAAACGGCCGAAGGCCGGATTGCCGGCGAACAGCTCATCCATGGTCAGGCTTTTATTGATGCGCAAGCTGTCCAGTGCCGTGGCCTGCACCCAGGCGTCCGGCGCTGGTGCCGGATTGAAAACCTGTTGCAGCGCTGAAAGGAAATCAAGGCCATGACCCGGCCAGTGCGTCATCGCTTGCGGGAACAGCGCGATGCTCAAGGCAAAGCCAAGCATGGCCGGGTTGAACGGGTTCTTGCCGACGCCGCCATACAGGTGCTTGCCGAACAACAAACCCGAGGCGGTTGCGATGACCGTCAGCCACCATGGGCAATAAGCGGGCAGCGCAACGGCCAGCAACATCGCGCTGACCAGCGCACTGCCATCGAGCCACGCAGCTTGCAGCGCTTGCCGACGCAGACGGGCAACGCCAGCCTCGACGAGCAAAGCGCTGACAACCGCCAGCAGCAGGTTGATCAACACGCCCCAGCCATACAGCCAGAACAAAGCAAGCAGCCCCGGCAGAGCTGCGAGCAGCACGCTATTCATCGCCTGTTGCAGGCGAGCATCCGCTGCCTCAAGGGGCGGCATGGTCTTGCACCCGGCGCTCGGCATCCGTCACGGCGTGTTCCAGCGCGGCGATCTGTTCTGGCGCAGCCTCCGCGGCCTGGGCCTTTTTCAATTCGGCGCGGCGCATGGCCAACTGAATCTTCGCTCGCTTCAACTCTGCGTCGTTGCTCGGGGCAGGGATGGCGGGAATAGCCGTTTGACTGCTTTCCAGCTTTGCCAGTGCTTGCTCGGCGGCTTCGAACTGTTGCTGCAGGACGATCAATTGCGCCTGCTGCTCGAACGTCGGCGGATGACCAAAGGCTTTCAGGGATTTGTGCAGCTGCGCACGACTCATCGCCACATCGACCTTGGCCTTCTTCAGTGCCGCATCAGCGTTCGCCGCTTTTTGCGCACGCACCCGTTCAAGGGCGGCCTGCACCGGGTCGGCGGTGGAAACTTGCGGCTGTGCCGCACGCTGGGCTCGCGCCTCACGTTCGGCCTGTTTTTGCTGTTCTTCACGCAGCAGGCGCTGGTTGCGGCGCTCGAAACGCTGGCGCGCATGGTCACGCTTTTCAGCGCGGGCGCGCTGTTCTTCGAGATCGAATGCGAGACCGCCAACCACCGGGATCGTGTTCGCAGGCAGAGGATGCATCTCGATGCAATCGACCGGGCATGGCGCGACGCACAGGTCACAACCGGTGCATTCGTCGATCAGCACCGTGTGCATCAGTTTTGCCGCGCCGACGATGGCGTCGACCGGGCAGGCCTGAATGCACTTGGTGCAGCCGATGCATTCGGCCTCGCGGATGAACGCCACCTGCGGCGGTGCCGGGCCCCGGCTGATGTCCAGTTCCAGCACCGGTATTTTCAACAGCTCGGCGAGGGCAGCGATGGTTTCCTCGCCGCCCGGCGGGCACTTGTTGATCGGCTCGCCATCAACGATGCCTTGCGCATAGGGTTTGCATCCGGGATGGCCGCACTTGCCGCATTGGGTCTGCGGCAGCAGGGCATCGATGCGTTGAATCAGACTCATGTTTTGATCAATCCACTGAATCCGAGAAAAATCACTGCGATCAGTCCGGCGCTGATCAGGTCGATCGGCAGGCCGCGAAAGGGCAGGGGAATATCGTTGGCGGCCGTGCGTTCACGCAGGTCGCAGAACACGCTCAGCACCAGCCAGAAACCCAGCCCGGCACCGAGGCTCAGGGCTGTCGCGTGCAGCAGGCCGTGGTCGTTTTGCGCATTGATCAGCGCCAGTCCGAGTACCCCGGCATTGCCGAGCAACAGTGGCCACAAGCCCTCGAACGGCCAATCCGGCAGCCCGTGCGCCAGCAGTTTCAGCAGCGGCGCGATCAATAACACACTCAGCGGCAGGAACACGAACAGACGCAGCGCTTCAAGCTGCAACGGCACCAATATCCACTGCCAGATCGCCTGACCGATAACGCCGACCACCACCATCAGGCACAACGTCGCCAACCCCAGCGCATGGACCTGGCGTCGGCTGCCCGCCAGCAGCGGAGCGACGCCCAGCGGCCAGTGCAACACGAAGTTGTTGAGCAGCGCAGCACTGATCAGCGTTAACACGAGTTCGGTCATGGTTCTGCCAGCGAAACGGGCGGGTGTCTCTCAAGGGTAGGCACTATCGGGCCAGATATGAAAAATCCCACCGGCATGCGGGGCACGTCGGTGGGATTGTTTTACGGCAACGTATTACTTGATGCGCTGACCCGGCTTGGCGCCGCTGTCCGGACTCAGCAGGTAGATCTCTTCACCGCCGGGACCTGCAGCCATCACCATGCCCTCGGAAATACCGAATTTCATTTTCCGTGGCTTGAGGTTGGCGATCATCATGGTCAGGCGACCGTCGAGTTTCGACGGATCCGGGTAAGCGCTCTTGATCCCGGAGAACACATTGCGTTGCTCGTCACCGATATCGAGGGTCAGGCGCAGCAGCTTGTCGGCGCCCTCCACGTGTTCGGCCTTGACGATCAGCGCGACGCGCAGGTCGATGGCGGCGAACGCGTCGAAATCGATTTCCGGCGACAGCGGATCCTTGGCCAGCTCACCGTTGCCCGCAGGCTTGGCTTCGCCGGTGTCGGTCTGGCTGGCGGTCAGGTCTTCTTTCGAGGCGTCGGTCATGGCTTGCACTTTTACCGGGTCGATGCGGGTCATCAACGGTTTGAATTCGTTCAGCTGATGGTTGGCCAGCAGGGTGGTGTGGTCGTTCCAGGTCAGCGGCGCGACGTTGAGGAACGCCTCGGCATCGGCGGCCAGCAGCGGCAGCACCGGTTTGAGGAAGATCACCAACTGGCGGAACAGGTTGATGCCGGTGGCGCAGATCGCCTGGACTTCATCCTGCTTGCCTTCCTGCTTGTTCAGCGACCACGGTGCCTTGTCGGCGATCCACGCGTTGGCGCGGTCGGCCAGGGCCATGGTTTCACGCATGGCACGGGCGAAGTCGCGGGCTTCATAGGCGTCGGCAATGCTCGGCGCTGCGGCGAGGAAGGCCTCGGTCAGTTCCGGCGCGGCATTGTTGTCGACCAGCAGGCCAGCGTTGCCCTTGTGAATGAAACCGGCGCAACGGCTGGCGATGTTGACCACTTTGCCGACCAGGTCGGAGTTGACCTTCTGCACGAAGTCTTCGAGGTTCAGGTCGAGGTCATCGACGCCACGGCCCAGTTTGGCTGCGTAGTAATAGCGCAGGTATTCCGGCGACAGGTGATCGAGATAGGTGCGGGCCTTGATGAAGGTACCGCGCGACTTCGACATTTTCTGGCCGTTGACGGTCAGGTAGCCGTGCACGTTGATGCCGGTCGGCTTGCGGAAGCCGGCGCCTTCGAGCATGGCTGGCCAGAACAGCGCGTGGAAGTTGACGATGTCCTTGCCGATGAAGTGATACAGCTCGGCAGTCGAGTCCTTGCCCCAGAACGCGTCGAAGTCAAGCGCAGGCGTGCGGTCGCAGAGATTCTTGAAGCTGGCCATGTAGCCGATCGGCGCATCCAGCCACACGTAGAAATACTTGCCCGGCTCGCCCGGGATTTCGAAGCCGAAGTACGGCGCATCGCGGGAAATGTCCCACTGTTGCAGGCCGGCATCCAGCCATTCGGCGATTTTGTTGGCCACGGCGTCCTGCAGGGTGCCGCTGCGAGTCCAGGCCTGGAGCATGTCCTGGAAATCCGGCAGCTTGAAGAAGAAGTGCTGGGAATCCTTGAGCACCGGGGTGGCGCCGGAGATCGCCGACTTCGGATCCTTCAGGTCGGTCGGAGCGTAGGTCGCGCCGCATTTTTCGCAGTTGTCGCCGTACTGGTCTTCGGTGCCGCATTTCGGGCAGGTGCCCTTGATGAAGCGGTCGGCCAGGAACATTTTCTTTTCCGGGTCGAAATACTGGGTGATCGAGCGCTGGGCGATGTGCCCGGCGTCACGCAGCTTGAGGTAGATCTGGCTCGACAGCTCACGGTTTTCTTCGGCGTGAGTGGAGTGGAAGTTGTCGAAATCAACCAGGAAATCGGCAAAGTCGGCGCTGTGTTCAGCCTGCACGTTGGCGATCAGTTGTTCCGGGGTGATGCCTTCCTTTTCCGCGCGCAGCATGATCGCCGAACCGTGGGCGTCGTCGGCGCAGACATAGATGCATTGGTTGCCGCGATGCTTCTGGAAGCGCACCCACATATCGGTCTGGATGTATTCCAGCATGTGGCCAAGGTGGATCGAACCGTTGGCGTAGGGCAGGGCGCTGGTGACGAGGATCTTGCGTGGCTCGGACATGGGGCTTCGCTACTTGATGAAACGGAGGTCGGCCACTATAAAGCGCCGGCAAAGATATTTCACCCCTGCAAATGGTTGCCGGGCATGCCGTCTGGAGGGCAGAAGGGGTAGGATAGCCGCCATCCTTTCCAGTCTTGTTATCGGAGTTGCCCATGAGCGCCGTCACTCGCGCAGCGGTGGAAGCCGTCCTCAGCCAATACACCGACCCTTACCTGAACCAGGACCCGCTCAGCGCCGGTTGCGTGAAAAACATCGAGGTCATCGGTGACCGCGTCAATGTGCAACTGGAAATCGGCTATGCCGCGGGGCTGTTCAAGAGCGGTTGGGCGCAGATGCTGCAACTGGCAATCGAAAATCTCGACGGCGTCACGGCAGCGAAAGTCGAGGTCACCAGCGTGATCGCCGCGCACAAGGCCCAGGCGCAGATTCCGGGGCTGGCCAACGTCAAGAACGTCGTCGCTGTCGCTTCCGGCAAGGGCGGCGTGGGCAAATCCACCACTGCCGCCAACCTCGCACTGGCACTGGCCCGCGAAGGCGCCAAGGTCGGCATCCTCGACGCCGATATCTACGGCCCGAGCCAGGGCATCATGTTCGGCATCCCCGAGCGCACCCGCCCGGAAATCAAGGATCAGAAGTGGTTCGTGCCGCTCAAGGCCCACGGTGTGGAAGTCATGTCGATGGCATTCCTGACCGACGACAACACGCCGATGGTCTGGCGCGGGCCGATGGTTTCCGGGGCGCTGCTGCAACTGGTCACGCAAACCGCGTGGGGCGATCTGGATTACCTGGTCATCGACATGCCACCAGGCACCGGCGACATCCAGCTGACCCTGGCGCAGAAAGTCCCGGTGGCGGGCGCGGTGATCGTCACCACGCCGCAGGATCTGGCGCTGCTCGATGCACGCAAAGGCGTGGAAATGTTCCGCAAGGTCAACATTCCGGTGCTGGGCGTGGTGGAAAACATGGCCGTGCACATCTGCTCGAACTGCGGGCATGCCGAGCATCTGTTCGGTGAAGGTGGCGGTGAGAAACTGGCCACCCAGTACGGCGTCGAACTGCTGGCCTCGCTGCCGCTGTCGATGCTGATCCGCGAACAGGCCGACGGCGGCAAGCCAACCGTGATCGCCGAGCCGGACAGCCAGATCGCCATGGTCTATCAGGAACTGGCCCGCCACGTCGGCGCGCGCATTGTGTTGCAGGAAGCCGTTACGCCGGCGATGCCGAACATCACCATCAGCGACGATTGATCTTCAGCAGCGCTGAAAAACCTGTGGGAGCGAGCCTGCTCGCGAAAGCGGTGTTTCATTCAACTCATCAGTTGTCTGATACGACGTCTTCGCGAGCAGGCTCGCTCCCACATTGGGTTTTGTAATAGGACTTAGATACGCAACCCGCCATCCATCTCCAGAATCCGCCCGGTGTAATAGTCGTTCTCGAAGATATACGCCGCCGAATGGGCGATCTCTTCCGGCTTGCCCATGCGCTTGAGCGGAATACCCGAGGTCATCTTCTCCAGCGCTTCCGGCTTCATGCCCAGGGTCATCTCGGTTTCGATAAAGCCCGGCGCAATGCCCGCGACGCGAATGCCGTAACGCGCCAGCTCTTTGGCCCAGGTCACGGTCGCCGCCGCTACGCCAGCCTTGGCCGCCGAGTAGTTGGTCTGGCCGACGTTACCCGCGCGGGAGATCGACGAAATATTGATGATCGCGCCGCTGTTCTTCAGCTCGACCATTTTCGCCGCGACTTCACGGGTGCAGAGGAACACGCCGGTCAGGTTGACGTCGATCACCGCCTGCCACTGGGCGAGGCTCATCTTGCTCATCTCGCCGTCCTTGACCTTCAGCAGCAGACCATCGCGCAGGATCCCGGCGTTGTTGATCAAGCCGTGGATGGCGCCGAAGTCTTCGGCCACTTGCGCGACCATGTGCTCGACCTGTTCTTCATTGGCGACGTTGCACAGGTAGCTGCGCGCGTCGACACCCTTGGCTTTGCAGGCGGCCACGGCGTCGTCGAGTTTTTCCTGATTCAGATCGACCAGGGCCAGTTTCGCGCCCTTGCCGGCGAAATACTCGGCCATGGAGCGGCCCAAACCCTGGCAACCGCCGGTGATAATGATTACTTTGTCGTTGAGTTGCATTCGCATGTCCCGCTGGCAGGTCTGAGTTGTTTTTGTTGTCGGCAACGCTCGATCGGCACCGGTCCGGGCCTGGTTGCACTAGAACATTTGCCCGATGCGCGCCGGTTACTTTTCGCTGCGCGCCTGTCCGTTTTCTAGACGGAACCCATTTAAGGAGTCACAAATTGAGCGCTGAAGTGGCGAAGAATGCCCGAGAATTGCTTCTCAAGGAATACCGTGGAGTGCTGTCGACCCATTCCAGATCGATGCCGGGTTTTCCCTTCGGCTCGGTTGTGCCGTATTGCCTCGACGAGCAGGGCCGGCCGCTGATTCTGATCAGTCGCATCGCCCAGCACACCCACAACCTGCAGAAAGATCCGAAGTGCTCGATGCTGGTGGGCGAGCGCGAGGCCGACGATGTGCAGGCGGTCGGGCGTCTGACCTATCTGGCGCAAGCGCAGAAGCTCGAAGACCCGGCAGCCATCGAGGCCGCCGCCGAACGTTATTACCGCTATTTCCCCGACTCGCAGAACTATCACCAGGCTCATGATTTCGATTTCTGGGTGCTCGATCCGGTGCGCCATCGCTACATCGGCGGGTTTGGCGCGATCCACTGGGTCGACCATCTGGTCCTGGCCAACCCGTTCGCCGGCAAGGCGGAAATCAGCATGGTCGAGCACATGAACAGCGACCACGCCAAAGCCATCGCCCATTACGTCGCGCTGGCGGGGCTGCCGAACAGCGAGCCGGCGCAACTGGCCGGCATCGACAGCGAAGGCATGCACCTGCGCATCGGTCAGGCGCTGTACTGGTTACCCTTCGCGGCGCCATGTAATACGCCGACACAAGTGCGCGAGGCCTTGGTTTCATTGGCTCACGCCGAGGTCTGGCCAAAAAAACCGGATTCTTAAGGTTGAATTCACGCAAGGGCGACGTCATCTAAGGCTTACTGCAAGGCATTTCTTGCGTTGAGGAAACTTTGATGCGCCCTTTTCTGTTGCTCTTTCTGCTGTTTCCAGTGCTGGAGCTGTTCGTATTCGTCAAAGTGGCAGGCTCTATCGGGTTCTTCCCGGCCCTGCTGCTGATCATTCTCGGCTCGATGTTCGGTGTGTTCGTACTGCGCGTCGCCGGTCTGGCCACCGCATTGCGTGCCCGGGAAAGCCTGAACCGCGGCGAATTGCCCGCGCAGACCATGCTCGAAGGCCTGATGCTGGCGCTGGCCGGCGGCCTGTTGATCATCCCCGGCTTCATCAGTGATGTGGTCGGTCTGGTGATGCTGTTGCCGGTCACCCGCCGTCTGCTGGCAAACAAGATGCGTCAGCGCGCCGAAGACCAGGCCATGCGCCAGCGCGCCTTCGCCGACGACCTGCAACCCCGTGGCGGCCCGGCACCGCGCGAGCCGCTGGGGCGAGAGCCGAATGTGATCGAAGGCGAGTTCGAGCACCGCGACAACAAGTGACATCAGCATCGACACGGCACCTGCGGGTGCCGTGCTCGTTTATGGCTGTTATTTACCGTGTCTGGATGAAAAATTTTTTCCGCCAGCCCTTGTAATCGGCTTGTACGCCCCTATGTATCGGTCACCGAAAGGTTTCCGGTATTTGAACCGGACAGACTTCCGCGGTTCGCTCGACGAATCGCGACCGGCGCAGGCCGGATTTGTTAAACCCGCCGGGACTACACCGGCCGATGAAAACCACAATTAGGAGAGATCGACAATGAAGCTTCGTCCTCTGCATGACCGCGTCGTTATCCGTCGCAGCGAAGAAGAAAAGAAAACCGCTGGCGGTATCGTCCTGCCAGGTTCGGCTGCTGAAAAAGCCAACCACGGTGTGATTCTCGCTGTAGGCCCGGGCAAAGCTCTGGAAAACGGTGAAGTGCGTGCACTGTCCGTGAAGGAAGGCGACAAGGTTGTGTTCGGTCCTTACTCCGGCAGCAACACTGTGAAAGTCGATGGCGAAGACCTGCTGGTAATGAGCGAGAACGAAATTCTCGCGGTTATCGAAGGCTGATACTCCCGTTCATTTTCCCGTTACTACAAAGTATTTAAGGAATATCGATCATGGCTGCTAAAGAAGTTAAGTTCGGCGATGCCGCCCGCTCCAAGATGCTCAAAGGCGTCAACGTTCTGGCTGACGCGGTAAAAGCGACCCTGGGCCCGAAAGGCCGTAACGTGATCCTCGAGAAGAGCTTCGGCGCTCCGACCATCACCAAGGACGGCGTTTCCGTCGCCAAAGAGATCGAACTCGAAGATCGTTTCGAAAACATGGGCGCGCAGCTGGTCAAAGACGTTGCCTCCCGTGCCAACGATGACGCTGGTGACGGTACTACCACCGCTACCGTTCTGGCTCAGTCGATCGTCAACGAAGGCCTGAAAGCCG
>Ga0209676_1002205_pt1 | contig 14534 bp, 13 predicted proteins | sample AraplaCvi_mLB_r2_FD_184282 | JGI IMG/M metagenome (GOLD analysis project Ga0209676, IMG submission 184282) | Arabidopsis root microbial communities from North Carolina, USA - plate scrape MF_Cvi_mLB_r2 (SPAdes) (version 2) | ecosystem: Host-associated > Plants > Roots > Endosphere | place: USA...
TGCATCGGCGGCGGCGATATCGGTCGGAACGACCTGCCCATCGGTGGTGTAGGCCAGGCTCAGGCCCTGCTGGACCAGCACCGACAGGGGCGAACCCAGGCGGCCGGTCTCGTCCAGCTTGGTCAGCACGACGCCTTCCGGCGAGGCCGGGCGGTAGCGGCGGACCACCTCGCCCAGGTCGTGGGCGTTGGTGTTGGCCGGCAGCACCAGCAGGCTGCGCACGCGCTTGGCGGCGCGCAGCCAGAGGATCTGGCCGAGCAGGGCGCGGTCGCGCAGGCCGTGGCCGGCGGTGTCGACCAGCACCAGCGGGTAGTCGGCGAGCTGGTCGAGCGCGTCGTTCAGCGCCTCCGGGCCGGCGGCCTCGCACACGGTCACGCCCAGGCGGCGTCCGAGGACGTGCAGCTGTTCGGTCGCGCCCGGGCGTTCGGTGTCGGTGGTGACCAGGGCGACGTCGCGGGCGCGGTGGCGCTGGGCGAAGCGGGCGGCGAGCTTGGCGGCGGTGGTCGTCTTGCCGGCGCCGGTGGGGCCGACCAGGGCGATCACGCCGCCGTCGTCGATGGGTTCGTGGCGGGCGACGGAGATCGCGCGCGCCAGTTCTTCCAGCATCGGCTCGCGGACCTGCGCCGGATCGAGGCGGGCGTCGATGCGGCCGGCGATGGTCTGCGCCAGATTTTCGTCGCAGCCGTGGTTCATCAGCATGTCGAAAGCGGCGGCGCGCGCCGGCGAACCGCGCAGGCGCTCCACCGTGAGCTGGCCGAGTTCGCGTTCGATCAGCGCACGCATCGTCGCCATTTCGTCGCGCATGGCGACATAGCCCGGATCGCGCTGGTCGGCGACGGCGTGGAGGTGGGTGGCAGGTGTGGGCGCTTGAGCCCCTCTGCCCTCGGGAGAGGGGTTGGGGTGAGGGGTAACGAAGTAGTTGCTCGACAGGTCGAGGAACGTGGGAGAACTCTCGGCGGCAGCGCTATCACCAGCGTGTTCCTGATTGCGCCCCTCACCCTCGGTCCCTCTCCCGTCGGGAGAGGGAAGCAAAGCCTCATCGCTCCACAGATCCGCCAGGCTGCGGTATTCCGATGCCTGCGCCCCTTCAAGCGCGGCGACATCGGCCGATAGAGAGGGAGCAGCGTCACCGAGTCCGACCCCAGCCGTGGGCGCGACGAGTGTCGGATCGGTGACGCTGTCCCTTGTTGCTTCTTGCGCCGCCGCGTCGAGCGAGGCGGCAGCCATGAACTTCTCGCCCTGCGGAATCAGCGCGGCCATCATCGCGTCGAAACGCGAGGTGTCCGGCGGCGGCAGGGACGCGGCCACGCGCGTTTCGACCTTCGGCGCACGCGGCGCGCTGCGCACTGGCGCGCTTTGCACCGGCGTGCCGTCGCCGAGGGTGAACACCGCGCGGCCGCGGATCGGCGATTCGGCCACCGCCGCCTTCGCCTTGGCCGACAGCGCGACCACGGCCGGTTCCTCGCGCTCGAGTTCGATGCGCGGGGCGTTGGTGGGTTCGGAACTCTTCATGTCGATGCACTCCACGGCGGCGCGGGGTTCGACCGGCGCCTGTTCCGGCATGTCGGTCGTGAGCTCGTCCGTGGCCGGGGCGGTCCAGGCGGGCTTGGCCCGGGAGGGCTTGGTGAGCAGCGCGGCGAGCGAACCGAAGCGGGACTTTTCTTCGCTGTTGGCGGCATTGCGCAGCGCTTCGGCCTCGATGGAAGCCGGCATCGGATTCGTGACCGGGGCGACGCGCGGGGCGTCCGTCGCCGGCTGCGTCGCACGCATCGTCGGAACCGCGGCGACCGTCGCAGGCGTCGTCGGCGAAGCGACCGGCGCCGGGGCGGGCGGCATCGAAGGCAGCGCGGCGCGCAGGGCCTGCTGCGCCAGCGATTCGTCGTAGTCGGTGGCGGCGACGATCTCGATGCCGTCCTCCGTCGGACGGTTCGACAGGATCACCGCGTCGGGGCCCTGTTCGTCGCGCACCATGCGCAGCGCGGTGCGCATGTCGGGGGCGGTGAAACGTTTGATTCGCATGGTCGAAAGCCGGGATTCGTGATTCGGGTTTGGTTATTCGGCGCAGCGTCGGGAGTCACCCCACCGCCCCCACCAACCGCAACCGCTTGTCTTCCGGCACTTCGCCGTAAGCCAGGACAGTCAGCGCGGGGACGCTGTGCCGCACGAGCCGGGCGATCGCGGAACGGATTCCACCTGGGACCAGCAGCACCGCGGGTTCGCCGCGGCCTTCCTGGCGGGTGACGCACTCGCTGAGGTTCTGATGCAGACGCTCGGCGAGTCCGGGTTCCAGCGCGGCGCCCTGGCCGCTGACGGAGTCCTGCAATACCCGTTCCAGAGCCGGCGCCAAGGTATAGACGGGCAGTTCGGCGCCCAGTCCGTTCAGTTCCTGCACGATGAACCGGCCCAGCGCCGTGCGGACCGCGGCCGTCAGCAGCGCCGGGTCCTGCGTGTGCGGGCCGTGTTCCAGCAGTGCCTCGACGATCTGCCGCAGCTGGCGCACCGGCACGCGTTCGGCCAGCAGCGACTGCAGCACGCGCACGATGGTCGACAGCGGCAGCAGCTTCGGCGTCAGGTCTTCGACCAGGCGCGGCGAGGCCTTGCCCAGGGTCGCCAGCAATTGCTGAACTTCCTCGTGGCCGAGCAGTTCGGCGGCGCGTTCGCGCACCAGATGCGACAGATGCGTGGCGACCACCGTCGCCGCGTCCACCACCGTGTAGCCCAGCGATTCGGCCTGCGCGCGCTGCGTGGTCTGGATCCACACCGCGTCCAGGCCGAACGCCGGATCCTTGCCGGGAATGCCTTCGACCTTGCCGAACACATGGCCGGGGTCGAGCGCCAGCAGGCGGTCGGGGTGGATCTCGCCGCTGGCGACCGGCACGCCGTGCACCAGCACGCGGTACGTGCCCGGCGCGAGTTCGAGGTTGTCGCGCACGTGCACGGCGGGAATCAGGAAACCCAGGTCCTGCGTGAGCTTGCGGCGCACGCCCTTCAGGCGCGCCAGCAGTTCGCCGCCCTGGTGCTTGTCGACCAGCGCGATCAGGCGATAGCCGACTTCCAGGCCCAGCGGCTCGACCGGGCGCAGTTCGTCCCAGCTCAGTTCCGGCTGCGCGGCGGCGGTGGCGGCCGCTTCGGCTTCGGGCGTATCGGCCGGCGGGGCGAGCGTGCGCTTGTGCATCTTCCACGCCGCGAAGCCCAGCAGCGCCGCCAGCGTCAGGAACGGCACGTTCGGCATGCCCGGCACGATGCCGACCAGCCCCAGCAACGCCGCCGACACGGCGAGCGCACGCGGATTGAGCACCTGCGTGGTGACCGCCTGGCCCATTTCCTGTTCGCGCGTGGCGCGCGTGACCAGCATGGCGACCGCGGTGGAGATCAGCAGCGCTGGCAACTGCGCTACGAGGCCGTCGCCGATGGCCAGCAGTACGTACGTGGTGCCGGCGTCCTTCAGCGTCATCTCGTGCTGGAGCACGCCGATGAGAACGCCGCCGATGATGTTGATCGCCAGGATCAGCAGGCCGGCGATGGCGTCGCCGCGCACGAACTTGCTGGCACCGTCCATCGAACCGTAGAAGTCGGCTTCGGCGCGCACTTCCTCGCGGCGCATCTTGGCGTCCTCGCGGGACAGCAGGCCGGCGTTGAGGTCGGCGTCGATCGCCATCTGCTTGCCGGGCAGGGCGTCGAGGATGAAGCGCGCCGACACTTCCGAGATGCGCCCGGCGCCCTTGGTGACGACGACGAAGTTGACGATGGTCAGGATCGCGAACACCACGATGCCGACCGCGAAGCTGCCGCCGATGACGAACTGGCCGAAGGATTCGATGACGTGGCCCGCCGCTGCCGGGCCCTGGTGGCCGTGCAGCAGCACCACGCGGGTGGAGGCGACGTTCAGCGCCAGGCGCAGCAACGTGACCAGCAGCAGCACGCTGGGGAAGATCGAGAATTCCAGCGGCCGCTTGACGTACACCACCGCCAGCAGCACCACCAGCGACATCGCGATGTTGATGGTGAACAGGCCGTCCAGCACCAGCGGCGACAGCGGGACGATGACCATCGCCAGCATCGCCAGCACGACCACCGGCGTCGCCAGGCCGCTGCGCACGGCGTGGCCTACGTTGGACAGGGAGAAGCCCGCGCCGGAAGGCTGACTGCTCATGCCGTCGGATTCCCGTCAGGCGTCCCGCCGTCGGCCAGCCCCTTCTCGACCGAGACATCGCCCAGCGTCGGCATCGGCCCGTGCGAGGGGTGCCAGCGCTTGAGCTGGTAGACGTAGGACAACACCTGCGCGACGGCCGCGTAGAGCTTCACCGGAATCTCCTGGTCGATCTGCGCATGCCGATACAAGGCGCGTGCCAGGGGCGGCGCTTCGATGATCGAAACCCGGTGCTTGCCGGCGATGTCGCGGATGGCGAGCGCCACCTCGTCCACGCCCTTGGCCACGACCTTGGGGGCGCGCATCTTCCCGGCCTCGTATTTGAGGGCGACGGCGAAGTGGGTCGGGTTGGTGACCACCACGTCGGCGGTGGGCACCGCTTCCATCTGCTGGCGGCGCGAGAGCTGCGCGGCGATCTGGCGCACACGCGCCTTCACTTCCGGATTGCCTTCGCTTTCCTTGTATTCGTCGCGCAGCTCCTGCTTGCTCATCTTCAGGCGGTTGCGGTACGACCAGTGCTGCCACGGCACGTCGATCAGCGCCAGCACGCCCAGCGCGCCGACCATCGCCAGCACCGCCTTGGTGATGAGCGAAAGCCCGACGGACACGGCCTCCTGCAGGCTCATGCCGGCCATGTCGGTGAGGTGGCGGAACGCGCCCCACACGACCATGCCGGCGAGGCCGCCGATGAGCAGGACGCGCAGCACCGAGCGCACCAGCTCGGCGAGGCTTTCCTTGCCGTACATGCGCTTGAAGCCGTTCATCGGGTTCATGCGCGCGAAATCCGGCGCCAGCGATTTGCCCGCGAAACGCAGTCCGCCCATCACCAGCGGCGCGATGAAGCACGCGCCCAGCGCGGCGAGCAGCACCGGCAGCATGGGTTTCAGCAAACCCAGCAGCAGCGATGCGGCGTGCGGGAGCAGGCGGTCGGGCTGGTCGAGGATCGCCGGATCGATGGTAAGCGCTTCGCGCAGCCAGTCCTGCGATGCCGAACCGATGCCCGCGCCGCTGGACACCAGCGCCATCGCCGCGCAGCCGAGCACCGCCACGTTGCCCAGTTCACGCGATCGCGGGACGTCGCCGCGTTCGCGCGCCTCGCGCAATCGTTTCTCTGATGGCTGTTCGGTCTTGTCTTCCTGGTCTTCGCTCATCGCGCGCAGCTGCCTTGCTTTTGTAGCCCGGGTAAGGCCGAAGGCCGCACCCGGGGCCGGAGTGATCACGGCGTCCCGGGTGCGCTGCGCTTACCCGGGCTACAAAGGCGACAACCGCTACGCAGTCACCGCTCTGGCCGCCTCGAACGCCTGGTCGAACAGGCGCTCCACCGGCCCCTGCATCTCGCGTGCCAGCAGCATCAGCAGCACCAGGCCGACCAGCAGCGCGACCGGCAGGCCCAGCTGCACCGGATTGAGCTGCGGCGCCGCGCGTGCCAGCACGCCGAAGGCGAGGTTCACCGCGAGCATCGCCACGATCACCGGCAGCGCCAGCAGAAGGCCTGCCTGCAAAGCGCCGGAGAAGAACGTCGGCACCACCGACAGGAACTGCGCAACGTCCGCAATGGGCGTGCCCAGCGGCAGCGCGTGGTAGCTGTCCAGCAGCAGCCGCACCAGCGCCAGGTGCGCATCGAACGCGAAGAACAGCAGGCCGAAGACGAGGTAGAACCACTGCGACAGCACCGGCGAGGACGCGCCGGAGAGCGGATCGGCCATCGTCGCGAACGACAGGCCCATGCCCTGCGACACCAGTTCGCCCGCGAACTGACCCGCCTCGAACGCAAGGCGCAGCACGGTGCCGATCGCGATTCCGACCGCGAATTCACGCACGACGGTCAGCACCGTCGCGGCGTCGACGCCCGCCACGGGCGGCGTGGGTAGCAGCGCCGACAGCGCGCCGGACAGCGCCAGCGTGATGAACAACCGCGCCCGCATCGGCACGCCGCGCCCGCCGATCATCGGCATCGCCTGCATCGCCGCGCCGATGCGGATGGCATGCCACAGCACCGTGCCGAGCATGCCGAACAGGTTGAGGCCGTCGATGACGGTGGCGGAGGTGGGTTCCATCAGGAAGCCTGCCGGAGGCCCGACGTGTCGCTCGTCATTCCCGCGAAGGCGGGAATCCATGGACGTTGCTTTCGCTCCGCGTGCAGCGACGAAAACGCGCCCCGGAAAACGTGAAACGTCCATGGATTCCCGCCTTCGCGGGAATGACGGCCAATGGCAAGGGCGCCGCGTGCGTCGCGCATCACCGCCATCACCCGACAATATGCGGAATTCGGTGGAACAGATCCGTCGTAAACGCCACCAGCTTCCCCAGCAGGAAGTTGCCGGTCAGCGCCAGCGTCGCCACCAGCGCGATGGCCTTCACGACGAAACCGATCGTCGGCTCGTTGAGCTGCGTGGCGGCCTGCACGATGCCGACGACGACGCCGACGACGAGCACCGCGATCAGCGGCGGCGCGCCCAGCAGCAGCGCCATCTGCAGGCCGCGGCCGATTTCGGTGAGGGCGGTTTCCGGGCTCATCGCGTCAGACCGGGTTGAACGACGCGGCGAGCGAGCCGACGACCAGCACCCAGCCGTCCACCAGCACGAACAGCAGGATCTTGAACGGCGCGGAGATCAGCATCGGCGAGAGCATCATCATGCCCATCGACATCAGCACGCTCGCCACGACCAGGTCGATGATCACGAACGGGATATAGATGAGGAACGCGATCTCGAAGGCGGTCTTCAGCTCGCTGGTCAGGAACGACGCGGCCAGCACGCTGAACGGCACGTCCTGCGGCGTCGCGTACGGACCGCTGCCCGACAGCCCGGCGAACGTCATCAGGTCGTTCTCGCGGATCTGCGCGAGCATGAAACCGCGGAACGGCTCGGATGCGGCGGTCCATGCGCTGCGGAAATCCATCTGGTCGTTCAGATACGGCGCGATGCCCGCGGCCCAGGCCTGGTCGAACACCGGCATCATCACCATCGCGGTGAGGAACAGCGACAGCGCCAGCAGCACCTGGTTGCTCGGCGTCTGCCCGGTGCCCAGCGCCTGACGCAACAGGCCCAGCACGATGATGATGCGCGTGAATGCCGTCAGGCCCAGCAGCGCTGCCGGCAGCAGCGTGATGCCGGTCATCAGCAGCAGCACCTGCATCGGCATGCTGACCGGCTCGCCGCCCACCTTGCCGACGGTGACCGAGGGGAGCGGCTTGTTCAGCGACGGAAGGCCCGGTGCCGACAGCGGCGCGGCGGCCTGTGCCGTGGCCTGGGTGGCGACGGGGTCGGGCAGGACCTGGGCGTTGGCGGTCTGCGTGAATGCTGGAATCGCAAGCGCAACCACGAGCGCGGCCGCCACTGCGATCCGACGAACGAAGGATGCCGTCATTCCAGCGAAAGCTGGAACCCATTTCGATTTTGCGGTTGCGTTCGGCTGCACGGTTCGAAGATCAGGTGGGTTCCAGCTTTCGCTGGAATGACGGCGGAGAGGGATGGCGCGTGGAGGAAGCCGGGTGCTTACGGCTTCTTCCCGAGGTGTTTGGCCAGCAACTGCGCGAAAGGCGTCGCGAGGTTGGGCAGGCTGGGCGTTCCCTGCGAAGGCTGTGCCACGGGGAGCGGTTCGCTCAGCGTGTGCAGCGTCGTCATGCCGTTCTGGCCGACCCCAAGCAGCAGTTGCGTGCCGCCGACATCCACCACGACCACGCGATCGCGCGGTCCCAGCGTCAACGAACCGACGACGCGCAGCGCGCTGCCGCCAGTGGTCGCGCGGCCGAAGCCGGGCATGCGCTTGGCGAGCCAGCCCAGCGCGAGGATCAGCGAGACGACGAGGATCAGCGCGAAGACCGCGCCGCCGACGCCGGGGCCTTCGGTTTGCTTCGAGAACGTCTGCGGCTTGGCGGCGTGTCCGACGGTGGCGGTGTGCCGGGGCGCGGCCGGCCTTTCCAGGATCTGCGCGGCGGTCGGCGCGGCCTGTGTGTCCGCCATATCCGACGCGACGGCTCCGTTCGTGCCCTCACCTCGGCTTTCTCCCGCAGGAGCGGGAGAGGGGGCGGAAGCGACGGTGAGTGCCGTCGTACCGACCACGAGCTCCGACCCGGAGTGAAGCCCCTCTCCCGCCTGCGGAAGAGGGGTTGGGGTGAGGGCCACCGCAGCGACGACCTCGACGGCGCGCGGACCGCTCATCGCAGCCTCTTGATCCGTTCGGCCGGACTGACCACGTCCGTCAGGCGCACGCCGAAGCGATCGTTGACGACGACCACTTCGCCCTGCGCGATCAGCGTGCCGTTGACGTACAGGTCCAGCGGTTCGCCCGCGCCGCGTTCGAGTTCGACCACCGAACCCTGGTTGAGCTGCAACAGGTTGCGGATCGGAATGCGCGCGCGGCCGACTTCCAGCGACAGCGTGACCGGCACGTCGAGGATCACGTCCAGGTTGAGGTCGCTGGCCAGGCCGGTTTCGGCGGTCAGCGGGTCGAAGGCGGCGCGGGCGGCGTTGTCGGAAGTGTTCATCGGTCAGGCCTGGGTGAGCGCGGCGTGGACCGCGATGGAATCGGGATTGGTGGGATCGAACGGCGGCTTCTCGCGCACGGCGTGCACGGCGTTGACCTTGATCGCGTTGCGGCCGTTGTGCGTGCCGAATTCGCCGGAGAACAGCGGCATCTGCTCGACCTTCAGCATCGCCGTGCGCGGCAGTTCGATCGGGATCACGTCGCCCACGCGCAGCCGGCACAGCTCGCGCAGGCTGATCGCGCGCTGGGCCAGCACGCTGGACAGCTCGATCTCGGCGTCGTGCAGCTGCGAGCGCAGTGCGACCGTCCAGCTTTCGTCGCGTTCGATGCGGTCGCTCTGCACGCCGGCGTCGAGCTGCTCGCGGATCGGTTCGAGCATCGCGTACGGGAAGGAGATGTGGAACTCGCCGCCGCCGCCTTCCAGTTCGACGTGGAAGCGGCACACCACGATGTACTCGCGCGGGCTGATGATGTTGGCGAAGTGCGGGTTGACCTCGGAATTGAGGTATTCGAACTCCACCGGCATCACCGGCGCCCACGCATCCACCAGGTCGGAGAAGGTCTGCTTGAGCAGCAGCTGGATCACGCGCATCTCGGTGGGCGTGAACTCGCGGCCCTCGATGCGCGTGTGGTACTTGCCCGAGCCGCCGAAGAAGTTGTCCACCACGGTGAACACCAGGCGCGGTTCGAACATCACCAGCGCGGTGCCGCGCAGCGGCTTCATCTTCACCAGGTTGAGATTGGTGGGCACCTGCAGCGAGTGCATGTACTCGCCGAAGCGGATCAGGTCGATGCCGCGCACCGACAGGTCGGCCGAGCGGCGCAGCAGGTTGAACAGGCCGATGCGCCAGGTGCGGGCGAAGCGCTCGTTGATCATCTCCAGCGTCGGCAGCTTGCCGCGGACGATGCGGTCCTGGCTGGCGAAGTCGTAATTGCGCGCCTCGCCCGGCGCCGGCGGCGGCTCGGTCTCGACCGCGCCGCTGTCGACGCCGTGGAGCAGGGCGTCGATTTCGTCCTGGGAAAGCAGGTCGGTCATCATCGAAGTCGCGTTCCGGCGCGGGTTACTGCGTGACGAGGCTGGTGAAGAACACGGCTTCGACCTTCGCCGGCGCGTGTTCGGACTTGAGGACGTTGCGCACTTCGGCCAGGGCCTGTTCCTGCAGGCGCTCCTTCGCGGCGCGCTGCGACAGCTGCGCGGCGGTCTGCTGCCCGAACAGGAGCAGCAGGCGGTTGCGGATGGCGGGCGTGTGCAGTTCCAGCGCGGCGCCGGTGGCTTCATCGCGGGTCATGACCTGCACGTCGGCCTGCAGGTAGCGCACCGAGCTGGTGTCGGCGAGGTTCACCACGAACGCCGGTTCCAGCGCGTAGTAGCGCGCCGGCTGGGCGGCGGCGGCTTCGGGCTTCTCGGCGGCGTGCGCGCCGCCATCGCGACCGATCATGAACCACCACGCACCGGCGCCGGCGATGCCGATCACCAGCAGCGCGATCAGGATCCACAGCGCGAGGTTGCTGCTCTTGGGCGCGGGCGGAGCGACTTGGGCGGCGGGCTTGGACATGCGGTGGAACTCGGCAATGGGGAATGCCGTGTCCGTGCAAGTGGTGTGCCGCGCCGTTGAGCCCCTCTCCCGGCGGGAGAGGGGCTCAACAGCGAAGGCGTCGGGCTTTTGACGGCGGCCCGGCGTCAGACTCCCGACAGCCCTTACGCGTATTCGTCCAGCAATCCCCGCGACGCCCGAACCGCCGGGCCGCGCGTCCAACCGGCGTCGTTCGCTGCCTCGGACCGCTCGTTTCCACCGGCAAACGACGAAGCCTGACCATTCGATCCCGACTGCTGCTGCGCCTGCCGCTGCCCCACATCCGCCTGGCCCAGCTGCAGGCCCTGCTGGCCCAGCATGTCGCGCAGGCGCGGCAGGCTGGATTCCAGCGCGTGACGCACGTCCGGCTGGGCGCTGTGGAATTCGGCGTTCACGCGGTTACCGTCCAGTTGAAGGCGTACGTCGATCGCGCCGAGGTGGTCGGGCGTGACGCGGATTTCGGCGTGGCCGACCTTCTGGTCGGCCATCCATGCGATGCGCGAGGAGAAGCCGTCGTCGAAGCCGTCGTCCAGCGCGACCGGCGCGTTCGCCTGCACGGCTGCCGCGGCGGCGCGCGAAAGCGGATGGTTGGTCATCGATGAAATCGAAGGCAGCGGGGTCGCCGTCGCTTCGCCGACGGCCGTCGTGTCGAGGGCTGCATCGTCGGCGGTCTTCGCATCGGCTGCCGCCGCGCCCATCGCCGTCGCGAAGGCGGCCGTGGCATCGCCATCGGTCGGTGCCGCGGCGGCGGGCTGCGTGCCTGCCAGTGCGGGCAGGACGGGGGCGGCGGCATTACCCGCGCGCGCCTGCGTCGCCGTCGCGACGGCATCGCCGCGCAGCAGGCCCGGCGGCAAGACCTCGGTGCTCGCCGGCGCGGCGGTGGCGGGCGCGGCATTCGCGCCGGCCAGGCCGTTCAGCAGCGCCAGCATCTGTTCGGGAAGCGCCGGAGTTGCGGCGTCGGCGGTCGTCGCCGTCGCCGTTGACGCGGCCGTGTCGCTCGCCGGCGCGTCGTCCGAAGCCGTCGATGCGGTGTCGGATTCGCCAGCGGCATCGTCCGCCTCGCGTGGCGACTCGTCCTTCGATTCGGTGCGCGCGGTGTCGCGCGAGGCGTCCTTCGATCTCGTTTCCGACGATTTCGATTCCTCCGACGCGCGCGGCGATTCCGCATCGCGAGACGCCGGATCCTTCGCCTTCGGCTGCGAGGAGGCGCCCGGCGATCCGGTCATGCGCGAGGCCGGGTTCGACGCGACGCTGTGTGCACCTTGCGCCTGCAGCATCCGGTCGAATCCGCCGGACGCACTCGCGTCGTCCTGCGCGTTCGCGCGCGAGGCATCCGACGTCGTACCGCGCGCGGAGCCCGCGCGCTGCCCTGCGATGAGGGCGTCGAACGCCTGCATCATTCCGCTCCGTCGGCGCCGTTGCCGCGCACGCGGCGACCACCGAGGTCGTCGAGTTCGCGCTGCACGCGCTGCTCGGCCACGCGCGATTCCTGCGCGCGGTAGCTGTCGGCCAGCTTCTCCAGCACCTTGTTGTCGCGGCTGGCCAGCATCAGGCGCGTGCGCTCGACATCGCGGTTCTGGCGGCTGGAATCGACGATGCGCGTCTGCTGGTCCACGGCGGTTTCAAGCTTGGCGCGGAAGGCGATGCGGTTGGCGAGCAGGGCCGGCGCGATGGTCGAATCGCTCGGCGTAATCGCGTATTCCTCGGCATAGCGGCGCAGCGCGTCGAGGCGCTGTTCCTGCTCGGCGAGTTGACGGTCGCGCTCGGCGACCTCGCGCGCGGCGGTGTCCTGGCGCTGCTGCATCAGGTTCAGCAGGGGGTCGAGGCGTTGGGAGCGGGTCATGCAGTCTCCGTCGGTCGGGCGACAGTGGGTTCACGGACATCGTCAAGAAGCCGGGCGAGGGCGTCGCGGCTGGCCTGCACGTCGGCGGCCTCGCTCACGTCCTGTCCCAGGAAATTCAGGATCGCCGGCCAGCGCGCCAGAGCTTCGTCGACGACCGGGTCGTTGCCGCGCTGGTAGGCGCCGATCGCGATGAGGTCGCGCTGCGCGTTGTAGGCCGACATCAGGCGCTTGAGCTTGCGGATGCGCTCGCGCCACGGCGCGTCGGTGATGTCCTGCATCACGCGGCTGACCGAGACTTCCACGTCGATGGCCGGGTACTGGCCCGCGTCGGCGATGCGGCGCGTCAGCACGATGTGGCCGTCGAGGATCGCGCGCGCGGCATCGGCGATGGGCTCCTGCTGGTCGTCGCCTTCGGTGAGCACGGTGTAGAACGCGGTGATCGAACCGCGCCCGTCGGCGCCGTTGCCCGCGCGTTCGACCAGCGCCGGGAGTTTGGCGAACACGCTCGGCGGATAGCCGCGCGTGGTCGGCGGTTCGCCCACCGACAGGCCGATCTCGCGCTGCGCGTGCGCGTAACGGGTGAGCGAATCCATCAGCAGCAATACGTGCAGGCCCTGGTCGCGGTACCACTCGGCGATGGCCGTGGCACGCAACGCGCCGTGCAGGCGTGCGAGCGGCGGACGGTCGGCCGGTGCGGCGACGACGACGGCGCGGCGCAGGCCTTCCTCGCCCAGCGTGGCTTCGACGAAGTCGCGGACTTCGCGGCCTCGTTCGCCGATGAGTCCGACGACGATGACGTCGGCGGCGGTGAAGCGGGTCATCATGCCCAGCAGCGTGGACTTGCCGACGCCGGAACCGGCGAACAGGCCCACGCGCTGGCCGCGTCCGATGGGCAGCAACGAGTTGATGGCGCGCACGCCGACGTCGAGCGAACGCGTGATCGGTTCGCGCATGAGCGGATTGACGGACTTGCCGGCCAGGCCCACCCAGCTTTCGGCGCGGATCGGGCCGCGGCCGTCGAGCGGCACGCCGTCGGAATCGATCACGCGACCGAGCAGACCTTCGCCGACGGCGACTTCGCCGCGTTGCCGGCTGGGCACCACGCGGGCGTTCGGAAGCAGGCCCTCCAGGTGCGCGCTGGGCATGAGGAAGGTGCGGTCGCCGGAGAAGCCGACGACTTCGGCATCGACCCACACGCCGCCCTGCGTTTCCACGCGGCAGCGCGAACCCAGCGGGGCGCTGCATCCGGAGGCTTCCAGCGTGAGGCCGACGGCGCGACGCAGCACGCCTTCGCGCCCCAGTCCCATCGAGAGCGGTTGCGATGACGCGGCACCCAGCCGCGCGGCGAGGCGGAGGTTGCGGGCGTCCTGCCAGTGGGATGCGGGGGTGGTCATGCCGGGGCTGCTGCAAATCCTGTGCCCCTCTCCCTCCGGGAGAGGGGTGGGGGTGAGGGTTGGCGGAGTGAGGCCGCTGGCGCTCGTGCAAAGACGCGGTGCCCGTTTGCTCCAGCCATCATCAATTCACCGCACATCCCGACCCTCACCCTCGATCCCTCTCCCGGAGGGAGAGGGAAGAAAGGCGTCCTCACTTCACCGCCCCATGCGCGGCAATCGTGCTCTCCAGCGCCGCCTGCAAACGCGCCGCCAGCGTGCCGTCGATGCGCACGCTCTCGCTGTGCACGCGCAGCTCGCCGCGCGCCAGGGTGTTGTCGTTGGTGAAACGCACGCCGTCCAGGCCGGCCAGGTGCGGGTAGAGCACGCCCATGTCGTCCGGATGCAGGCGCAGTTCGACGCCGCGCTGGCTCGTGCCGACGGCGTCGAGCGCCTCGCGCACCAGATCGGCAAGCAGCGAGGGATCGGCCGTGTACGCCGGGCCGATCAACGAACCGGCCACGCGCACGGCCAGCTCAGCGAGCGCTTCGGACACCTCGTCGTCCAGGCGCGCGAGCGGTCGCGTGAAGCCGTCGAGGATGCCTTCGATCTGCGCGACCAGCCGGCGCACTTCCGCCTGGCCGGTCGCGAAACCTTCCGCGTGTCCCCGAGCGAGGCCGTCGGCGTAGCCCTGGTCGTGCGCGGCCTGTTCGATCGCCTGCAGGTCTTCCACGCTTGGCGGCGGGGGTAGTTCGAGGATGGGCTCGGGTTCCACCGGTTCCAGTCCCGGCGCGGTCCAGCGCACGGCGCCGGCCATCTCGTTGTTCCACACCGCCGTGAGGCTCATACGAACGCCTCGGCCTTCGCGGCGAGCTGGATCGTGCCGGCGTCGGCCATCTTGCGCACCAGCGCGAGGATTTCCTTCTGCGCCGATTCGACTTCAGCCAGCCGCACCGGGCCGCGCGCTTCCATGTCCTCGACGAGGATTTCGGCCGCGCGCTGCGACATGTTGGAGGTGATCTTCTCGCGCACCTTCGCCTCGGCGCCGCGCAGCGCGACGGAGAGCTTGTCGTTGGGCACTTCGCGCAGGATCGCCTGCATCGCGCGG
>Ga0209676_1002206_pt1 | contig 14533 bp, 10 predicted proteins | sample AraplaCvi_mLB_r2_FD_184282 | JGI IMG/M metagenome (GOLD analysis project Ga0209676, IMG submission 184282) | Arabidopsis root microbial communities from North Carolina, USA - plate scrape MF_Cvi_mLB_r2 (SPAdes) (version 2) | ecosystem: Host-associated > Plants > Roots > Endosphere | place: USA...
TGAGCACGACGGCGGATCCGCCCGTGGGCGTGGACACGGCCGTGATCGTGATCGGGTCGTTGTCCGGGTCATTGTCGTTGCCCAGAACGGCGATGTCGGTGACCGACGACGCCTGAACGCTCACCGCGTCGTTTCGCGCGATAGGCGCCCGGTTGGGCAGGCGCTGGGTGGTGATCTGCTGGCGGTTGCCCGCGGCGTCATACCGATACTCGATGATCACCCCGTTGGAGTAGGTGACGCGGATCAGCCGGCCGGCGCTGTCGTACACATACTCGGTGTCGGCGAAGGCCGGCGTGGCCAGCGCGGACGTGGCCAGCAGAGCGCAGGTGATCGCGGTAAGAAGCTTGCGAGCCATGGAACGTCTCTACTCCGGCTTGATCGGCTGATTGACGGCCGCCAGCCCGGACGGCGGCGTACGGGACGCATTTTTCGCGGTGGCGATCCGCAGCGCGATCTCCCGGGCGGAAGGCTCGGGCGGAGGATAGGCGCCCTCCCGCGTGGTGGCATAGATGATCAATCCGCCGATGATGGCCACGACCGGGGCGGTCGCCGCGCCGACCCGCGGCCAGGACACGGCGGCGAGACGATCCCGCCAGGTGAGGGCATTCCGCCAACGCTCGCCATCGACCGCCTTGCGGGCTTCCGACGATAGCCGACTCATGAGGCCGAGCAGGGAGGTTCGGGCCGCCGATATCCATGTCCGCACGCGGGCGGACGTCTCGTGTTTGGATGCCATTGGAACAACTCCCCTGGGGGTCAGCTTGACCGTGTCTGAGGAGAAATCAAGTGCAACTGACACTAGATATTTCCTCTTCCGTCCTCGTTTGCGGTGTGCTTGCCTGAGCGGCAAAGCTTCCGGGGGGATCAGGTGGTGAAGTCGATTCGGCGTGCGTTGAACGTCGGCCCGGATGGGCGTCATCAGGGGTGGCGCAAGTCAACGCTGGTCCGTGTCGCAGCGGTCGCCGTGGCCGTCGCGGGCGTCACCGGATGGCTGACCAGCACGTCGGCCCAGTCGGGCGGCGGGGGCGGAACCCCAAGTCCCGTCGCTTCGGTGAAGATCGGCGTGGCCGATCTCGTGGCGCCGACCACGGCGCGGGCTTACTACGATGCCCTGCCGACCGCCTCGACGTTCACCAACAGCGTCGCCATTTCCGGCCAGCCCGTTCTTAACGCCCCCCACGCCGAGATCACGGCCCTGGCGCGCGCCCTGCGCAACGACCCCGATCTGATCTACGCCTATGTCCGCAACACGGTGGACACCAGCTTCACCTACGGTGTCGGCAAGGGCGGCCTGGGGGCCATGGTCGACAAGAGCGGCAGCGCCTTCGATCAGGCCCAGCTCATGGTTCTGTTGCTGCGGGCCGCAGGCTACAGCGCGACCTACAAGCCCGGAACGATCACGCTTTCGGCGCAACAATTCACGGCCTGGACCGGCATCACCCGCGCGGACGCGGCCTGCCGTCTGCTTGCGAACGGCGGCATTCCCGGTTCCATCAACGGCTCCACCATCGCGAACTGCGCGTACGGCTCCGACAACGTCACCAGCGTCTCGATGGCCCACATCTGGGTCGCGGCGACGATCGGGGGCAGCGAATATCTCTTCGACCCGGCCTACAAGCCCTACACCGTCAAGACAGGCGTCAATCTGAGCACCGTCGGCGGTCTGACGAGCGGGCAGCCGCTTCAGGACGCCTCGTCCGGCGTCCAGACGGGTACGGCGTCCGGGGTGGGTTATGTCCGTTCACTGAACGCCACCGCCCTCAATGCGCGCATCCAGTCCACCGCCAACGCGCTTCAGACCCACATCGACGCCAATCTGCAAAGTGGCGATGTGGATGACCTGATCGGCGGCCGCGAGATTCAAGAAATCCCGACGACGACGACCCTGCGCCAGACCAGCCTGCCGTACGGCGCGGTCGCCACCCATTCGTGGAGCAATATTCCGGACGCCTACCGCGCCTCGGTCCGCGTCAACCTCACCAAGGTCAAGCCGGAAGGCGGCGGCGCGATGCGCACCCTGTCCGACCGGGTGCTCTATTTCGACGACATCTATGGCCGGAAGCTCAACTTCTACACCCGGTACCGTCCTAAGGGTTCGGAAGAGAACGCCTTCGACGGGCGTCTCACGCTTGTGGATGGCCAAGGCCAAACCACGATCCTGGATAGCTACGCCGCGGTCGAGAACGCCCGCCTGAGCTACGGTCAGCTGATCCTGACGGTCAACGCGCCCTATGCCGCCGCGGCGGGGGCGTACATGGACGTGGCGACCACCAAGGAGGTGACCTACGCCCTGCCGTTCACCATTGTGGCGGGCTGGGGCGAGACCACTAGAAATCTCGTCTCCCACTGGGGCTCGAGGTCGGATGCGATCGCCCCGCTGCAGAGCAACCCGCAAGCGTGCGAGACCTGCGGCACCGGTCTGATGGCCACCTATGGCGACGCTCGCCGCGAGCAGCTGGCGGTCGAATGGATGGCCCAGGCCTCCCGCGCCGGCGCCCTGCACGCGCAGATCGCAGGCAGCGTTTTCCAGCCCCACTATGCGGTTGGAATGGTCAGCGCGGACACCTTTGTGCGCTTCACCGCCTACGGGGGACAAACGGGCCCCGTGGGGTCCTGGTACAGCATCGGCGACAGCTATGACCGGTTGGATATCGACACCGGCTTCAGCCTCACCAGCCGGACCTCGGACGCCGCTGCTCGACGGGCTGCGGTGCACGCCCTGGCCACCACGATCAATGCGCTGGAAGGCAGCGTCGCGGCGCAGGTCGCCGACCTGCCGGACGTCACCTCCGTGCCGTCGCGCTTCGCCTGGGGCAACGCGCCTCCCAGTGGCGAGGACCAGGCCGCCGCCGGAACGGGCGCGCGCCGGTTCTACACCTTCAACAACGGCAACGCCGCGAACGCGGTCTCCCTGACCAAGGCGGAGGGACGGGGCCAGGAGACCTGGCAGGAGGGCGACAACTGGCACGGGCCCGTGGGCGAGCCGGTCATCGGATCCCAGGAGGTCAACATCCGGCGAGGACGCTTGGCGGAGGCGATCTCCGCCTATGCCGCGGCGGGTTTCTCGGTGGTGTCCGCTGAAGACGCCTTCCTCGGGCCGGGACAGCGCGGGGGAGCCTTCGTCAAGGAAGGCACCGCGACCGGAATCTACTCCCACCGCGCGTCATTCCAGCGCGGCGGGGCCCTTGTGGCGACGCGCTACGACGCCAATGGAGATCCGCTTGAGATCGCCCACGTCACAGTCGGCTATTACGACAACGCCAAGGGCGGCGGCGGCGGCGCCCAGCTGACCCACGGCGCGCAGTACGATCCGTCCAAGATGGCGGACTTCCTGAAGGATGAGTTCGTTGACCGGTCCGACGCGGCGGGGGTCGATCTCGGCGCCGGCTCCATGAGCTACACCAGCCCGGCCTCGCTCACGGTGGGGCAGGGGGAGTTCCCGTACAGCCTGTCCGCCGGCCTGACCTGGCGTGGCGGTTCGGTGCCAGATGGCAACGCGCACTATGCCAACTCCGAGCCCAACGGCGCCTGGACCACCAATTGGAACAACACCCTCAGCGTCTCGGCCAGCGGCCTTGAGGCGATGGGCGAAACGGATGTGCGGGCTGTCGCCGGCACGGTCGCGGCCTTCTTGGTCCTGCAGGACATCTACAAGGCGACGCCGTCGACCGAGCGCGATGTCGCGGGCGCCCTGGCCGCCGCCTGGTGGATGAAGCATCTGGCGGGCAATGTCGTCACCGCGACCGTGGGGACGAATTCGCAACAGTTCTTGCGTCGCGCGGACGGTCAGTGGTTCTCGCCGGGCGGACGCTACGCCACCCTCATCCAGACGGGGCAGCGCACGATCGTCACGGAGCACCCGAGCTGCGCTGATCTGGGCGGCGTGCAATACATCGGCACACGTGGCTGGTCCTATCAGGGCGTCTCGTTCCAGGTGAAGTCGGCGGCGGGCGACGTCCAGAACTTCCAGTCCTGGCAGTACGATGTCTCGGAGGGCACCCAGGAATCCTGTGCGCGCACCCGCGGCTTCCGGATGGCCTCGTGGACCTTCCCGCAAGGTGTCAACATCAACCTGACCTATGCCATGACGTCGGGCAGCCCGCTCCCGGACCTGACGGAGGTTTCGAACAACCTCGGCTACAAGATCGCCTTCGACAAGAGCGGCATCCTGGGCTTCTCCAACGGTCTGACGGGCGCCGATCGGCGGGCCGTGACCGTTGCTCGGGATGCCATCACCTTCGATCCGTCCAGCCATACGGATGCGACGGGCGCCGTCTTCAACTTCGCGACCCATCGCGAGGGGCCGAACTACTACCGCCGCTTCGTCTTCGACCGGGCCTATCTGGCCCGTGATCCGTCCAAGGCGTCGATCGAATACACCTACGATGTCTTCGGCCGCGTCACCGAGGCGAAGGACGCGGAGGCCGTCGCCAATCCCTCGGCGCGGGGCTCCCACAAATTCTTCATCGCCGAGGGCTTCCGGGGACAACGGGAAGATCCGCTGGGCGGCCGTTACACCGTCGAAACCTTACGGCGTGGGCGCGAAAGCCGGCACATCGATGAGATGCAGCGGGTGTCCACCGCCGTCGTCGATGGCCGCGGACGCGTGGTCTCGCGCACGGCCGCCTACGGCAACATCACCGAGTTCGAATATGACGAGCGCAACAACGTCGTAACGACTCGGCGCAAGTCCAGGGTGGGCTGTGGAACCGACATCTACTGGTGCCAGACCTCGACCGTGACGGCGACCTACAACAGCTGGAACAAGCCCGCCACGATCACCCTTCCGGCGACGCTTGATGGGCAGACGGCCGGGACCTGGATCTTCGCCTACGACAGCCAGGGCCGGCTCACGACCCAGACCTCGCCTGACGTCTTCGACGGACGCAACCAGACCTGGGCGCCGTCCATCACGCGCACCGCCTATGACAGCTTCGGCCGTGTCCGCTGGACGCAGGACCCGACCGGCATCGAAAGCCGGATGGAGTATGGCGCCAATAATACGGGCCGCTGCATGACCGCCCAGCACGCCGCGGACCAGTCCAGCAGCGCGCGTCAGACCACCACCTTTGTGTGCGATGCGGCGGGCGACGTCATCTCGATAACGGATGCCCGCCTGAACACCTCGACGGTCACCTTTGATCTGAACCGGCGAAAGACCGGCGAGTACGGTCCGACGTCGACGGCGATCAAGACCACCTGGACCTATGACGCTGACGGAAACGCGTTGACCGAAAGCCGTTGGAACTCCGCGACCAGCGGCTGGCTGACGACCACCACGGCCTACTCCCTCACCAACAAGCCTCTGTCGGTCACTGACCCCGCCGGGGATGTGGCGCGCACCTGCTACGACGCTCTGGATCGGGCCACCATCACGGCGGATCCCAGCGGCAACGCCACGCGGACCAGCTTCAACGCCGCGGGCCAGCCCTGGCGGATCGAACGGTGGTTCAAATCGACCGGCGCGGGCGGCTGCACCTTGACGAACACCCGGCCGTCCCATCTCACGACCAACACCTGGCGTGAGATCTGGTACAACGGCGGCGGTCTGCCGGCGGCGGAATTCGACGGCAACTTCAACCAGACCACCCTGACCTACGACGGCCTGGGCCGTCTGATCGTGACGACCTATGCGGATGGAAAGACCGCGAGCACGGTTCGGAACGAACGCGATCAGGTCTATTTCCTGGAACGCCGGGACGGCGACATGCAGCAGATCTGGTACGACGCGCTCGGGCGCTCGGACCGGACTTGGGAACTGTTTTCCACCGATCCGGTCTGGCCTCACGGCCGGCAGACCAAGACCTCGTTCGATCTCGCCGGCCGCCCGATGTGGACGGCGGTCTCGACCCAGACCGGATCGACCTATGATCCGGCGCTGGAACGCGATGTCAGGACCTATCAATACGACGCCGCGGGCCGGGTCGAGCTGGACCGCATCCAGCCGAACAACGGAACCATGGGCGCAAACCAGTTGGTCCTGACCTACGGCTACGACAAGACCAACAACCGGACCTCGATCCAGTGGCCGGACGGCTATCGCGCTGACTACCGTTTCGACGCCGCCAACCGGGCCGATCGGGTCACCTTCGGCCCCGCGGCCAGCCCGACCCAGAACTATGCCGATATCGCGGTGGATTCCCTGAGCCGTCGCACTGGTGTGGCCCGTTCGAACGGCGCCAACAGCAGCTACGCCTATGAGGCTGACGACGATCTTTCATCCCTCAACCACAGCTGGGCCTCCGGCGTCGCGACCCTGCCGGCGACCTTTGGCTACCAGCACGACGCCGAGGGCCGGATCACCCTCACGACAGTGAACCAGGTCTCACTGGAATGGATGCCGACGCTGGCGGAGGCGGCCAGCTACGGCACGCCGACCAACCTTAACCAGACCACCTCGGTCAACGGCACGGGTTTGAACTGGGACGACAACGGCAACCTGCGTCAGTACGGCTCCACCCAGTACAGATGGACCTACGGCAACCGCCTTTGGCAGGTGATTAAGCCGACCAGCACGACCGAATACGGCTATGACTCGATCGACCGTCGCACCTCGGTGATCGAGGATGGCGTGATGACCCGCACCCTGTGGTCGGGCCAGGACGAGGTCGGCCAGTACAACGCGGCCGGTGCGGTCTTGCGCCGCTTCATCCCCGACGGGTCCGGCTCGATGGACGCCCGGCTGGCGGCGGTCGATACGGCCGGGACGATCATCTGGTTCCACACCGATCACCAGGGCAGCGTCATCGCCACCACCAACGGCGCGGGCCAGCCGATCCAGTTCGCCAACTACTCGCCGCACGGCAAGTTCGGCACGGACCAGAACGGCGTCACCTACAGCGCCCCGCCCAGCGGCAGCCCCTTCGGCTACACCGGCCGCCAGTGGGACGCCAAGGCGGGCCTCTACAACTACCGCGCCCGCTACTACGACCCGGCGCTGGGTGTATTCCTCAGCATGGATCCGATCGGGACCAAGGATGACCCGAACCTGTACATGTACGTCGGGCTGGATCCTGTGAACGCGACCGATCCGGACGGGCTGCAGCAACGACGGCTGCCGCCCCCGCCGCCGACCCCTAGCCAGCCCCGGTACTCGCCTGCGGGGCAGCTAGCTGCGCAGCAAATAGCTGCTTACAATATACGCGGCGCGCGAATGGACGCTCGGTATAGACCGTATACCTGGGTGGGCGGTGAGCCCGGCGCCCGCGATGTCGCCAGCGCTCGTGCACAGTTTGGTCAGGCCCAGGCCAATTGGGCAAATGCCAACGGCATGAGCCTGGCTTCAAATCAGCCCGGAGCCCAGTATCAAAACCCGACCAACGCGCCCCGCATACAGATCGGGCCGCGGGTTGATTTTGTTGTAAGTCCAAACGGAACCTCTTATCCCGTGCCAACCGGAGCGACTGGCCCAGTGCCGGTGATCAACTCTGCCCAAAGACAAACCGGAGTGGCATTTACTGGAGGGTCGGGCGGCCAAAACGGGAGGGTCTTCCAGATGCGGATAATGTTCCCCACGCCTGCTCGCGGCAACGCGCCGGCTTACCCGAATGGTAATATTTCTTATCAGAATGGACCTGGTCCCAATGGCCAGAACGTCAATCCTTATTCAGGCCGTACAGTTTCCAACCAAGATGGACACTATCCGATACAATGAATAGTGCTGGACTTTTAAAATCTCTAGAAGGCTCAAGTGTTTCAAGCGTTCGCTTGACCGCAGAAGACCTAATCATCGAAATGGAAAATGGCTGGACACTGAAAGCTTTTAATAGGGTCTATATTAATGGTGGTGATTTCTATGTACCATCAGGGCTAATTGGGGATAATTTGGTTGAAGTATCTAAGGATCAGTCTGGGGTTATCCTTAAATTCGAAAGGTCTGGCTGCATCCTGATCGGCGGCTCCGACGACGATTTTCTTGGTCCGGAAATGTTGCATTTGTTTTCCCCCTCCGGAGAAACTTATATTGACCAAGATTAATTCTTGAGGTCGGGGACATCCAAGGGGCCCTGACATTTAAAACACAGAAGAAGATTGGGCCCTGACTACGCAGACCTGGGCTGTTTTAGTGTCTATGGCGCGATTTTGAGCCAAGCAACGCGCCCGCGCGACGTTTCCGAGTGGAGCTTTGCATCTGACGGGTGTTGTAGCGCCAGTGGCGGACAGAGAGGGATTCGAACCCTCGGTACGCTTTCACGTACACACGCTTTCCAAGCGTGCGCGATCGACCACTCCGCCACCTGTCCGTTTCCACGACGCGTCGTGAAGCGCCGGACGGTCGATCCGGCGAGGGGCGCTGATTAGAACAGTCGGACCCCCTCGGCAAGCGCCCGATGATGGCTCATAGGACGCGTGTACGATTTGTCCGGAGTTCCCCCATGCTCGAGCAGAAGACGACCCTGCCCACGCGCGACGCCGCGCTGCCCGGCCGGGCTGTGCCCGTCACCACCGACGAGGTCCATTTCGTCAGCGGCCGCCCGCTGAAAGGGCCGCATCCGGAGGGCTTCCAGACCGCCGTCTTCGGCATGGGCTGCTTCTGGGGCGTCGAACGGGTGTTCTGGCAGCTGCCGGGCGTCTGGGTCACCTCGGCGGGCTATACCGGCGGCTACACCTCCAACCCCACCTATGAGGAGACCTGCACCGGCCTGACCGGCCATGCCGAGGTGGTGCAAGTCGTCTTCAATCCGGCTGAGATTTCCTACGCCGACCTGCTGAAGGTCTTCTGGGAGAACCACGACCCCACCCAGGGCATGCGCCAGGGCGGCGATGTGGGCACCACCTACCGCTCGGCCCTCTACTATCTGGACGACGCCCAGAAGGCCGAGGCCGAGGCCTCGCGCGACGCCTATCAGGCCGCGCTGACGGCGGCGGGGCAGGGGACCATCACCACCGAGATCACCCCCGCGGGCGTCTACTATTTCGCCGAGGACTACCACCAGGGCTATCTGGCCAAGAACCCCGAGGGCTATTGCGGCATCGGCGGCACGGGTGTGACCTGCCCCATCGGCGTCGGCGTGGGGGCGTAAGATGGATCGGGCCGGCATCGGCAAGACCTGCCTGGCCCTGCCGGGCGTCACCGTCGACCACCCGTTCGGCGACGATCACGACGCCTACAAGGTCGGCGGCAAGATGTTCGCCATCGTCGGCGGCGAGGGCGGGGTCTCCTTCAAGGTCTCGGACATCGCCTTCGAGGTCCTCACCCAAGACGGCCGCGCCCGCCCGGCCCCCTACCTGGCCCGCGCCAAATGGGTGAACCTGCCCGACCCCGCCGCCTGGCCCGACGACGAGTTGGCCGAGCATTTCGCCATCGCCCACGGCATCATCGCGGCCAAGCTGACGAAGAAGCAGAGGGCTGAGCTGGGGCTCTAGGCGTCCCGGCGTAGCCGGAACCAAGGCATTTGGCCTGCCGACCGCAGGTTCATCACAAAGGACACCAAGGAAGCACGAAGGACACGACGGGACCGAATGCGGCTCTGCAGTCTTCGTGTCCTTCGTGATTCTTAGCGCCCTTCGTGATGAACCTGCCGGCGTTCCGGCCAGGCGGAAGTGAAGCCCGGCTTCGCCGGGATAGGCGATGCCGCCTACCGCCCCCTCTCCTCCGCGATCCAGCGGTCCATCCGCTGGTCCAGCAGGTCCATCGGCAGGGGCCCGTCGACCAGCAGGGCGTCGTGGAAGCGGCGGACGTTGAAGCGATCGCCCAGCTCGCTCTCCGCCCGCGTCCGGATCGCGCGCAGGCGGATTTCGCCGACCTTGTAGGCCGTCGCCTGGCCGGGCCAGCCGATATAGCGCTGCAGCTCGGTCTCGATGTTGTGCGGGGCCAGGGCCGAGTTGTCGCGGAAGCAGGCGCGGGCTTGTTCGATATCCCAGCCCAGCCAGTGGATGCCGGTGTCCGCCACCAGACGGCAGGCGCGCCACATCTCGTAGCTCAGCCGGCCGAACCGCTCATAGGGCGTCCGATAGAAGCCCATCTCCTCGCCCAGGAACTCGGCGTACAGGCCCCACCCCTCGATGAAGGCGGTCACGTCCACGCCGCGCCGGAAATAGGGGCCGTCCTCGGCCTCCTGCTGCAGGGCGATCTGCAGATGGTGGCCGGGCACCGCCTCGTGCAGCGTCAGGGCGGGCAGTTCGTACAGCGGCCGCTGGTCCAGCCGGCTGGTGTTGACCATGTAGCCGCCGGCGATGCCGTTCTCCATCGAGCCGGGGAAGTAGCGGCCGGTGGTGTAGTTGGCCTCGATCTCGCGCGGCACTTCCCGCACGCCGTACGGCGTCCGGGGCAGGGTCCCGAACAGGGCGGGCAGGCCGTCGTCGGAGCGCTTGGCCATCTCCGAGGCCTTCTCCATCAGGTCCTCGCGGGTCGTCGAATAGAACTGCGGATCGGTGCGCAGGAAGTTCAGGAAGCCGGCGAAGTCGCCGGTCCAGCCCGCGGCTCGCATCTCCACATCCATCCGCGCCCGGATGCGCGCCACCTCCTGCAGGCCCAGCTGATGGACCTGGTCCGGCGTCATGTCGGTCGTGGTGAAGCCGCGCACCAGATAGGCATAGATCTCGCGCCCGCCGGGCCGATGCACCAGGCCCAGGGTCTCGGGCGCGCGGGGCAGGTAGTCCTGACGCAGGAACCGCGCCCACTCGCGCCGTTCCGGCATGATCCGGTCGGCCACTGCGGCGCGGGCGCGGGCGGTCAGGGCCGCCTGCTGGTCCGCCGGGATGGAGGCGGGCAGGGCGGCGAAGGGCTTCAGCAGCGGATCGGTCTCGGGCGTCAGCGCCGCCTCCGGCTCGATCAGGGTCAGGGCGTTCTCGACGATGGAGCGGGGCTGGACCAAGCCCGTCTCCAGCCCGCGCCGGGCGTTGGCCAGCTGGTCGTCATAGATCTTCGCCATGGCCTCCAGCCGGGCGATGTATAGCTCGGCGTCATCGGCGCTGGCGATGCGGGTCACGCTGGCGACATAGCCGAGGTTCTGGCCGGGCCCGCCCTCCGAACTGAAGGCGTCGATCCGGCCGGTGTCCAGCGGAATGCGGTCGCGGGCGCGCTTGATCACATAGGCCATGAAGGCGTGGTTCAGCCGGTCATCCTCGTTCAGCGTCGCCGGGTCGATGGCGGCCAACCGGTCGGCGAAGCCCTTCAGGATCGGCTCCTGGGCCACCTCGGCCTCGCGAGAGGTGTCGGGCAGGCGGCCCAGCGCCGCGCGGTCGCCCTCCATCCCCGCCGTGATGGGATCGAGCGAGCGCAGATAGGTCTCATAGTCGTGCAGCACGCTCGCCAGCGCCGGGTTCTGCGCATTCCTCGCGGCGGCCGCCGGTTCCGGCGTCTGGGCGAAGGCGGGCGCGGCGCAGGCGGCCAGCAGGGCCGCGGCCGAGGCGGCGATGACGATCTTCATTGGGGGCTCCCTCCCGGATGCGGAGGGGACTGCATCGGAGCGGGGGCTTCGCGTCAACCGCAGAAGGCGAAGAACCGCTCGACCCGCTCGCCCGAGCCCGGATGCGGCGCATAGGCATGCCGCTCCTCGCCCGTCCACACGGCCAGCCAGCCCAGGCGGCGGAAGCGCTGGAACACCGGATCGCCCGCCTTCGCCTCGGCGGTCAGGAACAGGCCGTCATTGACTTCGGACGGCTCGGCTTGGGCCGGATAGCGTTCGGTGTCGCCGCCGGACTCCACGTGAATCTCATGCGCCGCGCCGTCCGGGGCGACGGCGTTCAGCGCCAGACGGCCCGAGTTCTTGCCGCACTCCATCCCGATCCGCAGGTCGTCGCTTTCTTCCAGCCCATAGGCCAGCAGCGCATTCGTCCCGTCCTCATGGAAGAACCAGTCATAGCCCTCCACCGGCGCGGGCGAGCCGCTCGAGGCGGTCTCCAGCGGCGCCGAGGCCAATCCGGTGGTGTTGCACGCGGCCAGGGCCAGCGTCAGGCCGGCGGCGGCGATCAGGACGGGCAGGCGCATGGGGAGACTCCGGCTTAGCCGGAGCACAGTTCGGCGAAGCGGCGCAGCTTGGCAAGGTGCGCGGCCGGAACCTCGACCGTCCGGCGTTGCTCGCCCACCGCCACGCCCAGCCGTCCGTCGGCGCCGAAGGCGGCGAACACCGGGTGGTCGGTGCGCAGGGCCAGCTTGATCCCGCCGCCACGAGCCGCCTCGGCTTGGGCCACCGCCGAGGCGTCGCCGGCCGTCACCCGCGCCATCCCCGCTCCGGCCTCGCCGCCGTACAGGGTCAGGCGGGCGACGCTGGTCCCGGGGTCGCATTCCAGCGTGGTGCGAAGATTGGCGGTGTCCGGCACCTCATTGGCCAGCACCACGGGCGCGTCATCGCCGTACAGCGTCCAGGTCCAGGCGGCCTCGGACGGCGCGGCGGCGGCGTTCTGCCCGCTCAGGGCCAGGACCGCCAGGGCGGCCAGAATTGCGATCATGGGTTCAGCCCCCGCTGAATGTCTGTCCAACAAAGACGTGGTCAGACGTGATCGGTTCCGCAATAGGCGAAGAACTCGCCGATCAGCGCGCGTTCCTTGTCCGTCGCGGCCAGTTCGAACGTCCCGGCCTCGCCCTCGACCCGCAGCGTCCCCTTGCGGGCCAGATCGCGCAGGGTCGGGTCATTCAGCGAGATGCGGGTCTCTTCGGCCAGGCCGCCGTCCAGCGGGTCGATGGCCGTCTCGGTCAGGCCGGCGTGGATCAGGCGCGGCGTGGCGGGCTGCACGTCGCCATAGACCACCGCCTGGGTCCGGCCCGGCTCACAGGTCATCATCAAGGCCAGCTGGTCCGAGTTCTCGACCCCATAGGCCAGCTTGGCCATCCGGCCCTCGTGGCTCAGGTGCCAGCCCATCGCGCCCGCGCCCGTGGCGGCCTGCGGATCGGACGCGCTGGACTGCGCGGCGAACGCGATCAGGCCCAGGGCGGCGACGGCGGGGATGGCGAACTTCAGCATGGACAAACACTCACCTTCGATCGGCAAACGTTGATGTCCGTTAAGAGTTCACGGCTCAGCTGAACGGGCGCTGACGGAATTCACCCTGTGATGGAAATGCCGCGCACCCGCTGGGGCTGACGCAAGAGCCCGAGCGGGCGGGGTGTGAGCCCCGAAAGTGATTAGTGGTTAGTGATTGGTGGGTGGCGGCTGAACCGCCGGCTCACGCCCTGCCCCAGACCGGGGCGGCATCGAACCACTAATCACTAACCACTAATCACTTCCCAGCCACCGTCAGGGGCGGTTGGCCGACCCCGACGAGGGCGCGATCAGAACGGCGAGAACCGCTCCACCAGCGACTGCGCCGCCGGGGTGGCCTGCATGCGGCTGATGTCGCCGCGGCCGCCGTAGCTGATGCGGGCTTCGGCGATCTGGGTGTGCAGGATGGTGTTGGCGGACGAGATGTCCTCAGGCCGCACGATGCCGGCGACGGTCAGTTCGCGGACCTCGCGGTTGGTGCGCACTTCCTGCCGACCCTGGATCACCAGGTTGCCGTTCGCCAGCACGTCGGTGACGACGGCGGCGATGGTCAGGCTGACCTTCTCGGCGCGGTTCACCGAGCCGGAGCCCGTGGCGTTGGCCTCGCCCTCCAGCCCGACCATGTTGGCCGGGTCGAAACCGCCCGGGAAGGCGCGGCCCAGGCTGTTTTCCAGGCCGAAGAAGTGGGTCACCCCGCCCGAGGCGTCGTTGGTGCGGCTGCGAGCGGTCGAGTTGTTGGTCTGGGCGCGGTCATCGATGTCGATGTTCACCGTCAGGATGTCGCCCACGCGGCGGGCGCGCTGGTCGCCGAAGAAGGTGCGGGCGCCCGTCCGCCACAGGCTGTTGGCGCTGGCGGCGCGGTCGGCGCGCTGCTCCTCGGGCGAGGGCAGATAGACCTGGCTGGTCGGCACCAGAGCCGCCGGATAGCCGATCGGGGCCAGTTCGGGACCGCGCACGGCCTCCACGGCGGTCGAGCAGGCGCCCAGCGAGAGGGCGGCGACGGTCAGGATCAAGGCGGTACGCATGAAACTTCCCCTTAGCGGGCGGCGAATTGCTGTGTGCGGAGGTCTTGGGCGGCGGGACCGGCGATGGCCTGGCCCGGGCCCGTGGCCACGGCGTCGATGACGCGGTTGGATTGCAGGTTGCGGACGGCGACGCGCTGGCCCTCGGCCGCATTGCCCTCGGCCCGGCCCGTGATGGTCAGGCGCACGCCGCCGGCCTCGTACAGGACCTCGACCATGTCGTTGCGGGCGATCACCCGCTCGGTCGGCAGGGGCGCGCGGGCGGCGGTCAGGCGGGCAGGGGCGGCGGCCGGTCCGGCGGCCTCGGCGGCGTCCGGGGCGGGCGCGCCCGGCGCGGCGGCGGCGTTGCGCACCACCACCCGGCGCAACCCGGTCGGATTTGCCCAGTCCAGCCCGGCCTGACGGGCCATGCCCTGCAGCTGGGAGGCCTCGAACACGATGGAGGGGCCGGCGCGGCGGCCCACAACCACGTTCCCGGCGCTTCCCGCGCCCTCGAAGATGTCGCCCAGGGTCACCTGGCCGTCGTCGTCCACCGGATTGGCCTTCAGCGTCACCGGGCCCGCGAAGGCCGGTCCCGCCAGAACCAAG
>Ga0209676_1002208_pt1 | contig 14524 bp, 7 predicted proteins | sample AraplaCvi_mLB_r2_FD_184282 | JGI IMG/M metagenome (GOLD analysis project Ga0209676, IMG submission 184282) | Arabidopsis root microbial communities from North Carolina, USA - plate scrape MF_Cvi_mLB_r2 (SPAdes) (version 2) | ecosystem: Host-associated > Plants > Roots > Endosphere | place: USA...
GCCTTGCTCCCCAGCGATTATGACCAGGGCCAGACCGACCGCGTACTGGGTGGAGGTGGTAGCCCGAGCGGTGGAGCGGCTTCAGGCGATTCAAGAAGAATCCATTGAAACTCTCCAGCGACTGGAACCGGTCATCAGTAAAGCACTGCTACAGCAACTTGCCTTTAGATCGCCCGCGGAATATGACCGTCAAGTGGGAGCCTATTTGCTAAGCAAATTGTATGGCGAAAGACTTGACGGATGTCTGGACGGCAAGCTTCCACAGTACAGTCAGATCGATCTATTTGGGTGGCCCTATGCCCAATGATGCGCAACAACTTGTGTGCGTTCCTGAATTGGAGATGGCAGAGTCACCAGGTTCATGGCTCAGCAAGCTCGCGTTGCGCCAAGGCATAGAGCTTAGGCAACTTCTTCGCTATCTGGAACTCCCCCTCTCGGGGGACCTTGACCTGTCGTTTGTACGCAGCGACTTACGCAGGATTGCGGGTATCTGTGGGATGCCATACAGGCACTTTGACCTGATTAGGAAAATGTACCTGGGAGTTTCGAAGCTGGACCGTACCGGCACCAAATACCTGCTTTCTTCGAAGGAGGTCCCCCGCTACAGGTTCTGCGGGCCTTGCCTCCATGCCCAGAGGGGAAAATATTTCCCTCTGCATTGGCGATTCAAAGCTTGGAGATGGTGCCCGGAGCACATGTGCATGCTTGACGATGCTTGTCCTCATTGTTCTGCGCCCGTGGTACTGCCCGCAAACATGCTAAAGGGTGGTCCAAGTAAGGAAGGCATCTGGACCCTAGGCCTTTGCTTGGCATGCGCAGGAAAGCTGTTCGCCGGCCATGAGTCCGCTAAGGGGACTTTGAATTTCTACTTGTTGACACCTTGGGAGCGTGTGGTTCTTGAGAACGGCCGTGCCCTGTTGGCTGCGCTCTACCGGCAAGAGGTCCGTATTGAGTCTAGTCCGCATACGTTCCCGCTCGGTGCCGTTCGACGCCTTGAGAAAAGGGGGCTGCTTCCGCACGATCATTTCAAGCTAACGTCCTTAGAGGTAATCCGGCGTCATCGGGCCTTTCAGGGGGCCTCATAAATTTCCTCAAGAATTGAACTGCTCTTTTCATTTAATTAGACCCGACCGAGCGGCCAGATTTCATTGGTAAGTTGCTTGATTGCCTGGGTCAATGGTGTTGAAAATTTTTGCGTTATCCACACAGCTATCGCACGATTCGACTTCGAGCACTAAGCCATATTCGCACAACCAAATATTTCCAAGACTGCTTTAAAGCCAAAAGGAATTGTGAAAATTCACAATTCCCTTTGGTCGTAGTGGTTTCCACTGATGGCACGCAAGCAGAGGCGAAGAGCGCCGCAGTTAAACCGTGGCATGATGAATTAGATTGACTTGGTGATCAATCGCTTCAGCCCATAGAGGCCATTTTCTTGGCCTTCAAGGGAATGCCACAAATCTAAACTTACGGCGTTTTCAATGACTGCGAACTACAAAATCCGGTTGAAAGATCCAATGGATCGCGTGGCCGAAATTGCCATGCGCGTTAAGGAGGCTCTTCAAGCTAAGTCTGTTCGACAAGAACATAAATTTCGCGGCGGAAGAGACATTCTGCCGGTTATATCGCTGCCTCAACACTACCCTGTCTATCGTTTGGAGAACTATCGAACGCGAGACCAGCAACTCAGTCTGATTGCCTCAGGGAAGGTACCAGAAGGTTTTTTTAGCAGCTCTAAACGAGAAGACCCGTCGGTACAGCAAGAGCAGCACGATTTACTTCTTCATCAAGCGAAGCGAGGGAGTGGTGAAAGTATCAAACCAATTTATGACGAATTGGCGAGAGTAGCTGAGCAAACCGAGCATTTAATACTCACCGCTGACGGAGTTGTGGTGAATGGGAATCGACGGCTTTGCGCAATGCGCGAGCTGTATGAAGCAGACCGAACTGCCTATGGGAGCTTCGCCAATGTGAATTGCTTAATCCTGCCTGGATCTGCGACCACAAGAGAAATTCTGGAGCTGGAGATCGGTCTGCAGATGCAGCCTGAAACTAAATTGCCTTACGAGTGGACGGCGCTGGGACGTGCCGTGCGAGATTTGCGAACTCAACGCATGAATGACGACGATATCGCCTCTCTTATGAATCGAGATAAACAAGATATTCAACGAGCGGCAACGATGATCGATGCTGCCGATCTATATCTGAACGAATGGCTGAATAAACCCAACGCATACAACTTGCTGGACGATACGGAGCAGGCGTTTAAGCAGGTGGCAACACGAAATTGGGGAAAACTCGACGACCCTGCAACGCGCGAGCAAACCCGTAAGTTCGACTTCTTTGTCATTGAGCAACGGAAGCAGATATCGGACAGCGCATATACATTGATCAATGCGATTGAACTTAACCCTAAGCTTTTTCTGGACACAATCGCCGCGGAATGGGACATCGATCTAAAGCCTGCTGAAAAGTCGACCCACAAAATCTCATTCGAAGAGCCGGAAGGCGCTACACCTCCAACAGATTACGCGCCGTTGATGCAGGTACTGGTGGAGACAAGAACGGATCCGGCTCGAGCAAAAGTACGAGTGGAGTCCCTTGCGCAAGTTTGCGCCATAGTTGGAGAGCAGGGTAAAGAACGCGAACGCGCTGCTCTAAAGTTCTCTAGAAGTGCTGAGAAAGCTCTATCCGCAGTTGAACTGAGGACCGCAGATCCGACAACATTCGGTGAAATTTCCAGCGTTATTGCACGATGTTCGGAGATGTGTGATCGCATTGCAGCTGAAATAGCTGTACTTCGTCTGCCGAAAGCCTAGCGAAATAGCTCTGGAAATGGCTACCATTACGCTGGCATATAGAGGGGCAGACTCCTACGGAGTGTTCACCAAAACCGCAGATGTGCCTCAGGGAATATGGATTCGCTTGAGAAATGCTGCGGTCAGCGCGGATTCTGGGGCCCGAATATTGGACGATTCGATTGAATTGAGTTGGAGATCCGCTCTCGACATCTTGCGGCTTCATTCGGCCTCGCAGACTGAGTTGGGGTTTGAGTTCGATACCGATAGCAGCTCTGTAGGACGCATCAAAACGTTCATGGACGAGTTCCGCAACTCACGGTCGGTTGCAGGGAAGCTGACGACCGTGATATCGGTGCAACAGATATCGGAGCAACTGCGTGAATGCGGATGGAACTTTCTTGAGCACGATTTAAAGCCATACCAACTCGAGAACCTGATGCGCTTGCTCTCGATGAGAAATGGTGCAAACTTTTCGGTCCCCGGTGCGGGGAAAACAACGGTGACGTTTGCTTTGCACTTGCTTCTCCCAAAATCCGCTGACTTCCTTCTTGTGGTCGCACCGCGAAATGCTTTTCAAGCTTGGGAAGAAGTGGTTGAAGAGTGCTTAACATTCGATGCTCCCCCTCTACTCAAGGAGCCGTTCCGGGCTCTGACAGGAGGGGAACGGAGAATCGATGATGCACTGGGCGATGGAGGCTCTCGGTTCATTATTTCTTACGACCAGTTGGTAAGAGTAGAAGCACTTTTTCAACATCTTCTGTCGACAAGGCGGGTCCACCTTGTGCTAGATGAGTCTCACCGAATGAAGGGGGGGTCAACCGTGTTAAGGGGTGCTGTCTTGCTCAAAATGGGGCATCTTGCTGCTCGGCGGGATATCTTGTCTGGTACACCTATGCCGCAAAGCAGTCTTGATGTGCAATCTCAACTTGATTTTTTGTGGCCTGGATCTGGTCTTGGGTCAAGAATTGCGACCGGTGAGCCTCCCCGTAACGTTCTCAGCGGGTTGTATGTACGGACCACGAAGCAACAACTCGGACTCGAACCTCGAGAGCGCATTTCTGTCCCGGTGAGCTTGACCCCAGCCCATTTGGCTTTTTATGCTGTTCTGAAGGACGATGTTCGGGCTCGGGCGAGCGATCTCCGTCGAGGGGCTTCGGCGGTTGCGCTTATTCAAGCTCGGCGGTCGGTAATGCGCCTATTGCAGGCATCAGTTAATCCCCAGCTTGTTGCTCAGCTGATGGAGCGGCATGTGACTCCCGATCGAGCGGGCTTGCTGAGGGCAGTAATCGAAGATGGTTCTTCGGCGCGTGTTCGTGGGGCAGCAGATTTAGTTATGCAGTTGGCTGCTGAAAATAAAAAAGTCCTCGTATGGACAATCTTCACCTCAACAATTCATCAATTGAAGAGCATGTTGTCGCATCTTGAGCCCGCGGTGATATTTGGCGAGACCGCAGTTGGAGAGGAGAGCGACGATTCAACCAGGCAAGGCCAAATTCGCAGATTTAAGACAAGCTCGAACTGTAAGGTCATGATCGCGAATCCGGCGGCTGCCTCCGAAGGCATGAGCCTGCACATGCATTGTCACGACGCCATCTATGTGGATCGAAGCTACAACGCAACTCATTTCCTGCAATCAGTTGATCGTATTCACCGCTTGGGCTTACCCGCTGGGACTAAAACCACTGTGTTCGTTATGGAAAACCGACTCCCGGCCGGGGTGGGCTCAATCGATTTATCGGTGGCGCGGCGATTGGCCAAGAAAATACGGGCAATGGAGCAGCTATTGCAAGATGAGGACTTGCATCAGTTGGCCTTAGATGAAGAGGAAATGATGGGGTCTCTTGAAGAGTCTATCGATGCCCAGGATATTGATGACCTTGTTGCCGAACTTGAAAACAGGGCGCCTCCATCAGAGGACGATGGCCTTGTATAGAGTATGAATGCGCAATACTCCATTGATTGGCTTAGGCCATCTGCAATTGAGGGGATGTTAAGACTTCGGCGGGAAATGGCGTTGACTGGTGAAAACCTTGATGAGGTGGAACGTCGACTTAACACGGCATATGCAAATTCGGGTATGGATTGGGAGGTGGCCCGGGTGATGCTGTCAGCCTTTCCAGACGGCCCGACAGAACACTCGTTAGTATTTCAACAAGTAATCGAAGGGGTCGCGAGGAAACTACTGCCGAGTTGGCTGGCGTTGCTTCCTCGTGGACGGAGCTTCTTACTCGATGCGCTTCCCGTCGATCTGACTGAGTGTTTTCGACGTACTGGTGCGCTGGATACATCTCCTGAGACCGAAGTGGTAACTTGGCTTGACGGGTTGGCCGCCCTCGGGAGGGTAGAACGTGACGTGAGGCTAGTGGCTATCGGGCGAATTGGCGAGCGCTTGACTTATGAATTGGAAAGAGCACGTTGCGATCTGCAAGCCGATGCTCCGGAAGTCGAGTGGGTCGCATTGAATGACAACACTGCCGGATATGACGTCCGCTCATCAGAAATGTTCGCCGGAAGTTACAAGGCAAAGTTGATAGAGGTGAAAGCAAGCACAAGCTCTCGGAAGGAGTTTATTTTGACGCGGCACGAGTGGGACGTCGCGCAACGCGTGCGAAATTCATACTGGGTTCACTTCTGGGATTTGACCACCGACCAAATGGCCGAACTGAGTTTTGAGCAGCTTTCAAGTCATATACCGGCAGATTGCGGTCGAGGCAGATGGTTGGAACTTCGAGTAAGCCTTGAATAAGGAGGATTGCTAGCGCAACGTTACAGATCTATGATCTAGGTAATATTTATAGGAAGCCAACGGTGAACACGAAAGCCAGCAGGTACAAAAGCGTTAGAGGTGTGTGTAATTGGCTAAATGGGCCTTCTGGCTCGCTTGGCGCACTTTTCCATGGAAGTTCTGAGGACCTTTTGAACGGAATGCCAAGGAACTCGGTGGATTTGATCGTGACTTCTCCCCCGTACTGCATGGGGAAGGAGTACGAACATAAGGACCACGATCTTCAAACGTTTATCGAGTCACACAAAAAGTTGTTGCCATTGGCGATCAATGCGCTAAAAGATGGTGGAAGCCTATGCTGGCAGGTCGGATTCCACGTGCAAAGCGGTGTTTGTACGCCGCTAGATTTTTTGGTCTTTCAGGCGATGCAAGCTTTTCCGCAGATGAAGCTGAGGAATAGGATCGTATGGACATTTGGTCACGGACTGCATTGCGCCAACCGTTTTAGTGGACGACATGAAACTATCCTTTGGTTTACCAAAGGAGACCACTATGATTTTGACCTTGACGCTGTGCGAGTTGCTCAAAAATATCCAGGCAAGAGATACTCAGTAGGCCCAAAAAAGGGACTGCCAAGCGGGAATCCGGCCGGCAAAAATCCTACTGACGTCTGGGATATACCCAACGTTAAGGCGAAGCATGTGGAGAAAACTGATCATCCTTGTCAGTTTCCCGTGGGAATTGTTCAACGACTGGTTCGCGCCCTGACCAAACCCGGGGACTTGGTCTTTGATCCGTTCAGCGGTGTCGCGTCTGCTGGAGTAGGTGCAGTTGTGGAGGGGCGCAGGTATCTCGGGGCAGAAATCGACGAGAGCTATGTAGACATCGCCGAGAGACGGTTGACCATGGCGCTTCAAGGCAAGCTCGATTATCGGCCGGCGGATCGTGCGATACATGTGCCCAACCCGAATGATCAGGTCGTTCGGAGGCCCCCCGGATTTGCAAGCGCAATGGAGACCAACATTCGTGCGCTAAAGACTGCAAACCCTAAACATCAGCCAATAACCTTGGTCACTATCAAGAAGAAGCGAGTCATGCCCGGGCATCGAACCTCCTGAGCTGCTGTGCTGCTAGTCTTACCTGCGGCCATCCAACATAGTGACCGTGCGCAATTCCATTCCTGAGCCTTAGAGTTCGCCAATAAGAATCTGACACAGCCCCCACTGGGCAGCTGAGTAGCATTTCTCCAAACGAGGCAAAGGCCCAAACATCTGCTTCAGACTTAGGTGGCGAAGGATGTGCTGTTGGATACTCGATATGCAGATCGTTTCCCTGGCGAAACTTCTCATGTGACTGAATCGTCGCTATTTTAAGTTTCGACCTGTCGGTGCGACCATGAAGCTGGGTGCGAATTCCGCTTTCGATAGTGAGGCATAGCGCCAATATTTCTGCTGCCAACGGTGCGCAAACAAGATTGTGGCGAAGTGACCAAATGGTCGGGCCTTCCACCGCCTTTTCTGCCAACAAGAACCTGGAAAGCCAAGGTGCTACCTTCAAGCTTCGCATCCCAGGCGGCCGCCAGAGGGCGCGTTGTTCCAGAAGTTTGGTCTGAATTATTGAGCTACTTTGTAGGGGGAGAACACTAGTGACAGGGGTCTTTCCCAAATAGTTTTTCACAAGCTCCATATCAACATCTTGACGGGCTTTTTCGGTACTCACCCTATTTAAGACTCGCTCAAGTTCACCATCATCTCCGCTTAGTACGCCAGTAAGTTCACTATTGAGAGCATCGGCATATTCAAAACTTCCGCCCGCTTCCCAGCAGACTCTCTGATGCACATATGGTGGCCACAATGTCGAATCCTCGGACTCTGCGGCTTCGTCGAGTACATGGTGGGTTGCTCTTCCGGATGAATAGTCAAAAATCGGTTCGCCTGGAACTACCCCCCTGCTATCCAAGACTACTGTACAAATCTTAAGCTGGGGATCCGCCTTTCGATAGTGTTCCATAAGAGTCATAAATTGAACCCATACTTGCGGATCGACTGCACCTCTGGACTCTGAAAAGATGAATACAGATGAGTGGTGACGAAGGCGATTAGCAAGCGGCTCGCGAGCTTCAAAAGGGCCTATACCCGCGTCAATCTCTAAAACTCCAAGCAAGGCTTGAAAAGGATTTCCCAGATCCCCTCCGCAATCAATTCTTCGAAGATCTAATTTCCCAGCATCTCCATGAGCGCCTCGTACACTTTTGGCAATAGCAGGAATAAGCACATCGTCAAAGACCTGTTGCCCCGTTCTTAATACGCAACTTCCCCCTTCCTTTAACCATGGCCGGGAGTCCAGCCAGTTCCCGAAGGCTTTCGCCCCGAAGAATGACCATGGCACGGTACAGCCGCCGAAAGTTATATCAACGAGCACTTTAGTCTTCCAGCAAGGCCAGCATGCGCGAGATGACGCCATCCTTTTCAATTCGCACGTGCCCAAGCATGGAGCTTTTCTTACCGGAAGGATCTGACGAGGACGCGTGAAGCAAACCTGTCGAGGTCAGAATTTCAAGAGCCTGCCGGTCGTTGGCGTCGCTCATAGGAGGGAGCAATCCGGCGTGCGATTCTCTGTGTTCGCACATGGCCCAGTATTCAGCAAAGTCCCGCTCTAAGTCGAAGCCTTCGGATACTTCGGCTCCTACACACATTGCCATTGAAAGTAACTCTAGCTCGCGTTTGGAGATTCGAACTGAGGGGGGACCTGAAATTAGCTCGCGTGCCTGCTCAGGAAGGTGTTCAGTGAATGCTTTGAGCGCAAGCTCCAGATCAATCTGTGTCACATCGGCCGCGGCAGCATGCTTTAACAACTTGTCAAAAGAAGCGACAAGCAATGGCACGCCGTTAGTTGCTTTGGAAATCTGTGCAATGGCATTCGGAGTTTTGAAGTGCAACGAGCGCACGCTCTCAAACCACCAAGATAGAGTCGAATCTGGGATTCTTCCGAGCGCAACTACATCAATTGGAGTATCGCCCCCACTCAGTACATGTTGTTTGGCAAGTCTAAGTAAATCCACACCGCCAATAGCGATTAACGGGCGTTCAGATTTCAAACTCAAGAATTTGCTCCAAGCTCCGCCGTCTACTCCGCCAAAAAGTCTAATGCCCTGCGCCAAGTCCGAGTCAAAATTTCCTGGGGGCACATTTCGAGACACAAAATGTTGATTGAATCCCAAGCGATCAGGCAGTCCACACTTCGCATCAAGGAGTACTTCCGACCACTGACTAGCAACTACGACGACGGCACACTCGGTGGCTTGAGGTTGGTGAAACCAGTATCGAATAAGGTCCAAGGCGCTATCGGGGAGGATGCACTCAATCATCCTCTTTTCCGTCGTCCCTGCCCGAATAAGCTGTATCTGCTGCCTGACGTCGATTGCAACGTCAGTTTGCTGAGTGAGGACTGGGAGGAAATGCGGAAACTTGAGCCGGTACTCTCGAACGCCAAACCGCGGTGCATCCGAGACCGTCAATAGCTCGCGTTCAATGAAGTCCTGCAGTTGCCGCTCAACTTGTGCCAATGGTTGAGATCCCAGTCTCTCCAGCCAATCCAAGTTTGCATCAACTTGTACTAGTTGCTCCAGCACCTGTGACGGGCCATCGGCTAGGGCCATGCCTGGTTGAAGGTCTTTGAGAGCTAACAGTGCAGCTCCAAATATCGCTGCACCAATACGGTTTCCCTGAAAATTATTGTTTACGACGGTCCGAATTTCATCAAGAACACTTTGTTCGTTCATCGTCGCGCGCACCTCCTCCAAACTAACGACAAGGGTTTCCCTCCGTCCACTGGATAGCCTTTTTAGGCGTTTAAGGAGACTTTCACCGAATCTAATCAGCACAGCAGGTTGAAAACCGCAGCGTCTCGCTATAAAGGGGGCGTGATCACCAAGATCAATGCCAATTCTCGCGAACATTCCCCTTAGAAACTGAACAGCTTCATCCTCAGCTAACGGCTTCAGAACGAGAACATCACCCGCGTTTGCCCATACGCCTCCCCGTGTATTTGTGACTCTATAACCGGAGAATACGATTCGCACTCTAGGCATTTGACTAGAGTCGACTTGCGAAGGTAACTCCTTCATCATTCGAAAGCTAAGTGATCCTTCCCGATCTTCGTTATAGGATGCAAGTTGCCCCTCTACAAACGAATCTGCTTCATCTAGAACTAATAAGACATTGTCATTTGGTCGCGTTTGCATGAACCGCTTCATGTAACGAGAAAAACGCTCTGCGGGAGGTAACCTCATCGAGGATTCGAGTTCGGCTAAAGTAAATCTCTCGGTCATTTCATCAATGATGTAATTGACCACCCAAACTTCAGATTCCCCACCTGCAATGGTTATAAAAAAAACGTTGAGCTTGTTGCCTGAAGGAAGTCGCTCACCGTTATAAGTATTGGCAACGTGACGGAGAAATGCGCTTTTCCCTAGCTTTCGACCAGAGAACACGCGCGTGTACGACCATCCAAGTGCGATCTGCTGTGCTGCTTGCACCCTACCAATGTAAGTTTCGATGCGGACGTGCTGGCCATCAAGACTTGAGAACGGCGAGACGTTTTCAAGATCGAGTTGTTCAAAGATGACCTCTAAGAACGGTATGAAGTTGTGCGCCTCAACTTCCGAGTCAACTGCGCAAAGACGGCACAAGTCAACGTCGTCGAGAATCGCGGCGGGAACCCCTCGGCGCCTAAGTCCGGAGCAAAGTTCATCGCGCCTGCTTTCCGATACGTCTGGCTCTAGAAATACCACAAGCGTACCTGGACCTTCCTGAGCAGCGGCCTTGCTACAGCTGTCCAAAAAATTAGCGCTGTTGGATGTGATGGACGTGGTTGACGTGAGGACTATCTGTTGATAGTCGGCTAGCTGTGGAAGGAATGTCGGATTTAAACGCGCTTTTCTGAAATATTCCCGTACTGCGGCGCAGTGAATGATTGTCTTTTTCCCCTGATGCTCCCGAAGTTCAGAGAGTTTCACCGGGAAACGTCTTTGATTTTCAGCTTGAGACCTACCCGCTTCACCGCTGATAACCTGATATAGCAAGCGACGCAACGTGTCTTTGTATCCAGTATCTCCAAGATCACCTTGCGCCCACATATTGACCAAGCTGCTTTGTTCCGTTGTATGTCCTTTCAGATCACCAACAAGTGAGGCCTTGGGCTTGGTATAGCGATCCAATGCATCTCGTCGCCATGCTGTACGGCGCGCTATACCGTGAGCCGCGATTTGGGGGATTTCGCCACCGTGCAGCAGCGCAACGGCGGCGCGATAATTCCCGTCAGCAAATAGGCGTTTGACCTGCTCGCCCATTTCCTTCGACACAAGGAGAGCAGATGCAATATGTCGATCAACTGCGGAATCACGCTCGCGCTCTGCGGTCGCCAAAACCCGAGATATCCAATTGTGTAAGAGTACAGAATCCTCAATGGGAGATTCGAACGAGCCGTTTGTGGTCCGAAAGCTTGCATCATCGACAAGCAACTTCAGTTTTCCTGAGCCTGGGGCCAGCATTTCATCACAGGCACCCCATGTACGCTCGAGACGTCTTGCGAGCTCGTACGCTTCGTCTCCTAGCGTAAGTGCTCGGCGATGTAGGAGCGTTCTTTCATGAGCTTGAAGTGCGGTACTGGGGGAGAGAGCTGCTAGTAAGTCCCACCGATCATTGTCCGCGGCAGCATTTCTGATCGCCAGCAAAAGTTGCTCGCTGTCGTTCCAATGGCTGACCTCCTGTTCCGTCCAATCGACCAGTAAGGCCGCCGCTGCCTCGGGATACTCAACCCGGGAAATTGATATGCCATTTACCAAATCTGGTGAACCAATGAAAGACGACTCCAGTGTGCGAATTAGATTTGGCTGAGAAACAAGATATCCCGCAGGAAGTCTAATTTCCGCGCTCATTGTTTTCTCTTGCAGAACGCAGCGCAGTATTTGAATGCAGAGATGATCTAGTGCGGCGGTTGATTGTTCTGCAAGTAGCCTGACAATGTTTTCTGGTTCTACGCCCAGAAATATTGTTCCGCGTGGACGAGTAGTATTTGCTAAGCGCTGCATAGCTTCTACGACATGCTCTACCGACGCTACAATTTGCTCTGCGGCGTGAATAGCTGCGACACGGTCTTGGTGCTTAACTGCCCCCGCGTCCATGATTCGCTGGAATGTCTTACCCAGCTGGCTTATCTTCTCTCTGGCGGTTGCCACTGACCATTTTGGAGTTGCTGATAAACGGCCTTGCGGTGCGAGTTCATCGCGTAGTGGACCTACCTGTAGTCTGACAAAGTCCGTCCAAGCTTTTCTTGAGTGAGTGTGCTTTAGCCTTCCCCCTGCCGCACTCCATTGGGCGGCTATCTCATTCCTCAGATTTTCTTGAGCATTTGACAACATATTCGCCAGCACTGCAGGGCTTGCTTTTGCCGCTTGTTGAATGCTGTCGCGAAGTATGTCTAATGGATCGATAGCTGAAGCCCATCCATTGAGTAGAAAGGTAACGACGATTTTCAGCGTGGGTTCGGAGTAGTTGGCACGATTGACAAAATCTGTAATTTCGCCTGCGGTAAGTGCGAACGGATGAGTCGGTGCAAGAGCTTCGAGGAGCAGTGAAATTCCGAAAGCGGGATTTTTTATTTCTGCCTCGCCCGACTGTCGAAGGCGTGGAACTCGACTTGGAAGCCGTGCTGCAGAGAGATTTGCGGAATTTTCAAGTAGTTTTTCGACAAGAAAAAGCTCCTCCGGATCAAGGCGAGGTTTTACACCCAGTTTGGACGCTGCGCTACTAAAGAGATAAGCAATGCCCAATGCTCCTTGCGACCAAGCTCTATCTGAAAGGCTCTCAAGCTTTGTAGAAAAATTAGATTCGGACCATGGCGCTGGTGCGACGTCTCCCTGATCATTGAGCCAGTAGCGCTTCCTAAACTTCGCGAAATCTACATCTTCTCCGATGGGAGGTTGTACCGCCATCATGTTGACTGCTGGCGTTCGTTCAATGGCTATCAGATCAATTGCTTCACTCTGCGCCTTCGGTAGCGCTTCTTCCGACGCATCTGCACAGCCCGGAAGTTGCGTTGTCTCTGGTTCGTCCTCAGTTGGGACCTCACCTACTGATAGAGGGATTGGGGGTTTGTCTAAATCTGTACTCTCGGGCGGCGCTGGGGGGATTTTTTTTGACTCAATTGCCTCCCCCAATACCTCAGTTGCAGAACTGGCTTGTGGACTTCCTGTAATCTCTAGAGTCGAATCGTCGATAAACAATTTCCCTCTCAGTGCCGCGGTTGCGACCGCGTTACCGAGCGCCTCGCGAATTACTTCGCTCAGGGCGCTCGCTGCGTCGTCATTAAAGGATTCAGGCTCTTGCACAAGCTTTAGTAAGGCTGAAAGCGGTGCGGCAAAATTTATCAGGTGGTCGATGCCTCCGGCATCTAATTGTGACGATAGGTCATCACATGCCTGCAGAATAGTTTTTATTCCGGGAAAGCTCGGATCGGATATATGCCGAACTCTCCGAGATCGATCAACGATGTCCTTCGCGGATTGCCCCAAACTGATTTTTTGAATAGCTGTTTGTAGGTCTGGCAGCCGTCGGGAACTAATGCTTAGTTCATCAGCCATTTGACAGAATCGACCATCTAGCTCCAGCCAAAAATCGACTGCTTCCTTCGGTTTCGGAAGTTCATCGAGAGCAATCAAGGTGATCGCGTGTAGAAGTTTTTCTTTCAGAACTTGCAAATCGCTTCGAAGTGATGCGATAGAAGATGCGTCAAGACTGGATGTGTGTGAGGGGGCCAATGTTGCGGGAACGGAAGTATGAAATGTTTCGATTGCGTCAGATTCGTGTGTTGAAGCAATGCGATCCTCGCTCGTAGATTTTGGCGCCTGCGCCACACTAGTAGAGGTATTGGATTTTTCTTCCTCTGAGTACGTTGCGCTTCCCCGTTCCTTTTTGGGCGTTAAGTTCGTTCTCGGCGCTTCGAGAGGCATGCCCTTTAGGTGTAAGAAAGATGCGCCTAGGTAAGCCCAATCTTTGTGATTGAGTATCAGCGCACCGCATGTGAGAGCGAGGTCCTGTGGTCGATGGTTTTTCACCTGATCCACTATGAGAGACAGAGCTTCTTCGCTATCGACGGACGGAACTGCTCCAATGAGCCCGCCATTCTCGTGGTGCGCACAGCCTAAACTATCTAAGACAGATAGGAGCGGGGGTAACTTAGTTGATTGGACCCAACGGCATAGAGCCCAAGTTACAGAAGCGTGTGCGTCTGAGTAATCAAGGAGTTTTTCCCGGAAGCGAGCGACTCCTTTTGAGAGCTCCTCCGGGGCAAGACGACGACCGACCCGCGGCAAACCTGTGACTTTAGATTTGTTTGTGCCGCTTCGCTCCAAAGCCCGGATTGCGCTGCAGAGGCCGTCATAATCTGGAGACCCAGGTACAGGTTTTCTCGGGCTGGACGGGGCGTGCAGAAGTAGCGCATCTTTTGCCGCAAACCTCCAAAACTCAGCTCTTTCGGTTTCAGCTATGCAGCTCCATACTAGATATAAGTCAATTGAGGATTGGGTTGAGTCAGGCGTCTCAATGCCGGCAGCAGCCATCGACTATTCTCCTTAGCTTGTTGTACTTGGTCAGACTACGTTGCGGACTGGCCTCCATCCCAACAGACATGATATTGTGAGGTCTATTGGGAGCGCTAACCAGCGTGGTTTTTTTTTCGGCTTTTAAACGTCAATAGCGGCTAACCGGGTGAACAGGCGCCTTTCTTATCTCCTCCGAATAGAGGAGGAGATAAGTCATTGGCAAGTATCTATTGCCTCTTAGCTCAATCGATTCGTCTCTGTTGACACACATCTTGAGGCGTCTGCATATGGCTACCAAACTCGTCCCGGGAAACAGTGTCACCAACGACGTAGATGCTGAAGCCAAGCTTCAAGAAGCGCTCGCCCGAATCAAAGCTGCCTCCGATAGACATGACG
>Ga0209676_1002209_pt1 | contig 14520 bp, 15 predicted proteins | sample AraplaCvi_mLB_r2_FD_184282 | JGI IMG/M metagenome (GOLD analysis project Ga0209676, IMG submission 184282) | Arabidopsis root microbial communities from North Carolina, USA - plate scrape MF_Cvi_mLB_r2 (SPAdes) (version 2) | ecosystem: Host-associated > Plants > Roots > Endosphere | place: USA...
TGAATTACTTCACTTTAGTTACGAACGTTTCCTTGAAAATCGAATTCGTGATGCATTTGATTTTGAAGGTTCTCCAATTAAGATTATTGGTCGTGCACGTGCATAAGTTGAACAAAAAATAATAATATTTTTGAATCTGATTTTTGAAAGTGAGTGTTTGTATGACAAAAAAAATAGCGGTTCTAGGCGCGGGTAGTTGGGGAACTGCCTTAGCCATGGTCTTAGCAGATAATGGACATTCTGTTACTTTGTGGGGAAATAAATCTGAATTAATTAATGAGATAAATGAATTCCATACGAATAAACGATATCTACCAGAAATTGAATTACCACACTCATTAAAAGCGACTGTTGAATTAAATGAAGCAGTCGAGGATGCTAAATATATATTACTAGTTGTACCAACAAAAGCGATTAGAGAAGTATGTCAAAAATTAAATCCTATTTTGAAAAATAAAGTTACAATCATTCATGCTAGTAAGGGGATTGAACCTGATTCATCTAAACGTATTTCAGAAATGATTTCTGAAGAGATTGATGGAAAAAAATTAGGGTCAGTTGTCGTATTATCAGGTCCAAGTCATGCCGAAGAAGTTGCATTGAGACACCCAACTACTGTTACTTCTGCTTCAGCCAATATGGAAGAAGCTAGAGCGGTACAAGAGTTATTTTCAAATGGCTACTTCCGTGTTTACACAAATGAAGATGTAATTGGTGTAGAAATTGGTGGAGCATTAAAGAATATTATTGCGTTGGCAGCAGGAATTACGGATGGGCTTGGATATGGTGATAATGCAAAAGCAGCATTGATGACAAGAGGTTTAGCCGAAATCATACGACTAGGTAAAGAGATGGGGGCTAATCCTCAAACTTTTGCTGGCTTAACTGGTATGGGAGATCTAATTGTAACTTGTACAAGTGTACATAGCCGAAATTGGCGTGCTGGTAATTTATTAGGCAAAGGCCAATCATTAGATGAAGTGTTAGAGAATATGGGCATGGTAGTAGAAGGTGTGCGAACGACAAAAGCAGCCTATCAGCTAGCTAAACAAGCAAAAGTTGAAATGCCGATCGTAAATGAATTATATGCAGTATTATTTGAAGGAAAAAACCCTAAGCTTGGGGTAGATGCACTAATGAATCGTGATAAGAGACATGAGGGCGAGAGTACATCAAATTTTATTAGTGATTTGACGAAATAAGTATTGAAAGCATTAAAAACAACGTTTTTAATGCTTTTTATCTTATAGCCTCTTTTAGGCGTTTCACCATTTCTATTTTTTTGCATAGCATATGGTGTATAGCGAAGAAGGAGGTTTGAATAGTGTCAAATAATCAAAATGGTTTCTTTGATAAAATTGAAAAAAAGGCAAATGTTAGTAAAACAGATATTTTTAAAGTTGCTGATTCAGTTAAAGATGCTAATTTCAAAGATGAGGCTACTGTTCGTAAACTTGTACGTCAAATTGCGGCAATGACTGGTCGCCAAGTAACGAAAGATAAAGAAGATAAAATTGTTCAAGCGATTGTAACAAATAATATGCCTCTTGATTTTCAATCTTTAACGAATATGTTTAAACAAAAATAATTGGGCTCATTCTCTGCGATGTATTGAGTGCATAATCTATATCTTATGCATAATATAGAATGACTTTTACCGGATGTATTCTGGTTGGGTGTTAGTCAAAGTGAAGCAAGTGCCCCAATTTGCTTCAAGGAAAGAAGAAGTGAAGAAACTTTTTCTTTCTTTTTTTAAGAATGATAGGACAAGCTAGTTGAATTTTTTATAATTTTTTTCATGCAAGAAAAATCAATTGTAGAATTTGATTTAAATTAAGAAACTATTTTGTTACTATAGTAATGTGAGAATTTACATAGGGGGACTAAGATGAATACTGAAATAAGCGCATTCGTAGGAATGGGATTAATGATCGTATCAATTTTATTAATTTACTTAAGTAGAAATTGGATTAAAATAAAATTTTTTAAAGTGGTTACAGCATTTTTAGCGTATATGTCATTAATCATTTCTGGTTTATTAATAACATATGTTGTTTTGAGCTGGCCTAGCTAATTACTAAAGGGGATTAACATGAAGAAGCTACTTTTTATCGTATGTATGTGCTTTGTGGTTAGTACGTTAAGTGGATGTTTATATCCAGACGATCAACTGGCACAAAATCAAATTCCATATGAAGATCAATTGCAGTCAGTCCAAACTGCTGTTAATAAATTTAAAGAAAATAATAATGGTTTATTACCAATTAAAAATAAAGATATGAATACGCCAATATATTTAAAATACCCAGTCGATTTTACAAAATTAATTCCAAGCTATATAAGTGATGCTCCCGGCAATGCTTATGAAAATGGTGGGGTTTATCAATATGTTTTAATAGATGCGGAAACGAATCCTACTGTTAAACTAATTGACCTGCGTATTGCGGAAAAAATTAGAGATGTTTCTTTGCGAGTACAAGTTTATAAAGATAAAAATACTTACCCTCCAATAAAAGAAACATTAAGTAAAGGTGTATTCCTACTAAACTACAAAAAGATGGGCTTTAAAGAAGAACCATTTGTAACAAGTCCATATAGTCAAAAAAACTTACCAATCGTCATGGGCAATGATGGAGAATTTTACGTGGATTACTCAATCGATTTATTTGAAAAAATAAATGATGCTAAGAAAATGAAAACCGGTGAAGATATCCGTCAAATCTTAGTAAAAGACTCACCAATTTTACCAGCTTATTCATTACCGTATACGATTAAAGATGGACAACCGGTATTTTTAGAACAAAATTAAATAAATAAAATCATAATCCTTTGATAAAAGAATACATTTTATCGAAGGATTTTTTTATTTCTTCCTAAAAAAATTGATAAGAAAAATTAAAAAATCTTGTCATAACTCTCTAGGACAACATCATAGAATGATATTGTCATAGGCATACTACTTCAAGTCAATTATTCCCATGTATTGATAAATCGGGAGGGGAACACATGGAAAAGATAGATATTTTTAAAGACATAGCCGAGCGCACTGGAGGAGATATTTACTTAGGTGTAGTAGGTGCTGTTCGTACTGGTAAATCGACATTTATTAAAAGATTTATGGAAGCAGTTGTTATTCCAAATATTCAAAATGAAGCGGATCGTGCTAGGGCACATGATGAACTTCCTCAAAGTGCTGCTGGTAAAACAATTATGACAACTGAGCCAAAATTCGTACCAAATCAAGGTGTAAAAATTCATGTAGCAGATGGTTTAGATGTAAATATTCGTTTAGTAGACTGCGTAGGTTATAGCGTACCAGGTGCTAAAGGCTATGAAGATGAAAATGGTCCAAGAATGATTAGTACACCATGGTATGAAGAACCAATTCCGTTTAATGAAGCAGCAGAAATTGGCACTAGAAAAGTAATTCAAGAACACTCTACAATTGGAGTGGTTGTAACGACTGACGGTACGATTGGTGAGATTGCAAGATATGATTATATTGAGGCTGAAGAACGAGTTGTAGAAGAGTTAAAAGAAGTTGGTAAGCCGTTCATTATGGTCATTAATTCTTCACAACCTTATCATCCAAATACGGAAAGCTTAAGACAAGAGCTTTCACAAAAATACGACATTCCTGTTATTGCGCTAAGTGTAGAAGCAATGCGCGAAGGCGATGTAATGAACGTGTTAAGAGAAGCATTATATGAATTCCCAGTACTAGAGGTTAATGTGAATTTACCAAGCTGGGTACTTGTATTAAAAGAAAACCATTGGTTACGTCAAAGTTACCAAGAAGCAATTCAGGAAACGGTTAAAGATATTAAACGTCTAAGAGATGTTGATTATGTAGTCGGTCAATTTACTGATTATGAATTTATTCAATATGCACAACTTGCTGGAATTGATATGGGGCAGGGTGTAGCAGAAATTGATTTATCAGCTCCAGATGAATTATATGATCAAGTGTTAAAAGAAGTTGTTGGAGTTGAAATCCGTGGTAAGGATCATTTATTAGAGCTAATGCAGGATTTTGCTCATGCGAAGCAAGAGTATGATCAAGTAGCAGATGCGTTAAAAATGGTTAAACAAACGGGCTACGGTATTGCAGCACCTTCGCTATTAGATATGAGCTTAGATGAGCCTGAAATCATTCGACATGGTTCGAGATTCGGCGTAAAATTAAAAGCTGTTGCACCATCTATCCATATGATTAAAGTAGATGTTGAATCAACTTTTGAGCCGATTATCGGTACTGAAAAGCAAAGTGAAGAGCTTGTTAAATATTTAATGCAAGACTTTGAAGATAATCCACTTTCAATTTGGAACTCAGATATCTTCGGTCGTTCGTTAAGCTCGATCGTGCGTGAAGGAATTCAAGCAAAATTATCGTTGATGCCAGAAAATGCAAGATATAAATTGAAAGAAACATTAGAAAGAATTATTAACGAAGGTAGTGGCGGTTTAATTGCGATTATCCTGTGATCATTAATGAATCAGATGGTGAGACATCCATCTGATTTTTTTTGTATGGAAAAACCTATAAAAATCAAGTGTTTTAACTCATTTTTAACATTTTTTTTGTAAAAATCACAAAGTTCTATCTACTTTTCAGAAAAGTTACTATTTTTTTCGAGGAATTCCAACATTTTCTTCTAAAACATATTGAAATATGCGATAGAATCGTATAATATAAGGCATGACAATGAAATTATTGGTATTTGTTGTATAAAATATTGAATTTTGGTCACTAATGAAAATAAGACTTAAATTATAACTTTTTTGGGAGGAGGTGAAAGACATGAACAAAACAGACTTAATCAATGCAGTTGCTGAAGCTGGTGAATTAACAAAAAAACAAGCTACTTTAGCAGTTGATGCTGTATTCGAATCAATTCTTGGTGCGTTACAAAACGGGGATAAAGTACAATTAATCGGCTTTGGTAACTTTGAAGTACGTGAGCGTGCGGCTCGTAAAGGACGTAATCCACAAACAGGCGAAGAAATCGAAATCGCTGCAAGTAAAGTTCCAGCTTTCAAACCTGGTAAAGCGCTTAAGGATGCTGTAAAATAATTACATAATTTAAGCGAAATAGAAGGATGCTTATATTGCATCCTTCTTTTTTTGCTTATAAAAAAAGAAATATGTTAAAATAAACAAATCTGATAGAAATGAATATTAGAATTTTTTTTATGCATGGGGGATCAGTTAATGAAAGAAGTAAACTTAGAACAAATTGAACAAGCAGTTCGCCAAATTCTTGAGGCTATTGGTGACGATCCAAATCGTGAAGGTATTTTCGAAACACCTAAGCGAGTAGCTAAAATGTATGCAGAAGTTTTTTCAGGTATGCATCAAGATGAGAAGGAACATTTACATAAAGTATTCGGTGAAGATCATGAGGAATTGGTATTAGTAAAAGACATCCCATTCCATTCTATGTGTGAACATCACCTATTACCATTTTACGGGGTAGCTCATGTTGCTTATATTCCTAGAAATGGTAGAGTAACTGGATTAAGTAAATTAGCTCGTACAGTTGAAACAATCGCTAAACGTCCACAATTACAAGAGCGTATTACTTCTTCAGTTGTTGACGCAATAATGGAGGTATTAGAGCCTCATGGTGCAATGGTAGTTGTTGAAGCGGAGCATATGTGTATGTCAATGCGTGGCGTTAGAAAGCCTGGTTCAAAAACTGTTACGACTGCTGTACGTGGTTCTTTAAAGGAAGATGTACAAGGTAGAAACGAAATTCTTTCTATGATTCATTCAAAAAACTAACATCAATTAAAAAAAGCAGGTCTTCCTGCTTTTTTTAAAAGCATTCATTAACATTAGAAGTGAATCAGTTTATACCATACAATACTCTTATGGTATAATAGTACAAGTTAGTAATTAATGGATTGGATGGAAATAATGAGTAACGTTGAACAGTTAAAAAACGAAGTAAAAACACAAATATTAAATGCAATAAAGCATCCGTATTTGAATAAACACCTCTTACCACCTAAAATCGATGAAGTGAAAGTGACGATTCTCATAGAATTAATGAATCAGCATCATTTTGCAAAAGAAAAGATTATTCATTACTGCAAAGCATTGATGATCCATCAAATCGCACTTGATACTCATGAATTGGTGTCTACATATGAAGGTACACCTCAAGATAGAGAAAAGAAACAATTGACTGTTCTAGAAGGGGATTTCTACAGCGGACTATACTACGAGGCTTTATCTAGTACTGGTGAGATTCGTTTAATAAAAGAGCTTTCTTATGCGGTTAAAGAAATGAATGAGCAAAAAATTAATTTAGTGCATCATAAATTTACTTCATTAGAAGAATTACTAAGATGTATTACAGTGATTGAATCAACGATACTTGTTCATTTTGCAAATTATATTGGTTCAACAGAATCAATCAAAAAAATCGAAAATAATTGTTTAATCACAAGATTAGATCAGGAGAGTCAACATATAAAAGATGGTGAGGATTCTGATTTTATTAAGCATTTAGGGTCTTTACATGGTGTTCAAACAAATAAAAATCAATTACTTGATGTAATATCAAAAATAATCTTACAATTACAAAATTAATAACAGTCAAGAAGTTGTAATTAGTTTAGTGGGGGTTTATATGACTCAATCAAAAGAAGAACGCGTCCATGATGTGTTTGAAAAAATATATAACAAGTATGATAAAATGAATGGAATTATTAGTTTTCAACGCCATATTGCTTGGAGAAAGCATACGATGCGAATTATGAATGTCCAAAAAGGCATGAAAGCGCTTGACGTATGCTGTGGAACAGGTGAATGGACTATTGCATTAGCAGATGCAGTTGGAAAAGATGGGAAAGTTTTTGGACTAGATTTTAGTAAAAATATGCTATCAATTGGTGAAGAAAAGGTTCAAAAACAACAATTGACTCAAGTATCTTTAATTCATGGTAATGCAATGGAATTACCTTTTGAGGACAATTTATTTGATGTCGTGACGATTGGATTCGGTTTACGTAATGTCCCTGATTATTACCAAGTTTTAAAAGAAATGACAAGAGTTGTCAAACCTGGTGGAATTGTTGTCTGTCTTGAAACTTCTCAGCCTACTACTTTTGGAATTAAGCATGTTTACAAAGCGTATTTTAAATTTATCATGCCGATATTTGGGAAACTTTTTGCAAAAAGTTTTAAAGAATACTCTTGGTTACAAGAAAGTGCAAGTACGTTCCCAGGGATGAAGGAGCTTGCAAAACTATTCGAAAAAGCTGGTTTAGAAAATATTGAAATTAAACCATTTACATTTGGTGTTGCAGCAATGCATTTAGGTAAAAAACCGAAAAATTAACATTGTAAGTTATAAATTGGAATGAATAGTAAGGTGAACGGAATGAAGGTTAAATGGAAGTATTCTTATTTAAAAAAAGATATAAACGAGATTGAATATACACTTCATCAAACTGTCAATTCGTCTCAGCCTATATTGAAAGATGCTTCTTTACAGCTACTTCAATCAGGTGGGAAACGAATTAGGCCATTATTTGTATTACTTAGTGCTAAATTTGGACAATATAACCTTCAATCTATTAAACATGTAGCGGCAACTTTAGAAATCATTCATATGGCATCATTAGTCCATGATGATGTAATAGATGAAGCTAGTCTAAGAAGAGGTAAACCTACAATCAACTCTACATATGATAATCGAGTTGCAATGTACGCCGGAGATTTTCTATTTGCCAAAGCGCTAGAGTGCATGTCTGAAATTGAGATACCAGAAGCACATCAAAAATTGTCAAATACAATTCTAGAAATTTGCTTAGGAGAAATAGAGCAAATCAAGGATAAATATAATTTTGAACAAAATTTAAAGTGCTATTTGAGAAGAATTAAACGAAAAACGGCATTATTAATTTCTGCAAGCTGTGAAATTGGAGCAATTGCATCGGGTGCATCTTCATCAATTCAAAAATCACTAAGAGATTACGGCTATTATTTAGGAATGTCATATCAAATAATGGATGATATTTTAGATTTCACGGCATCAGAAAAAGAATTGGGTAAACCTGCTGGTAGTGATTTAATTCAAGGAAATATTACATTACCTGTACTTTTTGCTATGCAAGATCAATCGCTTAAGGAAAAAATTACTTCAGTCTATGAAGGAATCAATCCAGAAACGGTCAAACCACTGATCAATCAAATACGTAAAAGTAGCTTTATTAAAGAAGCGAGAAGAATCAGTGAAGAATATCTAAATAAATCATTAAAATGCATTGAAACATTGCCAGATCATGAAGCAAAAGAAATGTTAATCTTAATTGCTAAAAATATCGGTAATAGAAAAAATTAGAGGCAGCCATAAAATGCTACTGCATTTTGTAACTGCCTCTTTTGGCTTTTTATAGTGTTTTACACAAGTTTTATAGTATGATACTAATGAATAGTAGAAGCCCCTATAAAAAAAGTTTTGAAGTCTACTCCCTACTCAACTGTAAGCGATTCCAATTTTTCTAAAATAATAAGATTTTTAACTATTGATAATTTTGGAAATAGATGATACTATTCTACTGTATTGTTTATACATAATTGAACTAGAGGGGTCGAGCATGATGGAAAGAACTTATTTAATGGTAAAACCTGATGGAGTACAACGTAATTTAATCGGAGAAATCGTATCTCGTTTCGAGAAAAAAGGTTTCCAATTAGTAGGCGCAAAATTAATGCAAGTATCAAAAGAACAAGCAGAAACTCACTATGTTGAGCATAAAGAGCGTCCATTCTTTGGAGAATTAGTAGATTTCATCACTTCAAGCCCTGTATTTGCTATGGTTTGGGAAGGTGAAAATGTAATCGCTACCGCACGTCAAATGATGGGTGCAACAAATCCTAAAGATTCAGCACCAGGAACTATTCGTGGCGAATATGCTGCAACAGTAGGAAAAAACATTATTCACGGTTCTGATTCACCAGCTAGCGCTGAGCGTGAAATTGGAATTTTCTTTAAAGAAGAAGAGTTAATTGAATATTCAAAGTTAATTAAAGAGTGGGTATACTAATCCTAAAATTTATATGATAAGATAAAGCCAGCAGATATTTGCTGGCTTTTTTTAAATAGGCACTAATAATATTAATTGTTGATTTTAGCTAAATACATTAAGAGTATGAAAAGAGAATAGCAGGTTCGAGAGAAATTGGAATGGAAGGTGCGAAGTCTCCTATGGGAGATGCGGGAAACTTGAGTCCTAGGAGGCAACAAGGTAGGCATGCTAAACCACGACGTCCTGTCGTAACGCTTGCATGATCCACATCTTGTGGATCCGGAGGCTCAGGGTCGTCACGCCCCATGGAAAGCGAAGTACCTGGAATGGAAATCAATCATTCTTTTTTAACAGAATCTTTAAATAAATAGTAGGGGAAAATTATGGACGATTATATTGATTTTATTAATTTAGTAAAAAAGAAATCTGGGATTGACTTATACTTGTATAAAGAATCGCAAATGAAAAGAAGATTAAAATCTTTATATGAGAAAAAGGGATTTCAATCATTTGTCGATTTCTTTAAAGGCATGGAGAAAGATAAAGAACTATATTATGAATTCTTAGATCGTATGACGATTAATGTTTCTGAATTCTTCCGAAATCCCAATCGATGGGACGTTTTCGAAAAAAACATTCTACCACCTTTATTGAAAAATAATAGCAAATTAAAAATATGGAGTGCTGCGTGCTCTACTGGTGAAGAACCATATACACTCGCAATGATTTTATTAAAATATTTAAAGCCAAGTCAATTTCAAATAATTGCAACTGACCTCGATGAGAATGTTTTATCAAAGGCTAAAATTGGTGTGTATAATGAAAAAGCTATTAAAGATGTACCCAAAGATTTATTAGCGAAATATTTCAAACACGAGGGAACAATCTATCAAGTAAGTGATGAATTAAAAAAACAAATTCAATTCAAAAAACATAATTTACTATTAGATGCTTATGAAAAAAATGTTGATGTCATCGTATGTAGAAATGTACTAATATACTTTACTGAAGAAGCTAAAGTTGATATCTATACAAATTTCTCAAATTCATTGAATCAAAATGGAATATTATTTGTAGGGAGTACAGAACAAATTTTTCATGCAGAAAAGTATTCTTTTACATCAAATGAAACATTTTTTTATAAAAAATCGTGACAAGAACCATTTTATGGTTCTTTTTTTATATTAATTTAAGATTAGGTTGTGATATAGTAGTAACTAATAATTTTAAATCTTACATAAATAGAAGGTGATGGAATGCGTTATTTAACAGCAGGTGAATCGCATGGTCCCCAATTAACTACGATAATTGAAGGCGTTCCAGCGGGTTTACCAATATTATCAGAAGAAATTAATGTTGAACTTCGTAGACGTCAAGGTGGCTATGGTAGAGGTCGAAGAATGCAGATTGAAAAGGATACTGCACAAATTACAAGTGGTGTTCGACATGGCTATACATTAGGTTCGCCAATCGCATTGGTTGTCGAAAATAAGGACTTCACTCACTGGACTAATATTATGGGTGCAGAGCCTCTAGAAAATTTAGAGTATGAAGGTAAAAGAAGTATTACTAAACCTAGACCAGGTCATGCAGATTTAAATGGTGCGATAAAATATGGATTTAGGGATGTTCGTAATGTATTAGAACGTTCATCTGCTCGTGAAACGACAGTTCGTGTAGCAGCAGGTGCAGTTGCAAAGAAACTATTATCAGAATTGGGCATTACAATTGCTAGCCACGTAATTGAAATTGGTGGAGTCAAAGCAAAAGAAATGGAATATCAAAATGTAGCAGATTTACATAAGCAAGCTGAGGATTCTGAAGTAAGATGTATCGATCAAGATGCGACTGAACAGATGAAACAGTTAATAGATGAAGCGAAACAAAATGGAGATTCATTAGGTGGTATTGTAGAAGTTGTTGTAGAAGGTATGCCACCAGGAGTCGGAAGCTACGTTCATTATGATCGTAAACTAGACTCTAAAATAGCCGGAGCAATTGTTAGTATTAATGCATTTAAAGGTGTAGAATTTGGAATCGGCTTTAAAGCTGGATCAGTCCCTGGAAGTGAAGTGCATGACGAAATTGCTTTTTCTGAAGAGAAAGGTTATTACCGTCATTCAAATAACGCAGGTGGTTTCGAAGGTGGTATGACGACTGGAATGCCGATTGTCGTACGCGCTGTTATGAAGCCGATCCCAACATTGTACAAGCCATTAAAAACAGTAGATATCGAGACGAAAGAAATTTATGAAGCAAGTATCGAACGTTCTGATAGCTGTGCTGTACCAGCAGCTTCAGTCGTGGCTGAGCACATTGTTGCTTGGGAGGTTGCAAAAGCAATTGTTGAGCAATTTGAGTCTGATCAATTAGACCGTTTAAAAGGAAATATTGAAGAGTACCGTGAGTATGCGAGGAAGTTTTAATGGAAGTCATCGCTGTCAATACAAGCTCTAAACAATACAATGTTTGTATTGGATTTGATATATTAAATGGTTTACAGTCTATGATTGAAGGTTTTTCACCGAAAGTTTCGAAAATATTGATTATTACTGATGATCATGTTGCTCCTTATTATTTAGAAGAAGTTAAAAAGCAGATATCAAATTTCGATGAATATATTATTCCAAGTGGTGAACAAAGTAAAAGTTTCACTTACTATGAAAAGTGTTTAGCAAAATGTTTTGAAAGTAAATTGGATCGTAATAGTTTAATCATTGCTTTAGGCGGAGGCGTCGTTGGAGACCTAGCAGGCTTTGTTGCAGCAACATATATGCGAGGCATACGATTTGTTCAAATGCCTACAACTCTACTAGCTCATGATAGCGCGATCGGTGGTAAAGTAGCGATCAATCTACCAACAGCTAAAAATATTGTTGGAGCGTTTTATCAGCCTGAGCTTGTACTATATGAACTTAACTTTTTACAGTCTTTACCGATCAAGGAATGGCGTTCTGGGTTTGCTGAAATCATTAAAGAAGCACTGATTTCATCTAAAGACAATATTTCTTGGTTGATGAATCAGATCCATCATCTTGAAAACCTTGATCAGCATGTAATTGAACAATGCGTTTTAATGGGAATTCAGGTGAAAAATCAAATTGTTTCAAAGGATGAAAGAGAAAGTGGCATTCGTGCTTATTTAAATTTAGGTCATACACTGGGACATGCAATAGAAGCGTATTTAGGATATTCAAAAACAACTCACGGTGAAGCAATTGCATTTGGAACGCTTTTTGCGGTATATATGAGTGAACAGTTATTTGAAGTAGACTTATCGTTTCAGGAACTGGTGCAATGGTTTAAACAGCTTAATTATCCTTTTTACATGGATTTAGAAATAGAATCGATCATTCAATTAATGAAACAAGATAAGAAAAACATTGATTTAAAAATAAATTATGTACTATTAAAAGATTTCGGAAAACCAATTTTATGTGAATTAGATGAACATGTCATTAAAGAACAATTGAATCGTTTTCTTACGATGTTAACTAAATAATCTTAATAGGAAATGATGTTTTGATACGACAATCAATCAAAATATCATTTTCTTTTTCTAAAGAACTTTTCATAAGCGAAAGTAAGTAAATATATTTTCGCAAATTTATTGAATAATTTAGGGTAATTAGTCGAACAGATTTTTCTTAAAAAAAAAGGTTTGAAACCATAAAAATGGAATGTAAATAACATATAGAAAGGTTTTAAAAGGTGTCTAAAATGAACAATTCACATTCAAATCATAAAGTCAGTTTAGTTGGTGAAGTTACAATTCCAGGAGATAAGTCAATCTCTCATAGAGCAATCATGTTTGGTTCATTAGCAACTGGGGTGACTAAAGTTACGAACTTTTTATTAGGGGAAGATTGTTTAAGTACAATCGATTGCTTCCGAAAACTAGGCGTACATATTGACGTTCAAGAGGATGAAGTACTTGTCTATGGTAATGGTATTGATGGACTGAAAGAATCAGAATCGGTATTAGATGTTGGAAACTCAGGTACAACAGCAAGACTTTTAATGGGAATCATTAGTGGATTGCCGTTTCATTCGGTTATCATTGGTGACGAGTCAATTGGAAAGAGACCGATGAAACGAGTGACAAAACCTTTAAAAATGATGGGCTCACAAATTGATGGACGTGATGATGCTACATATACACCGATTTCAATTAGAGGTGGCCAGTTAAAAGGAATTTCATATGAATCACCTGTTTCAAGTGCACAAGTAAAATCTTCAATCTTATTAGCAGGTTTATTTGCAGACGGTACAACGATCGTCTCTGAACCTGAAAAATCTCGTGATCATACTGAAAGAATGTTAAAGGCTTTTGGGTGTGAATTAGAAGTTAGTGGAAATACTGTTTCTATTACAGGTGGTCAACAATTAAAAGCTACGAATGTGACTGTACCAGGTGATATATCTTCAGCGGCATTCTTCCTAGTAGCAGGGTCAATTATTCCTAATAGTGAAATCCTATTAAAAAATGTTGGGGTTAATCCAACACGTATTGGAATTTTAACAGTTCTAGATAGAATGGGTGCGGATATTACATTAGAAAATGAAAAAATTGTAAATGGTGAACCTATTGCAGATCTACGAGTGAAATCAGCAAAATTAAAAGGTACAATAATCGGTGGTGAAGAGATACCGACTTGTATTGATGAATTACCAATCTTGGCTTTAGCTGCCTCTCAAGCTGAAGGTGAAACGATTATTAAAGATGCTGAAGAGTTAAGAGTGAAAGAAACAGATCGTATTCAAACAGTCGTTACAGAACTAACAAAACTTGGAGTAAGCATTGAAGCGACAAAAGATGGTATGATTATACAAGGAAGTAATAAAGCTTTAAATGGCGCAAATGTAGCCTCTCACGGCGATCATAGAATGGGAATGATGTTATCAGTTGCATCTCTACTTGCAGATGGTGAAACTTTTATTGAAAACACAGAGTGTATAGCAGTATCTTTCCCAAATTTTAAAGAGCAATTACAAGAATTATTAAAGTAAGAAGTTCGGATTAAGAGGTGTTTTAATGAGTAATATTTATGAAGCTGTTCAGCTTATTGAAAATGGTCAAACTGAAAAAGGATTAGAGGTTTTAAAAAATAGTGTAAAAAATGCAAATGATGAAGAAAAATACGAAGCTGCAATTCTTTTTCAATCATTAGGATTACTTGATGAAGCAAAAAATATTATTGAAGATTTAGTGTATTTATATGATGACGATGAAGAATTAAAAATTATTTATGCAGAACTACTATTGGATCTTGATTTAGAAGATGAAGCCCTGGAAATCTTATTGACTATAAAAGAAAATAATGAAACAAAGGTTCAAGCTTTACTTTTAATGGCAGATTTATATCAAGTTCAAGGGCTTGATGAAGTTGCCGAACAAAAATTATTTGAAGCAAAAAGAATATTACCGAATGAGCCAGTTGTAGATTTTGCATTAGGAGAATATTACTTTAGTAAGTA
>Ga0209676_1002213_pt1 | contig 14504 bp, 14 predicted proteins | sample AraplaCvi_mLB_r2_FD_184282 | JGI IMG/M metagenome (GOLD analysis project Ga0209676, IMG submission 184282) | Arabidopsis root microbial communities from North Carolina, USA - plate scrape MF_Cvi_mLB_r2 (SPAdes) (version 2) | ecosystem: Host-associated > Plants > Roots > Endosphere | place: USA...
CTCGCGAGCCCGGAGACCGGCCATGGTGCGACCTGACATGCGGTGGGCGATGTCATGCGGCACAGGCCTCGCCGTGCGCCGTCATTACTCCCTCCTTCCGCCTGTCCTCATCCAACGTTCCCGCGCGGGCAGGCGCGGTCAAGGAGTGTGTCCGTGCATCCGCATCACCGGTTGTTCCGCCGCCGTGCGCTGGCGGTTTCGCTGTTCTTCTGTGTATACCCCGCATTCGCCGACATCGCGGCCGACCTCGATGAGGTCGTCGTCACCGCCACGCGCACCGCGCAGACCCAGGACCAGGCGCTCGCCGCCATCACGGTCATCGACCGGGCCGAAATCCAGCGCCTGCAACCGGCGTCGCTGCCGGACCTGCTGACCGGCCGCGCCGGCATTTCCATTGCCAACAACGGCGGGCCGGGAAAATCCACGTCGTTGTTCCTTCGCGGTACCGAGTCCGACCACGTTCTGGTGCTGGTCGATGGCGTGAAGATCGGTTCGGCGACGAGCGGCGGCGCATCGTTGCAGGACATCCCCGTCGAGCAGATCGAACGCGTGGAAATCGTGCGCGGTCCGTTCTCGAGCCTGTACGGTTCCGAAGCGATCGGTGGCGTCATCCAGATCTTCACCCGCCGCCCGCAGGGAGCATTCTCGCCAAGCGCGAGCGCGGCCGTGGGAAGTCAGAACACGCAGCGTTACGCCGCGGGCCTGGGCAGAAGCGCGAACGAAAGCTGGTACGTCATCAATGCCGCGCACGAGAACACCGACGGCATCAACGCGTACCGGGGCACGCGCAACTTCGACCCGGACAAGGACGGCTACCGCAACAACTCGCTGACCCTGCAGGGCGGCACGCGCCTTGGCGAGCGGTGGGACGCGGACCTTCGCGCATTCCGCGCGGAAGGTCGCAACGAATACGACGGCAGCGCGAACAACGAGGCCGACACGGTGCAGCAGGTCATCGGTGGTCGGGTGCGCTACGTCCGCAACGAGAAGCTGGAAATCACCGCGAGACTTGGCACCAGCGCCGACCTGAGCGAGAACTTCCTCAACGGCGTCTACTCCTCGACATTCGACACGCGACGCGAACTGGGTTCGCTGCAGGCCGACCTGCACGTCGCGTCGGGCCTGCTCACGCTCGGCTTTGACTGGCTCGGCGACAAGGTCCACAGCAACACCGATTACGAACGCGACCGCCGCATCAATCGTGGCGTGTTCGGCCAGTGGCAGCAGACGCTGGGCGCGCAATCCCTGCAGGCCAGCGTGCGTCGCGACGAGGACAGCCAGTTCGGCGGCGAAACCACCGGCAACGTGATGTGGGGTTGGGACGTCACCGATGCGTTGCGCCTGGGCGCCAGCTACGGCACCGCGTTCAAGGCGCCGACGTTCAACGAGCTGTATTTCCCGGGCTATGGAAATCCGGACCTCGGGCCCGAAACCTCGCACAGTGTCGAGCTGAGCCTGCGCGGTGAACACGGATGGGGCGCGTGGTCGCTCAATGCGTTCGAGACCACCATCGACGATCTGATCGCGTTCGACTCGTCGCTGGGCGACATGGGCGGGCCGAACAACATCGATCGCGCGCGCATCCGTGGCGTCGAAGCGGGCGCCGGCGTCACGTGGTGGGGCTGGAACCTGCGCACGAGCCTGACGTGGCTGGATCCGCGCAACGACGGTGACAACCCGAACCACGGCAACGTGCTGCCGCGTCGGGCGAAGCAGTCCGGACGCATCGACGCGGATCGCGGGTTCGGAAAGTTCAGCGTGGGCGCCAGCGTCACCGGGGCGGGGGAGCGTTACGACAACCTCACCAACACCACGCGCATGGGCGGGTACGGCCTGATGGATTTCCGCGCCGGCTACGTCATCACCGATGCGTGGAGTGTACAGGCGTCGCTGCGCAATGCATTCGACAAGCACTACGAGACGGCCGCGCTCTACAACCAGCCCGGACGCACCTGGCTGCTGACAGTGCGCTACCAGCCCGTCGCCCGTTGATCGGTCGACACCACCTGCGAGGTCTGCGATGAAACCCCTGCCACGCCACGTCAACCTGGCCATGTTCGCCGCGTTCGCGGCACTCATGATCGCCACGCGCTTCCATCACTTCGGCGATGTCCTGCATCTGCCCGATGCGTCGATGGCGCTGTTCTTCCTCGGCGGCCTTTACCTTCGCAGGCACTGGGAGTTCGCGGTGTTCATCGCGCTCGCGGTGGCGATCGACTGGGTCGCCATCGAGCACGCCGGCGTCAGCGATTTCTGCGTGACGCCGGCGTACTCGTTCCTGCTGCCGGCCTACGGCGTGCTCTGGTACGCCGGCCGCTTGTACGCGAACCGCTTCGACACGAACCCACGGTCGCTGCTCGGCGCGACGTGCGTCGCACTCGTCGCTTCGTCGCTGTCGTTCGCAATCTCCAATGGCGCGTTCTACTGGCTCGGTGGCCGTTACGCCGATCCGCACTTCGCCCAGTACCTCGCCCGCGCATGGCAATGGGGGCCGCTGTTCGTGCGCACGACGATGGCGTACGTGCTCGTCGCCCTGGTGCTGCATGGGGTCGCGGCATTCGCGATGCCCTCGCGGCCTGCACGCACCACCGATCACTGACCCACGGAGACGACACACCATGTCCGCACTCGCAACGCAGTCAGCACCCCTACTTCCCATTGCCTCCACGCGCATGCAGATCATCGCCGGCGCGTCACTGGCCGCGCTGATGATCGCCACGCGCGGTCAGCACTTCGCCAGCGTGGATGCGCTGCCCAGTGCCTCGTGGGCGGTGTTCTTCCTTGCTGGTGCGTTGCTGCGGCCTATGTGGGCGCTGCCGGCGCTGTTCGTGCTGTCGTCGCTGCTGGATTTCGCCAGCCTCGCGACGGGCACCATCACCGACTGGTGCCTGTCGCCGGCGTACTGGGCCGTTGCGCTGGCCTATGCGACGCTGTGGCTTGGCGGCGCGCTTTATGCGCGCATGCACCGGGATCGCTGGAGCACCGTCCCGAAGCTGGCGCTGATGCTGGTCGCCACGGCCAGCATCGCGTACCTGATCTCCAAAGGCGGCTTCTACTTCTTCTCGGGCCGCTATCCGGACGCCACGGTGAGCGGATTCATCGCACGCATCCCGCAGTACTACCCGCGCTCGCTCGGGACACTGGCCGGATACGTCGGCGTCGCCTTCCTCGTCCGGGCCGTCGCCATCAGGTTCGCATCGTTGCGCGATGCGCGGGGTGCGCACGCATGAGCGCCGGCGCAGAGCGCCGAGGCCTCACGCCCGACGAACACCATCGCGAGCGTGCGCAGCGCAAGAAGGACCTCGTCGATCGCCGCATTGCGCGCGCGACGATCGATCGTGGCGTCGTGGTTGTGAACACCGGAAACGGCAAGGGCAAGAGCTCGTCGGGCTTCGGCATGCTCGCCCGCTCGCTCGGCCACGGCTTCCGTTGCGGGGTTGTGCAGTTCATCAAGGGCAGTTTCTCGACGGGCGAGGAAGTGTTCTTCCGTCGCTTCGACGACCTTGTCGATTACCACGTGATGGGCGAGGGCTACACGTGGGAAACGCAGGACCGCGCGCGTGACGTCGCCGCCGCCGCTGCCGCGTGGAACGTCGCAGCCCGCATGCTCGGCGATGCCGACTACGACTTCGTGCTGCTGGACGAAATCAACATCGCGCTGACGAAGCAGTATGTCGCCATCGACGACGTGCTTGCCGCACTGGCGTCGCGACCGCCGAAGCAGCACGTCGTCATCACCGGTCGTGGCGCGCCCGATGCGCTGATCGAGGCCGCCGATACCGTCACCGAGATGCGCGTGGTGAAGCACGCGTTCAAGGCCGGCATCAAGGCGCAGCACGGCATCGAGCTGTGAGCGCGCAGCTTCGCCACTGCCCCGCGCTGCTGGTGTCCGCGCCCGCGTCCGGGCAGGGCAAGACCAGCGTGACGGCCGCGCTGGCGCGCTGGCATTCGCGGCAGGGGCGCCGCGTCCGCGTCTTCAAGACCGGGCCCGACTTCCTCGATCCGATGGTGCTTCAACGCGCGAGCGCGGCTCCGGCGTACCAGCTGGACCTTTGGATGAATGGCGAGGCCGACGTTCGAGCGCGTCTTCACGCCGCTGCGGGCGAAGCGGACCTGATCCTCGTCGAGGGCGTGATGGGGCTGTTCGATGGCACACCGTCGAGCGCCGATCTCGCGCGGGCGTTCGGGCTGCCGGTGCTCGCGGTGATCGACGCATCGGCGATGGCGCAGACCTTCGGCGCGCTCGCGACCGGGCTTGCGCGATACCGCGACGGACTGGTGGTGCACGGTGTCGCTGCCAACCGCATCGGCAGTGCGCATCATGCCCGGCTGTTGCGCGAGAGCCTGCCAACGGATCTGCACTGGATGGGCGCGTTGCCGCGAGACGCCGCGCTCGCATTGCCGGAACGGCACCTCGGCCTGGTTTCAGCGGGCGAATTGCCTGACCTGGACGCGCGGCTGGACGCGCTGGCCGATGCGTGGCAACAACACGCGTCGGTCGCGCTGCCGCCACGCGTGGCATTCGCCTCCAGCGATGCGTCGCCCGTGGCGTCGAACCTGCGCGGCGTGCGCATAGCGATTGCGCGGGACGCGGCGTTCTGCTTCCTGTACCCGGCGAACCTGGATCTGTTGCGCGACGCCGGCGCGGAGCTTGTCTTCTTCTCACCGCTGGCCGGCGACGCGCTGCCGCAGTGCGATGCCGTCTGGCTTCCCGGCGGATATCCCGAACTGCACCTGCACGTGCTGTCGCAGCGCACCGACCTGCACAGCGCATTGCGCGCGCACTGCGACGCGGGAAAGCCGCTGGTGGCGGAGTGCGGCGGCCTGCTGTTCGTGCTGGACAGCCTGGCCGACCGCGATGGCGTGCAGGCGCCGATGGCCGGCCTGCTGCGCGGTCGCGCCGCCATGCAGACGCGACTGGCGGCGCTGGGCCTGCAATCGGTCACGCTGCCGGAAGGCACGTTGCGCGGCCACACGTTCCACTACGCGAAGGCGATGGTGGAAGCGGACCCCATTGCGTTCGCGGTGAATCCCAACAACGGGCCCAGCTCGGAAGCGGTGTATCGCCAAGGGCGCATGACCGCGAGCTTCGTGCACTTCTATTTCCCGTCCGACCCGCTTGCGGCGACCCGGTTGTTCACGCCATGAGTCCCGCAGGGCCAGTGCTGGCCGCGGTCGCGCTCGATGCATTGCTGGGCGAGCCGCGGCGTGCGCATCCGCTGGTGATGTTCGGTCGCATCGCCTCGTGCATCGAGCGAAAGCTCCATCGCGACAGTCGCATCGCGGGAGCGGCCGCGTGGCTGCTGGCCGTCGCGCCCCCGGTGCTGGCGACTGCGTTGCTGTCGGCGATCCTGGAGCGGTGGACGTCGTGGATCTTCGCCTCGCTCGTGCTGTACGCCGCGATCGGTCACCGCAGCCTTGCCGAGCACGCGCGCCGGGTGGAGTCCTCACTGCGCACGGGCGATCTGGACGCAGCGCGCCACGCCGTCGGGCGCATGGTCAGCCGCGATGTGGATGCGCTCGACGAATCGCAGGTCGCAGCAGCGGCCACCGAATCGGTGCTGGAGAACGGAAGCGATGCGGTCTTCGGCGCGCTGTTCTGGTTCGTGCTGTTCGGTCCGGCGGGTGCGGTGCTGTACCGGCTCGCGAACACGCTGGATGCCATGTGGGGGTATCGCACGCCGCGATTCGCGCGTTTCGGCTGGGCGGCGGCACGTATCGACGATGCATTGAACTTCGTGCCCGCGCGGCTCACGGCGCTCACGTATGCGCTGGTGGGTGACGGTGCCACCGCGATTCGCTGCTGGCGAACCCAGGCACCGCACTGGGACAGCCCCAATGCGGGACCGGTGATGGCAGCCGGCGCCGGTGCGCTGCGTGTACGCCTGGGCGGCGCGGCGCCGTATCACGGTCGCTGGGAAGCGCGCCCACTGCTGGGCGAGGGCGGTGCGCCCGATGCCGATTCCATCGCGGCCGCGCTGCGTCTGGTACGGCATGGCGTGTGGCTCTGGCTCGCGTTGATCGTCACCGCAACCGCAGTCCTTGGAGGCATGCATGCTTGAGCACGGTGGCCGGCTTCTGCGCGCGGCGCGTGCCTACGGTATCGCGCCGGAGCGCTGGCTCGACCTGTCCACGGGCATCAGTCCGTTCGCGTGGCCGGTGCCGGCGATTCCCGCGTCCGCGTGGCATCGCCTGCCCGAGGACGACGATGGCCTGGTCGCGGCAGCGCGCGACTATTACGGCGCGCCCGCGCTGTTGCCGGTGGCCGGTTCGCAGGCGGCGATCCAGACGCTTCCGCGATTGCGCGCGCCATCGCGCATCGGTGTGATCGCACCGGGTTACGCCGAGCACGCGCACGCGTGGCGCGCGGCGGGGCATGCGGTCGAAACCCTCGCGTCGGAAACCCTGTTCGACCAGCACGAACGCTTCGACGTCATCGTGCTGATCCATCCGAACAACCCCGGCGGCGAGCGATTCGGGCGAGAGCGGCTCCTCGGCCTGCACTCGGCTTTGGCCAAGCGCGGTGGCTGGCTTGTCGTGGATGAAGCCTTCATGGACGCAACGCCGGAGGACAGCCTGTGCAACGCGACGGACCGCGATGGCCTGATCGTGTTGCGTTCGGTGGGCAAGTTCTTCGGCCTTGCCGGTGCACGGGCCGGGTTCGTGTGCGCGATGCCTGCATTGCTGGCCTCGCTGCGCGACCTTCTGGGGCCATGGACCATCGCGGGCCCGAGTCGACACGTGCTGCGCGTCGCGCTGGAGGATCGCCGGTGGCATTCGATGCAACGCGAACGTCTTGCCGCGAGCAGTGCGCGCCTGCAAGCGACGCTGGACGCAGCGGGATTCACGCCCGACGCGGGATGCGCCTTCTTCCAGTGGAAACGCGATGCGCGCGCGGCCGCCCTGCATGACGCGCTGGCGCGCCGCGGCATCCTCGCGCGCCTGTTCGAGACGCCGGCGAGCCTGCGCTTCGGCCTGCCGCCGGACGAGGCCGCGTTCGAACGCCTGCGCGAAGGGCTGTCATCCGCACTGCGGGAGGTTCAGGCATGAGCGCGCGCGTGCTGATGGTGCAGGGCTGCACGTCCGATGCAGGAAAGAGCACGCTGGTTGCCGCGTTGTGCCGCTGGCTGCGGCGACGCGGCGCGAGCGTGGCGCCATTCAAGCCGCAGAACATGGCGTTGAACTCGGCGGTCACGGTCGATGGCGGCGAGATCGGACGCGCGCAGGCCGTACAGGCGCAGGCGTGCGGCATCGCTCCCCACACCGACTTCAATCCCGTGCTGCTCAAGCCCAGCAGCGATACCGGCGCGCAGATCATCATTCACGGCCGCGCGGTCGCCCAGCTGGATGCGCGCGGGTATCACGACTACAAGCGGGTCGCGCGCGAAGCGGTGCTCGCCTCGCATGCGCGCCTGTGCGCGCGGTACGAGGCGGTGATCGTCGAGGGCGCGGGAAGCCCGGCGGAGATCAACCTGCGCGAGAACGACATCGCCAACATGGGCTATGCCGAAGCGGTGGATTGCCCGGTCATCCTCTTGGCCGACATCGACCGCGGCGGCGTGTTCGCCCACCTGGTCGGCACGCTCGCGCTGCTCAGTCCCAGCGAACGCGCACGCGTGCAGGGATTCGTCATCAACCGGTTCCGCGGCGATATCGCGCTGCTGGAGCCGGGTCTGGAATGGTTGGAGCGGGAGACCGGAAAGCCCGTACTGGGTGTGCTGCCGTACCTGCACGGGCTTCACCTGGAAGCGGAGGATGCCCTGCCAGCGCCTCGCGACGCAGCGGGCGCGCAGCTGCGCGTGGCCGTGCCGGTGTTGCCACGCATCAGCAACCACACCGACTTCGATGCACTTTGCGCGCACCCGCAGGTCGAGGTGATCTTCGTTGGGCCAGGCGAAACGCCGCCGCCGTGCGACCTGATCGTGTTGCCCGGAAGCAAGTCGACGCGCAGCGACCTGGCGTGGCTGCGTGCCAATGGCTGGGAACGCGCGATCGCGCGGCACCTGCGCTACGGCGGGAAACTGCTGGGAATCTGCGGCGGCTTCCAGATGCTCGGCCGCGCGGTGCACGACCCGCACGGCATCGAAGGCGATGCGGGCTCAAGCCCAGGACTGGCGCTGCTCGATCTGCAAACCACGCTTGCGCCGCACAAGCAGCTGCGCAATGTGACCGGCCGCCTCGCGCTGGAAGGTGATGTCCCATTGCGCGGTTACGAGATCCATTGCGGAATCAGCGACGGGCCGGCGTTGACGCGCCCGGCGAGCCTGCTCGATGACGGCCGCGCCGATGGCACCATCTCCGACGACGGTCAGATCATCGGCACCTATGTGCACGGCGTGTTCGACCATCGCGACGCGCTCGCGGCACTGCTGCGCTGGGCGGGTCTTCGCGATGCGCGAGGCCTCGATATCCAGGCACTTCGCGAGGCATCCATCGAACGTCTCGCCGATGCCATCGATGAGCACCTGGATTGCGAAGCACTGCTTGAGTTGCTGGGCGGAGAGCAGGCATGCACACCCTGATCCTCGGCGGCGCACGTTCGGGAAAGAGCGCGTTGGCCGAGCGCATTGCGATGGAATCCGGCCGCGAGGTCGTCTACATCGCCACCGCGCAACCCGGCGATGCGGAGATGCGCGAGCGCATCGCACACCATCGCTCGCGGCGTCCCGGCCACTGGTTGAGTGTCGAAGAACCTGCCGCGCTGGCGATGACGCTGCGCAATCACGTTGGCAACGAGCGCTGCATGCTGGTGGATTGCCTGACGCTGTGGCTCAGCAATCTGCTGGCCGATCCGGACGAATCCCGGTTCGGACGCGAGCGCGATGCACTTCTCGACGTGCTGCCGACGCTGCCCGGCGAGATCGTCCTGGTAAGCAACGAAGTCGGCCTTGGCGTCGTGCCAATGGGCGAACTCACGCGGCGCTTCGTCGATGAAGCCGGGCGCTTGCACCAGGCCATCGCACAACGGTGCGAACGCGTGCTGTTCGTCACGGCCGGCTTGCCGCTGGCACTCAAGGGAAGGTACGAATGAACGATGCATGGTGGTCACGGCCGTGTCCCGCGCCCGATGAAGAAGCTGGGCGCGCGGCGCTTGCGCGGCAGGGCACGCTGACAAAGCCGCGCGGTTCGCTCGGCATGCTGGAGGACGTCGCCGTGCGCTTTGCGGCGTGGCAGGGAACGGAGCGCCCCGGCATCGAGCGTATCTGGATCAGCGTGTTCGCCGCCGATCACGGCGTCGCCGCGGAAGGCGTGTCCGCGTTCCCGCAGGCGGTGACGGGCGAGATGGTGCGCAACTTCGCCAGTGGCGGCGCGGCAGTGGCGGTGCTCGCGCGCCAGCTCGGAGCGCGCCTGGACGTCGTCAACCTCGGCACGGTGAACGACCCGGGGGAGATCCCGAACGTGCACCGCGCGGTGATCGCGTCGTGCACGGCGAACTTCTGCGAGGCGCCGGCGATGACGCACGAGCAGCTACGCGATGCGATGCAGGCAGGCGCCGATCGCGTCGCACTCGCGCTGGACAGTGATGCGGACCTGTTCATCGGTGGCGAGATGGGCATCGGCAACACCACGGCCGCGACCGCGCTGGCCTGCGCCTTGCTTCGGGAGGCGCCCGAAGCGTTGGCCGGTGCCGGCACGGGGCTCGATGAAGCCGGCATCGTGCGCAAACGCGACGTCGTGCGGCGCGCACTCGCGCTGCATGGAGGCGACCACGACGCGTTCGAGCAGCTTCGGTGCCTCGGAGGCTTCGAGATCGCCGCGCTCTGCGGCGCGTACCTCGCCGCCGCGCAGGCGCGCATGCCGGTGCTGGTCGACGGGTTCATCACGACGGTCGCGGCGCTCGCGGCGGTGCGAATGAACGAGGGCGTGCGCGACTGGCTCTGCTTCGCGCATCGTTCGCACGAGCGCGGCCATGCGCGCGTGCTGGAGGCGATGCAGGCGCGCCCGATGCTCGAGCTGGGTATGCGCCTTGGCGAAGCCAGCGGTGCAGCCGTTGCCGTGCCGTTGCTGCGCATGGCGTGCGCACTGCACCGCGAGATGGCGACGTTCGAGCAGGCCGGCGTTTCGCGCGCATGAACATGGGGACGATCGAGCTGCTGCGCCATGGCGACACCGGGCAGCGCAGTTATCGCGGGCAGCTGGACGATGCGCTGAACGCGCATGGCTGGTCGCAGCTGCGCGAGGCGGTGAAGGGCCTGTCGTGGACGAGGGTCGTGTCGTCGACGTTGCAGCGCTGCGCACGCTTCGCGCACGAGCTCGCGCACGAGCGCGGCGTGCCTCTGCAGCTGGACGCACGCCTGGCCGAGTACCACTTCGGCGATTGGCAGGGCGTGCCCATCGAAACGCTGGCGCAGGAGCAGGGCGATGCACTGGGACGATTCTGGGCCGATCCGGTGGCGCATCCACCGCCGGGCGGCGAGACGTTCGCGCAGTTCCGCGCGCGTCTGTCCACTGCCATGGACGATATCGCGGCCACGGCAACGCAGGAGCGCGTCCTGGTCGTCACGCATGGCGGTGCGATCCGGCTGCTGCGCTGCATCGCCGAGCAACGCGGATTCGGCGACATGGCCGGCATCGACGTGCCGCATGCGTCGTTGCACCCCATCGTGTGGCGCATCGCGTGATGCGCGGGTTGCTCGTCGCGATCGGGTTCCTCACGCGCGTTCCGGTGCCCTCGCGCGTGTTCGATGACGCTGCGGCGCGTGCACGGTCGCTGGCGTGGTACCCGCTGGTGGGCGCGTTGATCGGCGTGTTGCTCGGCGCTCTGGCATGGGCGCTGCCGGATGCGAAACCGCTGCTGGTCGCGGCGATCGTGCTGGTCGCATGGGTATCGATCACCGGCGCGCTGCACCTGGACGGACTGGCCGACAGCAGCGACGCGTGGATCGGCGGCATGGGCGGAACGTGGGACGAACGCCGCGCGCGGACGTTGGCGATCATGAAGGACCCGCGCTGCGGGCCGGCGGGAGTCACTGCGCTCGCGCTGTTGCTGCTGCTGAAGTTCGCGGCACTGGCGAGTGTCGCGGCCGACGCGTGGGCCTGGCTCTGGCTCGTTCCGCTGCTCGCAAGGGCGGCCGCGACGGCGGCCTTCATGGCGACGCCTTACGTTCGCAGCGGCGGACTCGGCAGCGCGCTGGCGGAGGCGCCGCGCGTCGCGTGCGCGCTCGCGCTTGTGTGCGCAACGGCCGCGTGCGCGCTGGCCGGCATGCGGGGCGCGCTGGCGCTGGCGCTTGCAGTCGTCGTGCTGCTGCTGTGGCGGCACGCGTGCATGCGCCGCCTTGGAGGCATCACCGGCGATACGGCCGGTGCGCTGATCGAACTGGTCGAGGCGGCGGTGCTGGTCGGCGTCGCGTTGTATCCGGACGCCTGACGTCAGCCTGCATCGCGTCCGGATTCCAGCGCGACCAACCGCGCTTCCAGCGTTGCGACGCGCTGCTCCAGTTCCGCCACGCGTTCGGACATCGGCGACTGCGCGCTGGCGCTGGGCGACGAAGCCTCCATCGCGCTCACATCCGGTTCGCCACACAGCAGATGCGCGAAGCGTTCACCGCGCTGGCCCGCAGACCGTGGCAGCGCGACGACGAGCGCGGGTGCGCGACGCGACAGGCGTTCGAGCGCGTGCTGCACGTCCTCGATGCCTTCGAAGCGCGCAAGCCGGTCGCTGCGCGCCAGCAGCTCGTGCGCCGTCTGCGGGCCGCGCAATGCGAGCAGCGCGAGCAGCGCCGTCTGCGGCTTCGTCAGGCTCAGCACCGCTTCGAGCCGGTGGGAGTAGCGCTCCGCGCGCGCGGTGTGCTGCGACTTCACCCAGCCGCGCGTTTCAAGGCGACGCAACGCATTGCCGACCTCGCCCTGTTCCAGCTCCATCACCGGTTCGCGCGCGGTCTTCTGGTTGCAGGCCAGCACGATCGCGTTGAGCGTCAGCGGATAGGCATCCGGCGTGGTCGCTTCCTTCTCGAAAAGCGACGCCACGATACGCGCGTCGATCGGCGACAGCAGGGGTTCGTTGTTCTCGCTCATGCGTGCGTCCTCATGCCGTCGCCGGCGGCAGATGCCTGGAGCCGCGATACGGCGGGGTGGCCATCACCATCTCCGCAAGGCTGTGCGCCAGTTCGCGCTCGGCCATCACCGCGCCGTCGGCGCCGTGTTGCAGCAGGTGCTTCACTTCGGCATCGCTGTGCGCGCGCGCGACGATGGTGAGTGCCGGATTGATCTCGCGCAGGCGCGCGATGATCTCGCCGGCTTCCAGCGCATTGGGAATGGCGACCATCACCGTGGTCGCGCGTTCGGGGGCGGCCTCGCGCAGCACGCGCTCGTTGGCGGCGTTGCCGCGGATCGCCGGAATGCCGGCCGCGCGTGCGCGATTGACCAGGTCTTCCTCGCCGTCGATGACGACCAGTCCGACGCCGCGATCGGTCAGCAGGCGGCCCAGCTCGCTGCCGACGCGGCCGTAGCCGATCTGGATCACGTGGTCGCGAAGGTCGGCGGGAATCGGCGGATACACGTGCTCTTCGACTTCGGCGGCGCGCTTGGCTTCCTCGCGCGCTTCACGTCGATCCAGCCACGTGAACAGGATCGGGTTGACGATGATCGACAGCAGCGCACCGGCGAGGATCAGGTCCTGTCCTTCCTTTGGCAGCACTTCCAGCTGCAGGCCCAGGCCGGCGAGGATGAAGGAGAACTCGCCGATCTGCGCAAGGCTGGTGGAAATCAGCAGCGCGGTGTTGTGGGGCTTGCCGAACGCGCGGACGATGGCGTAGGCGGCAATCGACTTGCCCACCACGATGATGAGGAACGTCGCCAGCACCTGCAGCGGACGTTCGATCAGGATCATCGGGTCGAACAGCATGCCGACGGAGACGAAGAACAGCACCGCGAACGCGTCGCGCAGCGGCAGCGTTTCGTTTGCGGCCTGGTGGCTGAATTCGGATTCGTTGAGCACCATGCCGGCGAAGAACGCGCCCAGCGCGAACGAAACGCCGAACAGTCCGGCCGAACCGAACGCGACGCCCAGCGCGATGGCAAGCACGCACAGCGTGAACAGTTCGCGCGAACCGGTGCCGGCCACGCGTTCGAGCACCCACGGGATCACGCGGCGCCCGACGATCAGCATCACCGCGACGAAGCCGCCAACCTTGAAGAGCGTCTTGAACAGCGCTTCCCAGATGTCGGCCGCGCTGGTTTCCGTGCCGCCCTTGAGCAGGCCCGCAAGCGCCGGCAGCAGCACCAGCGCGAGCACCATCGCCAGGTCCTCGACGATGAGCCAGCCCACCGCGATGCGCCCACGGCTGGTTTCGACCAGGCGCCGTTCTTCCAGCGCACGCAGCAGCACCACGGTGCTGGCAACCGAAAGCGACAGGCCGAACACCAGGCCCGCGCCGTGCGACCAGCCCAGCATCAGCGCCATGCCCCAGCCCAGGGCCGTCGCCAGTGCGATCTGCGCCAGCGCGCCGGGCAGGGCGATGGCCTTCACGTCGAGCAGGTCGCGCAGGGAGAAATGCAGTCCCACGCCGAACATCAGCAGGATCACGCCGATCTCGGCCAGCTGCGGTGCCAGGGTCTGGTCGCCCACGAAGCCGGGCGTGAAGGGGCCTGCGACCACGCCGGCGAGCAGGTAGCCGACCAGGGGCGACAGGCGCAGTTTTTGCGCAAGCGCGCCGAAGACGAACGCCAGCACGAAGCCGGCCACGAGGATCGCGATGAGGGACGTGTGGTGCAATAGGTACTCCGATGAGGGATCCCGTTCAGGATGTGGGGCGCGCCCGGTCGATGCAACCTGCGCGTTCCCGCGGCGTCGTCGAGCCAGCAGATTGCGTCAATCCGCGTCAAACGAGGGTCAGGGGCATTGCGGCGCCCGGGCAGCGGGCTGAGCCCTTAGACTACGCGGACCGGATTGCATCCGATCCCGCTTCCTGCATCCCGCCCGTGATTTCCTTCCGTAATTTCGCCCTCCGTCGTGGCGAGCGCCTGCTGCTGTCCAACGTCGACCTGTCCCTGCACGCCGGCTGGCGGGTGGGCGTGATCGGCCGCAACGGCACCGGCAAGTCGTCGCTGTTCGCCGCATTGCAGGGCGAGGTCGAGGCCGATCGCGGCGACATCGACATTCCCGCGCGCGTGCGCATCGCCAGCGTGGCGCAGGAAACGCCGGCGCTGGACGATCCGGCGCTGGAGTTCGTGCTGTCCGGCGATGCCGCCGTGCACGCGGCCATCGTGATGGAGCGCGAGGCGATGGCGCGCGAGGACTGGGAAGCCGTCGCCGAGGCGCACCACAGGCTCGAAGAGCTCGGCGGCTACGACGCCACCGCGCGCGCCGGCAAGCTGCTGCACGGCCTGGGCTTCACACCCGATACGCACGAGCGCGCGGTGAAGGAGTTCTCCGGCGGCTGGCGCGTGCGCCTGAACCTGGCGCGTGCGCTGATGACGCCCTCGGACCTGCTGCTGCTGGACGAACCGACCAACCACCTCGACCTCGACGCGGTGCTGTGGCTGGAGCAGTGGCTGCTGAAGTA
>Ga0209676_1002214_pt1 | contig 14479 bp, 10 predicted proteins | sample AraplaCvi_mLB_r2_FD_184282 | JGI IMG/M metagenome (GOLD analysis project Ga0209676, IMG submission 184282) | Arabidopsis root microbial communities from North Carolina, USA - plate scrape MF_Cvi_mLB_r2 (SPAdes) (version 2) | ecosystem: Host-associated > Plants > Roots > Endosphere | place: USA...
GATAAACCAGAATCAGATTGGATAACAATTGTTTGTTCTTTGTTTGTACCAAGGTCTTTCGCTTTAACAGATACGATACCATTTTTATCAATATCGAATGTTACTTCGATTTGTGGTACACCACGTGGTGCTGGCGGAATATCCGATAATTGGAAGCGACCTAATGTTTTGTTGTCAGCTGCCATTGAACGTTCACCTTGTAGTACGTGAATATCTACTGCTGGTTGGTTGTCAGCTGCAGTTGAGAATACTTGTGATTTAGATGTTGGGATCGTAGTATTACGGTCAATTAATTTTGTGAATACGCCACCCATAGTTTCGATACCTAATGAAAGTGGAGTTACGTCAAGTAGAACTACGTCTTTAACATCACCAGTTAATACGCCACCTTGAACTGCAGCACCCATTGCTACAACTTCGTCAGGGTTTACGCCGCGGTGTGGTTCTTTATTAGTTTCTTTACGTACAGCTTCTTGTACAGCTGGAATACGAGTAGAACCACCAACTAAGATTACTTGATCAATTTCAGATGTTGAAAGACCTGCATCAGATAATGCTTGACGTACTGGACCTACTGTACGGTTTACTAATGGCAATGTAATTTCGTCAAATTTAGCACGAGTTAAAGAAATTTCTAAGTGTAATGGACCCGCTTCACCAGCAGTGATGAATGGTAAAGAAATTTGAGTAGATGTTACACCTGATAAGTCTTTTTTCGCTTTTTCAGCTGCGTCTTTTAGACGTTGCATAGCCATTTTATCTTTTGAAAGGTCAATTGCATTTTCTTTTTTGAATTCTGCTACAAGATACTCGATGATAGCATCGTCGAAATCGTCTCCACCTAGTTTGTTGTCACCAGCTGTTGCTAATACTTCAAATACACCGTCACCTAATTCAAGAATAGATACGTCAAATGTACCGCCACCAAGGTCAAATACTAATACTTTTTGATCTGTATCTTGTTTGTCTAAACCATAAGCAAGTGCAGCAGCTGTTGGTTCGTTGATAATACGCTCTACTTCTAAACCAGCAATTTTACCAGCGTCTTTTGTAGCTTGGCGTTGAGCATCGTTGAAGTAAGCAGGTACAGTAATAACTGCTTTTGTTACTTTTTCACCTAAGTAGTCTTCAGCATAACCTTTTAAGTATTGAAGAATCATTGCAGAAACTTCTTGTGGCGTATATTCTTTATCTTCCACTTGAACTTTTTCAGATGTACCCATTTTAGATTTAATAGAAATAATTGTGTTAGGGTTTGTTACTGATTGACGTTTAGCTACTTCACCAACTTGACGTTCGCCGCCTTTAAATGCAACAACGGATGGTGTTGTACGGTTTCCTTCTGGGTTTGGAATTACTTTTGGTTCTCCGCCTTCAAGTACAGAGACACATGAGTTTGTTGTTCCTAAGTCAATACCGATAATTTTGCTCATTAAATTTTCCTCCTATTATTGAAACGCGAATGATGCGTTTTCTAACTAATAATTGTAATTAACTAAATAGTACTAAGTCTATTCGTTCACAGATACCATCGTTGGGCGTAATACGCGATCCTTTAACATATAACCTTTTTGAAGCTCGCGTAAGACAACACCAGTCTCTTTTTCACTATCTTGCTCCTGCATAACAGCTTGGTGAACATTTGGATCAAATTGCTCACCTTCAGCTTTAATAATTTGCAAGCCTTCCTTCTCAGTTGCTTCGATCAGAGAACGGTACACCATTTCAATACCTTTTACGATAGAAGCCGTTTCTTCTGAAGTCGCTTCAACTTGTAAGGCACGCTCAAAATTATCGATGACTGGCAGTAAATCTGACAGTAAAGTTTGAGCGCGATACTTTTCAGCAGCCTCACGATCAAGTTGGTTGCGACGACGAATATTATCGAAGTCAGCACGCAAACGTAGATGACGGCTTTCCTCATCGTCTAGCTTAGCTTGTAACTCAGCTAGTTTTGCTTCATACTGTTCTTCGATTGTTAATTCGACTTCTTGTTCTTCTACTTTAACTTCTGTTTCTTCTACTTCATTTTCAGCTTGTACATCTTCTTGTACAAGGTCTTTGTTTTCAGTTGTTTCCGTCACTTGAAATCCTCCTCATTATCAATCACTACGATTCTTCGTAAAGGCTTGTGTTAAATCCATGCGCATTACATCTAGTAAAGCAACAACACGTTTATAATCCATTCGTGTTGGACCAATAATTGCTATAGCCCCTTGCTGTTCTTCACCAATAGAATAAGTGGTCGTAATGACACTACAGTTTTCCATTTCTAGTTGTTTATTTTCCGAGCCTATACGAATATGAATGCCCGATTCATTAGGATGGAAGAGCGTTTGCACTTGGCTAGTCGTTTCCATTAAGTCCAAAATCATACGGACTTTATTTAAATCGTGGAATTCCGGTTGGTTGAACATATTTGTTTTACCGCCATAAAAAATTTTACTTTCCGAATTATGCATCGTCGCTGTCACGAGAGAGCGAATAAAATCATCCGCTGATTGAACATGCTGTTGTAATACTGTTAGCACTTCAGCTTCTAGTTTTTTATGAATATCCTCTAATGACTCACCAACTAGACGTTCATTTAAGATATTAACCATTTTCTCTAAATCAGAAGCGGTAAAATTAGGAGGTAAACTAAACATGCGATTTTCAACATGTCCATTATTCGTTACGATAATCGCTACTGCTGAATCGCTAGAGAGTGGCACAATTGAAAATCGTTTAACACGATGTCTTTGGACATCTGGTCCTAAAAGAATCGATGTATACGATGTCAGCTCCGATAAAATATTGGCTGACTTTCGGATAATATGCTCTACTTCTACTAAGCGATCATTGAAAATTGATTGGATTTGCTGAATGTCCCTTGAATTAATGCCTTGCGGGCTCAACAAATGATCTACATAAAATCTATAACCCTTTTCCGAAGGCACTCGACCAGAGGAAGTGTGCGTTTTTTCCAAGAAGCCTAATTCCTCTAAATCCGCCATTTCATTTCGAATTGTGGCTGGACTAAATGTAACCTCTTGCTTTTTGGAGATTTGGCGAGAACCTACCGGCTGTGCAAACATAATAAAGTCGTCTACTATAGCTTGCAATATTTGTAATTGCCGATTTGTTAGCATGATCATCACCTCTGTTAGCACTCAACTAAGAGGAGTGCTAATACTATTATTAAGTTATCAAATCCTACATTTTATGTCAACGATATCGCTCAATCTTCTAGTAAAAATTGTTGAAATACTTCATTCCCTACAAAACGACCTTTTCGAGTAAGGCGAATTCCTTTAGTATCATGCTCCAATAGACCTTCTGAAACTAATTTTTCTATGATATGTGAGTAATGCCTATGCATGGATTCATTAAATTTTTCTTCATATACAGTGTGTGTAATTCCTTCCGTTTTACGCAATCCTAAAAACATTTGCTCTTCACATTTTTCTTTCTTCGTTACAACATGTTCATGTACAATTGGAAGTTCTCCTGCATTTACTGTATCCATATATTTTTTCAATGGTCCATGATTTGAATATCGCAAACCAGCTAAATATCCATGAGCACCCGCACCAAAGCCTGCATATTCATCGTTTTCCCAGTATATTTTGTTATGAGTAGAACTGAAACCAGATTGAGCAAAGTTACTAATTTCATATTGATGAAGTCCATGTGCCTCCATCTGGTGCATTAACACCTCGTACATATCCGCTTCAAGATCTTCTGTTGGTAAATGAAGCTTACCTTTTGTGTATTGATTATAAAAAATCGTTTTTGGCTCAACAATCAGTGAATAAGCGGAATAATGAGGTATATCCAGCGCGAACGCTTTTTCTAAAGTATCCTTCCATTGTGCCATCGTCTGCCCCGGCAAACCGTACATTAAATCCAAACTAATGTTTCTAAAGCCTACCTTTTTCGCTAAGTCAATTGTTTCATAAACATGATTGTTGCTATGTGTACGGCCAATTTTTTTTAACAACTCTTGATCAAAGGATTGCACACCCATGCTTATGCGATTTACACCGCCAGCAAATAATGCCTGTAATTTTGCTTCTGATAGCTCATCCGGATTGGCCTCTGACGTAAACTCCGTCACACTGCCCATTGGAATGTACGTACGGATAAGTTCAAGAAGTCTCTCTATTTGTTGCGATGTTAATGCTGTTGGTGTACCGCCACCAAGAAATATCGTTTCGATTTTTTTAAAACTTTCAGGATATTTTTTAGTCGCAAGCTCCATCTCCTTGCCAAGCATTTCTATATATTCATCAACTGGTTGATTTTTAAAATAAAATTTATTGAAATCGCAATAGTTGCAAATTTGATGACAAAAAGGAATATGAATGTAAACACCTCGTGCCATAGCTATCCCTTCTTTCTCGTTAGTCTTTTTCCATTTCCTCATTATAAACAATCGTGACATGGAACGCCATGAATCCAACCAGTTAAAATAACTAAATCAAAACTAAATGGTATGGACATTTTTTATCTATAACAATTGCATGACACCAATCCTGCTGGACATGTTTTAAGATTGTTAAAAAGTTATACGTACTTTATTCAAATAACCAACTTTCACAAAAAAATCAAACCCACTGCAACAAGTGGGTTTGATTCATCGAGAAAGTAATAAATACAAATCAATATATTTTTGTGTGTCCTTAATAACATACAAATCCTACACAAATGCCAATTAGAACGAGCAAATAAGGTTGGACTTTCCAATGTATCAAGCACCATAAAAAAGAGGCTGCGATTACGATGTCTAGTCCATTTTGAATTGTCTGTGTAACAATCGGATGAATAAAAGCTGCAGCTAATATGCCAACAACTGCTGCATTTGCACCAGCCATCGCTCCTCTTAATCCGGCAATACGATTAAGAGTTAGCCAAAAAGGCATTGCCCCTACTATTAGCAAAAATGCCGGTAAAAAAATGGCTAGCGTCGCTATAATAGCCCCAGGCACCCCAGCAATGATCATACCTATATAAGAAGCAAACGTAAATAATGGACCCGGGACTGCCTGCGTCATTCCGTATCCTGCTAAAAAATCGGAAGAACTCATTAATCCACTTTGGACAAACTGCGCCTCTAGTAAAGGCAATACGACATGGCCCCCACCAAATACTAATGCACCAGATAAATAAAACTTTTCAATTATCAAAAACCATTCATATTGAACAAATGGACTAGCGATTGGTAAACCAATAAGTAATAAAACAAACAGCACTAAAAAACATACACCGGTCATTTTTGAAATCGGCACAATCGTTTCTTTTAGGTCTTCTTTTTGATTAGTCATCTTAAAAAAGAGATAGCCTACAAAAGAAGCAACAATAATAGTAGTTACTTGAGCAAGTGGATGAATCCACAAAAGCACTACTACAAGTGCTAACAAAGCGATTAAAAAATGGCGAATACTAGGAATTAATTTTTTGGACATTTCAAAAATCGCTTGTGCAACAATCGCAACAGCCACTAATTTTAAGCCATGAACCCAGCCCATATCCATCCCTATATGTGCAGAAAAATACGCAAATGCCATAAGGAGCAAAGCCGATGGCAATGTAAAACCAAGAAATGACACAACACTCCCTAATAAACCAACTCTCAATAAGCCAACACCCATCCCTACCTGACTCGATGCTGGCCCAGGTAAAAATTGACTGAGCGCAACTAGTTGACTGTATTCTTTATCAGATAACCATTTACGCTTCTGAACATATTCATTTTGAAAATACCCTAAATGAGCAGTAGGCCCCCCAAAGGATGTACAACCTAATTTTAGTGAAACTAAAAAAATCCCCCATAACCTTCGCAATATCTTCAACTACTTTCAATGTCATATATATTCATAGTACATTGAGTAATCATCTTTTTAGTTTAAGATATTGTAAAATTTAAAAATTTACTGATGTAGGTTTCGTTATTTATCTTCAATTTTAATAGCAGAGCCCAGTTCACTTCCATTTTTAGCAACCGGAATTAGCTCATAGCTATTACCGGTTAAGTATAATGCATCGAGGCGGACACCCCATTTCGTATAATCTTCATTTAAAGGATAAGGAGAGTTAATGTGCCAAGTTACCCCTGATGATGATTGGATTTTAAAATGTATTGCCTCATTTAATAAGCTTTTCTCGGAATGAAAGTAAATCGTTGTAGATATTGGTGTCGAAACAACCTTTTCTATCGTTATTTCCTGACCATCTAACAGCTTTACTTTTTTCTCAACAGAGAAGGTATTTCTATCTTCTTGTAATTGCTCTTGCGAAGCTTCCACTTGAAATTCCCATGGCTCGTCAATCTTTTTTTCCCCGTTCCAGTCGTTATAACGAATATCTAAACTTAATATTTTATCTTCTGGTAGTTCTCTTAATTTCACACTACTATAAATTGTATAATTTTTATCGGATTGTTGGATTGTCTGTCCTCCATTTCTAACCGTGAGCTCTTTTCCATTCACAAAAACTTGTGGAAAGAAAAAGATTTGATTGTCGAAATTTAAGTCCTTTACTGGCTTAAAAGTAGCGTTCAATAATATTTGGTTATCATCAATGATTATTTCATTTAACGTTAGACGTCCGAGAGCATTTTCAGTAGTTATGTCGACAACTGTTTTGTATGCTTCAAAATTCAAATCTTTCTTAAATAAAAAATAATAAACAATGACACAAGTAGCTACCAATAAAAGCAATACTACAATAAACCATATTTTGCGTCCTCGATTTTCCGTTGGCTGATTCTCAACTAGAAGTATATCGGACATCATGTACACCTCATTTTAAGAAAGTATGTCTGCACAAAAGCTTTTTATTTATTGTAGTTTTCAGTTGAACATTATATAACCTCTAACGTTGTCTTGATTTGGCTGATTTCGCTATGTACTCTAAAGGAATAGTGTATATTCCTTTATTCTGAATGAACATAAAGTATTATTGCTATTCGGCAAAACATGGGGTTGGTTTCCGTTCCGACTGGGCACTTTCCTGGGGGCGTCCGATGAGCCGCTTCGCTTCGCTGCAGGGTCTCATCTGTGACGCTGATCCCCCAAGGAGTCGCCCAGTCTCCATTTAAATCGTTGCACAATCTAAAAGACTCCCTTGACCATTTTTTCAACACTACTTTAGGAATAGTCCATATCCCTTACTCTTGATGGCGAACCTTTTTGGCTTCTTCCATTAAATAATCTACAAACAACTCATCTTTCACTAACCATGCTTGATAATTTCTTTTTAAAAACCATTCCGCTTCATAAAAACTTGTAAAGATTTGATCTAATGGAAGTTCATTTTTTTCAATTATCCAATCAAAATCACTTATTGAATATAGGAGAAAATTGTCTTCTTCAAGGTTTTTATACATTGTCCCAAACGAAGAAAACCTTAAATTATAGCGATTTCGTTTGGCGTCTTCCGGTATTGGTGCTATATGAAATGTTTGTGTTACATACTGCTCATAAGCTTCATCTGTTAAAGAGCAACCAGCTGCTTTTTGATGCCCTCCCCCTCCGAATTCTGCTGCAATAGCCGAAACATCTACGTGATCATGAATCGTACGAAATGAAATTCTTTTGCCACCCATATTTAATATAGCTATAAAATCCAGGTGTACATTTTCTTTCCCCAATTCATTCCCAAGCTCTGAGTGATAAGATTCTGCATACACTACACCTGTAAAGTATTCTCCTATCGATGTTTGTACTAGCTCCCGTTTTTTTCGGCGGATGTACCGTTCTATTTTCTCTTCTTCCATACGCAACATTTTCTTTTCAAATTCATCAAAGTCAAAGTGTTCGCTTGTCTTTAAGCGTTCAAGCATTTTTTCTTCAAAGTCATCGATTGATACTAAAAAAAAGAGAGTGTTTAGCCGACGTGCTTGTTGATTATCATTCTTTTCCCATTCCCATGTATCGTACTGTCTCACTAACTCTACAAATTCTGTGATGGCATTTGTTTGTTCTAAAAATCCATGTGAAACAAGGTACTGATAAAATAAGGACGTTGCTGATGTTAAATATCCATTTTCATCTTCTACTATTACTTTTCCCCATTCATAATCGTTCAAATGATAAGCTGTTTTATGATGATCAAGCAGTTGAACATTGCCAGTTGCTGTATAATAATCATCTAATCTCTTTTCATTTTCCTCGTTTGGAGATAAGTCTGTAATAAATAAAAATGTACCTTGTTCTTTCGTGTCTAAAAAAAATTCAATCTCGCGATCCAGCGATGAAATCGAATTGTACCTTACCTTCACTTGATCTTGAAAAGCAAGTTTGGCTAAAATTCCGCAACCTATTCCATCTAAATCATTATGCGATAGCAATTTATACATTTTTTCACCTCCCGATTAGTATGGTTTAACATTAAAAAATTATCGGTATTGTTAGGAGTGTTTATGCTGAAAAAGAGAATTACTTATTTTGGACTTGGTCTATTATTCATTGTTGCTTTAGGATTTGGTACATATAAGTTGATGAATGCTAGATCGTAATTCACATGCTGAAACACATTAGAAGGTCGTAGCATTAACTTTTGATGATGGCCCTACTAAAAATGTTAGCGCCATTTTATCCTTATTAGACGACTACAACACGAAAGTAATTGGAAAGGAAATTGAAGAAAATCCAGAGGAAGCTACAAAAATTGTCAGATCAGGCAGGTCACCAAATTGGAAATCATACGTATTCACATCAGCGAATGGTATTTAAAAGCCCTACTTTTTACAAAAACGAAATAGAGCAAACCGATGAGCTAATTAGTAGTATCGGCTATGCAGAAACTCCACTTGTTCGACCGCCCTATGGTAAAAAACTAATTGGTTTACCTTATTCCTTAAGGTAAAAATAATCGCGATACCATTACGTGGAATTTGGAGCCTGATTCGTATTTCTCATCGGTCGAGGAAAAAATCAAGTATGCGCAATTATGCCCCGGCATAATTGCGTCCGGAATCGGCTTTGTGCTTAGGCCTGCGTGACGCAGGTCAGTTAGCCGTTATCGCATGGATGCGATGATTTTAGGCTAACATCCTATGTGAAATCCATTTCGATTCAGTGACATCCGCCGGAGGCTTTAACATCTTTCATCGGGTGTTTGGACACCTGATGATGAAAGATGTTAAAGAAAAAATTCAACCAGGCTCTATAATTTTGATGCATCCTATGTATGATGATACTGGGAATGAAATACAAGCAATTGAAGGAATCTTAAAAACACTTATTCCAGAAGGTTATACATTTGTCACTATTGAAGAGCATAAGAAATTAGAAAGGCACATCAGATAATCTAGTATGATGTGCCTTTCTAATTAATTCAATGAAGGAACTGTATTATCACAATAAAACGCATACTCGCTTCTCATTAATAGTCATAAAGCATTAAAAAATCCGCATTTATTTATTAAAATAAAATTATTATTTGCATAGTATTCACCATAAAAAGTTTATTTTCCTCATAGCATTTCCCCTTCACTAACTTTGCAAGAAATCATAAAAAAGAGTCATGAAAACCCTTTAAAATTACCACTTACAGAAATAATCCACTACATGATTTACTCCAAACATTTCGCCTTGAAATGAATTAGACTATTTAGAAATGTCTAAAATTAATTTTCCAATAAAATATAAATTCATTTTTTGTTATAATATGTTATCATTATTTTAGTAAAACGACCTATTTTTATGAAATAAAAAATAGAGGAAAAACGAACTATAAAGGATGATGAACATGAAAAAAATCCAGCAATTATTCCAAAGCGAAGATGGAAATATCGAACAAAGAGAGAACTTTTTAACCCTATTAGAGAAAATTGTTACATCATTAGATGAATTAAAAGATCCACAAACAACGACTCTTGGACCGATGAAAGAACGCTCTGACAATTTCTATAAAGAGTTAATGCAAGAAAATCAAGTACCAGTTTCAGGTGTCGGGCTTGATCAAGTTATAAATGAATTAACGAAATTGATGCAAGGACATCCTTACCATACACGCAACTTTGTAACAAATGTTTTGCCAATGGCAAGTATTCCAGGCATATTGGGCCAATTCACAAATGCTTTACTTAATGGTAACAATCTATGGGATGTTTACGGACCTGCTGCCGCAGAATGTGAGGTAAAAGTAGTAGCAATGATGTCGAAGTTAGTTGGCTACGACTATACACAAAGCTTTGGTTACACAACTTGGGGTGGACAAGGGGCTGTTTTCAGTGGGCTACGTCTTGCAATCGCTAAACAATTCCCTAACGCAAAGGAAGATGGCGTACCTAATAATTTATACTGCTTCGCTTCAGAAAATGCTCATTACAGCTTATTAAAATCAATTGAAGCAGTCGGCATCGGTAGCAAGCATTTAATTCGTGTAAAAGCTGGACAAGATCATTCAATGGATATCGAAGACTTACGCTTGCGTATGACTGAGGTTATCGAAAATGGTGGCATTCCAGTGTATGTAGTTGCTACAACAGGCGCTACAGATCAATTTGCTATTGATGATGTACAAGCAATCAAAAATGTTACAACTGAGCTAGAACAAAAACATTCCTTAAAACCTATACATATTCACGCTGATTCAGCTTTAGGTGGTTTTTACGCATTCTTCAACGATTATGACTTTAAGGCAAATCCACTTCAGTTTGAGGCTGATGTTTTACAAGGTTTAGAACAAATTAAAGAACGTATGCAATATTTACCTATTGCAGATAGCCTTTGTTTCGACTTCCAAAAGCTTGGTCAAACACCGTATTTAACAAGCTTATTCTTAATAAAAGAAGGAAAACATTTGCAGCTATTAGATATTGAGGACTTCGACACACCTTATGTAGGCAATCGCGGCTATGGTTCTTATCATACAGGCTATACATTAGAGTGCTCTCGTATGGGTAGTTCAATTGCTATTTACGCAGCATTACAGGCGTTTGGTAAAGAAGGCTACCAACAAATATTAGCGAATTATGTGCGTGTAAATTTAGCGTTCCGTGCGCAGTTAGCTGAGAAAACGCCTATGTTACAACTAGTAAATGAGTCTAATATTGGACCAGTCACAGCCTTCCGTTTATATCCAGAAGGTTTGAATTGGAAATCTGAACAGTCAGGTAGCTATACACAAGATCAGATTGAATATATTAATGGCCTAAATGCTTCTTTATTTGAAATTATAGGTGAAGGTCGTGACGAAGTATTTTTCGGCGATACAACACGGGTTTGCACTGTCATCACTAGTGATACAAAACAACAAATGCCAGTCGCTGCTGCAAAATTCTTTTCTATTTCTCCTTATACTGAGACGGAGCATATTGGTGACATGATTCATTTCTTACAACAAAAGTTGAAAGTTTTGGAGGATGCTAAAGTTGAATATAGTCTCTAAGCTAAAGAGTTCTTTACTCTATAAATATATTGCCAGCTTTACTATTCCAATTACGATTATTTCATTATTATTTAGCGTCGTATTATTTATTGTGTGTAATCAAATTATCAATAATTATGTTATTAAACAATTTGAGTCGTCTTTAAATGTTGTATCTAAAACTATTTTTGAAGATATCGACAAAAACGATGTCAAAGCTGCAGATAACGGCGATAAGGATAAATATGAAGAACTATTAAATCAATTAAATGAAACACTTAAAAATTTTGATATCGAAAACGCCTACGTCCTTTCACGTGCAAATGGCAAGGAACATATAGTTGCATTAAGCAATAAAAATAATCATCAAGAGGCCTATACTTTTAGTAAAGAAATGCGTGAAGCGTTAGATTCTGGAACTGTTAAATCTAGTGAGATTTATGAAGATGAATACGGAACCCATAAATCGATTTTTATACCATTTGAAGATACCGATATTCTTTTTGGTTTAGATATGGACGCTTCTTTCATTTCTAAACTTGAAACAAATCTTATTTGGAACTGTATCATTATGACCGTGATTTTTGTGATATTTGGTATTATTGTGGCTTACTTCATTAGTAAAGGTATTATAAAACCAATTAAAAATATGACTGGTTATGTTGGTAAAGTAGCAAAAGGAGACTTAGCTGTTGAACCACTTCATATAAAGGGTTCTCATGAAATTGCCCAGCTCTCTGAAGGCATTGAAAATATGACCGCAGACTTACGTTCGCTTATTCAGCAAATTGCTGAAAATGCTGAGCAAGTAGCCGCTATGTCTGAAGAGTTAACGGCAAGCTCTGAGCAAACAAGTGCATCTATTCAACAAATTACCTCTTCTATGCAAGAAGTTGCTGCGGGATCAGAAAAACAAACTTCCTCTATTGAAGAAGTAGAAAATCATATTATAACAATCTCCACAAAGATGTCAGAAGTTGTATCGAGCGTTAATGATGTCACTGCTAAAGCATTTAGTGCATCCTCAATTTCAGAAAAAGGCAATACGACGATTCAAAGTGCTACAGAAAAAATGACGGTCACATCTAATGCTATTCAAGAGTCTACAAAGGTTGTGGAACGTTTAAGCACATACTCAAATGAGATTGGAGACATTGTAACCTTAATTAATGAAATTACGGATCAAACAAATTTACTCGCTTTAAATGCATCTATTGAAGCAGCACGTGCTGGTGAGCATGGTAAAGGCTTCGCGGTTGTAGCTGAAGAAGTTCGTAAACTCGCAGACCAATCGTTAGCAGCGACAAATAGTATTCGAACACGTATTGAAACGATTAAGGAAGAGTCTGCCCAAGCTGTTAAATCCATGGCAATTAGTAGTAATAACCTTGCAGAAAGCTCTACCGCCTTTAATGCATCAGGTGAAGCCTTTGGAGAAATCTATTCGCATATTACTGCACTAACTCAAGAAATGGATCATGTTAATAATATCATTACAAATATTAATGATGGGGTTAGCAGCATTGCAATTTCTGTAGAGGATGTAGGTGTAGTAGCCGTTCAAGCATCTGGAAACATTCAGAATGTAGCAGCTGCTTCTGAGGAACAATCTGCAAGTATTGAAGAGATTACTGCGTCTTCAAATAATTTAGCTGAGATGGCACAGCAACTTCGTAATATCACACAAAAATTTCAGTTATAAGAAAAACTAAGCAATAGTATTCTTCTTTCTGATAACAAAAATCCGCTATACTTTTTGTGGGTAAGTTTCTCCCAACAGAAGTCTATGCGGATTTTTGTTATGATTTTTCATGCGTGTTGATTAACCATTTTTATCAACACTAATTAATTTGAAGTCTCTAATATACACTACTGGTGAGCGTCAAGTAGCCCCACGCTACAATCAGTTTAGCAACAAAAAAATCCTTTTATCGCTCAATAATAAACCTATTTTGCCCTCTTGTTCATCCATACAATCGTTTCTTCTAGCCCTACTCTATATGCAGTATGTGGTAAAGTGCCTATTTCCTTTTCGTATTTTTCCCCACTTAATATGACCGGTTTTTCTGTTAAATACAATATCTCAACTACTTCTTTCATAGAAGGAGAAAAAACTCCGATAAAACGTATCATCCCTTTAGAGATTGTACGAATACCTTTTTTATAACCAGTAATTTCACGTAATATTTTTATCAGTTCATCCCCTGTTATCGGATGAATAGCTGGAACATTCCAATTCTGATTATATGCAGCATCTCGAGAAGCAAGCTCAACCATAGCCTTTGCACCATCAACTGTATAAAGGAACTCCCTTTTCACCTGCATATTTCCTACAAAATTAGCTTTTTTACCTTGTGCAACGTTTTTTAACGTTTCATAGAGTATTGTATTCTCTGCATTTGGCCCATATAAATCAGGCAAATGAACGATTAACGAGGGTACATTACTTTCCTTCAATTTGTTTTCCATTGCTAAACGAATTTTCCCCTTCTTTGTTTGCGGTTCTTTTCTCCCCTCCTCTGTAATTCGATTTGTGGACTGTCTTCCATATGCATAAATATTATCCACAAGCGCAATCTTTGCTCCTTGCTTTTCGGCTATTTTAATGACCATATCTAAGCACCGGTTATGTTTCTTTTCCCAATCCTGATATGGAAAACTAATAGCATGAAAAATAACATCCACATCATTTGAAGCCTTCATCATTTCCTGTTCATTAAATGCATCGCCAGAAATGATTTCGACATTTTTGTCATGCTGAAAAAGTTCAACTAATTTTTCTTTATTTCTAGCAAAGGCCTTTACCTTTATATTGCGGCTTACTAATTCATTAACTAAAGCATAACCCATCCCACCAGACGCCCCAATAACTAATGCAGTTTTCAAAGAAAATACCTCCTTTATTAACCACTGGTCAAATCGCTGTAAAAAGTAAGTTCTAGATTATTGAAACCTAGAACTACATTTCCTTATGTTAAAGCGTTAAAAAGAAATTTTGCATGTACATCTGCTGCCTCTTTCGCTTCCTCATAATTTTTTACATAATGACGATAATGTGCAACAAAACCATGTAGAGCAATAAATGTAGAATGTATATCTGAAATCAACAGTTCAGTCTTTG
>Ga0209676_1002216_pt1 | contig 14458 bp, 12 predicted proteins | sample AraplaCvi_mLB_r2_FD_184282 | JGI IMG/M metagenome (GOLD analysis project Ga0209676, IMG submission 184282) | Arabidopsis root microbial communities from North Carolina, USA - plate scrape MF_Cvi_mLB_r2 (SPAdes) (version 2) | ecosystem: Host-associated > Plants > Roots > Endosphere | place: USA...
GGAGAAGGGCGTGCTGCCGGATTGTCCGGACTGCTGAGGAAGGCAGTAGGCAACAGGCAGTAGGCAGCAGGTCGACCGCATCTCGGGATCGACGTCTGCGGCACGCCCTCAGCGCCCCTACTGCCTATTGCCTACTCCCTACTGCCTTACTCCCTTCACAAACCCTCCCGGACACGCCATCTGCCGCCCATGACCGATACCGCTTCCGCTAACGCCAAGATCCCCGTCACCGTCCTCACCGGCTATCTCGGGGCGGGCAAGACGACGCTGCTGAACCGCATCCTCACCGAGGACCACGGCAAGCGGTACGCCGTCATCGTCAATGAGTTCGGCGAGATCGGGATCGACAACGACCTGGTGGTCGGGGCCGACGAGGACGTGTTCGAGATGAACAACGGCTGCGTCTGCTGCACGGTGCGCGGCGACCTGATCCGGGTGGTGTCGGGCCTGATGAAGCGGCAGCGGCCGGGCAAGCCGGCGTTCGACGCCATCATCGTGGAGACGACCGGCCTGGCCGACCCCGGCCCGGTGGCCCAGACCTTCTTCGTGGACGACGAGGTCAAGGCCAAGACCCAGTTGGACAGCGTGACGGCCCTGGTCGACGCCAAGCATGTGATGGCGCGTCTGGACGACTCGAAAGAGGCGCGCGAGCAGGTGGCCTTCGCCGATCGTATCATCCTGAACAAGGTCGATCTGGTCAGCGAGGCCGAGCTGGCCGAGGTGGAGCATCGCCTGCGCGCGCTGAACCCGCTGGCCCCGATCACCCGGGCCGAGCGCTCGAACGTGCCGCTGGATCAGGTGCTGGGCGTGCACGGCTTTGATCTGGACCGGATCAGCGAAGTGCGCCCGGACTTCGTCAATCCGCCGCACGGCGCCGACGGCCATGTGCACGACGAGCACTGTGGCCACGATCATCACCACCACGACCATGATCACCACCACGATCATGACCATGGGCATGACCACGGCCACGATCACCACCATGGCCCGCGCGGGCATGCGCACCAGGACGACATCAAGGGCATCGCCCTGTCGCTGGACCGGCCGATGGACGGGCAGAAGTTCACCAAATGGCTGGACGAGCTGCTGGGATCGCAGGGCCAGAACATCCTGCGCGCCAAGGGCATCATCGACGTGGCCGGGGAGGATCGGCGGCTGGTGTTCCAGGCCGTGCACATGATCCTGGAGGGCGACCTGCAGAAGCCGTGGGGCGACAAGGAACGCCGCTGGAGCCGCGCCGTCTTCATCGGGCGCGAACTGGACGAGGCCGCGCTGAAGGCCGGCTTTGAAGCGTGCGCGGCCTGATCGCCAAGCTCGGAGGCGGGTCAACGCCGCCGAAGACAGCCCTGATCGTCGGCGCCTCGCGCGGGATCGGGCTGGCGCTGGTCAGTGAATATCTGAGCCGCGGCTGGACGGTGCACGCCACCGTTCGGGACGACGCCGGAGAGGCCCGGTTGAAGGGGCTGAAGGCTGGCCGCCGCCTGATCGTGCACCGCGCCGACGTCACCTCGGACGATGATAGCGAGCGGCTGGCGACGGTGGTGAAGGGGCCGCTGGACCTGCTGTTCCTCAATGCGGGCGTGATGGGGTCGGCCCATGACAAGGGCCGCAATCCGGACTGGGTCATGCAGACCAACGCCTTCGGGCCCGCGCGCTGGGCCTGGGCCTTCGTGGAGCGGATGCGCCAGGGCGAGGGCGTGGTCGCCTTCATGTCCTCGCGCATGGGCTCGATCGCCGACACCGAGTCCAGCGGGTACGACCTCTACCGCGCCTCCAAGGCGGCGCAGAACATGCTGGCTCGGGCCTTCTGGGCCAGTCCGGGGCGGGCGCGGGGACTGACGGTGCTGTCGGTCAATCCGGGCTGGGTCCAGACCGGCATGGGCGGGAGCAACGCCAGCATCGACGTGGGGACCAGCAGCCGGGGCATCGCCGACCAGATCGAGGCGAACGCCGGCTCGGGCCTGCACCGCTTCGTCAGCTGGAACGGCGAGGAGCTGCCGTGGTGAGCCCGCTCTTGGAACGCCGCCCGGCAGCGGGCATACGCGTCGGCTGACTTCATGATCGCCCCCAAGGCCGCCCGATGACCACCTTCCAATTCGACGCCCAGCCCACCGCCGCCCTGTTCGAGAAGGACGGCGCGGTGTTCGCCCTGGGCGACGGGGCGGTGCGGTTCGAGGATGGAGCGTTCAGCATCGCCCACGACGGCGCCATCCTGTGCGCCTGCGCCCACCCGTCGGGCGAGGGGATCCTGACCGGCGGCGACGACGGCCGGGTGATCTGGCACCGCAAGGGCGAGGCCGGGCTGCTGGCCACGGCCAAGGGCGCGTGGATCGATTCCATCGACGCCTCGGCCGAGAGCGGGCTGATCGCCGTTTCGGCGGGCAAGACCCTGTCGGTGATCGACGCCAAGGACGCGAGCTTCCGCCGCGACTTCACGCATGAGCGGACCGTGTCGGGCGTGGCGTTCGAGCCGAAGGGCCGGCGGATCGCGACCTCGACCTACGGCGGCGCCGCCCTGTGGTTCGCGCGGATCGCCGACCAGAAGCCGACGATGATGAAGTGGGCCGGCTCGCACACCGGGGTGGCCTTCTCGCCGGACGGGGCCTTCGTGATCACGACCATGCAGGACAACCAGCTGCACGGCTGGCGGATCAAGGACCAGAAGAACCTGCGGATGGGCGGCTATCCGGGCAAGGTGAAGTCGGTCAGCTTCCTGTCGAACGGGCAGCTGATGGCGACCTCGGGCGCCCAGGGCGCGGTGCTGTGGCCCTTCGTCGGCGCCAACGGTCCGATGGGCCGCGAGGCGACCGAGATCGGCTTTGACGAGAGCAGCCTGGTGGCCCTGGTCGCCTCGACGCCGAAGTCCGGGCTGCTGGCCGCGGGGCTGAACGACGGGCGCGTCTGGCTGGCCGATCCCGCGGGACAGGGGCTGAACTTCCTGAAGGCCGAAAAGGGCGCGCCCATTGTGGCCCTGGCCATGAGCCGCGACGCCAAGCGGGTGGCCTGGGCCGACGAGGACGGATTCGCGGGCGTCGCGGATACCTGATTCCCGTTCAGGAATAATCGTCCGAATCAAATACAATTTTTGCGAGAAAATTCCTTCGCGGCGACGTTGCCGTGGCGGAAACTACCATTTTTACGGGATACTACCTATTATACCCGTTTAGGGTGTATTAGCGGTTGTGGCCGTACTCTGGCGTCATGTCACACGCCAAACCCGTTCCCGGCTTCCTGGGGCTTGAAATCCCGCCCCGAACCCCGGCGCCCGCGCGTCCGCTGCCGAGGCCGGTCGCCATGGGCGACCTTTCTCCGGAGGAGTGGCGCATCGTCTCCCTGGCCGAGTGTCCCAAGACCCGACGGCGGATGGCTCAGACGATTCTTCAGTCCACGCCCGGCGCAGGAAAGGCGCCCCCATGTCCCGACCGCTGACCCCCCAGTTCCTGTCCTGCCGGCGCGGAAGCGCCGCCGTTGAGTTCGCCATATTGGCCCCTGTCCTGCTGGCGCTCGTCGCGGGGGGCGTCTTCTACAGCCGCTGGTTCACGGTCGCGGCCCAGACCCAGAACCTGGCCGCCGACGGCGCCCGCGCGGCGGTGGCCGGACTGGACGACGCCGAGCGCAACACCATCGTCTCCAACATGATGACCGGCGCCGTGGTCAGCGTGCCGCTGGAGAAGGGCTCGACCCGGACGTGGCGCGCGTGGCGGGACGGCGACCTGTACGCCGTGTCGGTGACCACCACCCTGCCCGACTATGATCTGGCGCGGGTGATCCCCATGCCCGATCCGAAAATCACCCGCGACGCCATCGTCGTGATCCCCGAGGCCGCGGGATGACAGCCTTCCTGAAACGGCTGCTGCGCGACCAGCGCGGCGGGGTCGGCGCCCTGTCGGTGCTGATCTCGGTGCTGGTCATCACCGCCTCGGCGGCCACCATAGACGCGGCCTCGGTGCAGTTCCGCGCCCGCAACCTGCAAGGGCTAGCCGACACCGCCGCCGTCTCGGCCGCGACCAATCTGGCGACCGCCGACACCACGGTGCGCCGGGTCCTGACCCTGAAGAACTCCGCCGCCCAGATCCAGCAGGTCGCGCTGGGCGAGTACCAGGGCCGGGCCGAGGTGCCGATCGCCGACCGCTTCAACCCCCTGGGCGCCACGCCGGACGCCGTGCGCGTGGTGCTGCGCGAGGATGTGCCCCTGTTCTTCGGCTCGGTGCTGGGCATCCCTTCGGTGCGGGTGCAGAAGTCGGCCGTGGCCATTCGCCCGGCGCGCGACGCGGCGGCCTTCTCCATCGGCTCACGCCTGCTGAGCGCGGACCCGCCGATCGTGAACGCCCTGCTGACCCAGCTGATCGGGCGCGAGATCCAGCTGAGCGCGGCGTCCTATGACAGCCTGCTGAGCTCCAGCCTGGACGTGGACGACCTGCTGGACGATCTGGGCGAGAGCCTGTCGGCGGATGATCGCGACGACCTGCTGACGCGCAGCCTGTCGACCCGCAAGCTGGTCGACGCCATGGCGGCCCAGACGACGGGCCAGGCCCATGTGGCGCTGAAGAGCCTGTCGGCCTCCATCGGCACGGGGGCGGACAGGAACCTGCGCCTGTCGTCGCTGATCGAGGTGGCGCCGGGGGTGAAGGGCGACATCAACGCCAAGGTGCCCGTGTGGGACCTGCTGAACGCCGCCCTGGGCGAGGCGGCGGGGCCGCAGACCATCGAACTGAACACCACGGTGGACGGGCCGGTCACCGCCCGCGTGCGCCTGGCCGTCGGCGAGCGGGAGCAGAAGTCGCCCTGGCTGACCATCGCCCGCGACGGCACGACCATCGTGCGGACCGCCCAGGCGCGGCTGCATGTCGATGTGACCACCGCCCAGATCGCGGGCATCGGCCGGGTCCACCTGCCGGTCTATGCCGAGGTGGCCAGCGGCAAGGCGGCCCTGAGCGGGATCAACTGCCGCGCCGACACCTTCGACGTGACGGCCCGGTCGGGCGTGGCCAGCGTGGCCCTGGGCGAGGTCGAGTCCTCGCGCCTGTCCGACTTCTCGCGCGACGTCGCCCTGGCCCCCGCCGCCGTGCTGGACACCACCGCCCTGAAGGTTCGCGCCGCGGCCCGGGTCAATGTCGGCGACTCGGGCGACACCCGCATGACCTTCACCCGCAACGACATCAACAGCCTGAAGGCCCAGACCATCGGCTCGAAGAACATCCTGGGGTCGACCCTGACCAGTCTGGTGGCCAATGCGCAGCTGGATATCCAGGTGCTGGGGCTGGGGATCGCCCTGCCCGGCCTCCCGGTGACGCTGCGCAACATCCTGGCCGGGGTGGCCGAGCCGCTGGACGGGGTGCTGGACGGCATTCTGGAGCTGGTCGGCGTCGGCATCGGCGAGGCGGACGTGCGCGCCGCCGGTCTGGAATGCGGGCACAAGAGCTCGGCGCCGACCCTGGCCGCCTGACCCCTCTTGCAAGGGCCGGGCGAGCCGCCCAAACATCGGCGCATGACGGGGGCTCCCAAGCAGAAGAAACGACGGCCGGTGCTGACCGTGCTCGGGGTTCTGGCCGTGCTGCTGTTCGGCGGCGTGGCCCTGTACCGCGTCGTGCCGCCGCCGCAGACCTGGCTGATGACCACCCGGCTGATCGAGGGCGAGGGGCGGGACTATCGCTGGCGGTCGCTGGACGACATCTCGCCCCGGCTGGTGGATGCGGTGATCGCGTCCGAGGACTCGACCTTCTGCGCCCACTCCGGCTTTGACATGAAGGCCATCGAGAAGGCGCTGAAGACCAATGCGCGGGTCGAGAAGCGCGGGCGCGGACGCATCCGGGGCGGATCGACCATCAGCCAGCAGACGGCCAAGAACGTCTTCCTGTGGCCGGGCCGGGATTGGATCCGCAAGGGGCTGGAGGCCGGCTACACCGTCCTGATCGAGACGACCTGGGGCAAGCGCCGGATCATGGAGGTCTATCTGAACGTGGCGGAGTGGGGTCCGGGCGTCTACGGCGCCGAGGCCGCCGCCCGGCACTGGTACGGCAAGGGCGCCGATGAGCTGACGGCGCGCGAGGCCGCGCGGCTGGCGGCCATCCTGCCGTCGCCACGCCGCTACAAGGCCGCCGCGCCCGGCCCCTATATCCGCCGCCGCGCCTCGCGCATCCAGGCGGCGATGGGGACGGTGCGGAACGACGGGCTGAACGTCTGCGTCAGCGGCTAGACCTCAAGTTCGTCGCTTCGTCGGGGCGAAGGGTGTGACTTAACCGCCCCGCTTGACCTTACGGCCCCGCTCCGGTCCCTTGCCGCCAAACGCGGCGGGAGGCCGCGCGGGAGGATTTCCATGAAGCGTTCCCTGATGACCGCGACCGCCGTGTGCGCGCTCGCCTTCGGCGTCGCCGCCTGCGCCAGTTTCGGCGGCGATGACGACGCCTCGGCGCGAGCCGATGCCGCGGCCGCCGAGGCGGTCGCCGCCGCGAACGAAGCGGCCGCCGCCGCTCCGGCTTCCGCCACGCAGCAGTATCCGGTCACCGCCGAGGGCGCCGCCGCCTTCGTGGCCGCCGCCGAGACCCAGCTGGCCGCCCTGAGCGAGGAGGCCGCGCGCATCCAGTGGACCCGCGCGACCAACATCACCTACGACACCATGTGGCTGGAGAGCCGGATCAACGCCAAGGTGACCGAGACCCAGGTCGCCCTGGCCAACCAGGCCGCCGCCTTCAACGACGTGCAGGTGCCCGCCGATGTCCGACGCAAGCTGAACCTGCTGCGCCTGGGCATCGTCCTGCCCGCCCCGACCCGTCCGGGCGCGGCCAATGAACTGGCCGAGATCACCACCCGTCTGGATTCGACCTATTCGGTCGGCAAGTTCGAGTTCGAAGGCCGCCAGATCACCCTGGATGACGCCAACATCCTGATCGCAGAGAGCCGCGATCCGAACGAGACCAAGGCCCTGTACGAAGGCTGGCGCACCATTTCGCCGGTGATGGCCGCCGACTACGCCCGCATGGTCGAGATCGCCAACGAGGGCAGCCGCGAGCTGGGCTTCGCCGACACCGGCGCCATGTGGCGCGCGGGCTATGACATGGACCCGGACGCCTTCGCCGCCGAGACCGACCGCCTGTGGGAGCAGGTGAAGCCCTTCTATGTGAACCTGCACTGCTATGTGCGCGGCCGGCTGAACGCCAAGTACGGCGACGCGGTGCAGCCGGACCATGGCCCGATCCGCGCCGACCTGCTGGGCAATATGTGGTCGCAGCAGTGGGGCAACATCTATGACGTGGTGGCGCCGCCGACCGGCGGAACCTCGAGCTACAGCCTGGATACGCTGCTGACCGGCGCGAACTACGACGCGACCCGGATGGTGCGGACGGGCGAGGGCTTCTACACCTCGCTGGGCCTGGATCCCCTGCCCCAGACCTTCTGGGAACGGTCGATGATCACCCGTCCGGCGGACCGCGAAGTGGTCTGCCACGCCTCGGCCTGGGACGTGGACAACCTGGAAGACATCCGCATCAAGATGTGCACCCAGGTGAACGGCGACGACTTCTACACCGTGCACCACGAGCTGGGTCACAACTACTATCAGCGCGCCTACAAGGATCAGCCCTTCCTGTTCAAGAACGGAGCGAACGACGGCTTCCACGAGGCCATCGGCGACTTCGTCGGCCTGTCGGCCCTGACGCCGACCTATCTGAACCAGATCGGCCTGCTGCAGACGGTGCCGGGCGAGGCGGAGGACATTCCGTTCCTGCTGAAGATGGCGCTGGACAAGATCGCCTTCCTGCCGTTCGGCCTGATGGTCGACCGCTGGCGCTGGGGCGTGTTCTCGGGCGAGACCAGCCCGGCGGAGTATAACGACGCCTGGTCGGCCGACATGCTGAAATACCAGGGTCTGGTGCCGCCGGGACCGCGTCCGGCCAACGCCTTCGACCCGGGCGCCAAATACCATATCCCGGGCAACACGCCGTACACCCGCTACTTCCTGGCCCACATCTACCAGTTCCAGTTCCAGCGCGCGGCCTGCAAGCAGGCGGGCTGGACCGGGCCGCTGCACCGCTGCTCGATCTACGGCAACGAGGAGGTGGGCCGCCGCTTCAACGCCATGCTGGAGATGGGCCAGTCGCGCCCGTGGCCCGAGGCGATGGAAGCCTTCACCGGCGAGCGCGGCAACGACGCCTCGGCGGTGGCGGATTACTTCGCGCCGCTGAACACCTGGCTGATCGCCCAGAACCGCGGCAAGGACTGCGGCTGGGACGCCTGAGCCGCTGACGGGAAGCCCGGCGGTTCATCACCGCCGGGTTAACCCTCGCCATTGAGCCTTCCCTTAACCGAACTCCGTCATCCTTCCGACGATGACCGTGGGAGCCCTGTGCCCGCGGCGTGAAATCGGGATGGCGATGGCTTTCGGACACTGGATCGGCGGACTGGCCCGCGGCGCCCGCGCCTTCGTTCGCCGCATGGCGTCCGAGACGCGCGGCAATGTCGCGATGATCTTCGGCCTGAGCATGCCGGTGCTGATCCTGATGACCGTGGGCGGGGTGGACATCCACCGCGCCTCGACCGTGCGGGTGAACCTGCAGGATGCGCTGGACGCCGCGACCCTGTCGGCCGCGCGCTCGCCCTATACCGCCAACACCGACATCCAGCGCGTGGGGCTGGCGGCGCTGAAGGCCAATCTGAAGGCCTATCCGAACATCACCCTGCGCGAGGCCGACACCAGCTTCGTGCTGAACAGCGACGACGTGGTGATCGCCAGCTCCAAAGTCGATGTGAAGACCCTGGTCGCCAACATCTTCCTGCCGCCGTACGGCAAGTTCATGGATGACTACATCCAGGTCGGGGCCCACTCCGAGGTCGATCGCTCGTCGCGGAACGTCGAGGTGTCGCTGGTGCTGGACGTCACCGGCTCGATGGACGGGGACCGGATTTCGGCCCTGATCGACGCGGCCAAGGACCTGGTCGACCTGGTCGTGCAGGACGTGCAGACCCCCTACTATTCCAAGGTCGCCCTGGTCCCCTATTCGAACTCGGTGAACCCGGACACCTATCTGACGACGGTGCGCGGCTCGGTCACCGGCTCGACCAACATCAGCGGCGCGGTGCTGAACCTGACGGGGACGCAGAAGACCATCACCGCCGCCACCAAGGCGCGGCCGGTGGTGATCACCTCGGCCAACCACGGCTTCTCGAACGGGGACGTGGTCTGGATCACCGGCGTGGGCGGCATGACCCAGCTGAACAACAAGGCCTATGTGGTCACCAACAAGGGCACCAACACCTTCGAGCTCTACACCACCAGCGGGTCGCGGGTGGACGGGCGCGACTGGAGCAATTTCTCCGGCTCCAACGGCCGGGTGCAGAAGTGCCAGAACAACAATTGCGCGGTCACCATCACGTCCAACAACCACGGCCTGTCGAACAACCAGTATGTCCGGATCACCGACGTGGGCGGGATGACGGCGCTGAACGACCAGACCTTCCTGGTCGGCAACGTCAGCACCAACACCTATACGATCGACCCCTCGGACACGACGACCCTGGCCCCCTACACCTCGGGCGGGAAGTCGTGGTGCGCCCAGCAGGGCTGCACCTGGTTCGCGTTCGAGAACATGAACGGCGACCTGCAGACGCATAAGATCAGCAGCTGCGTGACCGAGCGGACCGGGACCAACCGCTATACCGAGGTCTCGGCCAGCACCTCGCACGTGGGCCGGCACTACACCGCCGACGGCAGCTGCCTGGACGACGCCATCCTACCGCTGTCCAGCAACCGGACCACGCTGAAGAACCGCATCAACGGCTTCGAGGCCGTGGGCTCGACCGCGGGTCAGATCGGCATCGCCTGGGGCTGGTACATGGTCTCGCCGAACTTCAACGCCATCTGGCCGTCCGGTTCGGCGGGCGCCTACAACACGGCCGAGACGCTGAAGGCCGTGGTGATCATGACGGACGGCGAGTTCAACTCGCCCTACTGTTCAGGCGTCATCTCGCGGGACGCGGGGCCGAGCTCGGGCAGCAATTCGAACAAGATCAACTGCGCCCCCGACAACTCCGACCCCTTCACCCAGAGCGAGCAGCTGTGCGACGCCATGAAGGCGCGCGGGGTGGTGGTCTATACCGTGGGGCTGGGCATCTCGAGCACCGGCGAGGCGGCGGACCTGCTGCGCTACTGCGCCACCGGCTCGGGCTATTTCCATCTGGCCGACGACGCCGACGACCTGGCCGACGCGTTTGGAGCGATCGGGCGGGATATCACGCAGTTGCGGATTTCGCGGTAGAGGGCTGCGCTGTCTGCGGCGGGGCCAGTGGATGGCAAGTGATTAGTGGCTAGTGGCTAGTGGCTGGCCGCCAGCCTGCGACGGCGGCCGTTTGCGCCGCCCTTCCGCTGGCAGGGCAAGACACCGGTGCGGGCGGCGACAATCAGCAAATGGCGGCGGAAGGGCGACGCAGGCCCGGCGGCTGCACCGCAGTTGGCCAGCCACTAGCCACTAGCCACTAGCCACTAATCACTTCCCAGCCGCCGGCGCTTGCCGCCCGCGCCGAGCCCCCGTCAGATCAACCGGATCTCTTTCAGCCGCTGGGTCAGGAAGTCCTCGGCCATCAGGGGCTGGCCTTCGTAGCGGTCGGGGTTGTCCGGGGTGATCGTGGACGGGAGGGTCTCGATCATGAAGTCCGGGTTGAAGTGCAGGAAGAAGGGCGTCGAGTAGCGGGCGAAGCTGGCCCGCTCCGGCGTCGGGTTGATCACCCGGTGGCTGGTCGACGGCAGGACGTGGTTGGTCAGCCGCTGCAGCATGTCGCCGATGTTGACCACCAGGGCGCCCGGGGGCGGGGCGATGTCCAGCCACTCGCCGTCGGCGTCCTTGAGCTGCAGACCGGCCTCCTCGGCGCCCAGCAGCAGGGTGATGACGTTGATGTCCTCGTGCGCGCCGGCGCGGACGCCCGAGGCGCCCGCCGCGACCGGCGGATAGTGGAGCATGCGCAGGATCGAGTTGCCCAGCTGGACCTTGTCCTCAAAGAAGTCGTCGCCGAGCTTCAGATAGCGGGCGATGCCGCGCAGGACCTTGGCGCCCAGGGCGTCCATGGCGCTGAACATGCCGTACAGGTGCGGCTTGAAGCCCTCGACCTCGGTCGGCCAGACATTGTCGCGCATGTACTTACGATAGGGGTGGCCCTCGGGCAGCTCGCGGCCGACGTGCCAGAACTCCTTCAGATCGACGGTGGCCGCGCCCTTGGCGGCCTCGACGCCGAACGGGGTCAGGCCGCGCGCGCCGCCGGTGCCCGCCTGGTGATACTTGCGCTTCACATCCTCCGGCAGGGCGAAGAAGGCCTTGGCGTCGTCGATGGCGGCCTCGATCACCGTCTCGTCCAGACCGTGGTCGGAGATGACGGCGAAGCCGTAGCGCTTGAACGAGGCGCCCAGGGCGTCGGCGAAGGCCTGGAAGTCCTGATCGTACAGTTTCATCGACACCGGCTCGAGGGCGCGGGTGGTCTGGGCGGGGGCGGCTTCGGTCACGTGGAGAACCCTTGTCGACAAGTCAGTCGGTTTCCATACGCCCTGGGACAAGACCTTGGCAAAGCATGGGCGCCGTCCGGAAAAACACAGCTGTCCCGTTCAGGCACGGTACAGGTAGGAACCTTGACCATAAGGCCGCGTTTCAGGGCCAGGCCCATAATCGAGAAGGATCCACCATGCGCGCCAAACTCTTCATCACCGGCGTGAGCCTCGCCGCCCTGCTGGGCGCCGCCGCCTGCACCACCACCGACCCCTACAGCTCGACCCCGCGCCGCAACAACACGGGCACGGGCGTGATCGCCGGCGCCCTGGGCGGGGCCCTGCTGGGCTATCTGACCAACACGTCGAACTCCGAAGAGGGCCGCAAGAACGCCCTGATCGGGGCCGGCATCGGCGCCCTGGGCGGCGCGGCCGTCGGCCAGTACATGGACCGTCAGCAGCGCGAGCTGGAAGCCGAACTGTCCGGCACCGGCGTGGGCGTGGCCCGTCAGGGCGACAACCTGGTCCTGCGCATGCCGTCGGACGTGACCTTCGCCTCGAACCAGTCGACCGTGAACTCGCGCTTCTACGCGACCCTGGACGACGTGGCGGCGGTGCTGAACCGCTATGACCAGTCGATCATCGACATCGTCGGCCACGCCGATTCCGACGGCACGGACGAGTACAATCTGAACCTCTCGCGCCAGCGCGCCTCGTCGGTGGCCCAGTACCTGGTCCAGCGCAATGTGCTGGCCGACCGCCTGTATGTGAACGGCGAAGGCGAAAGCCGCCCGATCGCCTCGAACGCCACGGCGGAAGGCAAGGCGCAGAACCGCCGCGTCGAGATCACGATCCGGCCGTTCCGCGGTTGATGCTTGCGGCCGGCGCCGGTGCTCAATGCGCCGGCGCCGGTGTCCGGCTCGTGGTTAGTGATTAGTGGTTAGTGGTTGGCCAGCGGCGGTTCGGCTGCGTGGGCCGCGCCGCCCTTCCGCCGCCGCCGGATAGGTTCGCGCGTTTTCCGTTGCCTGCGGAAGGGCGACGCGGACCGTACCGTCCGCAGGCTGATGGCCAACCACTAACCACTAATCACTAATCACGAGCCGGGCTGCGCTCCCGACCGACCGTGGCGACGCCCTCGACGGAGCCCGCGCTAAACACTGTTCCGTGACTTGCGGAGCAGGGGCGCGAAATGCTGGATAGGCCCCGACTTCGAGTCGGGGGATGACGTGCGTCCGGACCATCAGGAATTCGCAGACAGCGTGAAGCTGGCCACCATCGCGGTGCTGTCAGCGGTGCTGACCGCGACCGTGGTCATCGGCGCCGGGCGGGCGCTGATGCCCCGCCCCGATCCGGTCGCCGAGGCCCAGGCCCAGCTGATCCGGACGATGTCCCGCTAAAGACTCAGGCGCGACCGATCGAGGTGTAGCGGAAGCCGCGCGCTCGCATGTTATCCGGCCGATAGACGTTGCGCAGGTCCACCATCACCGGCTGACGCAGCAGCAGTTTGACGCGGTCCAGGTCCAGGGCGCGGAACTGGTCCCATTCAGTCAGGACGACGACCACGTCGGCGCCGGCGACGGCGTCATAGGGGCCATCCTTGAAGACGACGCCGTCCAGCAGCTTGGCGGCCTCGTGCATGCCCTCGGGATCGTAGGCCTGGACCGTGGCGCCCGCGGCCAGAAGGGCCGGGACCACGTCCAGCGACGGGGCGTCGCGCATGTCGTCGGTGTTCGGCTTGAAGGTGACGCCCAGCAGGGCGACGGTCTTGCCCGCCAGGTCGCCGTCCAGGGCGTCGGAGACGCGTCCGGCCATGGCCTTCTTGCGGGCGTCGTTGACCTCGACCGTGGTCTCGATCAGGCGCACCGGCGTGCCGGCGTCGACCGCCGTGCGGACCAGGGCCAGGGTGTCCTTGGGGAAGCAGGAGCCGCCGTAGCCGGGACCCGCGTGCAGGAATTTCGAGCCGATCCGGTTGTCCAGGCCGATGCCGCGCGCGACCTGCTGCACATCGGCGCCGACGGCTTCGCACAGGTCGGCCATCTCGTTGATGAAGGTGATCTTCATCGCCAGGAAGGCGTTGGCCGCATATTTGATCAGTTCCGAGGTGCGGCGGCCGGTGAACAGGATCGGCGTCTCGTTCAGGTTCAGCGGGCGGTAGAGCTCGCGCATCACCTGCTGGGCGCGGGCGTCGTCGGTGCCGACGACGACCCGGTCGGGACGCTTGAAGTCTTCGATGGCCGCGCCCTCGCGCAGGAACTCGGGATTGGAGACGACCGCGAACTCGGCGTCCGGACGGCGGGCGCGGATGATGCGCTCGATTTCGTCACCGGTGCCGACCGGGACGGTCGACTTGGTCACCACGACGGTGAAGCCCTCGATCAGGCCCGCGATCTCCTCGGCGGCGGCGTAGACGAAGGACAGGTCGGCATGGCCGTCGCCGCGGCGCGAGGGCGTGCCCACGGCGATGAAGACGGCGTCGGCGTTGCGGATGGCCTCGGCGCCGTCCAGGGCGAAGGAGAGGCGCTGGCCGCGGACGTTGGAGGCGACCAGATCGTCCAGGCCCGGCTCGAAGATCGGGATCTCGCCCTTCTCCAGCCGCTCGATCTTGGACGGGTCCTTGTCGACGCAGACCACGTCATGGCCGAAGTCGGCGAAACAGGCCCCTGAGACCAGGCCCACATAGCCGGTTCCGATCATCGCCACGCGCATGTGGGTCCACCCCGTTCAGACAGGCCGTGGAGATAGCGAGCGGGCGCGCCTTTGACCACCCCGGGCGTCGGCGCACCGGACAAAGCAAAACCGCCGGCCCTCTTTCGAGGACCGGCGGCTCTGTTGTTGGCCTACCAGCCTTCGGCCTGCTTGAGGCCGAGGGCTTCGGATCAGCTTCCGTTTTTAGCGGAAGTTGATGCCGATGGTGGCGCGACGGTTCAGCGGCTCGCGAACGCCGTCGGCGGTCGGGCGGGCCAGCTGGGTTTCACCCTTGCCGTCCAGCGAGAT
>Ga0209676_1002217_pt1 | contig 14443 bp, 7 predicted proteins | sample AraplaCvi_mLB_r2_FD_184282 | JGI IMG/M metagenome (GOLD analysis project Ga0209676, IMG submission 184282) | Arabidopsis root microbial communities from North Carolina, USA - plate scrape MF_Cvi_mLB_r2 (SPAdes) (version 2) | ecosystem: Host-associated > Plants > Roots > Endosphere | place: USA...
CGAGCGGGAAGCCCGCGCTGTCTTCCGAATCCGAATAGGTGTAGTTCGCGATCACGCCGAAACCGTCGAGCGGTGACGGCAGGAAGTCCATGAACTGCTGGATGCCGATTTCGAAACCCTTGATCTTCGCGCTCGAGAGGTTCTCGGGGCGCGAGAAAGTCAGCTCGCGGCCTTGCGGGTCGAGCGTGGTATCGACGCCGGTCGTGACGAAGCTCGCGATGAAATTCTTGACGTCCTTGTAGAAGACGGCGCCCGAGATCAGCGAGCTCTTGCCCGTATAATATTCGAAGCTGACATCGGCCTGCGTCGAGATCGGCGGCTCGAGATCGACATTGCCGCCCGTGACCGACAGGTTGGTCGCGTTGAAGAAAGTCGACGGCGCGAGGTCGGCGATCGACGCGCGTTGCATCGTCTGCGACCCCGACACGCGGATCAGGAAATCGTCGGTGACGTTGAACGCGATATTCGCGCTGGGCAGTATGTTCGTATAGCGGTTCTTGTCGTTGCGCAGCGTGCTGACGGTGCCGACGTTGACGTAGCTGTCGACCGACAGCCGCGTCGACGCGATACGCACGCCGGCATTGGCCTTGTACGGAATGCCGGCGATCTCACCCTCGCCCGACACCATCAGGTAACCGGCGAGCGTCTTTTCGCTGAAATCATAGTCGCGCTGGAGATTGGGCAGCAAAGTCGAGCGCCCGTTGGCGTTCGGGTTGGGTTCGGCCGCCTGCGCGCGGGTAAAGACATAGTCGAAGGTCGGCGCGGTGCTCAAAAAGCTGCGCGGGAAGGTCCCCGGAATATCCGACAGGAAATCGCCCGCATCGACGAGCTTCAGATAGGGCTCGAGCTCGGCGCGGCTCGGGGTGACCTGGCTGCGGAACGCATTCGAACGCGCGTGCAGGTCGGTGTAGCGGACCCCCGCGGCGATCGTGACGCCGCCGGTTTCATAGCTGACGTCGAGCTTGCCCGTATATTCGTCGAGCAGGCCGATCAGGCGGTTGCTGCGCACGCCGTTGGTCGCGGGATTATAGGATGCGTAATTGGTGGGGTTGAACGGCCCGGTCAGCGTCAGCGACGGGATCGTCGTGTCGCGGAAATCGAACGCGCCGGGAACGAGCGCGGTGCCCTGCAAGGTGATGATTTGGATCGTCTGGTCGATCGTGCCCTTGCTGTAATAGCCGTCAGCCTCGATCGTCAGCCCGTTGTCGCCCTCATATTTGCCGTTAAGCCCATAGAGGAAGCTTTCGGTCGGCTCGTTGCGGATCTGCCCCGCGGTGGTGACGGTGCCGTTGGCGTTGCCCGCGACGACCATGCCATCCTCGACGACGCGGTTGGTGACGGGGTTGGTGCCAGTGGGCAGGCGGAACGCGAAAAAGTCCTGCCGCCGTCCGGTCTTGAGCTTCGAATAGAGCGCGTCGGCGGTGATCGTGAGTTCGGGGGTGACCTCGAACTGGATGGCGCCGTTGAGGCCGAGCCGCGAGCGGTCGACGGTGAATTCCTCATATTGCAGCAGCACCGGGGTCGGGAGCACGCCGCCGCCGACACCCGTATAGGTGCGATTGAGGAAATTGTTGCGCTCGAACGTCTGCGTCTTCGATGTGCGCTTCTGATACTCGCCCGCGATCATGACGCCGATGCGGCCGTCGGCGAATTTGGTCGTCGCAAAGCCGGTGATCGCGGGTTCGAACTTGTCCGAATTTTCCGAATAGACGCCCTGCGCGCGGACCGAGATCGTCGGCTCCTTGAACGACAAAGGCTTGGGGGTGACGAGGTTCACAGTGCCGCCAAGCCCGCCCTCGGCATTGCTCGCGAGCGGCGACTTGCGCACTTCGAGGCGGCCGAACAGGCTGGAGGGGACCGAGTCGAGACCCGACGAGCGGCCGAGCTGGTCATTCTCGGGTGGCGACAGGCGCGCCGACCAGCCGAGCAACGTGCGGCCGTCGACCTCGACGCGGACCTGCTGCAGGCCGCGCACCGACACCGACTGACCTTCGCCAAAGACGCGGGTGATCTGGACCCCGGTGACGCGTTGCAGCGCTTCGGCGACGTTGGCGTCGGGGAGCTTGCCGACATCCTCGGCGGTGATGACGTCCATCACCTGCGACGCTTCGCGCTTGATATCTGCCGCCTGTTCGAGCGAGGCGCGAATACCGGTGACGACAATCGCGTCTTCTTCGGCCGGCGCCGCCGCATCCTGTGCATAAGCCGGCGATATCGCCACGATGGCAAGCGACGCTCCGCCTGCCAGCCTAGCCAATGTGCGCACGCCCCGCTTCGTCCGAATAGCCATTATGATCCTCCCACCTCGAAAACAGCGGCCCCTGCGAACCGTCTTTTTCAAAAATTCCCGGAGAGATATGCGGGGCCGTGACCTTGTGGCCGACCGAAAACATCCCCTCGCTCATATTTTTATGGCCGGCCTAGGTAACCGGTGTCATAGACTATCCAAAATTGATACACCGGTGTCAAGCCTTTAATTGTAGGACAACCGCCGCTCCAGAAATCGGGCTTCCGGTGCGCGCTCGCCGCGGAACAAAATTGTCGTAATTTGTCGCAGTTCCCGCATTGCGCTTGCATGCGGCAAACCAATGGGTTGAAAGGGCGAAAATCCTCCCCGCCTCCCGGCGAACCGATACGAGAACAACCACTATGCTGGATAAAAGGTCGCTGTTGCTGGCTGGAGCGCTATGTGCCGTTAGCCTGTCGCTCGGCGCCTGCTCGGCCGAAGAGGAAAAGGGCGGCCGCGGCGCACCCGAGGTCGGCTATGTCGTCGCCAAGATCGAGGCAGTGCCCGTTACCACCTCGCTCGGCGGGCGCACCGTCGCGTTCGAGACGAGCGAAGTGCGGCCGCAGGTGAACGGCCTGATCCGCCGCCGCCTGTTCACCGAAGGCGGTTTCGTCCGCGCCGGCCAGCCGCTCTACCAGATCGATCCCAGCCTGTATCAGGCGAGCGTCGATCAGGCGGCCGCCAACCTCGCCAGCGCCCGCGCGAGCGCGCAGGCCGCCGAGGAGCGCGCGCGTCGGCTCGCACCGCTCGCCAAGATGCAGGCGGTCGCCGAGCAGGATTATACCGATGCGCTGGCGCAGGCGCGCATGGCGCGCGCGGCGATCGCGCAAAATGGCGCGGCGCTCGAAACCGCGCGGATCAACCTGCGCTTCGCGACGATCACCGCACCGATCAGCGGCCGCATCGGGCGCAGCCTCGCGACCCCCGGCGCGCTCGTCAGCGCGAGCCAGGCGACCCCGCTCGCGACGATCCAGCAGACCGACCCGATGTATGTCGACATGCAGCAGTCGAGCGCCGAGCTCACGACGCTGCGCCAGGCGATCGAGAGCGGCGGCGTGACCGCGGGCAGCGCGTCGGTGCGCCTGCGACTCGAGGATGGCAGCGCCTATGGTCCGGTCGGCACCGTCCAATTCTCCGAAGTCACGGTCAGCGAGGCGACCGGCACGGTGACGCTGCGCGCGCGCTTTCCCAATCCGCGGGGCGTGTTGCTGCCCGGCATGTTCGTGACCGCGCTGTTCGACCAGGCGGTGAACCCGTCGGCGATCCTGTTACCGCAGGCCGCGGTGCAGCGCGATTTCGACGGTTCGGCCTTCGTCTATCTCGTCGGCAAGGATAACAAGGCGGCGCGGCGCAAGATCGTCGCCGACCGCACGTCGGGCGCGAACTGGGTCGTCACCGACGGACTGAAGCCCGGCGACCGCGTGATCACGCAGGGGATCGGCAATCTGCGGCAAGGCGCACCGATCCGCCCCGTGCCCGCGAGCAAGGCGCAAAGGGTCGGCGCTCCCAAGGGCGGCGACGCCCAGGCAAAGGGCAAGTAACCTCTTATGTCGCGCCTTTTCATCGACCGGCCGATTTTCGCCTGGGTGCTGGCGATCATCGTCATGCTCGGCGGCGCGGGCGCACTTTTTTCGCTGCCGATCGAGCAATATCCCGACATCGCACCCGCGCAGGTCAATATTCGCGCGCAATATCCGGGGGCGTCGGCCGAGACGATCGAGAACAGCGTCACGCAGGTGCTCGAACAACAGCTGACCGGGATCGACGGACTGCTCTATTTCAGCTCGCAATCGAGTTCGCGCGGGCAGGCGAATATCACCGCGATCTTCGAAAAGGGCACCGACCCCGACATCGCGCAGGTGCAGGTCCAGAACAAGATCCAGTCGGCGCTGTCGCGCCTGCCGCAGCAGGTGCAGGCGCAAGGACTTCGCGTCACAAAATCCAACTCGGACACGCTGCTGCTCGTCGGCGTTTATGATTCGACCAACACGCGCGTGAACCAGGACGTGTCCGACTATATGTCGTCGAACATCCAGGATCCGTTGTCGCGCGTCGAAGGGGTCGGCGAAGTCCAGATCTTCGGCGCGCCGCACGCGATGCGTATCTGGCTGAATCCACAACGACTCGCGGCGGTATCGCTGATGCCGAGCGACGTGATTTCGGCGATCACTGCACAGAACAGCGAGGTCGCGGCGGGCGACGTCGGCGGCCTGCCCTCGCCGCAGGGCCAGATGCTCAACGCGACCGTCACCGCGCAATCGCGGATGCAGACGGTGCCCGAGTTCGAGAATATCGTATTGAAGACGCTGCCCGACGGGTCGACGGTACGGATCAAGGACGTCGCGCGGGTCGAGATTGGCGCCGAAAGCTATGCCGTTGTCAGCCGGATCAACGGCCATCCGGGTGCCGGCATGTCGATCTCGCTGTCGCCGGGGTCCGACGCGCTCGAAACCGCCGACCGGGTCAAGGCGCGCATGAAGGAGCTGTCGGCCGATTTCCCCGACGGTTTGACCTACAGTTACGCCAACGACGCGACCGAATTCATCAAGCTGTCGGTCAGCGAAGTGCAAAAGTCGCTGTTTGAGGCCATTTTGCTCGTCATCCTCGTGATGTTCGTCTTCCTGCAAAGCTGGCGCGCGGTGCTGATACCGGCGATCGCGGTGCCCGTCGTGCTGCTCGGCACCTTTGCCATCTTCTATATGCTGGGCTTCAGCATCAACACGCTCACCCTGTTCGGGCTGACACTCGCGATCGGGCTGCTCGTCGACGATGCGATCGTCGTCGTCGAGAATGTCGAGCGATTGATGGAGGAAAATCCCGGCATGTCGGCGCGCGACGCGACGATCCAGTCGATGAAGGAGCTGCAGGTCGCGTTGATCGCGATCGCACTCGTGCTGTCGGCGGTGTTCATGCCGATGGCCTTTTTCGGCGGGTCGACCGGCGTTATCTATCGCCAATTCTCGGTCACCATCGTTTCGGCGATGGCGCTGTCGGTACTCGTCGCCCTGGTCCTGAGCCCCGCGCTCACATCGACCCTGCTCAAGCCCAAGAACCATGACGGCGCCCCCGCCGACGGCGGCCGCTTCCCGCGCGTCCATGCCTTTTTCGAACGCGCCAAGAACGGTTTCAACACCCGCTTCGACCGCACGGTCGAACGCTATGTCGGCAGCGTCACCAAGGTGGTCGACCGCAAATGGCTGTTCCTCGGCATCTATGCAGTGCTGCTCGTAGCGCTCGCCTTCCTCTTCCTGCGCCTGCCGAGCGGCTTCCTTCCCAATGAGGATCAGGGGCGCGTGCAGGTCCAGTTCCGCCTGCCCGCGGGTGCGACGCAGGGGCGCACGCTCGAAGTCCGCGACGCGATCGAAAAATATATGCTGACGTCTGAAAAGGCGAACACGCAGGCGCTGTTCCTGATCGCGGGCGGCGGCGGCGGCGCGGCGGCGGGCCAGAACACCGGCCAAGGCTTCGTCAACCTCACCCATTGGGACAACCGGCCGGGCAAGGAAAACACCGCCGATGCGATCGCCGAACGCGCGCGCAAGGCGCTGAGCGGCCTTCGCGATGCCCAGATTTTTGCGCTCGTCCCCGGCGCGGTGCGCGGGCTCGGCGATTCGTCGGGCTTCACGATGCAGTTCCAGAACCGCAGCGGGATGAGCCGCGCCGAATTCGCCGAAGCGCGCGAAAAACTGCTCGCCGCCGCGAACGCGAACCCCAAGCTGACCTCGGTGCGCCTGTCCGACTTGCCCGACGTCGCGACGCTCAAAATCGACGTCGATACGCAGCGCCTGACCGCGTACGGCATCGACAATGCCGATGTGAATTCGACCCTGTCCGCCGCATGGGGCGGGCGCTACGTCAACGACTTCATCGACAAGGGCCGCGTCAAGCGCGTCTATGTTCAGGGCGACGCCCCCTATCGCGCGCGCCCCGAAGATCTCGGCCAATGGTATGTGCGCTCGGCGGACGGCGAAATGTCGCCCTTCTCCGCCTTCGCCAAAACAAGCTGGTCGACGACGCCGAGCAGCAGCTCGCGCTTTCAGGGCGTGCCCGCGTTCGAAATCTCGGGCCAGCCCTCGCCGGGCACCAGTTCGGGCGAGGCGATGGACGAAATGGAACGCATGGCGGGGGAAATCCCCGGCACCAGCGTCGCCTGGTCGGGTTCCTCCTATCAGGAGCGCCTCTCCTCGGGACAGGCGCCGCTGCTCTACGGCCTGTCCTTGCTCGTCGTCTTCCTCTGCCTCGCGGCGCTCTATGAAAGCTGGTCGATCCCGCTCGCGGTGATCCTCGTCATTCCCCTGGGGCTGATCGGCGCGGTGTTCGCGGTGAACCTGCGTGGGCTCGAGAATGACGTCTATCTGCAGATCGGCCTGCTCACGACGATGGGACTCGCCGCGAAGAATGCGATCCTGATGATCGAATTCGCCGAGCAGGAAGAGCGCAAGGGCAAGCGCGTGATCGAGGCCGCGGTCGCCGCGGCGCGCATCCGCCTCCGCCCGATCCTGATGACGAGCTTCGCCTTCATCTTCGGCGTGCTGCCGCTCGCGATCGCGACCGGCGCCGGCGCGAACAGCCGCGTCGCGATCGGCACCTCGGTGATCGGTGGCATGCTCACCGCCGCCTTCCTCGCGATCTTCTTCATTCCGCTCTTCTTCGTCCTCGTCCGCCGCGGCGTGCGCGACGGGCTTGCCGCGGTGCGAGCGCGGTACGGCAAGAAAAAGGATGGCGAAGACGCGGCGGAGGTGTCGGCATGATCCGTACCCGCGCCTTCCTGCTCGCCAGCACGCTGATGCTCGCCGGCTGCTCGCTCGCGCCGAAGACGGTGCTGCCGGCGCCGCCGGTGCCGCAAAGCTGGCCCGCCGGCGACGCCTATCTGCTGCAGAGCGAGGCGGCGCTGCCGGTCCTCTCGTACAAAAGCGTCTTCACAGACCCACGACTCCAGTCGCTGACCGATCAGGCGCTCGCGAACAACCGCGACCTGCGCGTCGCTTACGCCAATGTCGCCGCGGCGCGCGCGCAGGTGCGCGTCACGCGGTCGGGGCAATTCCCCGAACTCGGCGTCAGCGCGGGCGCGGGCTATTCGGATAGCGGCACCGGTGCCGGAAATGGTGGGGGCAGCGGCGATTTCTCGTTGCGCGGCGGGATCACCGCCTTCGAACTCGACCTGTTCGGCAAGCTCGCCAACGCGACCGAGGCCGACCGCAACCGCGCGCTCGGTACCGAGGCGGCGTCACGCACCGTGCGCCTCGCGCTGATCGCCAATCTCGCCGACGCGTGGGCGACCTATGGCGCCGACCGTGACCTGCTCAAAATCGCCGAAGACACCGCCGCCAACGCGCGCGAAAGCGTGCGGCTGACCAAGGCGCGGCTCGACGGCGGCGTCGCGCCGCGCACCGACCTGCGCCAGGCCGAGCAGATCCTCGCGACCGCCGAGGATTCGATCGCGCAGCAACGGACCGCGCTCGCGCAGGACGAGAATCTGATCCGCCTGCTCGTCGGCGGCGATATCGACCGCGCGCTGCTGCCCGCAAGCCTGACCGAAGTGACGCCGGCGATCGTGTCGCTGCCCGCCGGGGTCAGCTCCGAAATCCTGCTCCGCCGCCCCGATGTGATCGAGGCCGAATATGACCTCCGCGCCGCCAACGCCGATATCGGCGTTGCGCGTGCGCAGCTCTTCCCGTCGATTTCGCTGACCGGGCTGCTCGGCTTTGCCAGCAATGCGCTCGGCAGCCTGTTCGACAGCGGATCGTTCAATTGGTCGGCGGGCGGCGATGCCACCGCGACGATCTTCGACGCGGGCGGCCGCCGCGCCGGAGTCGCGGTCAGCGAGGCACAGCGCGACGCCGCGCTCGCGGGCTATGAAGGCGCAATCCAGACCGCGTTCCGCGAGGTCGCCGACGCGCTCGCGGTGCAGGGGACGATATCCGAACGTGTACGCGCTGCAGCGGCGAACAGCGAAGCGGCCGCTGACACAGCAACGCTTACCGATGCGCGCTACAAGGGCGGCGTCGACAGCTTCCTCTCCAGCCTCGACGCGCAGCGCAGCCTCTATTCGGCGCGGCGGAGCGAGATCGGGACGCAATTGCTGCTCGTCAGCACGCGAATCGCACTGTTCCGCGCGCTGGGCGGCGACAGCAGCGCGGGAACCGAAACTGCCGCTCGCTAACCCACTCTAGCTGCATCATTTCCTAACCCTTCTTGACAAGCGCCATCCCGAAAGCGCTAATAGAACATATCAGGAACAAATGATGCGCGAGTCGTCTCCCATACTCGCCGGGCTGCGCCAACGCATCGCCCGGCTGGCCACCAGCGGTGGCTTCGAAAGCCGTCCGGCCGAAGGCTGGCTGGCGAGCGGGCACGCACGCTTCGACGCCGCGATCGGCGGCGGGCTAGCGGCCGGGCGCACCCACGAATTTTTCGCCGCCGATGCACTCGACGCGACGAGCGCCGCTGCCTTTGCGGCGCTCATGGCCTTACGCACCCCGGGCAAGGCGCCGCTGATCTGGCTACGCACGAGCGACGCCGGCAAGCGTGCCGGCTATATCTACGCCCCCGGCATCGCCGAACTCGGCGGCGATCCCGACCGGCTTTTGCTCGTCGAGACCGCCGATGCCAAGATGCTGCTCGCCTGCGCCAATGACGCGATCCGCTGTGCGGGATCGGCGGCGGTGATCGTCGAAAGCTGGGGGAAATTTCCGTTGTTCGATCTCACCGCCGGCCGCCGCCTCGCGCTCGGCGCACGCGATTCGGGTACGACCTTGCTGATGCTCCGCCTCAATGCCGTACCCGCACCGAGCGTCGCCGAAACGCGCTGGGGCGTCGCCGCCGCGCCATCGCAGGAACTCGAAGCCAACGCCCCCGGCGCCCCCGCCTTCGACCTCGAACTGCTGCGCTGGCGCGGCGGCCCCGCCGGGACACGCTGGCGACTGGACTGGAACCATGACGAAAAATGCTTCGGCCCAAATGCCGGCGACGCGGCGCTATCTGGCGCTCTTCTTCCCCTTCCTGCCCGCCGAGCGATGGCTTCGCACGGCGCCGCGGCCGCCTGACGCGCCGCTCGTCTTCGCCGAGAAACAGCGCGGCGCGATGCGGATCGCGAGCATCGACACGGCGGCGCTCGCCGTCGGGCTGCGCGTCGGCATGCCGCTCGCCGATGCGCGCGCACAGGTCGGCGAGCTCGCGGTCGTGCCGCACGATCCGGTGCTCGATCAGGACTGGCTCGACCGGCTCGCGCAGGGCTGCGCGCGCTATAGCCCGCTTGTCGCGCTCGATGCACCCGACGGGCTGATCCTCGACATCGCAGGCGCCGAGCATCTCTATGATGGCGAAGCCGGACTGGTCGCCGATGTCGAAATGCGCCTTGTGCGGCTCGGCATGACGCTCCGCCACGCGCTCGGCCCGACCGCCGATGCCGCGCGTGCGCTCGCGCGCTACCAGACGCGCCCCGCCCCCGACGAAGGGCAGGCGATCCGCCGGCTTCCCGTCGCGGCGCTCGAACTCGAAGCCGAGGCGACGACCGCGCTCGTCCGCGCGGGGCTCAAAACGATCGGCGACCTTGCGAGCCGCCCGATGGCGAATATCGCCGCGCGCTTCGGCGCCGACGCCGCGATGGCGCTCCGCCGCCTGCTCGGCGATGCGCCGAGCCCGCTCGACCCGCGCATCGCCCTGCCGCCCGTGGTCGCCGAACGCCGCTTCGCCGAGCCGCTGGGCAGCACGGCGCATGCAACCAAAGTCTTGGCCGAACTCGTCGGCGAAGCGATCGGAGATCTCGCTGAACGCGGCAAAGGTGGGCGCCATTTCCTCGCGACCTTCTTTCGCAGCGACGGCCTCGCGCGCAGCATCGCGATCGAAACCGGCCATCCGACGCGCGACCTAGGCCTCGTCATGCGCCTGTTCGCCGAACGCATGGACAGCCTCGCCGACCCGCTCGACCCCGGCTTCGGTTTCGATATGATCCTCCTCGCGGTGCCGCGGCTCGAAGCGCTCGGCGCGACGCAATTGAAGCTCGAAGGCGGCGCGGTCCGCGCGGCGAACGAAGGCGCGGCGATGGACGAGCTCGCCGACCGGCTCGCCACGCGGCTCGGGCGCGGGCGGGTACGGCGCCTGCGTCCCGCCGATACGCATATCCCCGAGCAGGCACAGCTCGAACTCCCCGCGATCGAAGCGCCCGCGCCCCTTCCTTGGCAAGAACCCGAAACCGGCGAACCGCCGACGCGCCCCTTCCACCTCTTCGACCCGCCACAGCCGATCGAGGTGATCGCCGAAGTCCCCGACGGCCCGCCGCACCAGTTTCGCTGGCGCCGGCAGGCGCACGCGATCCGCCGCTACGAAGGACCCGAACGCATCGCCGCCGAATGGTGGCGCCGCCGCGACAATGGCGGCCTGACGCGCGACTATTATCGCGTCGAGGATGCGCAGGGCCGCCGCTTCTGGCTCTTCCGTCACGGCCTCTACGACGAAAAACCCGACCCGCGCTGGTATATCCACGGGGTCTTCGCATGAGCGAAAAACCCGAAACCGGTTTCGCCGAACTGGTCGCGGCGACCAATTACAGCTTCCTGCGCGGCGCCTCTCACCCCATCGACATAGTCGCCGAGGCGATCAGGCTCGGCATGCCGGGGATCGGTATCGCCGACCGCAACAGCGTTGCCGGCGTGGTGCGGGCGCTGACCGGGCTGCGCAAGCTGGGCGAGAAGGCTGCCGAAAAGGGAATCGAGCTTCCACCGCTCAAGATCGTCGTCGGGGCGCGACTGGTGTTCGATGACGGAACACCCGACATCATCGCCTACCCAACCACGCGCCACGGCTGGGGGCGCCTGACGCGGATGCTCACCATCGGCAATCGCCGCACCGAAAAGGGCGACTGCGTGATGAAGTTCAAGAATCTGCTGATCCATTGCGAGGACATGCTGCTGATCGCGATGGCGACGGAGAAGGACGAGTTTTTACTGCGCCGCCTCGAAAGACGTGCGCCGGGTGGCCTGTGGCTCGGCGCAACGATGCCGCACGGCGGTGCGGACCGGCGGCGCCTGTCCCGATTGCAAACCTTGGCCGACCGGATCGGCATTCCGCTGCTCGCGACGAACGATGCGCTCTATGCGACCCGCGAACAGCGGCCTCTGCACGATGTCGTGACCTGCATCCGCGAGGGGACCAACTTGAACGACGCCGGTGGCCTGCTCCGCGCCAATGGCGAGCGCCATCTGAAATCGCCGCAGGAGATGCACCGCTTGTTCCGCAGTTGCCCAGAGGCAGTCGACGAGAGCATCCGAATATTGGACCGCATCGCCTTTTCGCTCCGCGATCTCGTATATGAATATCCGCACGAGCCGGTCCCCGAAGGCTGGGAGCCGCAAAGCTGGCTCGAACATATGGTAATGGAAGCTGCGAACGGGCTTCATCCGGGCGGACTGCCCGACCGTTGGCGGCAGGTGCTTCAGGAAGAACTAACCCTCATCGGAATATGCAACTTCGCCTGTTACTTCCTCACCGTCCACGACATCGTGAATTTCGCGCGGACGCAGGACCCCCCAATCCTCTGTCAAGGACGCGGGTCTGCAGCCAATTCACTCGTCTGCTACCTGCTCGGAATCACTTCGATTGACCCGATCGCCAACAACCTTCTTTTCACTCGGTTTCTCTCAGAAAAGAGAGGCGAGCCGCCCGACATCGACGTCGATTTCGAACACGAGCGGCGCGAAGAGGTGATGCAATATGTTTACCGCCGCTACACAAGGCGGCGCGCGGGCATTGCCGCGACGGTGATCCATTACCGTCCGCGCAGCGCAGTGCGCGAGGTCGGTAAGGCGCTAGGGCTCAGTGAGGACGTCACGCAGAGGCTCGCCGACACGACGTGGGGCAGCTGGGGTAGCGAAATGCCCATCGAGCGCTTCATCGAAGCGGGCCTTGATCCCGAGCAGGACGATATCGCGCGGCTGCAATGGATCGTTGCGCAACTGCTCACTTTCCCGCGCCATTTGTCGCAGCATGTCGGCGGCTATGTGCTGACCGAGGATCGGCTCGACGAGACAGTGCCCATTCACAATGCCGCGATGGAGGACCGCACCTTCATCGAATGGGACAAGGATGACATCGACGAACTGAAACTGATGAAGGTCGATGTGCTTGCGCTCGGGATGCTGACCTGCATTCGCAAATGTTTCGACCTGATGCGGCTGCACGATCTGGGCGATCATGACCTCCGGAACATTCCGGAGGAAGACCAGGACGTTTACGACATGCTGTGCAAGGGTGACAGCATCGGCGTTTTTCAGGTCGAAAGCCGTGCCCAAATCAACATGCTGCCACGCCTGCGCCCAAGGGAACTCTACGATTTGGTGATCCAAGTGGCGATCGTTCGCCCCGGCCCAATTGAGGGGGATATGGTCCATCCCTATCTAAAGCGGCGCAGCGGGGAAGAAGCGGTCGACTATCCTTCGCCTGCGCCGCCCCACGATCCTCAGGAACTGTTCAATCTGCTTCGCAGGACATGCGGCGTTCCACTGTTTCAGGAACAGGCGATGAAACTTGCCATCGTCGCCGCAGAATTTACCCCCGACGAAGCCAACGGCCTGCGGCGCGCAATGGCGACCTTCCGCAATGCCGGGACGATCCATCAATATAAGGAGAAGATGATCGGCGGGATGATCCGGCGCGGCTATAAACCCGATTTCGCCGCCCGATGTTTCAAGCAGATCGAGGGCTTCGGCAGCTACGGCTTTCCCGAAAGTCACGCCCAGTCCTTCGCCAAGCTCGTTTATGTGTCGTCGTGGCTGAAATGCCACCACCCCGCCGTCTTCGCGTGCGGCATCCTCAATTCGCAGCCGATGGGTTTTTATGCTCCTGCGCAGCTCGTCCGCGATGCGCGCGAGCATGGGGTCGAGGTGCGCGAGGTCGATGTGAACGCCAGCTATTGGGACAACAGCCTTGAGCGGCGTGAGGACGGCAGCTTGGCGCTGCGGCTCGGCTTTCGGCAGGTCGACGGGTTTCGCGAGGAGTGGGGCGGGCAGATCGCACTTGCGCGAACCACCCCCTTCGCCTCGGTCGAGGAACTCGCGCGCCGGGCCAACCTGCCGTCGCGCGCGCTGCGGCTGCTGGCCGAGGCCGATGCGTGCCGCTCGATGGGGCTCGAACGGCGGCCCGCGCTATGGGATGCACGGCGCGTGCGACAGGGCGTGCTGCCGCTGTTCGGCGCAGCCGAAACCGACGAGCTCGGCGCCGAGGAGGATGCAAAGCTGCCGCCGACACCGATGGTCGAGCATGTGCTGACCGACTATCAGACGACGCGGCTTTCGCTGAAGGGGCATCCGATGGCGTTTCTGCGGCGCGATTTCGAGCGCGAAGGCGTGCTGAGCGCAACGCAGGTCGCGGCAGCGAAGAACGGGTCGATCGTGCGCGCCGCGGGCGTCGTGCTGATCCGTCAGCGCCCCGGAAAGGGCAATGCGATCTTCATCACGCTCGAGGATGAGGGCGGGGTCGTCAACATCCTGCTCTGGGCGCGCCATTTCGAACGCTATCGCCGCGCCGTCATGGCGTCGCGGCTGATGCTCGCCGAGGGCGAGGTGCAGCGGAGCAAGGAGGGGGTGATCCACCTGATGGCGACGCGGATCGTCGACCGCACCGCGATGCTCGATACGCTGGGCAGCGACCGATGCTTCGAACCCGACGTCTGCCGCGCCGACGAGGTCAGGCATCCGCAGCTGCCGCGCGGCTATGCCGCGAAGCATGGCCATCCGCGCGATGTGCGTATCCTGCCCAAGTCGCGGGATTTTCATTGATGGATCGTTTTCCGGCTGACGCCGGAAGCGACACCGGCCCGCTCCCCCACCCGGCCTCCCCGCATTGTATTCTATGGGAGGCCGGGTGGGGGAGCGGGCCGGTGCCGCGCTTTCGCGAGAAAAGATGATGCCCCGGCTGTGGGGGCCGGGGCATCCGATCAGGCTATCTAAGGGACCAACCGAATATAGCCTGAAATATGTTCGCGAAGTTTAGCCGCGGAGCAGGTTCATCACGCCCTGCGAGCTCTGGTTCGCCTGGGCGAGCATCGCGGTCGATGCCTGTGCCAGGATGCCGGCGGCGGCGAGGTTCGTCGATTCCACCGAGAAATCGGCGTCTTCGATGCGCGATTTCGATTCATCCAAATTAGTGACACGCGACGTC
>Ga0209676_1002218_pt1 | contig 14427 bp, 14 predicted proteins | sample AraplaCvi_mLB_r2_FD_184282 | JGI IMG/M metagenome (GOLD analysis project Ga0209676, IMG submission 184282) | Arabidopsis root microbial communities from North Carolina, USA - plate scrape MF_Cvi_mLB_r2 (SPAdes) (version 2) | ecosystem: Host-associated > Plants > Roots > Endosphere | place: USA...
TTCTTTTTAAATCATGGGTATAGCATCTTTGCTCCGAATTTCCGTGGTTCGACAGGTTATGGATTGGCTTTCACGAAAATGGTAGAAGGAGATTGGGGACACGGCCCACGCCTTGATAATGTAGCTGGTCTCGACTGGCTCATCGAAAATAACTACGCGGAAAAAGGCAATATTTTATTGATGGGCGGAAGTTATGGAGGATACATGGCCTTATTGCTTCATGGTAGACATTCTGAGTATTTCAAAGCCGTAGTGGACATATTCGGTCCTTCTGATTTGTTCTCATTTATCAACTCGGTTCCTGAAGACTGGAAGCCAATTATGGATCAATGGGTAGGAAATCCTGAAAGAGACAAGCAAAAACTCATTGAATACTCTCCATTAACGTATTTAGAAACCATGGTCAAACCAATGCTCGTTATCCAAGGAGCGAATGACCCACGTGTTGTGAAAGAAGAATCTGATCAAATCGTACAAGCTTTAAAAGATAAAGGTCGTGATGTCGAGTACATGCTTCTTGAAAACGAAGGACATGGGTTCTCTAAAAAAGAAAATGAAATTGCTGTTTATCAAAAAATCCTCTCATTCTTTAATCAATTCGTTGGATCTAAAGTGAAAGCATAACGATACGTATCATTGACAAAAGAACTCGACTGGGAAGAAAACCATTCTTTAAGTAATGAGTGTGTATGTTGATGGAAAACTGTTCGGAATTAAAAAAAGACTAAGTTCTACTATGATAGAACTTAGTCTTTTTCATAAACCAACCTACATCCCTTGTGTTACCACATAAACTCCACACATGTGCTAGTGAAGGATCGAATCCACTTGAAGATATTTCAGCAAATCATATCAAGTTGTATTAGATTTTAGGGGTGGATTGTGCTGCTGTGCGGAAAACCACAGTAAGGAGTTACTCTCCCTGATATTAATACAGTTCAAGACAGGGAAGTGCTGATTTGTTTGGCAAAAATTCCTGACAAATAAAATTAACGAACATTTTCAGGTATAAACATTACAAACATTCGTGTTTAAATACCAAAAATGCGATTCGTCCATCAGCTGGATACTCTATCAATTGAATAAAACACGAATTTTATCTTTTTTTAAAAAATCACGAATGAAACCTTTTATGACCTTACCATAACTAAAATGAAACAAGGGAATACTAAAACACTTTAAAAATAAGCGTTTTTAGATACTTATGCCACTATTTAATTACAATCATTAATACAAGAAATTGAAATATTAATCGGTGATAAAGTGAAATTACACTCAATATGAATTTGTGCAGGTAGAGGTTCCTTATACATAAAAAAACGCAAACGCAGCGTCGTCACACTCCACAGCAAACTAATGAATTCTATTAGGTAGAATAATCAAAAGGTATTATTTAAAAAGGAAAATCAATTACGGCTAATAAATGTGAGTTTATAATTAAGAAGTTTAGCAAGGATTAAGAATGGAATGTCCATATTACTTAACATGTGAGCTAATAATAATAAGTGTTATTCCCGTAAATAGGCAAATGATTCTCGTCACAGGAATTTTATCAGCTAGTCCAAATAATGCAATTGCTGTCGTTACGATTAAAACTGTTGGACCAACCAATGCAAGCATTGTATTAATATAGAAGGCTTTTTCTAAATTATTCAACTTTAGCATCAACAATCCAGCACTTACTTCAATACTTCCAGACAATACTCGTAAAATAACCATAGCAAGAACCGATTTTTCAATAAATGTCATCATCCTATCTTTATAGATAATTTTCCCTCATATTATAATTCCATCATTTGGATAATTATAGAATTCTATTTTAATAAAATACTAAAACCAATATATGTATTATTCGTATCAAATATTCAATTATGCTTTATAGTATTAATTTTATAAGTGATTTTCTAGTTAAAAGTTCTTCAAAGAATTTATTAATGGGATCAGTTTTATAAATCCTTTTTCTGTTTTTAAAAGGAAATAGTATAGGTGCATATAATAGAATCCTAAAGATTTATGGGAAAGATAGTACTTTTAAAAGATGCAGGCTTTACAAAATCTCAAATGAACCAAAAAACGATGTCTCAGCTATTATTCAAGCTGTTAAATAAAAGGTTTAAGTAACCGGAAGTTGAACAAAACCACAAGCAAACATAAGTGCATTGTTGATAAGAAAGTAGATAGTCATAAGTAACATCATTTTTAATTTGTCTGTAGATTCTTGTCCATATAAAAGTACAAATATTATGGGTAGTTGAAGCATTCAAGCCCTTATGCTCGCCAAATAATTTTAGTTTACATAGTATAAATACCTTGGCCACCACTTTCAAGGTAACGGGTAGTTCCTATAATTTATCGTTCAAAAGGGGATTATTCGTTTAAAGAATGCTAATTATCGTTTAATGTAGATTTGTCCGATAATTTTAAAAATTATTCATTAGATTGATGAACTTAGCCGATTACAAAATCTCATTACAAGTAGTTGAATAATGATTTTATATATAATTGTTTTAAAATTGGTATTCCTTAAGAGTCGGGGGAAATAATGTGGACACGAAAACTTTTCAAATTAAAGGATATGTTGTTTAACTTAAGTATAGATAAAGAAGTACGCCTTTAGGAAAATACGAATATAACAAGAGTAAACACAATATTATCCTGATTTTATACTGCCATCAGCCCCTGATAAATATGGAAAAAAGAAAGCTTGTTCTTTAGTTAAATAAAATTGACTGGTGTGCTAAAATCAACTAGTTAATCATACCACTAATTATAACCATTGAAAGGTGATAATGTGGAATGTGGCTACTAGGTTTTTTATGTACGTCTTCAGGGTTATTGTTAGGTGGAACGATAGCTTGGCTTTTTAAGGGGTTGCAACAGAAGGTAGATATCATTTATGGACTCTGTGCAGGTATTATCTTGGGCTTAATTAGTTTCGAAATTTTCCCAGAAGCAATTGAAACTGGTGGTTGGTTAAGTACCTTCATTGGATTTACTATAGGGATGCTCATATTCGAAGTATTGCATAATCGGTTGCACAATAAACAAGATATAAAGAGTAATTCAATGAAAAAACTGTATATTCGTACTGGTTTAATATTAGTGTTTAGTTTCTCGGTTCACAATATACCTATGGGAATTGTTTTAGGTGCAAATCAAGAATCCGAATTTACAATGACTTTATTACAAACACTCTTATTCCATAGTATCCCAGAAGGAATTATTTTGTTTATTCCTATGATTTTAGCAGGTTCAAATATCTTGATTGGTTTTTTAATTTCCCTTATTGTATCCATTCCAGTTTCTATAGGCGTTTTTATTGGTAGTTTTTTAAGATTTGAACACGAGTCAATAAACACGATCTTAATTAGTATTACAATAGGCATAATTTTTATGGTTACAGTATCAGAAATTTTATACCCAACATTAATCAAATCTTCAACATTAAAAGTTTTAATTTGTATTCTAGTAGGACTAGGGATAATAGGATTCTATCTGAAGTTATTATAATTAAATGTTTGTACTTTTTGGATTGATATTTTTTGTTCAATCCTTTTTTGTGTCTCCTTAATTTTGAAAACTAACTGTATTCGAATATTATTAAAATTTCTCTCACTAGTATTATCCCCTATAAGTAAACAATGAAAATGTGGCTATATATTTCAGTCAACTGAAAAATAACAGGTTAGAAAGAAAACTTTCTAGGATTGAAATTGTAATATATGTTATTACAGGGATGGCAACTTTACTGTGTAAACAAAAAACTTATATTTTATCTAAAGATAACATCCTCGGTAAGTAAATATTCGACTTCAGGTGGAACATTGTAACCTTATGAAGAACCCTACATCATCTCCTTATTGTTGTTAATATATTTTGAGCTATATCAGGCATAAACTTTTTAATTCAAGCTGTTTAAGTTTTCTTACTTTTATAAAAGGTACATAGGGTACTTTTTTGTTTCTAAAGCACTTTTAAGTACGTACTTTTCATCGTGTTAAATATATTTCATAATGACACTTGTAAGACGGAAATGTGTAATAAGGTATTTTATAGTGTGTACTTTTTTCTTGTTAAACGATTTATCAAGTCAGGTGATAAAATATCATTCAGTCATTGATTTTTATATCTATTCACACAATTCAATCCAATTCTTACTATAAATTTTTAGGAGGATTCTTTAAATGAGAGATTTACTGAAAGGAAAACTAGGTTTTGGTACTGCGCCGCTTGGTAATATGTACCGTAATATCCCGGAAGAAGAAGCTATTGCAACTGTAGATGCGGCATGGGAGAGTGGTATTCGTTACTTTGACACAGCTCCGCTTTATGGCTCCGGCTTAGCGGAGATTCGTCTTGGTGAAGCATTATCGAAAAGAAATCGTGATGAGTATGTTTTAAGTACAAAGGTAGGTCGAATTATTTCAGATGAATTAGAAGATCCATCTGCACGTGATTTAGGTGAAAAAGGTGGGCTTTTTGAATTCGGCCGTAAGAATAAAATTATCAATGATTATAGTGCTGATGCAACTCTTCGTTCTATCGAGGATAGTTTGAAACGTTTACAAACAGATCATCTAGACTTTGTTTTTATTCATGATTTAGCGCAAGACTTTTATGGCGATGAATGGATTGCACAATTTGAAACTGCTCGAACAGGGGCATTTCGTGTTCTCACACGTTTACGTGATGAAGGAGTCATTAAAGGGTGGGGACTTGGAGTAAACCGAGTAGAGTCAATTGAACTCATGCTGGACCTGGAAGAAGCAAAGCCTAATGTATCCTTGCTGGCTGGTCGTTACACTTTATTAGACCACGAACGTGCGCTACAACGAGTAATGCCTACAGCTAAAAAAAATAACATGGACATTGTCGTTGGTGGCCCATATAGTTCAGGTGTTCTTGCGGGAGGCACTCACTTCGAATATCAAAAAGCGTCACCAGAAATTATGGCGAAAGTGGAGAAAATCCAACATATAGCAGATCGACATCAAATTAGCATCAAGGCGGCTGCTTTACAATTTTCATTGGCGAACCCAGCAGTTGCTGCTGTCATTCCTGGTGCAAGTAAACCAGAGCGAATTGCAGAAGACAAAGTTGCATTGAACACGGTAATTCCGACAGCATTCTGGGAAGAAATGCGTGAACAAAAACTAGTAGCACCTAATGCACCACTTCCAATCGATGTTAAATAAAAATAGTAATGAAAAGGCAAATACACATCTATTAAATTTTGAGTTTCACCTGAACAGACCTGGAGATTATTAAGAGATTTGACTTCCTACAGAACTGGTTACTTTATATACCAAGCAGTGAGGTAAGTGAGGGTGGACGTGTGCATCATTTAGCTAATTCTGATCGTGATGCGATTGTAGAGCGTTTAATAGCATTTAACAATAAGGAGCGTTACTACACTTATTCAATTATGAAGGGACCGTTTCTGGTTATAAGGCTACTCACACTAATTACTAAATCTCAGAAATATTGAATTTTATATCTAAAGATGCTTCAACAGCCAAGAGCTTTTTCAAAAAAGCCTTGGCTGTTCGTCTTAGTGCGTACTGTCTTGATATTAAGACCGATCTGATATCAGTAGGTAACAAACTTAGTTTGTACACTGTGGGGGTATTGTTGCTTGCAAGCACTAAAGAGGAGGATTATTCTCAGTGTTGATTCGGGTGATCCATGAATTGATTTTAATAAACGATGGAATCCATTTTTTAGGAAACATACTACAAAAGGCATTAATGATTCAATTCTGTATGAATAAGAGGATAATATGTCCTTAACAAGGAGAGGAAAAATAATGAACGAAATTATAATCAATGCAGTTTTAAAAGCTAAATCAGGAAAAGGTGAACTGCTAAAAAAAGAGTTATTAAATTTGGTTGAGGCATCTCGAATCGAGGATGGCTGCATTCAATATATTCTTCACGAATCTGTTGAAAATAGCGATACATTTGTTTTTTACGAAAGATGGAAAGATGAAAACGCGCTTACTTTTCATATTAATACTGAACATTATAAATATTGTAGCCAGCAAACAGACCCGCTACTTGAAAAACAAGAGATTCATCGTTTACAAATATTAAACTCTTAACGAGAACTCCTTTTGCACCGTTCATTATGCTGAATGGTGCTTCTTTAATCGTGAGTTATCAAACTTTGGATACTGAACAACCTAGGGGTAATGGAAGATAAGCAAAGAGTTTAGGTCATTCTGAGATATTTGAGTGTTACCCAATAGAAAATCCCAAAATGATAAACAAACACCGTTACGAACCTATCTCCGACCCATATTTTATAATGATGATGGTACGACCTATAATAAAATCTACTCAAGAATTGATTTAAAATAGTTATTGAGCTAACGTTGGCGTTTATCCAACAAGGTTTATGTTAAGATTATATTTCCAAAAAAAGGAGGAAGACAAATGAATTAATAGAAATACCTCATTCGTTACATAAATGTTTAAGGTTAAGACGATTGAATTTGAGACATAATCAATTGACCACCACATTGCCTGAAGAGATTGGACAACTGAAGAATTTATTAGAAATTGATCTAAGAAGTAATCTTCTAACGGAATTACCAAAATCGTTGCTGGAAATTGAGGGGTTAGAACGTCAGGATCTTAGATGGAACCATCAATTAAACATACCAAAGTGGTTAGGTGAATTAGAAGAAAAAAGGTGTATTATTTATCTATAATTGTATTTAAGAAGCCTTAAAAAAATCAAACTAACTTTGTTATAAAAAATTGTTTTAAAATTTAAAGAGAACCATTGTTTTGATCAATCTTTTTTCAAAACAATGGCTTTTGTTTTGCCGTGAAATAAAGGTTTTAAAGTTATTTTCAAGCAAACTTTATTCTAAACCAACAATTATAGTGCTTTTCTAACAACATAATCAGAGTAAAAAGTCGATTCTATACTATAAGAATCGACTTTTCAATTGACTTACAATAACACCGATTAGCATCTAAAATTCTTTACAAACAAGTTATACAAAATTCATATGGATAATTAATCAATCCATTGAACAACTTTTTCTCGACTTAGTCTTGATTTTTCAAACTCTGGTTCTTGAGATCGGTATCCGAAAGCTGCCATAACGGATACACCAAATTTTCCACTATTTAATAGTTCCTCACTTCCAAGAATTTCCGTTATTTCATCCTTGCTAAAACCTTCCACAGGAGAAGAATCTATTCCGATTAATGCTGTGGCAGTTAGCATATTACCAAGTGCAATATACGTTTGTTTACTAGCCCAGTAAAATACTTTCATACAACTTAAGATCAAATTCTTGGAAGTTTTTATTAGCCTTTGTCATGGCCTCCAGGGTAGATTCAGAAATCTTCTTGATATGCTCTTAAAGAAGCTTTATAGAATGCCAGAAGCGGCATTAAGTGTGGATGAAGGGGCAATATCCGTTCTTTTTTTCCTTTTCCATCAATTCGAATTGTTTCACTCTCCAAATGAACTTGTTTCCATGTTAATGAAACAAGTTCAGAACGTCATAGATCTGTTGTTGCTAACAATTTATAGTCCAATAACTTTTAAAAACAATCTATTGATAATGATAATCATTTTCAATATAATAATGTACTATAAACAGTTAAAGGAGAAGGATAATGAATAAGTACATAAAAAACCCTGTATTGGTAATGTTGTTAATGAGTCTACTGCTAATAATGGCGGCTTGTAGTAGCAAATATGATGATAAATCTCGAGAACAGAAAGGTACAAATGGTGACAAGGAATCCACAGCGACTGAAACAACACATATTGTAACAGATTCGGTAGGGCGTGAAGTAGAAGTGCCAATAGACCCGCAACGTGTAATTGTGGATTGGGATTTAGGTCACGTATTAGCTGTAGGTGTTGTACCAGTTGCTTCAACAACAAAGGTCATTGGTTATGGTGAATTTTTAAAAGATTACTATCAAGGACAGGACATTGTAGATTTAGGAAATGAAGATGCTGTATCTTTAGAAACAGCTACTAGTCTAAAACCAGATTTAATTATTACGTTTGCTGAAAAAAATGTAGAGCAATATGAAAAAATTGCACCAACGATTGTGTTCAGTACGACTAGCTACGACAGTGTGGAAGCAGAAATTACAGCAATTGGCGAAATGTTAAATCACCAAGAGGATGCGAAGAAGTTTATAGCAGATTACACGGCGCGTGCAAAGGTAGCTGAAGAAAAAATCAAAGCCGAAATCCCAGAAGGCATAACATTCTCACTCTTTACGTTAACAGATAAAGAAATTGCGGTGATTCCAAGTGGTAACTCAGGTGGTAAAGCGATGTATGATTTATTAAACCTTTCACCACCAACATCTATTCAAAAGCTAATTGAAGATAGCAACGGAGATTGGCAGAAGCAACGTATTTCATGGGAAATTGTAGGTGACTATGTAGGTGATTATGCAGGTATTTTAGATTATGATCAAAAATATGAAACGACTTCTACATGGGATAATTTGGATGTTGTAAAAAATAACAAAGTAATTACATTCGATGGAAAATACTTCTTCTTAGCAGATCCAATCTCTGTTATCAATCAAGCAGAACACATGGCAGAACAAATTATTAAATTAGTACAAAAGCAATAAAGTAAGACTTCAATCAGTAGGGTTTTCCCATGTTCCAAATAATAGGTGGATTTAATGAAGTCAAGATTACCATTAAAGAAACAAGTAGAATGCCCTGTTAAGGAAAGTACTAACCTTAATGGGGTATTTTTGATTAGTGAATTTTTAACATTTTGATTCATTGTTAAGATTTCGTTCAAGCCTTCTATGATATATTTCATAAGTAGTTGATTAAAAAAAACATAATTGTGTGGCACAGATTTTATTGAAAACAGTTCTAGAGACTGTATTAGAAAAAGTGTCTTTAAACTGGTCTATTATTATTGGTGCCATTATCCATATATGAAACTGAACGGAATTGTGGTAATCGATTTGACGAATGTTAATCCGAAGTACGAGGAGGTGGAGTCAGATTTATGTGGATACAACGATAAGGACAAACATACCCAAACCACGCTTTTCGGTGCATTTTTACTTCAACTTACGTGGCAGAATAATGAAAAATTAGTTAATATTAATAATAAATATTTTTGTAAAGAAAAGGGGAGAAATTTATGTTTTCTAATGAAGAAAGAGAGTCTATTTATAAAGTTATTTATAATAGGAGAGATATTCGAAGTTTTTTATCAACTCCTATCCCTGAAAACATTATACATAGAATATTAAATGCAGCTCATCATGCGCCTTCAGTAGGATTTATGCAACCTTGGAACTTTATTTTGATTTCCGCTGACGAAATTAAAGAAAAATTGGCTTGGGCAGCAGAAAAAGAAAGCCGAGCATTAGCTGTTCATTATGATGGGGGGAAAAAAATGAAATTCCTTGATTTAAAAATTGAGGGTTTAAAAGAAGCTCCTATCACTATTTGTGTTACATGTGACCCTACAAGAGGAGGTTCCCATGTATTAGGACGAAATTCAATTCCTGAAACAGATATATTATCAACAGCCTGTGCTATTCAAAATATGTGGTTAGCAGCTTGTGCTGAAGGACTTGCGATGGGGTGGGTAAGTTTTTATAAAAAGAATGATATTAGAGACATTTTAGAAATACCACCACACATCGATCCCATTGCTCTTATATCAATCGGTTACACTGAAAATTACCCGGAAAAGCCCATTTTAGAGTTAGCTAATTGGGAAAAAAGACGTTCTTTAGAACATCTTATTTTCGAAAATAAATGGGGACAAAACTAAAGACTTATTAATCTATCAGGGTGAGTTAATTGAATAATGTTGAATTGCATAGGCAACTCTTTTTTCTTTATTGAACTAATGAAGTAGTTTAATTTAAGAAGGACTTATTAATAAACAGCCAGAATAGTATAAAGATGCTGTTAAAAAGAGAGGGATTTCAAACTCGCTACATTTACATATCTAGAAAATAACGTGGGGAAGTTATAATGGCAGTTACTTATTGGACAGAAAAAAAACTTACACTATGAGCTATTCAACCTAAAGATATCATAATATTTGAATCATTAGATGATGAGATTCTACGAAATATGGACTCACTTTATTTTCTTCGTTCAGCTGTAAAAATGAGAGAATGGGTAGAAGGACAACTGGAAGAGGACGATGAATTCCGTTTTATTGCAGTTGATAGAGACAATAATATTGTTGATATAATTGAAACATTTGATTGTGATCGAAAAAATGGAACCTTCGATTATTATTTAGCTGTATTTGAACCATACAGAGGTAATGGGTACGCTAAAGAAATGATCCTTATGGTTCTTCGTTTCTTCTCTTTAGATTACTCCATCGATGCACTTGCATGAGAAGTTAGGTATCCTAAAAGAGGGACAACTAAGAAGTATCATTTTCACCAAAGGATTCTATTATGATGGTATTTGCTATGGAATGACATGACAAGATCGAATCAGACTTTGGTGACTCTATGAAGAAAGCTTTCTAAACGACGTTTTGGAACTTGTTTAGAAATTATTTGACTGATATAGAAACAAAAAAGGAATAAAGTTACAATCTGTATGATTATATTAATATATGAGGTATTTATTATGAAATTATTACTTTACTTTTTTTACACTATCGCAGTTCTTGCTATTATCACTTTTACTTATGATTTATTTATGTTAGGCTCTTTCGATTGGTCTTCTCTTGCAATAACATTTTGTATGATTGGGGTTGCAACGGGATTAAAAAAGAACACTAAAAACATTCAATCTAAAGTCGGATAAAATAAACAATCAATACTTTAAAAGCAGAAGCACAACAGCAAGTAAAGCCTACATCGAGTTCGATTGATACGTTTATTTAAGCTATACAATCATATACAAAATAACGTTCCCAAACAAAGGTTTTGGGACGAAATAAAACACTTAAAACGTTGTCATACCAATGTATTAAGTGTTTTTCTGTATTTCATTCATATACACCTTTTTATGCACTATCGTTTGAACTTAGATAAACAAAGCTTTGAATGCTGTCCAAAAGTCAGCGGATTCCTTAATGTTATAAATCAACCTTTTCTTTTAACATAACCTTCTTCTTTATTCAACTAACTGAGCAGAATAATTGAACAATGTTTGGAAACAATATCTCTAAAAAGAGGTCGGGAAACGAAAAAAAGGAGAGGTGGGATAAATGGCAATTAGAATTTTATTATTAATACTAGTCGTTAGTTTTAATCTTTCAATAGATGCTTCTGCTGAAATTCTTCTTAAAGCTGCTTATATACGAAATCATCAGCTATGGATGAAGGAGGGAGATAAAGAAATACAGCTTACAACAGGTCAGTATGTATCCTCTCCAAAGTGGTCCAAAGATGGTCAGTTTATTGCCTATTTAGCAGGTGACGAGAATGGAGAAAAAACGTATCTGTATATTTATGATTTGAAGAAAAAGGAAAGCTATCAACCGTATCCATCAATTGAAACAAGTCAAATAAAATGGTCGCCAACATCAAATCAACTAGCTTACAATTCGAGAGGTATCCTAAATGTTACAAAATCAAAAAATGGACGACCACACGGCTTTGAAAATGTATCCCTAGGTGTTAGTGATTTTGAATGGTTCCCCGACGGAAAAGCGTTTATCGTTTCATCTCAATCTAATTTACTTCCTACTGGATGGGAACCAGTTCGTCTTTTTAAAGTACCCGTAGATGCCAATCTAGATACGAATAAAATCAAGCCTTTTTACACCATTCAAACAAATACAACCGACTTATTTGCAATTGATGCAGATTATTTTAAGTGGAGCCCTGATGGGAGCTGGGTTAGCTTTCTATTAGCACCAACTGCGTCTTGGTCTAATGATAGCAATACATTAGCTGTACTTTCATCAGTTGGAGATCAATTTCAAGTTATAGGGAAAATGCTTGGGTATGAAAAATGGATAAAGTGGGCTCCTACAAAAAATCAACTAGCCTTCATATCGGGTGAAGGCAGATTTTTTGTTGTAAACAAAAGTACAACAGTTACCGAGATTCCTACATTGAATAAACAAAAAGACTACACACCTAAAGGATATGTAGACCTAGATTTAGAATGGCTTTCTCCAGATGAAATAATTGTTGCTCGGGCGAAAGAAAACAAAGCGTGGAAAGTGGGACCAGTTCCAACTATGTTTACAGCGTTGTATGTAATTAATCTTGGATCAGGAGAACAAAAGCAGCTTACATTTCCAAAGAACAATAAAATAGATAATACACCTCAAGTAGTTGGTTCAACTATTACTTGGTATCGAACATCTGAAAAAGAAGACCAAGGAGATGTTTGGATTAAAGATAGTATGGATGCTCAAGAACATCGGTGGTTAAGAAATTTAGATTCTCCTCCAACCTTTTTCTATAAAAAGTAACTGAAACAACCGCAGATTTTATTTTTCATTATTTCAGTAAAGGGGGCGAACTACAATCCTTGATCTCGGTGAAAAAGGGGACACTTTAATGAAGAAAATAATCCTACTTACCTTCAAACTATCGGAGCAGGTTACTTGAAGAAGGATGGATAACACTTTTCTAATTCGGGAAGATAAGAAAAGAGGTGAATTTATCTTGAAAAAACTTTATGCACTGATTTTAATCATATCTTTATTTACTATTGTGCCATTTGAATCTTATGCACAGCCTAAAAACTGTCCTGTATTAAGTGATTTAGAGAAAACATCGCTTAAGGATAAAAAAAATGTAATAGAAGCGTTAAATACTTTAATACCAGAAACTTATGGAATTGGTATAGATGGCTTTCCTGATATGTATACTAAGTGGAATGTAGTAACTGCCAAACCTTTTCTCAATACAGTGGGTAATAAAGAAGAAGAAGCCTATTTTGGAATGGCAAAAACCTTTTGTGGCAAAGAAATTGCTGAAAAGTCTTGGCTTGTACGTTTAGATTTCCCAAAAGCACCAGGAGCTGATTTAGCCCAGGGGCAAATATTTTTAGCTAAAAGTAAGGAAAAAGGATGGTTTGTTTGGTTTCAATACCATTAACATGCTATTCCTTATTGAACTAACGTGTGCTTTACCACTGAAGCAATCGGACGGTTATAGTAAAATCAAAATATAAAGAGTGTCAAAATGACAAACAACAAAGACAGGATTTTAATGGAAATGCTGAAACAAATGAACGAAACAATGGTTAAAATGAACAATAGCATTATTGCAGTACAGGAAATACATCAGGAAACGAACCAACGTCTTGATGGTGTAGAAACTGAAATTAAAGAAGTAAAACAGGTTCTTGAAGAAGTTGATTCTACTATTTTTGCTCTAATCTATATGTATTTCTATTATTTCCCTTTAGCGAACTAAAAAAGGGACTCCCCAATTATTAATGGAAACTCCCGTTAAAAGCAGCACTAAGCTATTTCACCGAGTTCTTTTTGAGTAAATAGAAGATAATTTGTTTTTATATTCTAGAATAGCAATTAGCCCACTACGACTAATTCGTAGATGAAGACCAACAAAAGTTGGTCTTTTTTTGTAGAACCGGTCAATCAATATCTCTTTTATTTATAAAAATACTGGTTTGTGTAGTTTTATAAAAAAGTTTGATCATTTAAAACAAAGTTCGATAATTTATAATAAAGTTTGATTAAACATCCTGTGTTGATATGCAGGATGTTTTTGTTTAACAAACGGGCCAGATTGTTGAATAACAGTCTTTTAAGAAATGTTACCTCACGACGCTCGTGCAAAAATAATATTGTTGTTTAATTTACAATAAAGTCATTTTAAAAATAATATAGTTGTTTAAAAATCCTTATTCCACGAACGGAGGAGGTTAGTGGAAGCAATAGTAATTAGGTTTGACTGGGAAAATTGTCGATGATATTAAAAAAGACACCGAAGTGTCTTATGTTTTTCAAATTAAGCATACCGATACATTTAAATTTAATTACTTAACATTATGTTTATCTTGGGAGCGAGGTATTTTATCGGTGAGTGTATACAAACCATGTAATGCTGGCTGTTAATAATGCTGACGAAATCAAAGCTGTAAGAACACTATATGTTCGCCAAATAAGTATCGTTGACCAATCGAAAGCACAGCATAGTATACCAAGGGCAATCGTAGCGATCAGGAAAATAACTGTTACGATTATTCTCTTTTTTGTCATTGGCTGCCGCTCATTCATTTTCCTTTTTCGTAATCCTAAGAGAAATAGCAGAACAGCCAATAGGCAAAGAATAATAGTGATAGACGACAAAATGATATCCAAAAGCTGTGTGCCGCTTATTTCATATGACTGAGTTAGATTGCCGTCTAATATATCTTTAACTTTTAGTACCAGGTTTATATTGGTATTTGCGCCGTTACTCAGCAAGCAGATGGCTGTTCGTTCATTTAGCAGTATGA
>Ga0209676_1002220_pt1 | contig 14424 bp, 9 predicted proteins | sample AraplaCvi_mLB_r2_FD_184282 | JGI IMG/M metagenome (GOLD analysis project Ga0209676, IMG submission 184282) | Arabidopsis root microbial communities from North Carolina, USA - plate scrape MF_Cvi_mLB_r2 (SPAdes) (version 2) | ecosystem: Host-associated > Plants > Roots > Endosphere | place: USA...
CTCTATTATTAATGAGCGAGGATGAAGCTAAATTAAATAACTACAAGCCTTTAGCTAAAATTCTTGCAACAGAATCAATAGCAGTTGAAGCACAGGATTTTCCAAGAACACCAGGTTATGTGATTCAAAAACTACTTCAAAAGACAAATAAAAAAGTTTCAGATATAAGCTTATTTGAAATCAATGAGGCTTTCGCGGCTGTTGTATTAGCAAGTGCAAAGATTGCTGACTTACCACTAGATAAAATTAATGTAAATGGTGGAGCAATCGCGCTTGGTCATCCAATTGGTTCAAGTGGAGCTAGAATTATTGTTACGCTCATACACGCTTTAAAGGCACAAGGTGGCGGACTTGGTATCGCAGCAATCTGTAGTGGTGGTGGGCAAGGCGACGCAGTGTTAATAGAGGTATAGAAGGTTTAAAGACACTTGGTTAGAAAAGAACAGGGTAATGGGATTAGTTTTTTATAGACTAATCCTAACTTCTTTCTCTTTTCGAACCTTTTTATTTTTTAATTTTTCAAAATTCTACAAAAAATAACAAGGGATTTTGAAGTTTTTGTAGAATTATTTAATATGTAGACTGCATATTAAAGCAGAATTCAAATAATTATGGTAACGCTTACAAATTTCGACGGTATTCTTGTAATATTGGGCTTCTTAAAGTACTGAAATAAGGAAAAAAGGTAAGAGATTGTGTATAGAAGAAGGGTTTATGTCTTTTTCTAATTCTTAAAATCTTTTCCCCTTAACCCTACCCTATTAATGATAATGGAGGAAGAAAAGTATGCAATTTCGTCTAAGTGAAGAACATAAAATGATTCGAAAAATGGTAAGGGATTTTGCGAAAAATGAGGTTGCACCTTCTGCAGCTGAACGTGATGAGCATGAGAAGTTTGACCGAAATATTTTTAATCAAATGGCAGAGCTTGGATTAACAGGAATTCCATTTCCAGAAGAGTATGGTGGAATCGGTAGCGATTATTTAGCATACGTTATTGCAGTTGAGGAACTGTCTAGAGTATGTGCTTCAACAGGTGTAACACTTTCTGCTCATACATCTTTAGCAAGCTGGCCTATTTATAAATTTGGAACTGAAGAACAAAAACAAAAATATTTAAAACCGCTAGCACAGGGGACAAAAATTGGTGCCTACGGTTTAACAGAACCAGGATCAGGTTCAGATGCTGGTGGAATGAGAACAACTGCCCGAAAAGAAGGAAATGAATATATATTAAATGGTTCGAAAATTTTCATTACAAATGGTGGAGAAGCAGAGATTTATGTTGTATTCGCAATTACTGATCCTACGAATAAACATGGAGTATCGGCATTTATCGTAGAAAGTGATTCACCAGGTTTTTCAGTTGGGAAGAAGGAAAGTAAATTAGGAATTCGTTCATCTCCGACAACAGAAATTATTTTTGAAGACTGCCGTATTCCAGCAGAAAATCTATTAGGTGAAGAAGGGCAAGGATTTAAGGTTGCCATGCAAACACTTGATGGAGGAAGAAATGGGATTGCAGCTCAAGCTGTTGGTATTGCACAAGGTGCATTAGATGCATCAGTTGACTACGCAAAAGAACGAGTACAATTTGGTAAGCCAATTATTGCTCAACAAGGTATTGCTTTTAAACTTGCGGATATGGCGACTGGTGTAGAGGCTGCTCGTCTATTAACCTATCAAGCTGCTTGGTTAGAGTCTAATGGGCTTCCATATGGTAAAGAGTCTGCTATGTCGAAGTTATTTGCTGGAGATACAGCAATGAAAGTGACAACTGAAGCAGTTCAAGTATTCGGTGGATATGGTTATACGAAAGATTATCCTGTGGAGCGTTTCATGCGTGATGCGAAAATTACACAGATCTATGAAGGTACTCAAGAAATTCAGAAGCTAGTAATCTCTAGAATGCTATAAGACGTGATAAGATTCTAAATTCTTTTATGTAGTACAAAAGGTGAAATTAACTTGGTATGAGGGATGAAAAGCCTTTTACCAAGTTTTCTTTCTGAATGAGGTAATGATAATAACGGAGGCTGATTAGTATGGTAGAAAAGTATCAAGCTAAATATAAGATTCGTTTTGTAACTGCATCAAGCTTATTTGACGGCCATGATGTTTCCATCAATATGATAAGAAGATTATTGCAGGAAAATGGTGTTGAGGTTGTTCATCTAGGACATAATCGTTCGGTTGAGGAAATTATTAATGCAGCGATTCAAGAAGATGTACAAGGTATCTCTATTTCATCTTACCAAGGTGGACATATGGAATACTTTAAATATATGTATGACTTACTACAAGAAAGAGGTGCTTCACACATCAAGTTATTTGGTGGTGGTGGAGGAGTTATTCTTCCTCGTGAGCAAGAAGAGTTAGAAGCATACGGTATAACAAAAATTTATTCTCCTGAAGATGGGCGAACAATGGGACTTCAAGGCATGATTAATCACATGTTACAAAGTACAGACTTCCTTCCCCCTCTAAAGGATATTGAAAATGTGCAGCAAATTACAGCTTCAAATCATAAGGAAATTGCTAGATTCATAACTTTAGCGGAAAACAAAGGTTCTCTAGATTCAAGTTTAGAAATGGCTGCTACTTTAGAAAAATCAGAAGTTAGCAATAGCGTCGTAATTGGTATGACGGGAACAGGTGGCGCAGGAAAAAGTTCATTAACAGATGAATTAGTTCGCCGTTTTATCCAAGAGTTCCCCGAGAAGACAATTGGTATCGTTTCAATCGATCCGACAAAGCGTAAAACAGGTGGGGCATTACTTGGAGATCGTATTCGAATGAATGCAATCCATCATCCTAATGTTTATATGAGAAGCTTAGCAACAAGAAATAGTCAGTCAGAAATCTCAAATGCTCTTGGCGACTCGTTAGCAATTTTAAAATCAGCAAACTTCGATGTAATTTTTGTTGAAACTAGTGGGATCGGTCAAGGAGATGCTGCAATCACTCAATTTAGTGACATTCATTTATATGTGATGACAAGTGAGTTTGGAGCGCCTTCACAATTAGAAAAAATCGATATGATTGATTTTGCAGATTTAATAGCAATCAATAAATTCGAACGTCAAGGTTCTGAGGATGCGTTACGATTAGTTCAAAAACAATATCAACGTAGTCGTCACTTATTCCATGATGATTTAGATACAATGCCTGTGTATGGAACGATTGCAAGTCAGTTTAATGATGCAGGAACGAATAACTTATTTTTAGCATTAACAGGTGAGATTGAGAAGAAAGTGAATAAACAATGGAAAACAACATATATTCAACCTGGAAATGTTGAAAAACAACATGTCATTATCCCAAGTAAACGTCGTTTTTACTTAAGGGAAATCGCTGAAACAGTTAGAAATTACCATCAAAATACTGAGGCAGAAGCAATTAAAGCTTCTAAGTTATATCAAATTGAAGGAACATTGAATGAAATAGAGTCATTGAATGTTGAAGATGGAAAAGGAACTTTAGTAGAGTTAAAACAGAAATTTGAAGACTCTCTAGCACCATCATCAAAACAAGCATTAAACCATTTTAAACAGATCAAAGAAGCCTATTCTCAAGATCAACTGGTACAAAAAATTCGAGATAAAGAAATAAAAGTTGAATTAACAACTAAGACTTTATCTGGAACGAAAATACCAAAAATATCTGTTCCAACTTATCGTGATTATGGTGATTTATTAAGATGGGTAGCAAAAGAAAACGTTCCTGGTTATTTTCCATTTACTGCAGGCGTATTCCCATTTAAACGTCAAGATGAAGATCCAAAGAGACAATTTGCGGGAGAAGGACCGCCAAGTCGAACGAATAAACGTTTCCACTATTTATGCGAAAACGATCCTGCTAAGCGTTTAAGTACAGCATTTGACTCGGTTACGTTATATGGAGAGGATCCTGCAACACGACCAGATATTTTTGGAAAGATTGGTGAAAGTGGCGTTAGCGTATGTACATTAGATAATATGATTGAATTATATAAAGGCTTTGATTTATGTAATCCTATGACTTCTGTATCGATGACGATTAACGGTCCTGCACCAATTATTTTAGCGATGTTTTTAAATACTGCTATTCATCAGCAAGTTGAAATAAAAGAAAAGGAACTAGGACGAATTTTAACTGTAGAGGAATTTACAGAAGTAAAAGTAACAACATTACAAAAAGTTCGTGGAACAGTTCAAGCTGACATTCTAAAAGAAGATCAAGGTCAAAATACTTGTATTTTCTCTACAGAGTTTGCGTTGAAAATGATGGGCGACATTCAGCAATATTTTATTGATCATAAAGTTCGTAATTACTATTCAGTATCAATTTCTGGATATCATATTGCTGAAGCTGGAGCAAATCCAATATCACAGCTAGCATTTACTTTATCTAATGGATTTACTTATGTTGAATATTACTTAAGTCGTGGAATGAAAATTGATGATTTTGCACATAACCTATCATTCTTCTTTAGCAACGGATTAGATGCAGAGTATTCGGTAATTGGAAGAGTTGCGCGCCGTATTTGGGCAGTAGCGATGAAAGAGAAGTATGGTGCTTCTGAGAGAAGTCAGAAACTTAAATATCATGTTCAAACATCAGGACGTTCACTACACGCTCAAGAAATGGCGTTTAATGATATTCGAACAACTCTACAAGCTTTAATGGCTTTATATGATAACTGTAACTCACTTCATACAAACGCATACGATGAGGCTGTTACGACGCCTACAGAAGAGTCTGTTCGACGCGCAATGGCAATCCAGCTTATTATTCAAAAAGAAAACGGATTATCAAAAAATGAAAATCCAATCCAAGGTTCATTTATTATCGAGCAACTTACAGACTTAGTAGAAGAAGCAGTTTTAAAAGAGTTTGAAAGAATTAGTGACCGTGGTGGCGTATTAGGTGCGATGGAGCTTCAATATCAGCGCGGAAAGATTCAAGAAGAATCTCTATACTATGAAACGTTAAAGCATAATGGTGAACTTCCAATCATTGGTGTTAATTCATATATCAATCCGAATGAACAAATGGATTCTATTAATTCAATGGAGATTGCAAGAGCTAGTTATGACGAAAAGCAATCACAGATTGATCATGTAGCTGGTTTCCAAACGAAACATGGTTCGGAAGCAAATGTTGCATTAGAACGTTTAAAGCAAGTAGCTCGACAAAATGGAAATCTATTTGAAGAGTTAATGAATACTGTAAGAGTTGCTAGTTTAGGTCAAATTACGCAAGCACTTTATGAAGTTGGCGGACAGTATAGAAGAAATATGTAAAAACTTATTCATTAAATGGGCGTCTTTTTGACGCTCATTTATCATTTTTTCATTAAAAAATAGGGTAATATCGAAAAATATAATCTAGGTGCTAGCATATTTAATATACTTTTGTTTATAATGAAAGATATGTATTTTATAACTAACAAGTAAAATTTATACATAATGTGATTAATTTACGTTAAAAATATTATTTTTAAAGGAGTGCTTACCTTTGAGTTTAAAGCAATACTCGGAAGAGCAATTAAAAGAATTATCGTTAATTGAATTATCATATGAATTATTCTCTGAAACAAAAGAACCGTTTTCTTTTTATGATTTAGTAGACCGCATGGCGTCAGAATTAGGTGTAACAAGAGACGAGCTTTTAGAAAAGCTTCCTCAATTTTATACTGAATTAAACATCGATGGTCGTTTTGTATGTTTAGGTGAAACTCGTTGGGGCCTACGTGCTTGGTATCCGTATGATCAAGCTGAAGAGGAAGTATTACCAGTTGCAAAACCTAAGAAGAAACGTGCTAAAAAGTTTGAAGAAGATGATGATTTTGCTGAATATGATTCTGCAGATGATGAAGATTTTGAAGAAGATGAAGATTTAGTTGAGTTAGATGAACTAGATGATGATCTTGTTGATGACGTTGTTGATGAGTTTGATGACGAAGAAATCGATGAAGATGAAGATATAGATTTAGATGACGAAGATTTAGATTTAGAAGATGAAGATGAAGAATTAGAAGAACTTGATGAAGAAGAAGAAGTATAAGTTCTTGACTTTTAGATAGTGAATAAGTACAATTCTTATTGGGCTCTTTAAAAAAGAACGAAATATATTTGACGCTCCCTATATTATATAGGGGGCGTCTTTATTTTTTTAACGAGAAACTTGATGTATCAACCTTTTATGGATGGTTTGTTTTGTTGTTTTTAAATAGATAAATCATGTTAACTTGCATGAAATAATCCTATTTTGGACGACAATAAAGCATACATAAAATTATGTTATTAATTAAATTTTTATAAATTTAGCTTTGTATTTCTACTAAAGAAAAATAAAATTACGAATGCTAAAAAAATGAAAGGGGCTCAATTATGACAAAGTATATTTTCGTAACAGGTGGCGTAGTTTCTTCTCTTGGTAAAGGGATTGTTGCAGCATCTTTAGGACGACTATTAAAAAACAGAGGATTAAATGTAACAATTCAAAAGTTTGATCCGTACATCAACTTAGATCCAGGAACAATGAGTCCTTATCAACATGGTGAAGTTTTCGTAACAGATGACGGAGCGGAAACAGATTTAGATTTAGGTCACTATGAACGTTTCGTTGATATCAATGTAACTAAATTTAATAATGTTACGTGCGGTAAAGTGTATTCTACAGTACTTCAAAAAGAACGTCGTGGAGATTATTTAGGAGGAACAGTACAAGTTATTCCTCATATTACAAATGAAATTAAAGATAAAGTTTTCCGTGCAGGTCGCGAAACAAATGCTGATGTTGTCATTACTGAGATTGGTGGAACAGTAGGAGACATCGAATCATTACCTTTCATCGAGGCAATTCGTCAAATTAAAGGTGATGTAGGTCGAGAAAATGTAATGTACGTTCACTGTACACTTCTTCCATATATTAAAGCAGCTGGTGAGTTAAAAACGAAACCAACACAACATTCTGTAAAAGAACTTCGTAGCATTGGTATTCAACCAAATGTCATCGTATTACGTTCTGAAACATCTGTACCACAAGAAATGAAAGATAAAATCGCTCAATTCTGTGATGTTGATGCAAAAGATGTAATTGAATGTGTAGATGCAGAAACACTTTACGAAATTCCATTAGCTCTACAAGCTCAAGGTTTAGATGCGATTGCTTGTGATCATTTAAAATTAAAAACAAACGAACCAGATATGACAGAATGGATTGCTTTAGTAGATAAAGTTAAAAATCTAACTAAATCAACAAAAATTGCACTTGTAGGTAAATATGTAGAATTACAAGATGCTTACATTTCTGTAGCTGAAGCATTAAAACATGCTGGTTATTCTTTTGACAGTGAAATTGAAATTAAATGGATTAACGCTGAAGAAGTTACAACGAATAATGTAAGTGAATTATTAACTGATGTTGATGGTATCCTTGTACCAGGTGGCTTTGGTGATCGAGGAGTAGAAGGTAAAATTCTAACTGCTCAATTTGCTCGAGAAAACAACGTACCATTCTTAGGAATTTGTTTAGGAATGCAAATTGCATCTATTGAATATGCTCGTAATGTACTAGGCATGAAAGGTGCTCATTCTGCTGAAATTGATCCAACAACAAACTTCCCAATCATTGACCTTTTACCTGAGCAAAAGGACGTTGAAGATTTAGGTGGAACATTACGTTTAGGTTTATACCCATGTAAACTGATTGAAGGTACGAAGGCATACGAGGCTTATGGTGATGAAGTAGTTTACGAACGTCATCGTCATCGTTATGAGTTCAACAATGAATACCGTCAACAAATGGAACAAGCTGGATTTGTATTCTCAGGTACTAGCCCTGATGGTCGTTTAGTTGAAATTATTGAGTTACCAAATCATCCTTGGTTTGTGGCATCTCAATTCCACCCGGAATTTATTTCACGTCCAAATAGACCACAACCATTATTTAGAGACTTCGTTGGAGCTTCTTTAAATAATAAAAAATAATCTTATGAATGAAACACCCAACACTTTGATTTGTGTTGGGTGTTTTTAAATTATTCAAAATCGGCCAAAATTTCATTGATCGTTAAAAGCAAGCAATGATATATAAATAATCCTGTTAATAAAGTCGGTAAACCAATACGGTCGCCTTCTTCAGTAGGTACTAATTTACGCGTTAGTTCATAATTAATAAAAATATCAGCAAGATCTGATAATGAATCTTTCTCAATTACTGTAGAAACGACAACAAAGCCAATTCCGTTTTTGGTTAGTGTATTTGCAATTTGAATAACTTCTTCATCATCTGCATGCTTTGCGAATAAGAGGACACGATCGACTGAAGATAATGATTTCATCTGGCCTTCTTCAAATAAAGGTTCGAATGATTGAGGCGTATCTTCTCCATATTTGATTTCAGAAACGATTCCTGAAAATTCTTTTGCACCGTGTACATAAACTTTTCCTTCGCCAACAATTGCTTGTGCTAGAAAGCGAGAAGCATCTTCAAATAATTCTTCTTGCTTTAATATCTTTTGAAAAACACCATTTAGTTGTGTTGTAAAAATTTTTAACATTTTGTGTACTCCCTCTTAAAAAAGTATGTGCTAACCATTATACTGTAAAGTAGGTGTTGAATTAAATCATTCAGAAAGTAATAATTTATAAAAATTACGAAAAGATGCAGGAGAATAGGACTTCTAAAGCGAATGTAAAAATTTAGGGGAATTTGTATTTTTTGCATGTAGTCAGATCTGGTTAAGAGAGGTGGTACTAATTTTGGGAAACAAGTTATTAATTGTAGATGATCAGTACGGAATTCGTTTACTACTACATGAGATTTTCAAAAAAGAAGGTTACGAAGTTTTTCAGGCTGCTAACGGTTTTCAAGCAATCGATATTGTCATTAAAGATTGTCCCGACTTAGTAATTCTTGATATGAAAATACCAGGCATGGACGGAGTAGAAATTTTAAAACGTATTAAAGAGATTAACAAAGAGATTAAAGTTATTTTAATGACAGCTTATGGTGAATTAGACATTATTGAAGAAGCTAAAAAACTAGGAGCACTTCGATATTTTCCGAAGCCATTTGATATTGATGAAATTAAAAAAGTGGTTAGAGAGCATACTTCTCAACCTCAATCTCTTCAATAACACGAGCAGATGGCAAAAGACCATCTGTTTTTTATTTATACTACGCATTTTGAAAGCGTTTTCGGAAATCGCTTAAAAAAACTATATATATCATAGGAAATTGTCTAAAATGTTAAGATAATACGAACATTAATGGATAACTGTTGTATTTTCGTATCATTTTTTGTATTCTTAGTAAGTGATAGAGGTACCTATCAAAATACATAATAAAGAACAATTTGTTGCAATCTATTCTTGTTAGTACGATTATGGGTACAAAATTTAACTTATATAAAAGATTAGAAGGAGGGCTTATCATGCCTTTAGTATCTATGACTGAAATGCTTAATAAAGCAAAAGAAGGTAAGTATGCAGTTGGTCAATATAATATCAATAACTTAGAATGGACTTATGCTATTCTTACTGCTGCTGAAAGAGAACAATCTCCAGTAATCCTTGGTGTTTCTGAGGGTGCAGCAAAGTATATGGGCGGATTTAATACTGTTGTAAAAATGGTAGAAGGTCTATTAATTGATTTAAAAGTAACTGTTCCAGTTGCAATCCATCTTGACCACGGTTCAAGCTATGACGTATGTAAGGCTGCAATCGATGCTGGTTTCACATCTGTAATGATTGATGCTTCACACGATCCATTTGAGCAAAACGTAGAAACTACTAAAAAAGTAGTTGAATATGCACACTCAAAAGGTGTTTCTGTAGAAGCTGAATTAGGTACAGTTGGTGGGCAAGAAGATCATGTTGTAGGTGACATCATCTATGCTGATCCTGCTGAGTGTAAAGAATTAGTTGAACGTACTGGTATTGATTGTTTAGCTCCTGCTTTAGGATCTGTTCACGGACCATACAAAGGTGAACCTAAATTAGGTTTCGACGAGATGGAACAAGTTGGTAAAGAAACAAATGTACCATTAGTATTACATGGTGGTACTGGAATTCCTACTGAACAAATTCAAAAAGCGATTGCTCGTGGTACTGCGAAAATCAACGTTAATACTGAAAACCAAATTGCTTTTAACAAAGCTGTTCGTGAATTCATCGCTAAAGATCAAAACCAATATGATCCACGTAAAGTGATCGGACCTGGACGTGAAGCGATTATCGCTACTGTTACTGGTAAAATTCGTGAGTTTGGTACTAGCAACAAAGCATAATTTAAAGAGTTTTCGAATGAATTGTGTTATATTGTAAATAATGAAACCGTCTAAAACTATTTAGACGGTTTTCTTTTTTAGCAATTTTTTATGAGAATACTTCATAGCGTAGTAGAAGGTTTTCGAAATAAAATAGAGAATATCTTAAAACAGGTTAAAGAAACCATTAAATTATTGGAATACATATTGTTAGGTCTCTGAAATTTTTTATTATAAATTAAGTAATTTATAATTTAAAAATGAATGATTTACTAGTTTGGATGGAAGAAGTAATAGAGCATTAGTGTATTAATGTACAAACAAAAGACTTTACATTAGAAGTCACGTCTCGTATAAACTAAGATTAGAGAGATAGAAAATTGGAGAAAATAGGTAGACAATAATTAGGGAATTAGAAGAGATATTATTCTTACATCTCTCCCTGTTTTCTTCTGCTCATTTAGAAGGGAGTATACTATGGAAAAGCTTGTGTTAGAAGGCGGTATACCTTTAAAAGGAACAATTCGAGTTAGTGGTGCGAAAAATAGTGCTGTAGCATTAATTCCTGCAACAATTTTAGCAAGTTCACCTGTAACACTTGAAGGAGTTCCTTCTATTTCTGATGTACAAACTTTATGCGACCTGTTAGAGGAAATTGGCGGTCAAGTAGAGATGTCAGATGAAAAGATTATAATTGATCCATCAAAAATGGTCGCAATGCCACTTCCTAGTGGAAAGGTTAAAAAACTACGTGCTTCTTATTATTTAATGGGGGCAATGTTGGGTAGATTTAAACAAGCAGTTATTGGTTTACCAGGAGGATGTTATCTAGGTCCAAGACCAATCGACCAACATATAAAAGGTTTTGAAGCACTTGGTGCAAAAGTAACGAACGAACAAGGTGCAATATATTTACGAGCAGAAGAATTAAAGGGAGCTCGAATTTACTTAGATGTAGTAAGTGTAGGGGCAACAATCAATATCATGTTAGCAGCGGTGCTAGCAAATGGTAGAACAGTTATAGAAAATGCTGCAAAAGAGCCTGAAATTGTAGATGTAGCAACATTATTAACAAGCATGGGTGCGAAAATCAAAGGTGCAGGTACGGATGTAATTCGAATAGATGGGGTAGAGTCACTTTCTGGATGTACACACACAATTATCCCGGATAGAATTGAAGCTGGAACATATACTATTTTAGCAGCTGCAACAGTTCAAGAAGGCGATAGTGTTGTTGTTGATAATGTCATTCCACATCATTTAGAATCTCTTATTGCAAAAATGAGAGAAATGAATATACAAATAGATACAAATGATGACCAGATTATTGTAACTGGGACAAGTAAAGTTTTGAAAGCAGTTGATATTAAGACATTAGTATATCCTGGTTTTCCTACAGATTTACAGCAGCCTTTTTCTGTCTTATTAACTAAAGCTAATGGGACTGCTGTTATAACAGATACAATTTACGGTGCCCGATTTAAACATATAGATGAACTGAGACGAATGAGCGCTACGATCAAGGTTGAAGGTAGCACTGCAATTATATCTGGGCCAACTCCACTACAAGGCGGTCGAGTGAAAGCAAGTGACTTAAGAGCCGGAGCCGCTTTGGTTATCGCTGGTTTGATTGCTGATGGAAAGACAGAGCTTACTGGTTTAGAGCACGTAGATCGAGGATATGAAGATTTAGTAGAAAAACTAGTAGGTCTTGGTGCCAATGTATGGCGTGTTCAGTTAACGCAGCAAGAAGTAGAACAACTAAAAAACGCATAATGAATGGTTTTATTTGTGCTTCATTTTAATTTAATCAGACGGATACATAGTTTTCGTTGTATAATGATGACGGAAAGCTCTTACAGTTTCAAAACAAAAGTTAAAAAGAAAGCATGCTCTTTTCATGGATCGTTTTATCACATAGAGTTTGCTAGTGCGACTTCGCATTTCATCAAAGGGGGAGTTTGAAGTGGAAAGAAGTTTATCAATGGAGTTAGTTCGTGTTACAGAGGCTGCTGCACTTGCTTCAGCAAAATGGATGGGTCTTGGTAAGAAAGATGAAGCAGATGATGCTGCAACAACAGCAATGCGTGACGTATTCGATACCATTCCAATGAAAGGTACAGTTGTGATTGGAGAAGGAGAAATGGACGAGGCTCCAATGCTTTACATTGGTGAAAAGCTTGGAAATGGCTATGGACCAAGAGTAGACGTTGCAGTTGATCCTTTAGAAGGCACAAATATCGTAGCTTCAGGTGGGTGGAATGCATTAGCAGTTATCGCAATTGCAGATCATGGTAATTTATTGCATGCTCCAGATATGTACATGGAAAAAATTGCAGTAGGTCCTGAAGCGGTTGGGAAAATTGACATCAATGCAACAGTACTTGAGAATTTAACTGCTGTGGCAAATGCTAAAGGTAAAAACATTAATGAAGTGGTAGCAACAGTTTTAAATAGACCTCGTCACGAAAAGTTAATTGAAGAAATTCGCGCAGCTGGTGCTCGAATCAAATTAATTAATGACGGAGATGTAGCGGGAGCAATTAACACAGCTTTCGATCACACTGGTGTAGATATATTATTTGGTAGCGGCGGCGCGCCTGAAGGGGTAATCTCAGCCGTTGCATTAAAATGTTTAGGTGGAGAACTTCAAGGAAAGTTATTACCACAAAATGAGGAAGAAATTGCTCGCTGTAAACGAATGGGTATAGAAGACCCAGACCGTGTATTATATATGGATGACCTAGTAAAAGGTGATGACGCGATCTTTGCAGCTACAGGTGTTACAGACGGTGAACTACTAAAAGGTGTTCAATACAAAGGGAATGTAGGAACAACTCATTCACTAGTAATGCGTGCTAAATCAGGCACGGTACGCTTTGTAGACGGTCGTCACAGCCTAAACAAAAAACCTAACTTAGTTATAAAGTAAGGAACTATTTAATATAAAAGTAGAAGTTGGTTGTAACGAAAGGTGCTCGACTCCTATGGGAGATGCGGGAAAGTTGAGACCCCATAGGCACATTGCGCCGAGAAGGCTCAGGCTCACGCCCCATGAAAAGCGAGCAACCTGGAACGGAGATCAACATACTTCTTTTATCAGATATACTTTTAAGAATATATTAGAATAACAACTCTTTCCTTTATTTTCCTAAGGGAAGAGTTGTTAATTTATTAGATAGAAAAATAGTTGGCATAAAAAACCCTTTCGAATTATAATCTCAATAGATAGTAAACCTATTAATTCTAATTACTTAGAATATTTTTAGGGGAAAAGGTTACACTAAAGAATAAGTTACTTTATGTAAGTTTCCTTCAAAAAACCTTCTAAATAACCTTCCGAATTAAGATAATCCTTATATGATTGAATAAAAGTAAAGAGTGGTGTTGTATGAGTTTAACAATCTCTGCATTAGAAAACATGAAGTTAAAAGATTTGTATGAACATGCGAAAGTAATGAAGATTTCGTATTACAGCAAATTGACAAAAAAAGAATTAATATTTGCCATCTTAAAAGCACAGGCAGAAAAAGATGGATTATTATTCATGGAAGGTGTACTAGAAATCATTCCTTCTGAAGGATATGGATTTTTACGACCAATCAATTATTCACCAAGTTCAGAAGACATTTATATTTCTGCATCTCAAATTAGAAGATTTGATATGCGTAATGGTGATAAAGTTTCTGGAAAAGTACGTCCACCAAAAGAAAACGAAAGATATTTTGGTTTACTACAAGTGGAAGCGGTTAATGGTGACGATCCTGAAAACGCAAAAGAGCGTGTTCACTTCCCTGGACTGACTGCATTATATCCAAATAGACAAATGAAGCTTGAAACAACCCCAGCGAAGTTTTCAACTCGTATTATTGATATGATTGCCCCGGTAGGATTCGGTCAACGTGGTTTAATTGTTGCTCCACCAAAAGCAGGTAAAACAGAACTTTTAAAAGAAATTGCAAATAGTATTACAACTAATCATCCGGAAGCAGAATTAATTGTATTACTAATTGATGAACGTCCAGAGGAAGTAACTGATATTGAACGTTCGGTTAAAGGTGATGTTGTTAGCTCAACTTTTGATGAAACACCTGATAGCCATATTAAAGTAGCTGAGTTAGTTCTTGAACGTGCTATGAGATTAGTAGAACATAAGAAAGATGTTA
>Ga0209676_1002223_pt1 | contig 14415 bp, 13 predicted proteins | sample AraplaCvi_mLB_r2_FD_184282 | JGI IMG/M metagenome (GOLD analysis project Ga0209676, IMG submission 184282) | Arabidopsis root microbial communities from North Carolina, USA - plate scrape MF_Cvi_mLB_r2 (SPAdes) (version 2) | ecosystem: Host-associated > Plants > Roots > Endosphere | place: USA...
AAGCTATCACTTGCTTTATATTTTATCGCGTATTTTAGATTACGAAGAAAACCTAGAACATTTAGATACGCTCATCGTGTCGTATCAGACTCATCATGGTCATGAAATCAATGTGGAATTTGAAGAGGAATTTATTTAACTAAAAAAAACGATAGATTGGATTATACCATTCTGTCGTTTTTTAAATTTGATATACTGCAACAGGTGTGTTGATTAACCATTTTATCCATCCTTATTAATTAGAAGGCTCTGATTTTCGCTACGTGCTACTCGCTTTGTCGCGGGAGTCGAGTAGACCTACGCTACAATCAGTTAAAATGGAAATATATTAGCAAAATAGTAACAAAAAAATCCTTTTATCGCTCAAAACAATCCTATTTTCCCCTAAACAACATGCTCTTAAGCATCAGCATCTTTTAGTGAATAAGCCCCCCTAATTACCTTAGAGGGGATACTATTCTTTTTCATATGAACGTTTCAGTTACGTAATGCCATCAGTTTTTTCTCTGCTTGCTTACGCTGTTCTGTTTGTTCATCGCGCAACTTCCTATAATTAGTAATACCTAAAACAATGGTATCCCATATTTCTTCGAGAGTTTGTGTGGTTTCAGGCTGTTGTGCCATAGCAGTACTTAGTTCCACAGTTTCATTGCTAACTCCTCCGAATTGCTTCATACGCTTTTCAAAGGCTGCTACTGAATCATTTTGTAGTTTTTGACGTTTTTCATTAACCGCACTCATAATCCCCATTTTAAAAACAGGAATCGTTGTTACAAACGCATTATTAATTTGCTCCATTAGCTCACTATTGCCATAACGAAGCATCTCAATTTGCGGGGCTGCTAAAATAGCAACCATACGTGATTTCTCAAGTTCTTCTATTTTTTGCTCGAGCAATTCAGCAATGGTTTGCAAACTATTCAGTTCCATTCTTGCTATTTGGTTACCTGCTTCACTCTGCTTTTCATACATAGGTATTAATGTTGTCGAGACTTCTTGTAATTTTAATTCTGCAGCTACTATATACTTTTCAAGGTCAAGATAATACATCAAATCTTCGTTATATAGTCGTGCAAGCATACGATTATCCTTTGCCAATGCTTCTTCCATTAGCACAAATTGATAATGTATCTTCTCTATATCTCTACCTAGAATATTGTATTTGGCAAACAAATCTTCTTCTTTTTGTGCTTCACGCTTAAACAACTTTCTAAAAAAGCCTTTCTGCTCAATTACTTCCTTTTTATCGAATTTTGACATCAAGACTTCAAGCTGCTTTAATAAATCATTTGATTCATTTGCTTTAGATTGCGTTATCATGTTTAAAATTTGATCAGAGAAATGTGATAGTTTCGTTGCAGGCCCTTTACCCAATGCCATTAAATCTAGTTGATTTTTTATATTTATCTGATCTGCAATTTGCTTTACTTCCGCATTTTGACGTAATTGTCGTTTTGCTGCTTCTGCTGTTTCCAGTGTCAGTTGCTCAAGAGTAACAGGGTTATTTGACATCGTGCGCCTCCTTCCTAACCATCAGAAAAAGCGATTAAATAGTTTTTTTATCATTTTATCTGGTTTGTTTTTTTGTTGTTTTGGTTCTTCATATTGTAAATCAAACAACATGTGCTCCAAACGATGTACATCAAATGTATCCTCTTGCAAATATTTTTCTAAATCTAGTTTGCCTGTCGGATTGTATAATACAATATCAATACCGAAGCGATTTAAAAATGCAAGAAGCACAATATCCTCTCGAGATAAAGTTGGCTGCTGTGGCGCTTGATATAATACTAATTTCGGCACCTCTTGCGAATAATCAAAGCTTTGCAATAAACGCAGTATTTCTTGAGGGATCATCGTCATTTGCTTAAATAAAAATAATTGTAAGTCATACAAAGGTTCGTTTGGCTGTTGTTTCAGCATTGGCTGTTCACATGAAGTTTTTATCGTATGGGCGATTGCACGTTGTAATTCTAATGTTAGATCGCCATATTGCCACCAATCACTTTGCACAATACGCTCTACTGATAGTTCACCATTCACTAGGCAATGCTTATAGTGAAAATGATAGTTGGCTCTACTAGTTGTCACAAATGGAAACTCCTGTACAAATACAGTTTGTTGGCTAGCAAGCAGTTGATGCATATAATGCCAATATTCTTCACGTCTACTCGAAACACCACTTATTTTCGCAAAAATGACTGGGATTATCACTTCATCTTTTATCACTTCAAATTTCGGGCGAACCATGGCCTTTTCGTTTGCATAAATAAAAATATCATCGTATGTCATACGTAGCGTTAAAGAGCGAGGCAGGAAATCTTTAAACTGCCAAGGTTTAAACACACCCGATTGCTGATCATGCATTAATTGTTCGAAATGCTGACTTGAACGATAACCAACTGTCGCCTGACGGTCACGCATCTTATCAGGAAAAGGCTGTAATGTTGTTTGATTTGCATAGGAATGCGTAATCGAAAACGCATCTGTAGGATCAATCTCTGCAAATTCATCAACTTTAGCTGGATGAAAAATCAATACATCGCAGCCAAGCTCCATTAATAATAATAAAAAATATCTCTGACTAATTGTTGTTTCGCCATACCAAACGACTTTTGGAAAGTCATCTGTCGGCTTCATCGATTTCGTCCATTCAATCCAATGGTTTTTTAACCACTTCACCATATCAATTAAAAATCGACGAAAATCATTTGCAAGTAAGCCTAGTGATTGTTGCTCTTGAAAACGTTCAACAACTCGAATCGTCGCCAGCTGTAAATGACGATTCATGTCGGCATCATCATGCTTCGGTATTAACTGATAACCAAACATCATAGCCACTAAACGACTAATAGATAAACCTTTAGGTGTTTGCTGATGCTGTGTTAAAATATTTTGTAGTGCCTGAAAATCCTTTTGTTCTATATGTTTGTTTAATTCTTCACTTAAAATATGGATATTTGACTGTTGTGACAATGTAAATAATGAATTAAAATAATCATCTTCTTCTATCGGTGTACCTAACACACGAACAGCAATGCGACTAAAACTCACCTGCTGCGCTGTTTCTTCATAAAATGCGCGACTCTTTGGTGAATCTTGGAACGCCTGTAGCCAATCATCCGGATCACGTTCTAGCACTGATTTAATTGTGATTGTTTGCATACAAACGTCACCTCCTCCAAAATCATCTTCTTTAATACATGCTCAAAAATAACATATTCATGTTTACCCATTGTGTTGCATCACTTATATTTACTTGCCGATCATTTAAATGAAACTTACTTAACAACTGTTTGCTTTGTAGCGAGTCTTAAAACTGCTTCAAGTAATTCTTTTGTAAATGCTTCACCACTGTGCACCGAATAGGTTGTATTCATTAGCGTTCGTGGTTGTTTATCCTTTAAATCCCCATGATGAGGTGTATAAGCGATGTCAGCCATCGCAAGCATTCCGTAATCCATAATAGAATCGCCAGCTGCTACATGCACATCATATGTACAAAGTTCTTTCATATACTCAATCGCCGCTTCCTTCGTAAGCACTTTAGGCATAAAATATAATTTTTTGCCTTGTAGAAGAACATGCCAACCGTATCCTTCAAATTCCTGGATAATTGCTTGTAATTCATCCGGGCGTAAAACATCTACATCAACATGATGAACATAAAATAGGTCATCTATGTAAAATGAACGCTGTAGCCATGTGTCCGATTTTATTGTATGAAAATGTTTTAACATATCCCGCTGAGGAATGGAAGAGTCTTCAATACGCATACGTAATGTTTTTGTCCAAGGTTCATATGGGCGACCCTTTTCTAATATTGTACCTCCATTACTCGTAATTGCAAAAGTAGGGCTCAAATCATTGATAAAATGAATTTGTTCATATTGATATAAAGCTCGTGTTGTCACTGGTACAAACTGCACCTGTTTATGTACCTGTTGCAGTAATGGCGCAGTTACTTCTGTCATCATACTAATGATTTCATTCGCTCTTTGTTCAACTACAACCGTATTTGTTGCTGGCGGGAAATTATCCATCATGCGCCTTGAATAAATGAGTGTTCTATCTAAATCAGATGTAAATAGTAGCATATTTATCTCCTCTCTATTTCTTTAATAAGGCCGCAACATGCATACGACATATTTGAATATTCTTCTATTGGTACATTTCTTTCCTGCGCTAATAATAAGATGTGTTCAAGTTCATTCATGTATTTTGGATTAATTAAAATTTTCCATGGAATTCGTCTTAGTAATACTCGTGTTGTTTCACCAACACCAGGTTTAATAAAATGAATATTATAAATACCAAATGCCTGTTGAATCGCTTGCACTGATTTCATGCCCTGCCAAGTTATCGGAGAGGCTGTTCGCTCAAGAAGTTGTTGTTCAACCTCCTTCTGCACTTTTTCAAAACACGCAGCTACACGATCTATGTATAAGTTTGACACATCTACATCCTCGAGTTCTTTATAGTATTTAGCCCCATGAAAATCAGTTTCATCCATAAATTGCAAATTCAAAACCGTACGGCTCACCAACCCGGATACAGTGGAATTCAAACATGCTGAAGGGATTAAAAAATCTGCACGCGTTCCATAAATCGAAGCGCAATGTCCTGGATCAGCCAACACAGCCAAATTTGCACTCAGTTGCTCTTTATGATTTGCATTGAACTTTTCACATGACTGTAGCAATTCCGTTGTGATGGCACCTTTACCCGTCCAGCCATCGATAAATTGAATACTTGCTTGAGAATGTTTAGCAAAAATGTAACGAATAGCTGTCTCATCAAAACCTCGACCACGAAGAATGGATATGGAGTAATGAGGGACACAGACACTATAACGCATTTTTAAATAACGTTTAATTAAAATGCCTATTGGCGTACCTGCCCTTGCTAAACTCACAAGTACTAAATTTTCTAAACCATGATGTTCTACAATTTGTTCAGCCACAATACCAACAGCTAATGCAATGCGTTCTTTATAGACACTTAAAGTTTCATGAAAAAGTGCCATATACGCCTCAGTTGGATGATATTCGACTGGCAACATTTCTGAATAATGCGTACCAGATTGGATAAGACGTTCACGTTTTTCATTATCCAATTCAAGTAAGACATTACTAATATCACGAAATAAAAAAACAACATCTTCAGGTGCATAGCTACCCATTTTATCTGGCTGCATAATTGAGATCATTATTCTCCCTCCACTTCATGCATACAAACTACATAAATTTTCTCATTACTTACAGATTGCAATGCTTTCACAAATAGTGCTAGAACTTCTTTATTTGCTATACGTTCCACAACTACAAATAGTTCCGAGTAAGGGTGACTTTGTACATTATATAAATAGTTTTCAACACCATTATTTTCAGGACATTCAAAAGCAATTTTTTCTGTTATTGTATAGTCTTCATGATCTGTACAATAAATCGGACTTCGTGTTGTTGATTGAAAATAAACATCTTTACCTAAGTAAGCGGCAATTTGCATTGGGACATACATAAACTCACCTGTTCCAATTACTAGTGCCGGTCCATCTGTTCGTAGTTTTTTTAATTGCTTGGCGATTGCCTGTAATGCATCCTTTTGCTTGCTATGCTGCTCAGACGTCAACATAAATCTTCCGGTTGCTAGCATATAGGGTTCACTGTTTTCTAGACCGTTCTCCGCAATAGAACGATAATATCTACGCTCACCCGTTTCTTTTATCGGTAATAGCGATATATCTTGTGCAACACAGTCCATTGCTCTATTTGGGCTACTTGTTAAAAGCGGTGTACCACCACAACTAAAGTGACCACCCATAATCGCTATAAAATCAACCGATACTTGCCACTTCTCCTCTAATTGCTTAAAAATGGCTTGCTGTTGTTCAGAACGCCAGTCTAAAATGGATAGCACCGTATAATGCTTGACTAAAGGAAATTTCTTCCGTAACGTATTAATAATATTAACGACCGTATTTCCAGTTGTAATCTCATCATCAATTAGCACAATGCGCTTTGCCTGTAACAATTTTTCAGGTTCTTCAGTATAAATATTATGGCTTGTCGCATGTGAATGTTCTTCTTCAAATGTAACAAATGGTTCGAAGTCAGGTAGTACTTCTCGTGTCGTATGAATATACATAGCATTCGATTGAAACGTATTAAACACAGCATGACCAAGTGCTGTTGCTGTTTCTGCAAATCCAATAAACAATGTTTCCTCAGGCAGTGTCATACATGCATCCATAGATCGTTGTAAATCATCCTGCTCATTGAAAGTTTTAAGTGCCTGTACAATAGATGGAATGCTATTTACTTCTTGATCAACAAGCCTCTGATAATACATCATTGCTAGGAGATTTCCTGTAAGCAATGGTATTTGTGGACGAACAGCTAAATGTTTTCCAAGAACCGTACTGACAAATAAAAATTGTCTTTTCTTATTAATACGTGCCGCCATTTTAAATAAATCTGTGGCTGCAAAATCATATGGATTATGTGTGATCTCAATCTCTATGTCATAACTTTGAAGAATATTTAACTTATTTTTTACTTGTTGCATAGACAGTCACTACTCCCTATCTCTGAATTTAATAAAAGTGAGGCAAAATCTATGGACTCGTGATAGACCCCATATACATGTGCCTGACGCAAAATTCGCTGTGCCCATCTCATATGTGGTTTTATTTCGTTCATTTTATTGGCATATTGACTTTTCAAAACACCTTTTTGACCATCATTATTTTCTACAATACTTAGCGCATCTAAATATTCCTCATAGGAAATAGCATATAAAGCATGTACAACACGAATATGGCTAGGATGAATAACCGTTTTACCTAATATTCCATTCTGTCTGTCCATTAATACTTCCTTCATTAATCCATCTAAACAATCATCTAACAATGCCTTGCGTGTAGCCAGTGCACCCTTTTCACTAAACGGTGTTACTCTTAATTCTGGTTTTAATACACGTTGATTACTAAAATACTCCCATACAGGCCCAGAAATGATAAAGCCATCTTCTTCACGACCTAGTATATTGACAATATCAGCAACACAATCTCGGATTACACTTATATCATAAATTGTCGAATCCATACGACGCCGAATGCCATATATTCCGCAAAAATCAGTGGCACCTATACGCACGTTTAATACTCGCTGTCGGTATTGCTGCAGGACTTCTTTAATAGCAAATAACGCATCCATACGAGATTCCTTATATAAAACTTCACGACTTTCTAAAATCGGCATACCATATAAGGTTAATTGATGCTGTTGAATCGTTTGCTCCAATAATTCAAAATAGATAGCCCCTTGCGCTGCTGTAAATTTAGGAAATACATAACCTGTTAATACTTCTTGTCGCTCTCCTAGCATAGTGGTTAAATGTCTGAATTGTCCGATATTTCTAACGCGAATAAATATTAGTGGTAATTCCTGAGGTAGTAGTTGTTTAGTGCTATAGAGCATATATAATTCACTAATATCACCTATCAATTTTGCCTCACAGCTCTCTAATTCAGTATCTCCTACTGCATCCTCTAAATCTATGACCAATGATGCCAGCTCTTTATATTTTCGTGATTGTATTATACTCACAATATTGGGCATAGATGCAGGCATATACAAAGTCGCACCCAAGGCATATGACAAAATATCTGGGGTTTCCCATTTCGTAAAAGGCTGTGGCTTTTTATAAAAAATCGTCTCTGCTTCTGTTGCAAAATGTTGCAAATTATTCCCCTCCTCTGTAAAAAGTATTCCTTGTAAAAAAGCACTGCATCGGCCTGCTTCTACAGACCAATACAGTGCCTTGGTTACACCGTTGCTTTCTTATTCATCTTGTACACCACAAATGTTAATAAGAATGCCGCTTACTTTATTGTAGGCCAAATGTATTAATTAATGCTGCTAATCCACCTTTATAGCCTGAGCCTACTGCAGCAAATTTCCACTCGCCATTATGACGGTACAGCTCACAAAATACGACAGCTGTTTCAATACTGAAATCCTCACCTAAATCGTAGCGCAGTACTTCTGATCCCGAATCTTCATTCATTAAACGAACATATGCATTCAACACTTGTCCGAAATTTTGTTGACGTCCTTCTGCATCGTAAATTGTAACAGTCACAACAATCTTTTCAATTTGAGGAGATACTTGCTTTAAGTTCACAAGAATTTTTTCATCGTCCCCATCGCCTTCACCTGTACGATTATCACCAATATGCTCGACAGATTGGTCTGCACTCTTTAAATTATTGTAGAAAATGAAGTCTTGTTCATTACGGCATTTCCCAGATGCATCTAGTAAAAATACAGATGCATCTAAGTCAAAGTCTTGCCCACCATCGAATTGTTTCACATCCCAGCCTAATCCAATACCTATGTTATTTAAGCCTGGATCTTGCTTTGTTAAATCAATGCGTTGCCCTTTACTTAATTGAATACCCATTAGAATTCTCCTTCATTTTTAAAAATATATTTTAGTTTACATCTAAGCCATAATCGTTACAAAGAACAGCCAATCCACCTTGGTAACCAGCTCCGACTGCGTTAAACTTCCATTCACCGTTATGGCGATACAGTTCACCTACAACAATAGCTGTTTCAATACTGAAATCTTCCCCTAAATCATAACGTATTAGTTCCTCATTTGAAGCTGCATTCATAATACGAATGTATGCATTAGAAACCATACCGAAGTTTTGGCTACGCGCTTCTGCCTCATGGATTGTTACAGTGAATGCTATACGTTGTACATGTGCAGGTACTTGAGTTAAAGCTACTTTTACCACTTCATCATCGCCATCGCCAATACCTGTTAGATTATCACCAGAGTGTTCAACTGAACCGTTACCACCTGTTGGATTATTATAGAAGATAAAATCATTTTGATCTGCTACTTTCCCTGTATCAGCAAGTAAAAATACAGATGAATCTAAATCAAAATCATTTCCACCATCATATTTATTTGTATCCCAGCCTAAACCAACAACAACATTTGTTAACCCTGGATTTGATTTTGTTAAATCTACCTTTTGACCTTTTTGCAATGAAATTCCCATTATTCTATTCCTCCTATATTTTAAATTATTGATATCTTCGAACTACATCGCCAAGCTTCATATCGTTAGTACCTGTGCCAACAGCGGCGAACTTCCACTCATTATTATGACGATAAATCTCACCACAAATGAGCGTCGTTAAGTTCGAATAATTATCAGATAAATTATAACGAATTAATTCATTTCCAGTTCTGTCATCATACACACGAATATATGCATTTTGAATCATACCAAAGTGTTGGTTACGTCCTGCAGCATCATAGATATTCACGACAAATACAAGTTTGTTATATTGCGTTGGTACAGAAGATAACTCGATGATGATAACTTCATCATCCCCATCTCCATCACCCGTTAAATTGTCGCCTGAATGTCGGACAGAACCACATGTACTTGTTAATTTTCCAAAGTAAACAACGTCATCTCCTGCTATAACCTTATCATCTTGTAGCATTAATACAGATGAATCACAATCGATACTTCTTTCATTACTTTCACTTTTACTTGAAAATAAACCGCCTAAGAAGCCACCACTTTTTCCTTGGCTTACAGGGTCCCACCCTAAACCAACTTTAATTTTATTTAAACCTGCATTACCTTTTGTTAAATCAACACGTTGCCCTTTTTGTAAATTAATTCCCAATTTTAACAACCTCCTACAATTTGTATGTACTGAAATAATCTAGATTCTCACCAAAACGTGTGGTTGATTTCCGTTCCGACTGGGCGCTTTCCAGGGGGCGTCCGATGAGCCGCTTCACTCGCGATGCTCGCTCCAGGGTCTCATCTGTGACGCTAATCCCCTAGGAGTCACCCAGTCTCCACTCCAATCAACCAATATACAGTGCATATATTTTTAAAAATGTCATCCACAACTTATGGTGATGAGCCATAATCTAGCTCCTCACCATAACGTGTGGTTGATTTCCGTTCCGACTGGGAGCTTGGTAGCTTTGCTTTGCTTTCGCACAAAGCAAAGCTTCCTGGAGGCTTCCGATGAGCCGCTTCACTCATAAGTTTCAACAGATATCATCCACAACTTTTGGTGATAAGTCCAATATATCTCAATTTTAAAATAATACTACAAAAAACTCAATAAACGAATCCATAAAAAGGTTTTGACCCTGTTCTTATTTCGTCCTCTAATACTTTTAAAAAAATTTCTACTTTTAAAAGACGTTCCTTGTGAAAAAGTGTTTCCATTTCCATTGCATCCTTTTATTTGACAGACCAATGAATATTAAAAAACCTTCTAACGCGTAGAAGGTTTTTTGATTTTTCTATTAACTTTTCATTTTTGGGTCAAGTGCATCACGCAAACCATCCCCCATTAGATTAAAACCAAGAACTGTTAACATAATAGCCAAGCCTGGGAAAATCATCGTCCATGGTGCCTTTAATAAATAGATACGGGCATCTGCAAGCATTTTCCCCCACTCTGGTGCTGGTGCTTGAGCTCCTAATCCTAGGAAGCCTAATGCTGCTGCTTCAATAATCGCTGTCGCAATAGCTAGCGTTCCCTGTACGATTATTGGCGTCATCGAGTTGGGCAATATATGCGAAAATAAAATTCGTGCATCTCGCATTCCTATGGCCTTTGCTGCTACGATATATTCCTCTTCCTTGACACTTAATACTTTCGAACGAATGAGACGACCAAAATTTGGTACGTTAATAATAGCAATGGCAATCAATGCATTTTGTAAAGATGGGCCAAGCACTGCCACTACTGCAATAGCTAGTAAAATACTAGGAAACGCTAACATAATATCAAAAATACGCGAGATAATCGTATCAATCCATCTTCCATAATAACCCGCAATAATGCCAAGTGAACTACCTACAATAACAGAAAGAATAACCGAAAAAAAGCCTACCGATAAAGAAATACGAGCTCCATGTATGATTCTAGAAAAAATATCCCGACCAAAGTCATCTGTTCCAAACCAATGCTCACTTGACGGTGCTAATAAACGCTTCGTTAAATTTTGTTCATTAATACCTTCGGGAGCAATCATTGGACCAAATATAGCAATTAAAATAAAAAATAGTACAATGCCTGCACCTACTAGGGAAATTTTGCTCTTTTTAAAGCTACGCCAGCCTTCTCTCCAAGGGCCTGACGCACGTTCACGACTTGGTGCTGCATCTGTTTTTATATCTATCGCTCCAGTCATTATCGCCTCTCCCCTCTACTTATATTTAATCCGTGGATCGATCACTGTATACAGTAAATCCACAATCAAATTAATCATGATAAAAATAAAAGCAATGACTAAAATACCAGATTGAATAACAGGATAATCTCGGAAGCCAATGGCATCATAAATATAACGACCAATTCCAGGCCAGCTAAAAATGGTCTCTGTTAAAATAGCACCACCAAGCAATAATCCTGTTTGCAAACCGATGACTGTTAAAACTGGAATAACTGCATTTTTCAAAGCATGTTTATACACGACAATAAACATTTTTTGTCCCTTCGCTCGAGCAGTGCGTACATAGTCAGAGCGCATTACTTCAAGCATTGACGCCCTAGTTATTCTTGCAATAATCGCCATTGGAATTGTCGCAAGTGCCATCCCTGGCAATACTAATCGCTTTAATACCTCAATAAATTGATCAAAGCGCCCTTGTATAAGCGTATCTAGTAAATAAAAATGAGTAATGGCGGTTATTGGATCTCGCACATCTTCTCGTCCAGACGTCGGGAACCAGCCGAGCTGATTACTAAAGGTCCACTGTTCCATCAAACCAAGCCAGAAAACGGGCACGGACACCCCAACTAAAGCAACAACCATTGCTACATAATCAAACCATGAGTTTTGGAACCATGCAGAAATAATGCCAGCATTAACTCCAACTACCACTGCGATAATCATGGCAAATAGCGCTAGCTCAGCTGTTGCCGCTAAATACGGGAAAATTTCCTCTGAAACAGGTATCTTAGTACGTAATGATACTCCTAAGTCCCCCTGAAAAATGCCCCCTAAATAACTAAAATATTGTGTGTACCACGGATTATTTAATCCTAAACTTGCGTTTAACGCTTCGACCGCTTCTTTCGTTGCCTGCTGTCCTAAAATTACTTGTGCTGGATTACCAGGAATTGCACGAATTAACATGAAAACGATAAAAGTCATTCCAAGCAAAACTGGGATTAATTGAAACGTCCGTCTTCCCATATAGTGAAGCATCCTCTTCACCCCTCTGTTATTTTCATAATATAGCGTTGCATCAGGCATATTGATTAATCGCTTTTGTCCACTTTTTTAATTAGAGGCTTATCACCATAACGTAAGGTTGATTTCCGTTCCGACTGAGCGCTTTCTAAGGGAGTCAAGTCGAATAAAAATCAACTTATATACATAGCGTTCTAACAACGACATCCCCAACTTATGGTGATGCATCAAATTAAAAAATTAACTCTAGCCTATTAAAAACGAGCATTTTCATATCATTCTTTAGTAAAAAGAATCCGCGAGATTTCTACGGCTTACCCGCAGAAAAGCAAGCAGATTCTTCTAAGCTCTTATTAAAATAGAATTCTAATGTCTACTTCATATCTACTGTATCTAAACGATCAGAACCTGTTGGATGTGCAATATAGTTTGTAACTTTAGTGTTAGCAGCTAAAATTGGGGTAGAGTGAGCAAGTGGAACCCACGGAGCATCCTTAGAGATAACCTCTTGAGCTTGCTTGTAAAGGGCATTACGCTTGTCCTCATCCATTTCTGTTTGTGCTGCAACTAATAGTTTGTGCAATTCTTTGTTGTCATAGAATGTATAGTTGTTAGAGCCAATATTATCTCCGTCTAATAAAGTGTAAAGGAAGTTATCCGCATCTCCGTTATCACCTGTCCAACCAAGTAAAAACGCATCCGCCTCTCCATTTTCCGCCTTTTCTAAATACGTAGCCCATTCAAACGATACAATCTTAGATTTCATACCAACATCCGCTAAATTCTTCTGAATGGCTTCCGCAATTTTTTGACCATCAGGCATGTACGGACGTGGTACAGGCATTGCCCATAGCTCGATTTCTTTACCATCATAGCCAGCCTCAGCTAATAATGATTTTGCTTTTTCTGGATCATATTCATAGCCTTTAACCTCATCGTTGTAGCCTGCAACTAATGGTGGCATTGGATTTTTTGCTGGCTCACCTAATCCTTCAAAGAACGCATCTACTAATGCTTGTTTATCGATTGCATAATTTACTGCTTGGCGAACTTTTACGTTATCGAACGGTGGACGTGTTACCGTTAATCCAAGATAACCAACATTCATAGATGGACGTTCGATTAATTGTAAATTTGCATTTGATTCGATTGAAGCTTTATCAGATGGACTTAAACCATCAACTACATCAACATCACCGTTAGTTAATTCATTGAATCGTGTGGAGTTATCTGGAATAGAACGGAAAATAACTTTATCTAATTTCGGCAAATCTGCAATACGGTAATCAGGGTTTTTTTCTATTGTGATGGACTCATTTCGTTTCCACTCTACAAATTTGAATGGACCAGTACCTACTGGATGATCTTTAAGTGCCTCATCATTTTTTTCAAAAGCTGCTGGCGAAGCAATAGCAAATGGTGACATTGCTAAATTTTTCAAGAAAGTTGCTTGTGGTTGAGCTAGTTTAAATGTAACTTTATAATCACCATCAGCAGTGATCGACTCAATTACTTGCTTTCCACCTACTGTAAATTGAGAATGGTAGTATGGGAATTTATCAGCACCAGCCTTCCAGCGCTCAAAATTTTTCACAACTGCTTCAGCGTTAAAATCAGTACCGTCATGGAACTTAACACCTTCTTCAAGTTGCATAGTGTACGTTAGCCCATCTTCTGAAGGTTCCCAAGATTTTGCTAGTCCTGGCTGCAATGTTACATCCTTCTCTCCAAAGTTAATTAGCGTTTCATAGAGGTTAACCGTCACTTTAAACGATTCACCTTCTGTCACTGTCGCTGGATCGAGAGCAGTAGAATCGGTACCACGACCATATACTAAAGTTTTTGGCCCGCTACTGCTAGCCTCCTTGCCACCAGTTGAAGTTGACGTATCTTTAGAACCAGCATCCTTAGTATCTGAACCGCCACAAGCAGCTAAGATTGTCGAGAGAATAAGGATAAGCATTACACCCAAAGTCCAAAGCTTCTTTTTCTTCATTGATTTTCCCCCTAAGTTTTTTATATCATTGAATGTTGGATTGCATCATATAGATGGCAAGCAACATAATGACCCGGTTTCACTTCTTGCATTTTCGGAACTATTTGAGAACATTCCTCTTTTTTAAAAGGACATCTCGTATGGAAAGTGCACCCGCT
>Ga0209676_1002224_pt1 | contig 14399 bp, 13 predicted proteins | sample AraplaCvi_mLB_r2_FD_184282 | JGI IMG/M metagenome (GOLD analysis project Ga0209676, IMG submission 184282) | Arabidopsis root microbial communities from North Carolina, USA - plate scrape MF_Cvi_mLB_r2 (SPAdes) (version 2) | ecosystem: Host-associated > Plants > Roots > Endosphere | place: USA...
CGCCACCAGGAACAGCAGCGCCGCACCCGCGCCACCACCGGCCATCTGCAGCGCCTTGACCGCGAAACCCTTCACCAGTTCGCGGTTCTTCGCGAGGAAGGCCGGCAGGTCGGCGGCCGCCGCGTTCCATGTGTTGTACAGCCGCTCGCCCACGATCGGCCATTCGGCGATCTTCGGATTGGGTGGCCTCAGGCCCAGCGTGTCGTTCACCACGGCATCGTGGAACTCGCCCAGTTGCGTGGCGACCGCGCCGCCAAGCAGTACCAGCGGAATGCCGATGAGCAGCAGCGCCACCAGCACCAGCACGGTGGCCGACAGCCCACGCCGTCCGCCGAACCACCGCGTCGTCACCCACTCGTACAACGGGTACAGCGCGATGGCCAGGATCATGGCCAGAATCACCAGCCCCGCGAAGGGCGTGAAAACGCGCACGCACATGATCACGAGGAAGGCGATCAGCCCGACACGGATCAACGTCTCCGTCAGGTCTTTCCGCATCACCTCGCGCAGCATCGCCTGATCAACGTTCATGTTCGAACCCTCCGGGCATCAGCGACAGCATCGTGTGGTCGGCTGGAATGCAGACAGCGCTCGTTCTTCCGATCTGATTGCGCCGCGTCGCGCATGGCGGAACCACGGCGGCGGAGTGTCAGGAGCTGGCTCGACTGCATGGACGTGCAGGAGTGGCTGCGACGTCCTGTCGCGCACCGCTGCGCTCCCACGCAGGAGCCGGGCTCCCTTATAGCGCCATGGAGCCTCGTCCAGCGTGTTTTTTCGGCAGATCGCCTACCGGTCGTCGGATGGGCCGCGCATCGATGTGGACGCTGACCGCAGGCCGCTTCCTTTCGCGTTGATGCGCCGCTTCAGGCGGGCGTACGCGGCACTTGCGTCGGATCGTTTGACGTCGGGATAACCCGCAAGTCATTAGCCTGCGTGGTCGCGGTCATCCAGCGACCGCGGGAAGCCGCGTGGGGACGACGGCATTGATGCTTGAACGTATCGAAAGGGAAACGTCCATGAGCATGAAGACACGCAACCTGATGGTCTCCCTCGCAATCGCGACTGCCACTTTCGTCGGCGCGGCAGGCAACGCCAGCGCTGCAGACGAATGGTTCGTGCTGGGCCAGCAGACGATCAAGGCCACCGATCCCAGCGCGACGATCAAGAGCACCGGAGGCCGGTGGGACAAGGACGTCAAGCAGGTCAAGCTCGCCGTCGAAGGCGCCGACGTGCAGGTCACGAACCTCGTCCTGCACTGGGACAATCGCCCCGACGACACCATCAAGGATGTCGGTGTGCTGAAGTCCGGCGGGCAGACCGCGTCCAAGAACGCACCTGGACTGAAGGGACGCCTGAAATCCGTGACGGTCCAGTACAAGATCCTCGGCGGCGCGAAGACAGCCGACCTGAAAGTGATGGGCTACGACTGACCGCGCGACTGCGCAGCGGCCACATTGGAGCTTGCCGCCCGGGCCGACGCCGCCGTGAGCGTCGGCTCCCCGGGTGCGCTTGGCTTGCCCGGGCTACTACTGCGTGGTGGCTGCGCCCGCGATGCGTCTTGCGCGCCGCCGCCGCAGGAAGCGCACGCACCACCACGCAAGCAATGCCAGCACCACCAGCAGGCACGCACCGACGGCCGCCAGGTTGTGCAGCGGATGGGTGATGACGAAGTTCGCGTGCGGCGAATGGAAGCCGTTGAAGTCCGACAGCGCGCCGGGCAGCGCAAGGACATCCGTTTTCGCAAGTTCCAGGGAACGCTCATTGGGATGGAACGTGGCGCCCATGGGGTAGAGCTCGCCCGTGGCATCGAGTTCGACATGCCCACCCAGCACCTGCGAGACCGGGCGGTCGCGCACGAAGTCGGCGATGCGCTGCGCGCTTGCTTCGTATGCGGCGACGTCGTCCACGGTGAGGCGTCCCGGCAGCAGGAAGTCACCGGTGAACAGCAGGCCGGTCGCCTGGTCGAAGAACACGACATGGTTTTCGTTGTGCCCCGGGGCGGGAAGCACGTCCACGACGCGTCCCCCCAGGTCGATACGCGCCACGCCGTCGGGCCACTGGTCGAAGCCGTAATGGCGCCGCACGCCCTCGACCTGTGGCGGTACGACTTCCACACCGGGAAGACCGGCGAACTGCGCGTCACCCTCGCGGTGATCGCGATGACTGTGCGTGTGCGCGACCAGCAACGGGAGCCTGGCGCCGTTGTTCAGTGGAAGCAGCTCCATGACGGTCGCGGCCAGCGGCATGCGGGCCGGGTCCGCGACGGCGCCGCTGTCGATGAGCAGCGCACGCTCCTGCCCGATCAGCAGGTAAAGGAAGTTGGCCTCGAAACTCGAACACGGGTTCTGACGCAGGACGAACGTCGTCTGGTCATGACGGCGCACCTGCAACGGGGGCTGCGGCGAGGATTCGCAATCCTCCGCACCGGCCTGCCAGCGCACGGCGGGCGCTTCGATCGCCTGGGCCGGCGCCGCGCCTGGATGCGCACTCCACAGCGCAATGGCCAGCATCCCTGCAACGGTTGCCCTCATCATCCTTCTCCGAAGTCGCATGCCGGGCAGCGTAAGCGCCACCGGCCAGCGCTTACATGGCCAGAAGTAACTTCCTGCACCCGCGCCGCTCGACGCTGGCGCGCCGCGTGGCGGTCATTGTCGAAGCCGCCAAGCCGTCGCGACCGCCGCGCGTCGCACCATCAAGGCAATGCACGGGGGAAGCGCATCCAGATCGTGATGGCTGGACCAGTCGGGTGAGCGGCCCCATCGGCTCGATGATGACTTAGTCATCATCTGGCGCATAAACGTCGAGTGCCAGGCGGATTCCGCGGTCAGCGATCAAGCCGAGCAGTTCTGCTCCGAACTCCAGGCCGTCATTTGTCGACCCCATGAATACCCCACAGAAGAGGTCCATCGAGTAGTTCGACTTCATGTATTCCCAGACCAGGGGATCGCTACTGAGCTTGCCGAGGATTTCCTCGATCTGGGCAGAGATATCTTCAGGCCGCCTGTCCTCCGCGGACAGACTCCAGCGCCCGGTCTTCTCCACGTAGTGATTGCCCGTCTTGGATCCGATGCGGACATCGCCCTTCGCGAATGCGACAGTAGGCTCGCATGCCAGTCGAGCAGTGACCTCCGAGGGCACGAGGGCATCCCCGAACACCCGGAACGTTACGACGGAATGATCTGCTATTCCCATGCGCTCCACGACTGCGGACCAGTGGCCGCTTTGTTCGCTGATGAAACGCCCGCTTCGGGTCGGAAGCGGACATTGGCATCCAGTCTGGCAGCCACGAACCGCGTGGCCATCGATGTTCGCTTGAACGACCTGTCAGGCGGCTGGAGCGCAGCCGCCGGGTTTGAATACCCGCTGCGTCGATGCCGGGTTTCGTTCCAGGGCGCCGCCGACGCGAGTCGGCCGCCTGGAAAACGAGCCGCCGCAGTTGGGACAGCGACCGCCGAGGACTGACTCAACGCACGTGGTGCAGAACGTGCACTCGAACGAACAGATCCAGGCGTCAGTCGAATCTGGCGCCAGATCAACATCGCAACACTCGCACCCTGGGCGCATCTACAGCATGTCGGACTCCGGTCGTGGGGGCGCGCCGATTATCGCGCGGCCGGGGCTGCCGTTCGCCGCCGCCTGCCGCCGGCCATCCGCTACCGGGGCCGCTCCTCATGATTCCCGACAGCCCGTGTCGATTGCCCACCACCCTGCCCCCACACCCCTCGTTGGAGACGTTGTCGTGACCCAGAAGCCCCTGATCCGCATGGCCGGCTACGCGATGTTCGCCGTGCTCCTGCTGTCCGGCCGCGCCATCGCGGCGCCACAGTCGTTCAAAGGCCTGCAGGTCGAAGTGGTTGGCAAGGGCCGCCCGGTCCTGATGATCCCCGGACTCAACAGCGCCGCCGAGACCTGGCGCGACACGTGCGCGGCACTGCAGTCCGACGAAGTCCAGTGCCATCTCGTCCAGTTGCCGGGCTTTGCCGGATTGCCCGCGGCGAAGGACGCCAACCGCGATGCGTGGCTGGCCGATATGCGCGACCGGCTGCTGGCCTACATCGACGCCCGCAAGCTCAAGCATCCGGTCGTGATGGGCCACAGCCTTGGCGGCGAACTCGGCCTGCAACTTGCCATCGCGCGGCCGGAACTGCTCGATCGCCTCATCGTCGTGGACTCGCTGCCTTTCTTCCCCGCCGCCGCCAACCCGGCCGCGACGCCGGAATCCACGCGCCCCATGGCCGACGGCATGCGGCGGCAGATGCTCGCGCAGGATGCCGCGGCCTACCGCACCGGCACCCTCGCGGCCGTCAAGGGAATGGCGAAAGCACCTGAACACGTCCAGTTGCTGGTGGACTGGGGCGACGCCAGCGACCGCGCCACCACCGCCCAGGCGATGTACGAACTGATGACGATCGACCTGCGTCCGCAACTTCGCAGTATCCGGACGCCCACTCTGGTGCTGGGCGCATGGGCGGGCTATGCGCAGTACGGCGCCACGCGCGAATCGACCCAGGCCATCTTCAAGCGCGAGTACGCCGGGCTGTCGGGCGTGCGCATCGAACTCAGCGATGCCGGCCTGCATTTCCTGATGTGGGATGATCCGCAATGGCTGCTGGCGCAGGTGCGGGGATTCATCGAAGGCACGGCGACGCAGACCGGCATGTAGTTGCCAGACGAATGGCGCGGCCGCAGCGGCCGCGTCGCAACCCGTGAACCCGGCGGACCCCGCGATGACCCGGAACGAACTGCGCTTCGTCTGCATCAACAGCATTTACGGCATCGCCTACACCGCGATGAACGTGCTGTTCTTCTCGCAGTTCGCGCGCCTGAACTCCGCCACGTGGATCGTGTCGGTATCGCTGGGCGTCGGTGTCTGGGCGGTCACCAGCGCACTGCGCATCGCGGCGGTACGCAGGCAGTGGATGGAACGCGGCCGGGGCAGTTTCACCGCAGCCCTTGCCTCCGTCGTGGTGCTGGGTTCGCTGGCGACGCTGCTCCTGACGAACCTGGTGCTGCGCGGATCGACCGCACTGGGCTGGATTCCACAACCCCCGCGCAGCAGCCTTGCGCAGTCCATCGGCTACTGGACGAACATCGCGATCATCATCGGCCTGTGGGTGGGCTTCTGGGCCGGCTGGCAGGCATTGGCCCGCTACCGCCACGGCGAAATCGCCCGCCTGCGCGCGGAGTCCGAGCGCACCACGCTCGAACTGGACGCCCTGCGTGCGCGCCTCAACCCGCACTTCGTCTTCAACGCGCTCAACAACGTGCGCGCACTGATCAACGAAGACCCCGCCCGCGCGCGCGAAACCGTCACGCGCCTGTCCAACATCCTGCGCCATGCGCTCGAACACAGCCAGCGCGACTGGGCCACGCTTCGCGATGAGATCGCGCTGGTCGACGACTACCTCGCCGTGGAAAGCGTGCACTACGAAGGACGCCTTCGCGTGCGTCGCGACATCGCCGACGATGCACTCGATGCCAGGTTGCCGCCGATGGCACTCCAGCTGCTCGTCGAGAACGCGATCAAGCACGGAATCTCCCGCCTCGCCGGCGGAGGCGAGCTCACCCTGAGCGCCAACCGCGGCAGCGGACGCCTGCGCCTTGAAGTGGGCAGCCCGGGGCGCATGGCTGTCGATCCTCCGCCTCATGGCGTCGGCCTGACCTATCTCCGCGCGCGTCTGGCACAGGCCCCGGTGCCAGGCACCTTCGAACTGGTCGAGCACGATGCACGCGTGCTCGCCCGCCTGGAGCTGCCGCAATGAATGCCGTGCGTCCCATCCGCGTGCTGATCGTCGACGACACCCGTCTGGCGCGCCAGGAACTGCGCACGCTCCTGGCCGACATCCCGAACGTGGAGATCATCGGCGAGGCGGACGACGTGCCCGCCGCGCGGGACGCCATCGACGCCCTGCATCCGGACCTGGTGCTGCTCGACATCCAGATGCCGTCGGGCACCGGTTTCGACGTACTCGACGGACTGGAATCCACGCCGGCGGTGGTTTTCACCACGGCCTACGACACCTACGCGGTTCGCGCCTTCGACGCCAACGCGCTCGACTACCTGGTCAAGCCGGTGGAGCCCTCGCGACTGGGCGAGGCCTTGCAGCGCGCACGGGCGCGACTGGTCGCAGCGCCGCCTGCCGCCGAACCGCGCGGGCTGCTGGGCGCGGAGGACCAGGTGTTCCTGCGCGAGGGCGAGCGCTGCTGGTTCGTCGCGGTGCGCGAGATCACCCGCATCGTGGTCGACGGGAATTACGCGCGCGTATGGTTCCGCGACGAATGTGCGCTGCTCGGACGCAGCCTGGCCACGCTGGAATCGCGGCTGGACCCCACGATGTTCTTCCGCGCGAACCGCAACACGCTCGTGAACCTGCGCATGGTCAAGGCCGTCGACCTGGCGGTGCACGATGGCTACGAACTCCGGTTGCGCGACGGAAGCAGCGTGGCGGTGTCGCGGCGGCAGGCGCGCGAGCTGCGCGAGCGACTCGCACTCTAGCGGCGCCGCGCTCTGGCGCCTCGCGATGGCTGCTATTGGCCAGAAGCGGGCATCTCCCGCGGTGGTGCAAGTCCAAGCTTCGCGGCCACGCCTTCAACGGCCTCCTGAACTGTCGTGATCACCCGTCGTTGGTTGTCACTGTCGCTTTCCAGAAGGAACGGACAGTTGCCCGCCGCCGCTTCCAACTGCACCTCGGAGCGGGAGGCCGGATGCGTGAAGAACCACAGACCATCGTCATCAGCCCCAGGATGAACCACCTTCAGCCGGGTGACCTTCAGCGCCGGATACAGCACAACGAGCGTGCTTTCGATCTGATCGATATCGCGCATCAAGCTCCTCCATCCGTAGACCCCAGCGGGAGGACGACGAATGTCCGCTGTCGGCCACGAGCGGACATTTCGCTGACCGGAACCTCTGTTTGCGTGTTGCCATCAGAGTTGAAGGTCGTGAACCAAGTAGTGATAAATCGTCGGATACACCGAATCAGTCGCGTCCAAGCCATCTTCAGAACCATCGACGACGTAGACGTAGTCGAGCCCCGGACGAACCACGATCTCCCAGTACTCATAGTGTCCGATGTAGATGCATCCCTCGAAGTACGAGGAGTCCGATATCAGGTCAGAAGCAAGCTCAAGCCCCCGATCCTTGGTGGAGATTCGCCGGCAGGTGGAGAAGAACTCCCGGGTGACAGGCCCTAACCGCATATCCGCGTTGCCTTCACCGGGCTCGAAGTGGAGGTCGCTATGTGTCTTGAGCAGCGTGGATAGTCGGTTCTTCTGAACGTCGAGGTCCGATATCACGACCTCCTGCAGGCGGGGAGCAGGCACTGAGCCCGCCTTTGGCCGAAAGTGGACATTGGCGGGACCGCTACGAAGACCCCTGTCGATCTTGCGCATTTCACGTCCCAAGTCCACCCAGTAGAGAATCGATGCAAGCAGTCCCGCTAGAAAGGGCAGTATGAAAACGCCGTTATCGGTAAGGGCAATGAGAACCGCAGATAGCGGCATTGCGGCTATCGAAGCTGCCAGCTTAAGTGCAGTCCTTGGCATATGCGCAGAACGTCCGCTCCGGGTCGGAAGCGGACATTAGCATCGCCACCGCTGGCTCGTCCGGCCGAACGTCCGCTATCGGCAAAAAAGCGGTCACGACGCTCGCGCAAGTTGTGCCGCTTCCAGAAACAACTCGCGCGCGAAAGCCTGGGCTGCTGTGACATCGTGCACAGGACGGCCGTAAGCGCTGCTGGCCAGCTTGGCTATCCCCTGAGGAAGCCGATGACTCAGCGGCCAGTTATCACAGATGTAGTGAGCGACGGCCTGTTTCTCCGGCGATAGCAGATGCATGTGCTTCTGCAGTAGCTCGATGGATTGCGCCGGCATGCCATTTCCGTCCAAGTGTGGAACTTCAGCCTATGGCTTCGCGGCCCGTCGGCTCGCTTCGCGTACGTCTGCAGCGTAACGATCCAAACGACTGCTTCGGGTCGGAAGCGGACGTTACCACCGCCGTGGCGTCCACGGCCGGCCGAACGTCCGCTATCGGCCAGGAGCAGACGTTTACTGCCAGAGCTATCGCGATCCGGAAGGCGCGTTCAGCGTGCTCAACCGCAATGCGGTTCACGAACGCCGACCCGCACAAGAAAGTCGGCGAGTTCCTGCGCCTCGACTTTGTGGCTCAGGCCAAACAGATAGTTCTGACCGCCTTTTGTGTTGAAGGAGAGCACAGGAAATGTTCGCCTACCCAACACGACGGACCCCACGACCGCGTGCTCAATTTCGATAAACCAGAGCCTCTGACGGCCTACGACAAAACTGTCCGTCATGACGGAGACAGAGTTTGGCAGCCGGGAAACCAACGGCAGGATCACATGCGAAGCAAGTAGTGCCGACACAACGGATATGCCAGCCACGATGCCAAGATCAATCGCAGTTTCAGGGAACCTGGCAACGAACAGTGGCACTGCGAACGGGATCGACAGGACAGCGGCCATAAGCAGCTTCCCGTCCTTGGGCGCAGCGGCTGCCCGGGCACGTGAGAAGGCAAACGGCTCGCACCAGTGAAAACGACGGATCGGGGAAGCGTTAACTTGCATGTCGAACAACTCTAAGCATCGGGACGTGGTGGAAATCAGCAGGCAGTGTGGACGCTGCTCGCAAGGCAACGTACGGCCGCTATGGGTCGAAAGCGGACATTAGCATTGGCGCCCGCCCCGCTCCCGCTCCGATGTCCGCTAACGGCCAGAAGCGGACATCATGGGTAATCGTGGCTCATGGCCAAGATGGAGATGAACATGAGGTAGACAGAAGCCGCCACGGTCACTACGTGAAGCAGTCCATGCCAGCGTCGTTGAAGAACAAGTACCGATGGCATGAGCAACAGAAGTACGACTCCGAACCCGATCATCGGCAAGTACTCGCCCCACGTCGAAGATTCGATTCCGGGACTACCCGCCGCCAAGGCTGATACCGCGAATGTCCCGATAGCCGCGACGGTCGAGGATGACGCAAGCAGCCTACAGCCTGATTTTCCACAAAGCGCGAACACAGGAAGTGTCAGGGCGAGTGCAGCGACTCCAGGGATTCCCTCTTCCATGACAAACAGAGCGAAGTGCCAGTCCATGCCCCTCCGAATGTCCGCTTCGGGTCGAAAACGGACATTAGCAGCCCTGCCGCGGACCGTCCCATCCCAGATGCCCGCTATCGGCACGAGCGGACGGAATCGGCGCACGCTGGTAGGCGCGTTGTCGTACTTCGCCCATTCTTCTGTAGGCCCAAGGTCTGTAGGCCCAAGGTCCAATTTCCCTGAAATCTGGCAGGGAATAGCTTTCCCCGATGTCTGAACACCACTGACCGCGCGCGGACTTGGTGCCGGCTCCGCAGGTCAGGTGGTGAAAGCCCTTGCACTTCCCGTGCGCGCGAACCCGCATGCCCTGGCCGTTGCCATGGCGTGTCTCCATGGCGCAGTGAGCGGCCTTGAGCGGGCATCCAATAAAGGGGGCAATCAGGGGGCTACGCCCTACCCCGAGTCAAGTAGCGGCTGCCCGCAAAGCCGATCCGCCAGGAGCCATCCTCATGAGTTATCCGAAGCTGCCCAACCAGGACACGCTCCCGTTCCCGCCTGCCCCATCAGGCAGCGTCGCGGGCCGGACGATGCAGGAGTCGATCTATTCGCCGGCGCCGCACCCGCGGCACCTGCCCGACGACGCACCGAACATCCTGATCGTCCTCATCGACGATGCCGGCCCCGGGCTACCTTCCACCTTCGGCGGTGAGGTCACGACCCGAACCATGGACCGGATCGTCGGTGAAGGCATCACCTACAACCGCTTCCACACCACGGCGATGTGTTCGCCGACGCGGGCATCGTTGTTGTCCGGTCGCAATCACCATCGAGTTGGCAACGGCCAGATCGCTGAGCTCGCCAATGATTGGGACGGCTATTCGGGTCACATTCCCAAGAGCAGCGCGCTCGCGGCTGAAGTGCTCCGGCACTACGGCTATTGCACAGCGGCCTGGGGCAAATGGCACAACACACCGGCCGAGGAAACGACGGTCGCCGGCCCATTCGACAGTTGGCCGACCGGGCTGGGCTTCGAGTACTTCTACGGTTTCCTCGCTGGCGAAGCCTCGCAATACGAACCGAACCTCGTGCGTAATACCACCTCCGTCCTGCCGCCGCGAACGCCGGAAGAGGGTTACCACCTGAGCGAGGACCTCGCCGACGATGCGATCGACTGGCTGCGTAAACACAAGGCCATGCAACCCGACAAGCCGTTCTATATGTACTGGGCGAGCGGTGCGATACACGGACCGCACCACATCATGAAAGAGTGGGCCGACCGTTACGCAGGCAAGTTCGACGATGGCTGGGACGCGTATCGCGAACGCGTGTTCAAGCGGGCCAAGGAGAAGGGCTGGATACCGCAGAACGCGCAACTCACCCCCCGCCACGACACCATGGCCTCCTGGGAGAGCATCCCCGAGGACGAGAAGCCGTTCCAGCGTCGCCTGATGGAGGTGGCCGCCGGCTACGCGGAGCACGTCGACGTGCAGGTGGGGCGCCTGATCGATGAAGTGGACCGGCTGGGCTATGGCGACAACACGCTCGTGTTCTACATCTGGGGCGACAACGGGTCTTCCTCGGAGGGCCAGAACGGCACCATCAGCGAATTGCTTGCGCAGAACGGCATCCCCACCGAAGTGAAGCAGCACATCGCAGCACTGGATGCATTGGGTGGCCTCGACGTCCTGGGCTCGCCCAAGACCGACAACCAGTACCACGCGGGTTGGGCATGGGCGGGCAGCACGCCGTACAAGGGCACCAAGCTGCTGGCGTCGCACTTCGGCGGGACGCGCAATCCGATGGCCGTGCGCTGGCCGGCACGCATTAAGCACGATGCCACGCCGCGGCCCCAGTTCCACCATTGCAACGACCTCGTGCCGACGTTGTACGACGTCATCGGGATCACCCCGCCCCGCGAGGTGAACGGCATCTTCCAGGACCCGATCGATGGCGTGAGCTTCGCTTACAGCTTCGACGATTCGAAAGCCGAAGGACGCCTGCTCACACAGTACTTCGAGATCATGGGCAGCCGCGCCATCTACCACGATGGCTGGATGGCGTCGGCGTTCGGTCCGCGCACTCCCTGGCTTTCCGGTACGCCGGCGGGCATTCGTGACTGGACGCCGGACGACGACACCTGGGAGCTCTACAACCTGCAGGAGGACTGGACGCAGGCCAACGATCTGGCCGGCGCGATGCCGGACAAGCTCGCGCAGATGAAGGACATCTTCCTGGTCGAGGCCACCCGCAACAAGGTGCTGCCCATTGGCGGCGGCCTGTGGGTGGCGGCATTGCATCCGGAGATGCGCATCGCGCCTCCGTACACGGAGTGGACGTTGTCCGGCGATACGGTGCGCATGCCCGAGTTCTGCGCACCGGCGCTGGGGAACAAGCCCAACGTGGTGACGATCGATGCGCAGGTTCCCGACAACGCGAACGGATTGCTCTACAAGCTGGGCTCCGTCGCGGGCGGGGTCACCTGTTTCGTCGAAGACGGAATCCTCTGCTACGAATACAACTTGTTCATCATCCAGCGCACGAAGATCCGGGCCAAGGACAAGCTGCCGACCGGCAAGGTGAAGATCGAGATCGAGACCATCTACGTGGAGCCCCGGCCCGCCGGTCCGCTCAAGGTGACGCTCAGGGTCAACGGCACCCAGGTCGCGGAAGGCACGGTTCCCGTCAGCGCCCCGCTTCTGTTCACCGCGAACGACTGCCTCGACATCGGCATCGTGCATGGGTCGCCGGTATCGCTGGACTACTACGACAAGGTGCCGTTCAAGTTCAGCGGCAGGATCGACCAGGTGCACGTAAAGTACCTCTCAACCTCCTGACGAGTGAAGCCGCGCCCCGCTGCGGCAGTGCGCAGACTCGCATCCATCTTCCTGCAGATCTTCAGGCAATCGACGCTCCTGGGCTTGCCAGAAGGAGCAATCACTGTCAGCGAGACCAATGAACGCCATCACGCCCGACACGCAACTGCCAGAAGAGCTTTCGCGCGCCGTGGATGGGAAGGACAGCGGCACCGCCTCAACCTTGCTGGCGTCGCACAGGACCAGGCTATCCATCCAGCGCACCAGTCTGGCGGACCTTCGTTCAAACTTGGCCAACGAACGCACCCACCTGGCGTACCTGCGCACGGCGATCTCACTGATCGGGTTCGGTATCACCATCAACCGCTTCAGCGTCTTCCTGCAGGAGAAAGGCAAACTGGCCACCGACAACAGCGGCCCGATGATGCGCAGTTCGGAGTACGCGGGCGCAGGAATGGTCATCATCGGACTGATGGTGATGCTTTGGTCCCTCTATCGCTACTGGCACGTCAAGCAGGATATCGAACGCGCCGTTTTCAGGCCGCTTCATCGCGCGGTAGTCATGCTGACCGCGATGCTTTTGCTGGCTGGCGGCTTCACGTCCGCTTGGCTGTTCCTGCAGTCGTAGTACCTGTCCAGATATGCACGTCTGTATCGAAGGCGGCTTCTGCGGGCAAGCGCGAGGCCATCCACAAACGTAAGCATCCGTACGACGCATTGCCCGTGCGAGTCCAAGAATTACAACCCGTCTCGCGTCCGAGGCAGAGATCGATACGAGGCGATTGACCCTTCTGCCCCGCGGGTGGAAGGAGGGCACTGATAAAGCTGAGCGACTGACGTCCGCTATCGGCCAGGAGCGGACATCTGAGCATCGTGGATCGATTCGTTATGGCACACCGCATGGGCGACCTGCGCGACCTCCACGTAGCCGAGATCACTGCGGAAGTAGCCCGTCCCGATCTGGCCCTGCCGTAGGGCTCGGAACCTTCCCGACACCACGATGCATTGCGCTGATGAGCTTCGGAACCTGGACACAACACCGGCGGAAGCAATGAGGTCCAAGCAGTCGCCAGCGCTTTCCCCAGTGTGCCCCATCGGACACAGATACATCAGCGACGCACCAAGGTCGCTGTAGGTTGGCGTGCCTGATATCCGCAGGAGGTCGCCGTCGCGCGCTAGCAAAGATGGTCCAAGCGCAGCGGGCACGTAACTCGCGCACCCCGTCAGGAGCGTCAGGATAGACAGTGATATGGCCAGCTTCATCGATCACTAGTCCCGGCATGCCCATGACCGCTTTGGGTCGAAAGCGGACATTACCATCGCCCCGACGATCGCGACGCGCGGTCTCGCTAACCGTCAAGGACGGACAGATCCAATTGGCTGAGCCGCTCAGGGTTGCGCACGATGTCGATCCCGGTGATCTTCCCGCCCCCGACCGTAAAAGCCATGATCGCGAGCGGCCTTCCTTCGAACATTGCGATGAGCCCCGCAGCGCCATTGACGAGCACGGGGCGCCTCAGCAGGCCGGGGCGCGAGAACGTCTGCGCCTGGCGAGCCACTTGCTCCGCACCGCGGATCTCGGTGGATGCAACGTCGGCTCGAAGGAGCACGTCCGGGTCGAGGATGGCGACAAGCCTGTGGAAGTCACCGTCCTGCGTAGCCGCGATGAAGGCGTCGACGAGGTTCCGTTGAGCCTGCATATCGACATCGGGAGGCGCGTTCCGGGCCTGAAGGCGACGGCGTGCGCGGCTGGCAAGCTGGCGTGCCGCAGCGGGGGTACGCTCGACGATCGGCGCGATTTCCTCGAAGGGTATGCCGAAGATGTCGTGCAGCACGAACGCAACGCGTTCCGCCGGCGCGAGGGTATCGAGCACCACCAGCAGCGCAAGGCCGATGCCGTCCGCCAGCAGTACCCCGTGCTCCGGACTCGCCCCATCGGCGCGGTCGATGATCAGATCGGGCAGGTTGGCCTCACCGCGCGTCTTGCGGGAGCGCAGCATGTTCAGCGAGATCCGTGCGACGACCGTCGTCAACCACGCGCCAAGATCGTCGACCTCGCGTTGGGCAGTTCCACCAAGCCGGAGCCAGGTTTCCTGTACGGCGTCCTCCGCTTCGCTTAGCGAGCCAAGCATGCGGTACGCGATGGCCCGCAGACGGGGCCGCTGCGCTTCGAACCTTTCCCCCAGCCATTCGCGCTCATCCATCGATCAAGTTCCTCTGCCGTGCGGTGCCATGCCTGCAAAGACCCGCGACGCACGACGGATGTGACGGGTTCGCGGCCCGTCACATCCCGAGCCCTCCGCGTGTCTTATGGATGCCACGCCTCTCACGGCCTGGCACGGGCAGACAAACCAACGCGATCGCGCAAGAAGGAGCAAGAACAATGCTGGAGAAGGTCGTATACACAACCGTGTTCGTCAACGATCAGGACAGGGCCCTCGATTTCTACACGAATATCCTCGGCTTCAGGAAGCGGGCGGACAACCCGACCGCGGACGCAACGACAGCCGATAGCCCGCGGTTCCTGGCTGTCG
>Ga0209676_1002227_pt1 | contig 14348 bp, 10 predicted proteins | sample AraplaCvi_mLB_r2_FD_184282 | JGI IMG/M metagenome (GOLD analysis project Ga0209676, IMG submission 184282) | Arabidopsis root microbial communities from North Carolina, USA - plate scrape MF_Cvi_mLB_r2 (SPAdes) (version 2) | ecosystem: Host-associated > Plants > Roots > Endosphere | place: USA...
GCCCCAGACGGCGGTCGCCCCGCTGAACACCATCGCCAAGGAAGACATCGCCGCCGCGAGCAAGGTGGTGGACGAATGGCTGCGGTCCTTCACCGGCGGCTACGTCACGCTCGATCGGCTGACCACGGTGCTGGGCAGTATCCCCATCGTGGGCAACATCATGGCGCTGGTCGATGTGTTCCTGGACGTCATCACCATCATCGAGAAGAAGTCCACCGACGCCGTCACCCGGTTCCTGAACTGGGCCAGCCTGGGCATCAACCTCATTGGCCTGATTCCGGCGCCGCCCACCATGGCGGCGGCGCGCATGAGCCTGCGGCCCACGCTGCACCTGGTCAGGCAGGAACTCATGCATGGAGCCAGGAATCTCGGCGAGACCATCGTCACCACGCTGGTGGGGCATCTGAACGCATCCATCGTCGGTGAGCTGGAGACCTTCATCGACGGGGCCATCGCAAGGCTCTCGGGCATTCTGGAAGACTGCGCGAAGCTCTCCGACAGCATCCTGGACAACCTGATCGGCATCCTGCAGCGCGTGGTCGGCGGGCAAGACCTCTTCACCGTCGCCAAGCCGGGTGCCGCGGAAACCAACGACTACGACCCCAAGACCCAAAGCACGTGGAGCGGCATGTGGCGCCGGGCGGTGAAGTACTCCGAAGGCACGGCCAAGCGGGCCGCCAACTACGCTGCCAGGAAGGCAGCCGGCTACCTGCCCGAGAGCGTCAAGGGCAAGGTCAACGAGGTGATCGAGAGTCTTGGCACCTTGAAGGCCGATTTCCGCAAGCAACTGACGGACCTCGCCAGCCAGGAACTGCAGGGCAGCATCATGTGGCTGCTGCACAAGCTGCTGGCGGCCATTGCGCACAGGAAGAGCCCGCGCGCGGCCATCGTGCCACCCGTTGCCGGGGCCGAGGCAACAAAAAACAGGCCCGACACCCGGGTCGAGCACATGCGTGTGCAGGCGCCGGTCAACGGCGACCCCGGTTGCAAGAACTGTCCGGTTTCCGGCGCACCGGTTCCCTCGGCAAGCAAGTTCGCCATCAGCCTTGCGACCGGCTGCGAAAGCTTCACCCACGTCGACTTCACGCTGGCTGCGCCGCTGCCCATCGCCTGGGCTCGCACCTACCGCAGCAATCTCGGCGCGTTCGACCAGGGCAGCCTCGGCGCGAGATGGCTCACGCCCTACAGCACTCGCGTGGACATCGCCACCCCGGCCCAGGGTCCGCGGGCCGGCCAGCTCAGCCTGATCTATCACGGCGCGGACGGCCGCAGCCATGCCTACCCGCTGCTGGCCGTGGGCCAGAGCTACCGCGATGCCATCGAAGAAGCGACGCTCACGCGGCTGAGCGAGACGCTGTTGACCGTGGATTTCGGCAAGGCCACGCCGGCGGTTGAGGCGGGCGAGGCCAGCGACTGGCGCGAGGTCTACGAACTGGTGAATACCGCGGCTCGCAAGGTCGCTACGCAGGGCAGGCAGCACTTCCGTCTTGTCGCGGTGCATGCCGGCCAGGAAGTCAGCATCGGCTTGCGCTACGACCACGTGATCGCAACCACGGGCGAACAGGTCTTGAGCGACATCATCAGCAAGCAAGGCGATCTCACGATTGCCCATGTGGGCACTCTCCCCGATGCGCGAAGCGGACTGATCGCCAGCCTGTGGGAGATCAAGGGCGGCCAGGTCGTCCGCCAACTCGCCGCCTATGTGCACGACGCCGAAGGCGATCTCGTCTCGGCCCAGGACGAGAACGGCGAAACCTGGAACTACAGCTACAGCCACCACCTCGTGACCCGATACACCGACCGCACGGGCCGGGGCATCAACCTTGAATACGACGGCACCGGCGCTGACGCCAAGGCCGTGCGCGAATGGAGCGATGACGGGAGCTTCGCCCTCAAGCTGGAGTGGGACAGGAACATCCGCCTGACCTATGTGACCGACGCGCTTGGCGGCGAGACCTGGTACTACTACGACATCCTCGGCTACACCTACCGGATCATCCATCCCGACAAGCGCCAGGAGTGGTTCTTTCGCGATGAAGCAAAGAACATCACGCGCCATGTCCACACCGACGGCAGCACGGACGACTTCAGCTACGACGGCGACGGCAACCTGCGGACCCACACCCGGGCCGACGGCAGCCAGGTGCACTTCGCGCACGACGAGCGCGGGCGCCTGACGGGCCTGCGCGACGCCGAAGGTGGTGTCTGGACGCGCGGCTACGACGCCGAGGGCAACCTCGTCGAAGAAATCGATCCGCTGGGGCACAAGACCGAATACGCCTACGACAAGGCTGGCCGGCCGGTGCGCGTTACCGATGCGAAAGGCGGCGTCAAGGCGCTGGCTTACACACAAGCTGGTCAACTCGCCAGCCACACCGACTGCTCGGGCAAGACCACTCGATGGGAATACGACGAGCAGGGGCGATTGGTCAAAGCGACCGATGCAATGGGCCAGAGCACCCGGTATCGCTACACCAGGGCGAACGAAAAAGGGCAGGGCGCGACTGCGGCGAACGCCAACCGTCCAGGACAGCTCGAAGAAATCACCCTGCCCGACGACACCGGCGAGCATTTCGTGCACGACGCGGAGGGGCGCCTGCTTGCGCACACCGACGCGCTCGGGCGCAGGACGAGCTACGACTACACGCGCTCCGGCCTCGTTTCCGAGCGCACCGACGCGGCAGGGCACACGCTCAAGTACCGCTGGGATCTGCTGGGTCGTTTGAGCGAACTGCACAACGAGAACGGCAGCCGGTACGACTTCCGCTATGACCCCGTGGGCCGGTTGCTGGAAGAAGCCGGCTTCGACCGCAAGATCACACGGTACGGCTATGAAGAGTCCACGGGGGTGCTGTCGGAAGTGGTCGAAGGCGGTCACACCACGCTGCTGCAATTCGATCCGATCGGCCGCCTGATCGAGCGCAGCGCCGGCGGTGTTGCCGAGAGCTTTGCCTACGACCGCAACGGCCGGTTGGTCGAAGCCGGCAACAGCGACGCGAAGCTGCAATGGTTCTACGACCCCGCGGGCAACCTCACGCGCGAGCATCAGCACTACGTGGAGAGCGCGCGTACCGCGGTCTGGCAGCATCGCTACGACGAACTCAACCAGCGTATAGCGACCATCCGCCCTGATGGCCATGCGACCCAGTGGCTCACCTACGGCTCCGGCCACGTGCACGGATTGCTCGTCGACGGGCAGGACATCCTGGGCTTCGAGCGCGATGACCTGCACCGCGAGATTGCGCGCGAGCAGGGCAACGGGCTCCTACAGAAACAGAGCTACGACCCGGCCGGCCGATTGCTGGAGCAGCAGATCTCCCAGACCAGGCGCGGCGCGCTGCAATCCACCGGCATCCGCCGCAGCTACCACTACGACAAGGCCGGCCAGTTGATCGCCATCGGCGACAGCCGGCGCGGCAACCTCAGCTACCGCTATGACCCGGTAGGGCGGCTGCTCGAAGCCAACAGCCGGTTGGGACGGGAGACCTTCGCGTTCGATCCGGCGGGGAACATCGGCGACCCGTCTCCAGACGTGGAAGGCGGTGCGCAGGCCCCGGGCCGCATCACCAATCGCGTGGCCATTCGCGCCGGCAGTGACGGCCGCAGCATGGCCGGCAAGCTGATGGACAACCTGCTGAAGGACTACGCCGGCACCCACTACAAGTGGGACGAGCGCGGCAACCTGATCGAGCGCAGCCGCAACGGCGAAAAGACGGTGTTCACCTGGGACGGCTACAACCGCATGCGCAGCGCCGAAACCTTCGGCGAAACCACGAGCTTCAGCTACGACCCGCTGGGCCGGCGCATCGCCAAGCGCACGAGGCATGCCTGCACCTTGTTCGGCTGGGACGGCGACACGCTGGCGTTCGAGAGCACGCAAAGCGCTGAGGGCCAGCAGGAACAGGCATGGCGCGGCGACAGCGTCCACTACATCCACGAACCCGGCTCGTTCGTGCCGCTGGTGCAGATCCGGCTGGCACAGGCAGTCGTGTTGAGCCAGACGACGGATGTGAAGGCACTGATGGCCGACAACGGCGGACGCTACGACATCGAGCTGGACCCGCTATGGAATGGGGAACAGAGCCGAGCGCCTGCGCCGTTCGCGAAGGAAGAGATCGGCTTCTACCAGTGCGACCATCTGGGCACGCCGCAGGAGCTGACGGATCATGAGGGGCGTGTGGCTTGGTCGGCGAGCTACAAGGCCTGGGGAGAAGCGCGGCAAGCGATCAGTGAGGCGGGCAGGAAAGCGGGGCTCCGGAATCCGATTCGGTTCCAGGGGCAGTATTGGGATGAAGAGACGGGGCTGCATTACAACCGGTATCGGTACTTCGATCCAGCGATTGGGCGATTCGTTAGTACGGATCCAATTAAATTGGAAGGCGGATTTAATGCTTATGCCTATGCCCCAAATCCGATTCAATGGAGCGATCCGCTCGGCCTTAGCTCTAAAAAAGTCAATGCGCAATCCTCTTTAATACCCGCATGTCGAAATCGCCGCCAAGCGCTGAATAGTGCCAAGGATCTGGCAGGAATACCTCGCTCACAACAAGCAAGTAGTCAATGGCAAGTTGGAAACGATCCGAGAAGGCGAGGCGGGAAAAACTATGTCTATTCAGAAAATCCTGCCGAGTTTGGACGATTTTATGAATATGTAGCCGCAACCGGAGCAAAGAAAGTGGTTGTTGAGCATACAAGTGATCCGAGACGAGGTCCACACGCCCATGCCGGCGAAGCAAAGGGAAGCGACCCAAGGAATTACGATTTTAGAAGTCAAAGATATCAAAAGATCGATGACCCCAGAACTGGAGACCATCATGTCGACTACGGGTGCTAGTAGGATCAGGGAGAAAATTATTGAACGTCGAGGTATCGAGTTAATAAGGAAACTCGATGGTTTGGAGGCTGGGGCCGTGGTCAGGTCCAGTGACTATGATTTATCGTGGCATACGGCGATAGTAAAAGAGAACAGCAAATTCGAGTCGACTCCGGCGCTGCGTATCCCAATTGAAAAGTCTGCCGAGATAATATATTCCAAATTTTGCGAATTTTTGGAAAAGTACAGTGAAGATGTGTTGATTCAATTTGAGCTGCCTTATGTGTTAAGGGTGAAAATCAAAAACAAAATGAACTTCATTCGCAGTCTCTATGAGAGACAAAAAACAAAAGATTTGACTATTTTTAAGGTGCAGCCTGACGTTGTTTTTGAGGTTCAAGAGCTGGAATATGAGATTAAGTTGTTTTTAATATCAAAATCTTTTTAATTTAAACTCCCGAAGTTGTGTTGCTTTGAAGATTAATCGAGACGTGGTTTTTCTGCTTGGATCGCGCGGCTAAGCTATTGGGTATTGAAAATGATGAGAAGGTTGGAGCAAGTGCAGTAATTCCAGGCTTTAGCAGCCGATGTGATCGGTGTAGCGCACCCGCTTGCGGGCTGGCTATAAGGTTCAGCTGCGACCCCCGCTGTGCCGATGCCTCGTCAAGCGCATGCGACATGTGTACAGCTTGTTCAGCTGAGTGAGCGAAGATGAAGATTTTATTTTTTCGAGTTGAATCATTTTCCCAGCCTGAGGGTTTTGATATGGGGAATATTTCGATTGAGTTCGGGGGCAAAGAAATTTCGTCCCAAGGAAATTCTCGAAATTCGATGATGATTTATATAGCAATTTCTGACTTGATCTTCGGTGTTCTGGGGCTGCAAGGCGCTCGTGGCGCCTACAATTTTGTGGGGGCAGATTCTTCTTTTTCCTTAAACTTCAGATCTAAGGGAGATGAGCTGGAGATTTCGCATAACAAGGGGGCGAAAATAATTTGCGACAAGGTTGACTTTTTGAATGCTCTCTGCTCGGGCGTAGATGAATTTCTTGCATCGGGAAATGAATTGAAAATGTCTGACTCGGCGTACTCTGATCTTCATGCTGCTGTTGAGAAGCTGAAGCAAGTCAGGTCGGGGGGCTATTGAGCTCTTGTTCTGCGAGGTTCGCTGATCTGGGTTGCTCAGCCAAGATCAGGGTGACATCTATATGAAGCACATCTTCCCTGACTACATTCGCGAACTGGACTATTGCCTTGGGTCCTTGAGCGACGGCGATTTGGCCGATTTCTATATCAATGATTCTGATTGCCGCGCTAGGCTATTTGACGCGATGAAGCTTGACTTCGACCGCTTCGGCCCCCTGAGCAAGCAGCGAGTCTTGGAGGCAATTGAGTTCATCCTGTCGTCGGGTCAGATCGACAAGCTTTGGGGATATGTAGTGCCACATGCCGTACCGCTTGATGAGGTCGAGGACAAGTTGGGTTATTTACGCACCCTCTACGAAAAACTGGCGGGGCGTGAGCGGCAGCCAAGAAACTTCGGCCCAGATGTGGAGTTGGTCGATGCCATCGGACCGCATGGCATCGATGTCAGGCAATAAAAATCCAAACCGCAAATTCAGTTGAGCGAAGTCCAAGTCATCACTGCCCGGACCAATCAATTTGGCGGGTTCTTATCTGAGTGCAACCGAAGGAAGCTGACTCAATGGAGCGATCCGCTTGAGGGTGAGCATGCAAATTTTCCCTGACTACATCTCCAAGCTGAACTACTGCTTGCACGTCATGAGCGATGACGAGCTGGATGATTTCTATATCAACGCAGGCTGCCGTGCCAAGCTGTTTGATGCGATGAGGGCCGATTTCCGCCGTTTCGGACCGGAGAGCCGAAAACGAGTGCTGGATGCGATCGAATTCATCCTGTCATCGGGCAATATCGAAAAGTACTGGCGCGCAGTGGTGCCTCATGAGGTACCTCTAGATGAAGTGGAAGACAAGCCGGGCTACTTGCGATCGCTTTTCGAAAAGCTGACGGGGCATATGCCGTCGCCAAGGGGCTTGGGTTCCGATGTGGAGGTAGTCTATGGACGTCACAGCATCGACACTCGCACTTAATCGTGGTAAAGGTCAGCAGCTCTGATTTAAGAGGGGATAGAAGGGTTGTATGTTCAGATTGGGTGAAAAAAAAGATCCAGCTAATGAGGTCGAAGAGTTCGCAGTCACTCAATGACTGACCTTATCCAAGGCAATAAGGCTAGGTTAAGATCATCTATCGAAAAAATCCGATGAACGCATGGGCGAGGTAGTTTATCCAAGGAATGTATATGGCGGATATTAGGGAGGTTTGGGTTTTTAGTGGCGTAAATGCAAAATTCCCTTCTGCAGTTTTTGCGGTCAAGGAAGATGCCTTTGAATGGATACGGAAGTATGAATTAACAGGCGTCTTGACAAGGTATCCGGTGGGTATTTCGGTATATGAATGGGCGATCGAGAGTGGTAACTTCAAAGTCAGATCGCAAAGAGATTCAGCGCCGGAGTTTGTGGGGAAGTTTTCGAGTGCGATGCAAGAGCATATGCATTTCGAAAATGGAATTTTCGCTTAACCTCCGTCTTGAGAAATTTGATCCTCTTATTTGCGAGGCATCGAATTGATAGAGAATTTCGATAGATTTGGCTGGAATGTAGTCGTGCTCCTGCTGTTCCAAATGGACCCGATTCATTGGTAACGTCAATCAACTCGATGCGATTCAGCGCGGCATGACGAAGATGAATCGAACGGGGCTCATAGAGCAACCGCCTCCATGGTGCGACTCGGCTCTAATGTGGAGGTGGTTTCCACAATCAACCCGCCTGGAATTCGACATACACGAGTAGCCATAGCTAGGAGACTCGGTTCGGATGTGCAGTTTGTTGGTACCGTCGGACCACATGGCATCCACGTCAGACAATAGAAATCCGAAGTTCAATTCCGTTGCGGGAAGCCCAGGCCATCACCACCCAATCGCTTCGGCGGGCGTGTATCTGATTGCTGCTCCCATGGAGTGACGGATCACCAAAGGCGCATTGCCCGAGGGGGCACGGATCACTGCAAGCCAGACGGCGGTATCAACTGCACCAGCAGCGTTGCGACGGCACAAGCCCCCGAGACCCTCAGCGCCGCGCGCGCGGCAACGCCACAGGCGCCAGCGTGGCCTTGAGTCTGCTCGGCGCATCCGGCTCCGCCGCGGCATCGACTTCCAGCGCGAGCTCGACATTGCCGATGTGCTCCAGCATCAGCCGCCGCGCCCTGGCCGTATCCCCAGCCTCCAGCGCCGCGACGATCGCGCCATGCTCCGCACAAGACTGCCCGGCCTCGTGCTTCGACTGGTAGAGCGTTGCTGCCAGCGTGGTGCGAGCCGTGAGGTCGCGCAGCACGTCGACCAGCAACTGGTGCCCCATCTGCTCGGCCAGGCAGACGTGGAAGTCGGCCAGCAGGAAGGCGCGCGTCGCTGCGTCGGCGCCCTCGATGGCGCGCTGTTCGTCGGCGATGTGGTCGCGCAGCTTGCGGATCACCTTCGCGAGCGGCCGGCCTTCGCTGGCCTCCAGGATGCCGGCTTCGACGATGCGCCGTGCCGAGAAGGCGTCGTGCGCTTCCTCGGCCGAGGGCTCCACCACGTACCAGCCGCGGCGCGACTGCACTTCGACGAAACCGCGCGCCTGCAACTGCATCAGCGCCTCGCGCACCATCGTGCGGCTCACCGAGAAGTTCTCGGCCAGCGCCTGCTCGCCGAGCCGTTCGCCCGGCGCGAGCTTCTGCGCGAGGATGGCCTCGACGACGCGTTCGGCTATGACGGTGGGGCTGACGTCGGCGGGCATGTTTTTTCTCTTCTGTTCCCTGTTCAGTGGGCGCGCGATGCGGAGGCGGTGGCGGTGGCCGTGGTGCTCACCACGCCGTCGCCCTCAGCCTCGGCCAGCGGCTCGTCGTCGGGCGAGTAGGTGCCGTCGAGCACCGCATGGGCCCGTTCGCGGTCGATGTCGCCTTCCCATGCGGCGATGGCCACGGTCGCGACGCAGTTGCCGATCAGGTTGCCCAGCGCGCGGGCGATGCCCATGAACCAGTCGACCGACAGCACCAGCACCAGCCCGATGGCGGGAATCGCCGGAATGGCGTGCAGCGTGGCCGCCAGCACCACGATGGCCGAGCCCGGCACGCCGTGCGCGCCCTTGGAGGTGACCAGCGCGATCGCCAGGATCGTCAGCAGGTCGGCCATCGAGATCGGCGTGTTGGTGGCCTGTGCGATGAACACGGCCGCCAGCGTGATGTAGATCGAGAACGCGTCGAGGTTGAACGAGTAGCCCGTGGGAATCACCAGGCCCACCGTCGAATCGCGGATGCCCATGCGGCGCAGCTTGGCCATGACCTGCGGCAGCACGCTGTCGGAAGAGGTGGTGGCGAACACGATGGTGAGCTCCTCGCGCAGGTAGCGCAGCAGCTTGATCAGGCTGAAGCCCGACATGCGCATCACCACCCCCAGCACCACGAACACGAAGACCAGCACCGCGCCGTAGAAGAGCGCCACCAGCATGCCAAGCTGCTTGAGCGAGCCGATGCCGTACTGCCCCACCGTGAACGCGATGGCGCCCAGCACGCCCAGCGGCGCCAGCTTGATGATGATGCCCATGATCTTGAAGAGCACCAGCGAGAGCGCGTCCACCACCACGGCCACCGGCTTGCCGCGCTCGCCCAGCAGCGTGAGCGCGCAGCCGAAGAGCACCGCGAACAGCAACACCTGCAGCACGTCGCCGGTGGCGAAGGCGTTTACCACCGTCGTGGGGATCAGCTTCATCAGGAACTCGACCGTGCCGCCGCTCGTGAGCTTGTCGGCGTTCGAGGCGTAGGCGCTCATCGCGGCCGGGTCGAGCTTGGACGGATCGACGTTCATGCCCGCGCCGGGCTGGAACACGAAGGCCAGCACCAGGCCCATGGCCAGCGCGATGGTCGTCAGCACCTCGAAGTAGATGAGCGACTTCACGCCCACCCGGCCCACGCGCTTCAAGTCTCCCGCGCCGGCGATGCCGTGCACCACCACGCAGAACACCAGCACCGGGATGATCATCTTGATCAGCTTGATGAAACCGTCACCGAGCGGCTTGAGCTTGACGGCGTACTCGGGCGCAAGAAGCCCCGCGAGCACGCCGAGCACCAGCGCGATGACCACCTGACCGAATAGCGATTTGGCGAAGCGGGGCATGGAGTCTCCTGTCTGTCTATCTGTCGTGCTTGGGTTTGCATGCAAGCAATGCCATCTCTTGCATGCAAGAAATGTAGGCAAGGCGAACTGGGAGGAGTCAGAGGGTATTCCCGGGCGTGGGCCGGGAGGACGGCGGCGCTGAGCCGCCTTGAGGGGGACTGGTATCTGGTGCCGGAGCGAAGCCCCGCAGGGCTCAGCCCGGGATGTTCGGCTCGACCAGCTGGGTCAGCGAGACCAGCGACTCCTGCCAGCCCAGGTAGCACATCTCGGCGGGAATCACGGCGGGAATGCCTTCCTGCACGATCGAGACGTCCGTGCCGCAGGACACCGCCGCCAGGCTCACGGTCGTCTTCATGGTGCCCGGAAGGTTGGGGTCGTCGAAGCTCGCGTCGTAGGCGATGCGGCTGTGGGGAACGAGCTCCAGGTACTTGCCCCCGAACGAGTGGCTGTGGCCGGTGCCGAAGTTGGTGAAGGACATGCGCCAGGCGCCGCCCACCACCGGCTCCATCGCGTGGACCTTGCCGGTGTAGCCGAACGGGGGCAGCCAGCGTTCGAAGGCGCCGGGCTGGGTGAAGGCGCGATAGATGCGCTCCGGTGGGGCGCGCAGGACACGGTGCAGGCGGACGGTATTGGTATTGGTGGGGGTGTTGGTAGCCATGGTTGATTACTCCTGAAGAACCGAGGATGACCCTCAGCAGCACGTCGGGCGAGCGTGAGGAGAATCGACACGCCGCGAGATAGGTGAAAACCCTGATCCGCATGCGTTCCGCGTCATGCGCCCGCGGCTCTTGCTCAACCCGCGCCCGGGGGCCGGCGCCTCGCGCGGCCGGCCCGCGCGATGGGTACGTAGTTCCCCTCACGCCTTCGTCAGACAGCGATCAGCTAGCCCCAAGAGCATCGCATCGTCCGGATTCCCATCCGGATGGAGACGGAACCGGGCGGATTCACTCGCTCCGGTGGCATTCAACTACCCAGTACATCGGGAACGTATGAGAAACAGAAATCTTGTCAGGGGACTCTTCCTCATGGCAATCGCGCTGGCCTTCGGCCTCACTGCGCTTCGCTACCCCATTGGAGACCTGAGCCGCGCGGGGCCGGGACTGTTCCCCGCGCTCGTCAGCGCCATGCTGCTGGTGATCGCCGTGTCGACCGTGATCCGGTCGTTCTTCGTCGCGCCGGTGCGGCTGGATTTCAACTACAAGAACATCTCGCTCATCCTCGCCAGCCTCTGCGGGTTCGCGCTGATCTCCACCTTCCTGAACATGATCGCCGGCATCGTCTTCATGGTGTTCTGTTCGGCGTTCGCCGGCACTTCGTACTCGTGGGTGCGCAACGTCAAGGTCTCCGCGGGCCTGATCGTGATGGCGCTGGCCCTCCAGAAGCTCCTCGGCCTGAACCTGCCGCTGTACTGAGGAGGCGACGATGGAAGTCCTGAACAACCTGGCGTTTGGTTTTTCGCACGCCCTGACCTGGCAGAACCTGATGTTCTGCGCCATCGGCTGCACCGTGGGCACGCTGGTCGGCCTGCTGCCCGGCCTGGGCCCGCTGGCCACCATCAGCCTGCTGCTGCCGCTGACGTATTCCATTCCCACGACCGGCGCGCTCATCATGCTGGCCGGCATCTACTACGGTGCGCAGTACGGCGACAGCGTGAGCGCAATCACCATGAAGATCCCGCATGCCAGCAGCATCGTGGCCTGTATCGACGGGTACGCCATGACGCTCAAGGGGCAGACGGGGCTGGCGCTGTTCACGGCGGGCTTTTCCAGCTTCATCGGCGGTACGGTCGCCATCCTGGTGCTGACGTTCCTGGCACCGGTGCTCGGCGAGGTCGCCTTCCTGTTCGGCCCCGCCGACTACGTCGCGATGATGCTGGTGGGTTTCGTTTGCGTGAGCTTCGTCACCACGGGCAGCCTGCTCAACGGCCTGGCCATGTGCATGATCGGCGTGCTGCTCGGAACGATCGGCACCGACGTGAACAGCGGCATGCAGCGCTTCACCCTCGACCTGCCTTTCCTGGTGGACGGCGTCGGCATCGTGAGCATTGCGCTGGGCTGCTTCGGCATTGCCGAGATCACCAAGAACCTCGACTCGCGCGAGGAGCGCTCGCCTTTCAACGGCAAGATCAACCTGATTCCCACCTGGGCGGAGTTCAAGCGGATCATTCCCAGCGCACTGCGCGGCAGCGTGATCGGTTCCTTCCTGGGCATCCTGCCCGGCGGCGGCCCGACCATTGCGCAGTTCGCGGCCTACGCGATCGACAAGAAGGTCAGCAAATACAAGGACGAGATCGGCACCGGCTGCATCGAAGGCGTGGCCGGACAGGCCGCCGCCGACGAAGCTGCAGCGCGCACGAGCTTCATCCCGCTGATGAGCATCGGCATTCCGGAGAACGCCGTCATGGCGCTGATGCTGGCCGCCTTCATCATCAAGGGCATCCAGCCTGGACCGAACATGATCGGCAGCCATCCCGATCTGTTCTGGGGCCTGGTCGCCAGCATGTGGATCGGCAACGTCTTCCTGCTCGTGCTGAACGTGCCGCTGGTGCGCTACTGGCTGTCGGTGTTCAAGATCCCGTACGCCGTGCTGTTCCCGTCGATCCTGTTCTTCTGCTGCATCGGCACCTACAGCGTGAACAACAACCTGGAAGACGTGTTCATCACCGCGGCCTTCGGCTTCATGGGCTACATGTTCATGCGCCTGGAGCTGGACGCGGCGCCGCTGATGCTCGGCTTCATCCTCGGCCCGATGCTTGAAGAGAACTTCCGCCGCGCGATGCTGCTGAGCCGCGGCAGCTTCGGCACCTTCGTCAGCCGCCCGATCAGCGGAACGCTGCTGGGCCTGATCGCGATCTTCGTCGCCTGGCAGGTCGTTTCCTTCGTCCTGCAGGCCCGCAAGAAGGGTGTTCCGGCGGCTCCGGTGGCGCTCGAACCGCAGGAATAACGCGAGAGCACATCGGCGCTGTCGGCATCGCCCTGAAACCGGGGCGGTGCCGACAGCGCTTTTTCTTTTTCGAAGCGGGGCGGCTTGCCCGGCGGATTCCAGCCCGCGAGTCGCATGAGGCAGGACGGCAAGTACCGTTTCACGGAACTCCCTCCTGAACTTCACTGCGAATTCACGCGGCGCCAGCACACTGCGTCCCGACAGCGGTTCGGCGCTGGTAGAGGCCAGGGAGAAAAAAACCGCTCAGGGAACCGCCTCGATGCCGACCGCTGTCGCCTTTCTTCCCCATCCCCAAGAAACCGCACCGGGCCGGCCCCGGAACCGCAGCGCCGGTGCTCGTCGGAAGCTTCGGGCGCATCCGGCTCCAGCCGGTGCCCTGAGCGAGGAAACTCAACCGAACGTGGTCGAAGGAGCTTCCGGCTCGTAGCGCATCGCGGCGTCCTGGCTGGGAAGGCTGGAAAGGCTCGGAATAGGCCGGGTGAGGATCCGGGCCAGCCAGTGATCGAGCGTGTTGCCCTGCGGCGGTGCGGCGCGTTGCTCGCGCTGGGGCTTCGCCATGGTGGCTGCATCGCGCGAGATCGGGCTCACCTCGTCGGGAAACCATCGGAAGATGTCGACCCGGCTCCTGTAGCCGTCGCCCGATCGCACGAAGAGAAAGCCCTGTCGTGCGTTGCCTTCCGCATCCACCGGGACACCGGCCGCCCGAAGTGCCTTGACCCTGGCGTCGGTGTCCAGGTCGAACGGCAGCTTCAAGGTAATGGTTGCGTTGTGGACCATCCGTTTTGCCATGGCTTTACCCTCATGCTTTCTGGTGGATCGAACGATTCGAAAAAGCTTTCCCGGGATATCGCGTCGGGAGGTGGCAAGCCTCCCGGCGGGGCGATGGCGCCCCTGTCTGCCTGCCTGTCTTACTTGTCGTGATGCAGATAGCTCGCCTGCTTCGGCAGCAGCAGGCTCACGGTGAAGGCCACGACCATCATGGCCGTCACGTACCAATAGAAGTACGACTCGTGCCCGATCGACTTCAGCCCCAGCGCCACATACTCGGCGCTGCCGCCGAAGATGGCGTTGCCCACCGCGTAGGACAGGCCGACGCCCAGCGCGCGGATCTCGGGCGGGAACATCTCCGCCTTCACGATGCCGCTGATCGAGGTGTAGAAGCTCACCACCGCCAGAGCCAGCGTGATCAGCAGGCCGGCCGCCAGCGGGCTGCTCACGTTCTGCAGGTTGCTCAGCACCGGCACCGTCATCAGCGCGCCCAGGGCGCCGAACAGCAGCATGTTGCTGCGGCGGCCGATGCGGTCCGACAGTGCGCCGAACAGCGGCTGCATGCACATGTAGATGAACAGGCAGGCCGTCATCACG
>Ga0209676_1002228_pt1 | contig 14346 bp, 12 predicted proteins | sample AraplaCvi_mLB_r2_FD_184282 | JGI IMG/M metagenome (GOLD analysis project Ga0209676, IMG submission 184282) | Arabidopsis root microbial communities from North Carolina, USA - plate scrape MF_Cvi_mLB_r2 (SPAdes) (version 2) | ecosystem: Host-associated > Plants > Roots > Endosphere | place: USA...
CCCGCGCTGCCTGGGATCAGGTCTTCGATCATCAGCCGGCCCGGCATGGCGTTGTGCGGCTCGAACGACGACGGGAAGCTGAAGCTGGCAAAGCGCGGCGCCTCGACCGCCTGCTGCACGTCCATGCCGAACACCTCCATGTTCAGGAACGTCTGCAGCATGGCCTGGCACTGCACGTCGCCGCCCGGCGTGCCGAAAGGCATGACGTACTGGCCGGGCCGGATGGCCAGCGAGGGGTTGGGCGTGAGCCGCGGCCTGCGGCCCGGTCCGATGGCGCAGGGATGGCCAGCCTCGGCCCAGGATTGGCTGCCGCGTCCCGACGCGCAGATGCCGGTGCCGGGAATGACGGGCACGTTGTAGGAGCCATCGCTGGGCGTGGCCGAAAACGCGTTGCCGTCCTTGTCGACGACCGCCACATAAGACGTATCCAGGCGCGGATCCGTGCGCGCCATGTCATCGGGCCCGGCCTCGCGCAGGTCGACGTCCCGCGCGTGGGGAAGCCGGCCCGCAGGCGGCATGTCGGGGCCCGCCCGATCCAGGGCGATCATGGCGAGCCGCGCGCGCGCATAATCCTTTGACAGCAGCGCCGCTTGCGGCACCCGCGCATGGCGCGGATCGGCGTAATGCACCTCGCGGTCGGCGAAGGCCAGTTTGATGGCTTCGGTCAGCAGATGCACATAGGGGGCGGAGTTGTGGCCCAGCGCGCGCAAGTCACACGGCTCCAGGATGTTCAGCATCTGCAGCAGCGAAGGGCCCTGGCACCAGAAACCGCAGCTGTGCACCTGCGTGCCGTTGAAGTCGGTGGACAGCGCCGGCTCGACCTCCACGGCAAAGCCTCGCAAGTCCTCGTGGGTGATCAGCCCGCCTTCCTCGCGGTGATACTTGACGATCGCCGCAGCGATGTCGCCCTCGTAGAATGCGCGCCGCGCGGCGGCCAGGCCCGCCAGGCGGCTGTTTCCGGAATGCGTGCGCTCTTCGTCCGCCATGTACTGGATGCTGCGCGCCAAATCGGCCTGGCGGAATAGCGAACCCGCTTCGGGCGGCTTGCCGCCGGGCAGATAAATGGCCGCGCTGGAGGCCCACCGCGCGTAGTTCTTCTGGTTTTCAGCCAGCACTTCGGCCATCAGCGGATACATGACGAAGCCGTCGCGCGCCAGCCGGATGGCCCCGGCCGCGACCTCGCCGAAACGCATGGTGCCGAATCGTTCCAGTGCGGTGATCCACGCGTCGGGCGCCGCCGGGATGACGGTGCGCAGCACGCCCGCCGGGATCGTGCCGCCGTGCAGCTCCATAAACGTCTCCAGTCGCGCGGCCTGTGGCCAGTAGCCAAGCCCGGAAATGCTCCACACCTTTTGCGTCTTGGCCTGATAGACGAGGATGGGGGCGACGCCGCCGAAGTTGACGATGTCGCTCTGGACCACGCCCAGCGCGATGCCCGCCGCCACGCCCGCGTCGACGGCGTTGCCGCCGGCCTGCAGGATGTCCATGCCGGCCTGCGTGGCCAGATAGTGGCCGGCCGAGATCATGTGATTCAGCCCGGCGAGCGCGGGGCGCATGGAGGTGGGGGCGCTTCCCGCGGTCAGGTCCGGGGCGTAGGGGGAATGGGACATCGAAGACTCCGGTCGGAAGAGGGGGCTCGCGTGCCTGCGCGGGCTCAATCGGTCATTGCGGGGTGATGCCCAGCTTTTGCGTCACGTCCTGCCAGCGCTTGAACTCGGCGTGCAGGAAGCGGCTGAATTCGTCGGGCGAGGTGCCTTGCACGATCACGTCGCGTCCTTCCATGGCGCTGCGCACTTCCGCGCTGGACAACGCGGACTTCGTGGCCTTGTACAGGCCGTCGACGATCTCCGGCGGCGTGCCCTTGGGCACCAGCAGTCCATACCAGGAACCGCCCACCAGATTCGGATAGCCGCTTTCCTTGGCGGTGGGAATCTCGGGCGCCCGGTTCAGGCGCTTTTCGCTGAAGATCGCCAGCGCCTTCAGCTTGCCGTTGCGGATGAAGGTCAGCGTGGTGCCCGGCGTGTCCAGCGTGTATTGCACCTGGCCGGCGATGACGTCGTTCAGCAGCGCGGCGCTGCCGCGGTAGGGGACATGCGTGGTCTTGATCCCGGCATCCATGTTCAGTTGCTCGGAGAAGAAGAAATTGGCGGTCATGATGCCCGGCGACGCGTAGTTGATCTCGCCGGGACGGCTGCGCGCGTACTCCACCAGTTCAGGCAGCGTGTTGGGCGGAAAGGCCGGGTTCGCGACCAGGATGAAGGGGCCGCCGCCGACCAGAGTGACCGGGATCAGGTCGTTCATCGGATCGTATTGCAGGTCCTTGACCGTAAGCGGGGCCCCGGTCAGCGGCGACGCCGTGGCGAACAGCACGGTGTAGCCGTCAGGCTCGGCCCGCACGACCTGCTGGGTAGCGATGGTGCCGCTGGCCCCCGCGCGGTTCTCGACCACGACGGGTTGCTTGATCTCCTGACTGAGTTGCTGCGCCAGCATGCGCGCCACCGTGTCCGTGCCGCCGCCCGGCGGGTAGCCGACGATTATGCGTATCGGCTTGGCGGGCCACACCTCGGCCGACGCCGCAAAGGGCAGTACGGCGGCCAGCAGGCCTGCAAGGCCGCACAAGGCAGCGAGGGCGCGGCGGCGCGCGGGACGTGTGGCGAGTGCTCGAATGATCATGGATGACTCCTGGATGCTTCTTGCTGGCCGGTGCCCTTGCAGATCCCGGCCGTTGTCGGATCCCGCGCCGCCTTGATGCGTGAGGCCCGGCTGCGGCGGCGCAGCCGGATCGGGCCGGCCTACTTGTTCGCGGCCAGCCCCAGTTTGCGCACGATCTCCGCTTCCAGCGCGTACTGCTGCGCGGCATAGGCGGCGTAGTCCTTGCCGTCCATGTAGACCAGTTCCTGGCCGTATTGCGTCAGGATCTGCTTGAAGGCCTCGGATTCGGCCACCTGCTTGAAGACGGCATGCAGCTTGGCGACAACGGCGGGCGGCATGTCCTTGGGACCGGCAATGCCGAACGGCGCGTTGGCGGGCGGCGTGCCGTCAAGTTCGTGCAGCGTGGGCGTGTCCGGATACTGGGTGCTGCGATGTTCGCCCCAGGTCACCAGCATGCGCATCTTTCCCGATTGCACCTGCGGCTGCACGGTCGTCGAGCCGGCGTATGCCGTCACCTGTCCGCCCATCACCGCCGTCAGCACTTCGGATTCGCCCTTGTACGGGATGTGGCGCCAGGTCACGCCGTTGCGTGCGGCGATGTCTTCCATCATCACGTTGGACGCGCTGCCGACGCTGGCCGTGCCGTAGGTGACCTCATTCGGATGCTGTTTCGCATAGCGGATGAAATCTGCCCACGTCTTGTGCGGCGAGCCCGCGGGCACCGCCACGCCCAGCGTGTAGCCGCTGAGCATCATGACGTAGGTGAAATCGCGTGTCGGGTCGTAGCCCATGTCCTGGATGTGCGGCATGCGATAGACCGGGCTGGGCAGGACGGCTAGCGTGTACCCATCGGGACGCGCGGTCTTGATGGCGCGTGCGCCCATGGTTGCGCCGGCCCCGCCGCGGTTTTCGATGACGATGGCCTGGCCCAGTTCGGGCGCGGCCAGCTCGGCGAATTTGCGGATCACGGTGTCGGTGGACCCGCCCGCCTGATAGGGCACGATGATGTGAATCGGCTGCGCGGGGAAGGGCGCGGCCGTGGCCAGGGGCGCTGCCAGAACAGCGCCTGCAAGCGCGAGGGCGCGCGGCGCGCGGGCCGCGCAAGCCAGCGCGGCGGTCAGGGTGCGGAGCAGTCGCGGGATCATGATGTTCTCCATTCGAATCAGGCAGTGGCCCAGGCCTGCGCGAACGCGCGTTGGAAGTTGCCGCCGAGTACGCCGGCGATCTGGCTGTCCGTCAGTCCGGCCTCGTGCAGCGCGTGGGTAAATGCGGGAAACTGCGCCGGCGTCGGCGTTTCGACGGGGTAGCGCGCTTCCATCACATCGCCAAAGGCATCAGAAAAGTCGCCGCCCGACTTCGCATACTTGGTGCGCGACATCACCATCACATGGCGCACGGCCTCGTAGGTGTCGACCGACGGAAAATCCGTGCCGATGCCCACGTGTTCATAGCCGACCAGTTCGCCGATGTACTTCACGTTCGCGACGAAGTCCGACAGCAGCGGCTGCTGGCGGGGATCGCCGCGCCAGCTCAGGTAGGCATGGATGCTGCATCCGACCACGCCGCCCGTCGCGGCGACCGCCTTGATGACGTCGTCCGACTTGTTGCGTGGCCGGGTGATCACGGCGTTGGCGTTGGCGTGGGTCAGCAGCACGGGCCTGGTGCTGTGCCGGGCGGCGTCCAGGCAGGTCTGCGGCGCGCAATGGCTGAGATCGATGGCGATGCCCACGCGGTTCATCTCCGCAACCATCTTCACGCCCAGATCGCTCAGGCCGGCGTTGCGCTTTTCCAGGCAACCGTCGCCCAGCAGATTGGCCTCGTTGTAGGTCAGCTGGATGACGCGCATGCCCAGTTCATGGAACAACGCCACGCGATCGATCTGGTCGCCGAGGGGTTTGCCATTCTGCCAGCCCATGATGAGCCCCAGCTTGCCGGTCTGCTTGGCGCGCGCAATGTCGTCGGCTGTTTCCACCAGCAGCCAGGACGAGTCCGGCGCAGCGCAGCGTTGGCGCCAGGCCATGCAGTCGCGCAGCGCCTGCTCGAAGTCCGCGCCCATGTCGCTGACGGTGACGTTGATGGCGCTGACGCCGCCGGCCAGCATGTCGCGGGTGCTGCCGTCGCTGAAGAAGACAAGGCCGTCGACGACGGTGGCGCGGCGATGCAGGTCGGCGATGTGACTATCCATGGAAGAACTCCCCTTTTGTTGTATGCATGATTTCAATGCGTGCCCGTCAGGTCCCGTAGCGGCCGTAGCGGAACGGGTGCAGGTCGATGGCGGGCGTGTGGCCCTGGATCAACTGCGCCATCAACTCGCCCGCCGCCGGGCCGATGCCGAAACCGTGGCCCGAGAAACCGGAAGCAAGGTAGAGCCCGGGCAGGCCGGGCACCGCGTCCATGACAGGCATCGCGTCGGGCGTGACATCGATGTAGCCGGCCCAGGACTGCGCAATGCGTGCTTCGCGGAATGCGGGAAAGGCATGCACCAGCCGGCGCCAGGCTTGCGCCACGCCGCGACTGGACGGCGATGGATCCAGCACGCGATGCCGCTCGAAAGGCGATTCGCGGTCGGCCGGAAAATGGTTCGGAATCTTCAGCTCTTCAAAAAATCGCTTGCCGAAGCGCAGGCGCACGAAGCTGCTGTTGGCCCGCCACGCGCTGAAGAAATGCGGCATGAGGCGGAAGGTGTCGGGCACTACGTCCGCCATCGACGCGCCGAACTGCGACACCGAATAGCCGCCGTCGGCGCGTTTGCGGCAGGTGAAGTCCTTGCCGTTGATCGCCGCCTGCGGTCCCGCGTCGAGCGGCGTCGTGCGCAGCACGGACCCCCGCACCTTCAACTGCGGGAAGTCGGCACCCAGATTGCCGCAAAAGAGCCGCGACCAGGCGCCGGCCGCCACCAGCACCGCCTGCGTGGCAACGCGGCCGTGCTCCGTGATCAGGGCACTGACGCGGCCCGCGCTGCGCTCCACGCCGCGCACGGCGCAGTGCTCAAGAATGTGTGCGCCCGCGGCGCGCGCCAGCGAGGCGATACCGCGCGTCGCCAGCTGCGGTTCGGCGACCCCGTCCGTCGGGCTGTACATGGCGCCCGTCCAGGCGCGTCCCGTCGGCGGCAGCATGTCCTGCACTGTGCGGCGATCCAGCAGGCGCGCATCCACGCCATGCGCGCGCGCCCCGTCCAGCCACGCCTGATGGCCGGCCGCGTCCGTGTCGTTTTCCTGCAGGTAGAAGATGCCGCTGCGGCGGAAACCCACGTCCACCTTTTCCTGGATCTCTGCCCATAGCCGGTTGGCGCGCTGCGCCAGCGGCACTTCCGGCAGATCGCGGCCCAGCGTGCGCACCCAGCCCCAATTGCGCGACGACTGTTCGCAGGCCAGCGTGCCTTTCTCGAACACGGCGACCCGCAGTCCGGCGCGCGCGAGGGAATAGGCGGTGCTGATGCCGATGATGCCGCCACCAACGATGGCGACGTCGACCGAGGCGGGCAGCGCCGTGTCGGACGGGCCAGAAGCTGAAGCGGGCATTTGAGCGGCGGAGGGCGCCGGCGTTTGAGGCGGATGCGGTTGCATGAAGATCCGGATTGATTAAATATCGCTATTCGATAACAATCTACGTATAACGATAACGGCGAGTATTTTTATACTGCTCGCCGGGTCCGGCTACAACGTAAGGGTTTCCCTAGGCTGCCGGACTTTCCGGCTTTCCGCGGGCAAACTCCGTCCCTGCTACCCAAACCGAATCCGAATGTCTGAACCTTCCGCCTTGTTGATCCAGTCGCTGGAAAAAGGGCTCGCCGTGCTCGAGTCCTTCCGGGGGCACGCCTCTTTGAGCCTTCAGGAGATGGCCCGCGAAAACGGCATCACCATCGGCTCGGCCCAGCGCGTGGCCTACACGCTGGAAAAGACCGGCTACCTGTTCAAGGATCCGCGCACCAAGCGCTACAGCATGACGGTCAAGGCCGTGGGGCTGGGCTACAGCTATCTCTACCGGCAGCCCTTGTTCCAGCATGCGCATGCGGTGCTGCATCAGGTCAACCAGGAGTGCGGCGAGATCGTCAATCTGGCCGTGCCCGACGGCGACAACATGGTGTTCGTCATGCGCGTCGCGCCGGCCAGGCACATTCCCGAGTACCTGCCGGTGGGCACGCAGATTCCCTGCGTGGCGACCGCGTCGGGGCGCGCGCTATGGGCGTTGCTGCCGCCGGATGAACTCGATCTCAGGTTGCGCAACGTGACGTGCGCGAAGTACACGCCGCACACCACCACCGACGTCGACCGGCTGCGCGCATTGATCGACGAGGCAAGACGGGATCAGTACGCCTATGCCGATGAAGAGTTCTTTGCGGGGGATTTGAATGTCGCGGCGGTGATTTATGGCGACAACGGCGATCCGCTGGGTGCGGTCAACATATCCGTGCCGAAGCCGCGCTGGTCGCTGGCGCGTGCGCGGGAGGAACTGGGGCCGCTGGTGATCCGGGCAGCCAGGGCGATCAGCAAGCGCAATTGAGGCCGACCGCCCGGGTTGCCGGGAATTACCAGCGATAGCGCAACGTCGCCATGACCGTGCGTTCTGCGCCCCAATAGCAACTCACGGCCGTGCCCAGGCAGTTGGCCACGTAACGCTTGTCGAACAGGTTGGACACGTTCAACGCGACCTGCGCGCCGGCAAGGGCGGGGCTGGCGCGGCCCAAGTCGTAGCGGATCGCGGCATCGACCAATGTCACGGCCGGGATGGCGTAGTTGTTGTTCAGATCGCCATAGAAGCCGCCGCGGTACGTCACGCCGGCGCCCAGGCCCACGCCTTGCAACGGGCCGTCGCGCAACGTGTAGTCTGCCCACAGCGCCGCTTGATGGCGCGGCACGAAGTTGAGCTGATTGCCGCGCTGCGCGGGATTGTTGCTCTTGGTGATCTCGCTGTCGCTCAGCGCATACGACATCGTCAGATCCAACCCGTTGTCGAAGCTGGCCTTGCCCTCCAGCTCCAGCCCCTGCACCTGGACCTGGCCGGTCTGCACGACAAAGCTGGTATTGACCGGGTCCGGCGTGCTGACGTTGTTCTGGTTGATCTGGAACGCCGACAGCGTCACGAAGCTGGCGTAGCCGTTGGGCTGGAACTTGATGCCGGCCTCGTACTGCTCACCAGTCGTCGGCTTGAGCGCCGAGCCGTCGCGCATCACGCCGATGACGGGCTGGAAGGACGTGGAATAGCTCAGATAGGGCGCCAGACCGTTGTCAAAGCGATACGTGACGCCGAGCCGGCCGGTGAAGCGGTTGGCGTCGGCATCGCGCGAGGTCCATGCCCATTGCCCGGCGCTGCCGCGCGCGCCGGTATCGGTGGTGCCTTCGGTCCAGTCGTAACGGCCCACCAGCGTGAACAACAACCGGTCAAGTTCGATCTGGTCCTGCGCGTACACGCCCAACTGGCTGCGCGTCATGTTGATCTTGGTGGCCGTGGGCGGGCGCGTCACCGGTGTGCCGTAGTCGGGGTTGAACACGTCGAACAGCGGCGACGCCGGCGGCAGCATCAGTCCCAGGCTGCTTTCGTTGTAGCGGGATTTTTCCCGCAGGTAATCCAGGCCGAAGGTGAGGTCGTGGCGTGTGGGGCCGGCCGTGAATTTGGCGTTCACCTGATTGTCGATCTGGAACGCATGCGATGTCTCGGGAAAGGCCCACGCGTACCGGATCGCCTGGGTCTCGGACGCCATCGCGCCGATCTGCACGCGACGGGTGTTGGTGTCCACGTTGGTGTAGCGGGCGCTTTGCCGCACGCTCCAGGTGTCGTTCAGGCGGTGGTCCAGCGTGTAGCCCACCATGGTCTGCTCGTTGGTGAAGATGTCGTAGCCGGGTTCGCCCACGAAGCGGTCGCGCGGAATGTAGCCGGCGCTGCTTTTCTCCAGCGTGCCGATGACCGGCAACACGGGCGCGCCGCCGCCGCCGTGACTGGTGATCTTCTGGTACTGCACGTTCAGATTCAGGCTGGTGTCGGACGACGGGCGCCAGGTGAAGCTGGGCGCGATGAACTGGCGTTCATCGTCGACGTGCTGGTACTGCGTATCGCTATCGCGCAAGGTGCCGGTCAGGCGATACAGAAATTTGCCTTCGTCGTCGGCCGGACCGGAAAAGTCGAAGGAGCCCTGGTACCGGTTGAAGCTGCCCGCCTGCAGGACGACTTCATTGATCGGCTCGGCGGTGGGACGCTTGCTGGTCATGTTCACCAACCCGCCCGGGGCGCTCTGGCCGTAAAGGCCGGACGACGGTCCCTTCAGGATCTCTATCCGTTCCAGGCCATAGGTGTCGATGCGCGGCTGCGCGTAACCCCGCGCGCCGAAGGGCAGAAGCAGGCCGTCCAGATAGCGCGCCGGCGTGAATCCGCGGATGGTCAGCCAGTCATAGCGCACGTCGTTGTCGCCGTACTGGGCGAAGATGCCCGGCGTGTAGCGGACGGCCTGCGCCAGCGAGGTGACGCCGCGCCAGTCCATTTCATTGCGGGTGATGACGTTGATGGTCTGGGGCGTGTCGATCAGGGCCGCGTCCGACTTGGTGCCGGACCGGCTGCGCGTGGCGACGAAGTCGGCGCCGGAGGTCGGCGACGCATCGCTCGATCCCTGCACCACAACCGGCGACAACGTGGAGACATCGGCGGCCGCCGAAGGAGCGGGTTGCGCGCCGACGGACGCGGACGCCGCAAAGGCGGCGAGCAATGCCAACGGCAACGGCTTGACGGAGAAGGACACGGGGTTACCACCTGATCAATTTATAATTAACAAGAATCATTCTTGTGCGACGGCATGATTCCAGAACGCCCGCCGGATGTCTGACGATTTCGCGGCGCCAATTGACGGTTTTGCTGCACTCGGCGCAATTGCGCCTGTTTCCCATGTCCGCTGAGCTCTCGCTTGACCCGTACACCGCTCCCGCCAAGCCTCACGAATGGTGGCGAGGGACACTTCCCACCGTGCCCGCGACGCAAGACTGGGAAAACGTCATCCAGTGCGTGGTGCGCGTCGAGGAAGGCGTCAGTGTGGTGGTGCTGGACGGCTGCCCATCGGCGGCGCTGACAATTCCCGCGCCGGGCGCGCCGGTGTTCGGCATGCAGGTATGGCTGGAGGGCGACGCCGTGCTGGCGTTGGACGGCGGCAAACCGCTGAAGGTGACCGGGGGCGCGGCGCTGCTCTTCAACCACGAACAGCCGTTGGGTTGGACCACGCACCTTTACGCGAATCGGCGCGTCCGGATGCTGGATATCCGATACACGCCTGATGCGCTCGCCCGGGCCGGCGACTCGGCGCCCATCACCCTGCTGACCCAACGGTTTCGCCACGACGTCAGCGTGCCGACCCACGGATCGTTGGTCGCAATGCTGGACGCGCCGGCCAGCCTGCTGACGTTGGCCACCGACATTTCCCGCAACGCGCCGACGGCGCCCGAGGCGCGCCGGATCTGGTACCGCGCCAAGTCGCTCGAGACGCTGGCTGCCTTTGTGGAATTGCTTTCCGTGCCGCAAGTGCTGAAGGGACCCGCCGCGGAGGAGCGCCAGCAGGTGCAGCAAGCTTGCCGCCTGCTGCGGGAACGCTGCTCGGAACAGTGGCCGCCGGGGCGTGTTGCGCGGATGGTGGGCTTGTCCGAAAGGCGGCTTCAGGAATTGATGCGCGAAAACGTCGGCCGTTCGGTGCACGCCTATCTGAGCGACGCGCGGCTGGTTCGCGCCTCGGACCTGCTGCGCAGCGGCATGAGCGTCACGCAGGTGGCCGGCGACTTGGGCTACTCAAGCCTCAGTCATTTCAGCAAGATTTTCAAGGCGCGATACGGCGCATCGCCACGCGCCTGGTAAGGCGCTGAATATGCTCAGCGGCATGTCGATCAATCGATGCGCATCAAACCGCCGGCCCCTTGATCAGCCACTGCAGCATCCTCTGCAGCGAATCCCGGTCATACTCCGCATCGGTAAGCCGGTACTGCTCCGGATCACGATTCACCCACGAATCGGTCACCGTCCACGCATCGCCGTCCTGCTCAAGCCGCAGTGCATAAATCCAGTTGCCGGTCCAACTGCGATGCAAACGCAGCCAGCCGTCGTGCAGGTAGATGAACCATTTGTCTTCCATCTCCTTCGGCACGAAGCCCTGTTGCAAGCGGGCGTACTCGTCGGCGGTAAAACGCCCCTGAAAATGCAGCGGTTCACGCTGCGCCGGCGCGGGCAGGTGCTTCCAGGAGTCTGGGGTGGCGATGGGCATGTGTGGGCTTCTGTTCTATGCTGGATTTTTCGCATACTACCAAGGCCCCGCCATGCACCTTCAAGCCGCCATTCCAATCCTGCGCATTTTCTCCGTGGAAAAGGCGCGCGACTTCTATCTGGATTTCCTGGGGTTCACCTGGGACTGGGAGCACCGCTTCGAGGCGGGATTTCCGCTGTATGCGCAGGTGCATCGCGGGGATCTGGTGCTGCATCTGTCCGAGCATCATGGCGACGCGACTCCGGGGTCGGCCGTGTTCGTGCGGATGCAGGGCGTGGATGAATTCCACGCGGAGGTCAGCGCCAGGCAGTATGCCTACATGCGGCCCGGCGTCGAGGAGATGCCGTGGGGGCGCGTGATGGCGGTGATCGATCCGTTTGGCAATCGGCTCAGCTTTTGCGAGTCACAGGACTAGCGGCCTGCGCCTAGACCCCCAGATAGCGGTGCGCCAGGTCGGGCTGCGCGGCCAGTTCGGCGGGGCTGCCTTGCCAGACGACGCGGCCTTTTTCCAGGACGTGGTGGCGGTCAACCAGGGTCGCCATTTCCTTCAGGTTCTTGTCGATCACAAGAATGGTCTGGCCTTCTTCCTTCAAGCGGCGCAGGCAGTTCCAGATTTCCTGGCGGATCAGGGGCGCGAGGCCTTCGGTGGCTTCGTCCAGGATGAGCAGGCGCGGGTTGATGAGCAGGGCGCGGCCGACAGCCAGCATCTGCTGTTCGCCGCCGGATAGCGTGCGGGCGGATTGGGTGCGGCGTTCTTTCAGGCGCGGGAACAGGTCGAAGACGCGGCCGACGTGCCAGCCTGCGTGCGTGTTGCGGGCGGTGGCGACGAGGTTTTCTTCGACGGTTAGCGATCCAAACACGCGGCGGCCTTCGGGGACGAGACCGATGCCTAGCTGCGCGATGCGGTGCGGGGCCATGCCGGTGATCGGTTTGCCGTCGAGCAGGATGGCGCCGCCCTGCGCGGGCAGCATGCCCATCAGCGTCTTGACGGTCGTGGTCTTGCCCATGCCGTTGCGGCCGATCAGCGAGACAACTTGCCGAGGCGCGATGTCCAGGTCGACGCCAAAAAGCACTTTGCTGGCGCCGTAGCCGCCTTGCAGTTGGTTCACTTGCAGCATCAGTCCTCCTCGCCCAGATAGGCGGCGCGCACGTCGGGATGGCGGCGCACCTCGTCGGGCGTGCCGGTGAAAATGGTCTTGCCGTAGACCAGCACGGTGACGCGGTCGGCCAGCGCGAAGACGGCGTCCATGTCGTGTTCGACCAGCAGGATGGCGTAGCGGCCCTTCAAGGTCTGGAGCAGCGCCGTCATGCGTTGCGATTCTTCGGCGCCCATGCCGGCCATCGGTTCGTCCAGCAACAGCACGGAGGCGTCCAGCGACAGCGCCATGGCAATTTCGAGCTGGCGCTTTTCACCGTGCGCCAGCGCGGACACGCGCACGCCGGCGCGTCCGGCCAGACCGACACGTTCGAGCGCATCGCGCGCCGGTTCGCGCAGCCGGGCCATGCGCCGCGCATTGCGCCACAGGTTGAAACCGCCCGGGCTGCGCGCCTGCACGGCCATGGCGACGTTGTCTTCGGCGCTGAAGTCGGGGTAGAGCTGGCTGATCTGAAACGAACGGGCCAGGCCCGCGGCGGGGCGCCGGTAGGCGGGCATGCGCGTGATGTCGGCGCCGTCGAGCCAGATGCTGCCGGCATCGGGCAGGATTTCACCGCTGATCTGCGATAGCAGCGTGGTCTTGCCCGCGCCATTAGGGCCGATGAGGGCGTGCAGCTCGCCGGGCCGGACCGCGAGGTCGACGCCCTGCGTGGCGTGTACCGCGCCAAAGGATTTCTGCAGGCCGCGGATCTCCAGTTTAGGGTGGGTCATTGCTTGCCTCCCACGAGCCAGCCGTACACGCCGCGTTTGCCGAAGAGCACCACCAGCACCAGCACGGGTCCCAGGATCAGCATCCAGTGCTCCGTCCAGCCGGTGGCGACCTGCTCCAGGCCGAGGTACACGGCCACGCCGAGCACCGGGCCGAAGATCGAACCCATACCGCCCAGGATGACCATGGCCATGAGTTCGCCGGACTTCTGCCAGGCGGACATGTCCGGGCTGACAAAGAGCGCGTAATTGGCCCACAGCGCGCCGGCAAGCCCGGTCCCGGCAGCCGACAGCACGAACGCCGTGAGGCGATAGCGCAGCGGCGCGAGGCCCAGGGCGATGCTGCGGCGCGGATTCTGCTTGATGCTCTGCAGTGCCATGCCGAAGGGCGAATTGACGATGCGCCGGCACACGATGATCCAAAGGGTCATGAGCGCCAGGCACACGTAGTAGAAGCTAGCCGGATCGTTCACGTTCAGCCCCGGCAGCGTGTTGCGCGCATCGATCGACAGGCCGTCGTCGCCGCCGTAGATCATCAGTCCGACGAGGATGAAATACAGCATCTGCCCGAAGGCGAGCGTGATCATGATGAACTGCACGCCGGAAGTGCGCAGCGACAGAAAGCCCACAACCAGCCCGGCCAGCGCGGCAACCGCGACGGCGAGCGGCCACATGACCAGCGCGGCATTGCTGCCGCTCCAGCCAAAGATCGTCTCGCCCATGTTGACGTGGTAGGCAGCGATGCCGATGACGTAGCCGCCTAGCCCGAAGAATGCGGCGTGGCCAAAGCTGACCATGGCGCCGTAGCCCAGGATCAGGTCCAGGCTGACGGCCGCGATGGCGTAGATGAGAAAGCGCGTCATGAGGTTGACGAGGAAGCTCTCGCCCGTGGCCTGCGCGATGGCCGGCACCAGCACAAAGAGCAACAGCCCGATCGCGTTGACGACGACGCTGCGGGTGATGCGCGGTCTGCCAGCCGAGGAGGTGTCTGACACCCTCGACGCGCCGTCACGGTTTGGGGCGCCGCCTCGGGTGTCGGACACCGATGCGCCCGCGCCGCCGGCGTCAGATAGCGGCCCGGCAGCGGGATTCGTTGAAGTTGGTCTGGTCATGAATATCTTTCCTAGCGCTGGGCCGGCACCAGTCCGCGCGGCTTGAACAGCAGCACGATGGCCATCAGGATGTAGATGCTGGCGGACACGAGGCTTGAGCTCGCGGAGTCCGAGAGCTCGGGCGGCAGCAGGCGCGACATCCAGAAGGGGATGTAGGCGCGCCCCAGCGCATCGGTCATGCCGATCATCAGCGACCCCACCAGCGCGCCGCGCACGGAGCCGACGCCGCCCACCACGATGACGACGAAGGTGGTGATGAGAATGCGCTCGCCCATGCCGATCTCCACTGCCAGCAAAGGCGCGGCCATGACGCCCGCAAAGCCGCAGAGCAGGGCGCCCAGCGTGAAGATCAAAGTGAAGAGGCGCTGGATGTTCACGCCCAGCGCGTCGACCATCTCGCCGTCGTCGGCGCCGGCGCGCACCAGCATCCCGACCCGCGTGCGCGAGATCAGCAACCAGAGGCCCACCGCCACCAGCGCGCCCGCACC
>Ga0209676_1002229_pt1 | contig 14345 bp, 13 predicted proteins | sample AraplaCvi_mLB_r2_FD_184282 | JGI IMG/M metagenome (GOLD analysis project Ga0209676, IMG submission 184282) | Arabidopsis root microbial communities from North Carolina, USA - plate scrape MF_Cvi_mLB_r2 (SPAdes) (version 2) | ecosystem: Host-associated > Plants > Roots > Endosphere | place: USA...
GACGAGGAACTGGAAAAGGCCGGCGTGCCACGGGACATGGTGCGTTTGTCGATCGGCATCGAGCACAGCGACGACATCATCGCCGACCTGGCCCAGGCGCTGGAGGCCAGCCGCGGCTGATTATCTGCGCCCTACCCAATGCCGACGGCGGGCGCACCTTTCGCACACCTGGATAGCCCTGCGATGACCCTGTTCTACCTCAAGCTGATTGTCACCCCTCTCCTCATGTGGGCCATCTCCCTCGCGTCGCGTCGCTGGGGCGGCCTGCTCGGCGGGTTGCTGTCCGGCCTGCCGATCACCTCGGCACTGGTAATGACCTTCCTGTGCCTTGAACAGGGCCCGGCCTTTGCCCTGGGTGCGGTACCCGGCGCGCTGGGCGGCCTGGCGGCGGTGCAGGCCACGTACACCTACTACCTGTTCGCCACACGCAGGCTCGGCATCGGCCCGGCCGTGTTGCTGGGGATGCTGTTCTATGGTGTAGCGGCTTATGCGTTTACCCACGGGGGCAACCTGTACCTGTCGATTGCCGTGGCGCTGGTGCTGATTGGCGTGCTGATACGCGCCAGCGGCCGCGAGCCCAGGCCGGACACCCTGGCCCGGCCCCGGCAGCGGTTTTGGGAAATCCCTCTGCGCATGGTGTCTGCCACTTCGTTGCTGATGGCCATCACCAGCCTGGCCAACTGGCTGGGCCCGGCGGCCAGCGGCATGCTGGCGCCGATCCCGGTGATTGCCTGGCCGCTGGTGGTGTTCGCCCATGTGCAGCATGGCCGTGCCGGAATGGCGGCGATGGTGCGGGGCAATGCGATCGGGGCGGTGGGGGTGATTGCGTTTTATCTGGTATTGGCAGGGCTGCTCGATGCCTGGGGTGTCGCGATTGCCATCAGCCTGGCGATGCTTTGTGCCGTGATCCTGACCGTAGGGCTGGCGGCTGTGTTGCGACGAGGGTGACGTGCCAGGTTTTAGAAATTGAACAAGACAGTTGGTCCCACAGGACACTACAGCCCTCAAGGCAGCCACGGTACCTGTGGGAGCGGGCATGCCCGCGAACACCGGCGCAGCCGGTGCCAGCCACCGCGCTGATTGCTTCGCGGGTAAACCCGCTTCCACAGGGCTCTGCCCTTGCCATGGTCATTCCCTGCGCTGATTCAGGTCTTCCGCAGGCTGCTCCACGCTCTGCCTGTCTTCCTCCTGCCAATCACCCCCCTCTTCTTCGTTCATGAGCGGGTCGTCGTCGGGGTCGGGTATGGTCGGGCGGTCGGGGTCAACGGCCGGGTCGGGTGAAGTGGGCATGTCCGGGTTCGTGCCGCCTTGTGCATCTGGATCGGAGCTCATCGCTGCATACCTCGCAAGAAAGGTGTTAACCGCATTCGTTCCTCCCGTCAGCGAGGCTGCGGGTGCTCGGCGGAAACCGAATTGTTGGCCTGCACGTCCTCCATCTCCTCCTCGGTCGGGCCTTCGTCATCCGAATTGTCCCGATCGAGCTGCCCGTCCTGGCCCGAACCGGGGTTGCCAGGCGGTGGGTCCCAATCGACGGGACGCTTTTCGGACCACGCCTCGCCGACGCCTTGCCTCGGCTCGGACTCGGTTTGCTCGAGGCCGGGGCCTTCCTGATCGTTTGCCATGGGAGCTCTCCTGGGTTTGCGCGTTGATCGCGCATACAGATCGGACGCGAAACGGCCAGCAGCAGTGCCTTGGGTTCGACAGGTGGCGCAAAAGGCCGGGGTAAGCATCATGGTCTGCGCGGCCATCGGGTGGCGCCGGCCGGGCTTTTGTCACTCGCTCCGGGCAAAGCCCCTCGGCGCGGTAGTCAAGGCTCGGCAGAAGCCGAATTGTCGGCTTGTACGTTGCTCATGCCCCACCCCGAAAGCAACTGACACCCCAGGCGGTGATCTTGAAGGGCAAATGATAGTGGGCCTGTGCATCCCCAATGCCGAAGCGGTACACCAGCTCGTCGAGGAACGGTATCTCGGGCAACGCCACACTGAGCTGGCGGTAGAACTGCGCCACCTGCAAACGCACCTCGTACACGCCGACGGGAAACCGCGCGCTCAGGGCCGCCAGTTCCGGCCACTGCCCACGCGCGTCGATGCAGCCTTCGGCGATCGGTGCCGCGCCGGGCGCCCCGATGCTCAGGCACAAGCCTTCGGCAGCTCGCCCGCTGGCAATGTCGACCACATGCACGGACACCCCGCCGCTCATGCCCAGAACCCCCGGTGGGCCCGCGCCGCCTCATCCTCCAAAACCGGCCCGTGCACCTGCACGACACGCTGCCCGCGGGCGAACACCTCGCGGCACGGCAAGGCGAAGGTGGGGTTTTCCGGGTGGGCACCGGTCAGTCCGAGCAGGGCATGTTCCGACAGCGCGTACACCACCCGGCCGATGCCGGTCCAGTAGACCGCGCCGGCACACATGCAGCAAGGCTCGGCACTGGTGTACAACGTGCAGGAGGCCAGTTCCCCAGGCGTCAGCAGCCTGGCCGCACGGGCTGCGGCGACCAGTTCGGCATGCTGGGTCGGGTCGCCCTGCGGGGGCATGGAGTTGTTGCCGGCACTGGCGACGACCCGCCCCTGGGCATCGGCGACAATGGCAGCGAACGGATGCCGTCCCTCCTCACGGGCTTGCTCGGACAGACGAATCGACTGGCGCAGCAGGTCCAGGTCGAGTGCAGACAGGCCGGTGTCCTGGTGGTTTGTAAACGTCACGAACGGTCCTCCCTGAGGGATGATGGAACGCGCGCCAGCTGACGCGCGTGAACAAGGTTCAGTTGGCCAGGCCGGTATCGGCGGCGTTCCGGGTGCCGGTATCAGGCGCGCGGTTGAGCAACAGGTTGAGCAGGATGGCGCTGACGGCTGCGAGGAAGATCCCGCTTTCGAGTACCAGTTTCAGCGGGCCGCTGACATGCCCGAACAGCGCCGGCATCGACATCGGCAGCACGCCGATGCTGACCGATACCGCCACCACCAAGCCGTTGCGGGTGCCCTCGAAACGCACCCGGGCAAGCTCCTGGATACCGGCCACGGTGGTCATGCCGAACATGACGATGGCGCAGCCGCCCAGGACCGGCGTCGGCACACTGGCAATCAGCGCCCCCAGCTTGGGAAACAGCCCCATCAGCACCATGATCGCGCCTGCGGCGGCGACCACGTAGCGGCTCTTGACCCCGGACAGCGCAATCAGCCCGGTGTTCTGCGTGAACGCGTTGTAGGGAAAGCTGTTGAACATGCCGCCCAGCATGGTCGACAGGCCATCGGCGCGGAACGCATTGGCAAGGGTACGCTGGTCAGTGGGCCGGCCCGTCAGCTTGCCGATGGCCAGGCAATTGCCGGTGGTCTCGGCCATGATCACCAGCATCGCCAACAGCATGATCAGTACCGGGGTGAACGAGAACTGCGGCACGCCGAACGCCATCGGCGCGCTGAGCTCGAACCATGCCGCAGCCGAGACCTGGCTGAAATCCGTCATGCCGCAGGCCGCCGCCACCAGGCTGCCGGCAATCAGCCCCAGCAGCACGCTGAGGTTGCCGATGAACCCACGAAAACGGACATGGACCCCCAGCGTGATCGCCACCGTCGCCACACCGAGCAGCAGGTTGGCCGGCTTGCCGAAGTCCGCAGCGCCAGGCTGCCCTCCGCCGAGCCAGATGGCTGCGGCCGGCATCAGCGAAATGCCGATGACCGTGATCAGGCTACCGATCACCACTGGCGGAAAGAACCGCAGCAACCGGCTGAACAGTGGTGCGATGGCAATCGTCAGCGCACCGGCGGCAATGACCGCGCCGAACACATACGCCAGGCCGAACGCCTTGCCGATCATGATCATCGGCGCCAAAGCAATGAACGAACAGCCCTGGATCAGCGGCAGGCGCGCGCCGAAGCGCCACAGGCCGAGGGTCTGGAGCAAAGTGGCAATGCCCGAGGTCAGCAAGTTGGCATTGATCAGCGTAACCACCTGGGCCTGGCTCAGCCCCAGGGCACTGCCCAGAATCAACGGCACCGCGACGGCGCCGGCGTACATCACCAGAACATGCTGCAGACCGAAGGTGAACAGCTCCCGCGGGGGCAGGACCTGGTCCACGGGATGAGTACTGGATTGGCTCATGTCGTGACTCTCCTCAAATGCGGCTCTTTTTATTGTTGAAGGCGCCCGGAGTGACATGCAGCGCAGGAAAGCCTGGGCAGCTGACACCGATGTCGAGGTGAAGAATCCTGTGAAATCACCGATGGAGCAAATGATTAACCATCGTTACTATCGATGGATCGAGCGGCAGAAAGGACCGGACAATGCGCTTTTCCCTTGAGCAACTGCAGGTTTTCGTCGGTGCCGTTCAGGCCGGCTCGTTTTCTGCCGCAGCCCGGCGACTGGGGCGCACCCAGTCGACGGTCAGTGCAGCGATCAGCAACCTGGAAACCGACCTGGGCGTGCAGCTGTTCGACCGCTCCAGCCGCATCCCCAAGCTGACTGCCGCCGGCCACAAGCTGTTGCTGCGGGCCGAGGGCATCCTCGAGCGCTGCTACGCGCTGGAGGGGAGCGCCGACAGCCTGGCCGGCCAGGTAGAAGCTACCCTGACCCTGGCGATCGAAGTACCGTATGGGCCACTAATCCCGCCCTTCAAAGGCTTCGACCAGGCGTTTCCCTTTGTCGACCTGCTGATCCGCCACCCGGTGCACGGTGATGTCAGTGAAATGATCCTGGCTGGCGAGGCCGACCTGGGGGTGACCTTCGCGCAGCCCGACTACCCGCCGGAGCTGGCCTTCCAGCAACTGGGCAAGCTGATCATGACCCATGTGTGCAACCCCGGGTTCGCCCTGGCGCGCCAGAGCCCGGTCAGTTTCGCCGACCTCAACGCCCATCGACGGCTGGCTTTCGCCGCCCATGCCGACAAACTGCCCAGCAGTGAATACCTGCGTGCCGGGCAGCTATGGCAGGCGGAGAGTTACCTGGCGCTGGTAGAAATGGTCCGTGCCGGGCTTGGCTGGGCGACCCTGCCGCGCCAGCTGGTGCAGCGCGAGCTCGAATGCGGCCAACTGGTTGAGTTGCAGCTGGAGGCGTACCCCCACACCGACTGGCTGGTGGGTGTAGACCTGCTGTGGCACCGCAAACGCCAGCCCGGCCCGGCGGCGCGCTACCTGCGGGAGAGCCTGCAGCGCAGCAAGGTGTTCGAGGTTGACCGAATGGGGCGCTCGACCACCTTGTAAGCCAGGTCGATACCGGCGCCTGCAGGACGGTGCCTCTTGCTCGCTGCGCGCAGCCCTATGGAACAGGATGGTTCGGTACCCTGCCCTCGAGTACCGCTGCCAACTCGGCCGCCGCAGTACGCGCCATCAATGCACGTGCCTCGACGGTGGCCGAGCCGATGTGCGGCAGCGCCACCACCTGGGGCAACGCCAGCAACGGCGAGGCGGCCGGCAGCGGCTCTTGCTCGAACACGTCCAACCCGGCCGCGCCGAGCTGCCCCTCGACCAGCGCCTGCACCAGCGCGGCCTCGTCGACCACAGCACCACGGGCGATATTGACGAACACTGCATCGGCCCGCATGGCTGCGAACTGCTCGCGGCCGAACAAGTGATGTGTGGCCGGACTCAGCGGCACGCAGACGCAGACGAAGTGCGCCTCGCCCAACAATTGTTGCAGCGGCACCCGCCTTGCGGCGAACTGCGCTTCATACTCGGGCTTGTCACTGTTGCCGCTGTACAGCACCTGCATGCCAAAACCGAAATGCCCGCGCCTGGCCACCGCCGCACCGATGCGGCCAAGCCCGACGATACCCAAGGTCTTGCCGTGCACATCGCGGCCAAAGCGCGTGGCGTCGATAGCGTGCGTCCACCCGCCATCACGCACCATCTGCGCCAGCTCGCCAGCGCGTCGGGCAGCCATCATCAGCAACATGAACCCGGTATCGGCAGTGGCTTCGGTCACCGCATCCGGGGTGTTGGTCAAGCGGATACCGCGCTTGCGCAAGTACGCCAGGTCATAGTTGTCAAAACCCGCAGACACGCTGGCAATGGCCTTTAATGCCGGGGCCTGGTCAAGCAGCTCCGCACCCAGCGGCAAGGTACTGCCGATCAGCCCGTCGGCAGTGGCCAGCGCCGCAAGAAAGCGTTCGCGGTCGGCCAGCGGCTGGTCGAAACGCTGAAAGTGGTAACGCCGGCCCAGGTCGGCCAGCACCTCGGCGCTGGAAATGGGGCCGAAGGAAACGACACGTTGCATGGAACCTCCTCAGTCGATGCGCGTTTCAGGTTGAGCCGCGTACAGCCGGCGCGGGACGCCCCAGATGATCAATATCACTGCCAGCAGGCTGACTGCCGTCAGCAACCACAGTGCCGGGGTCGGCGACCCGCTGACGTCGCGTACTCTGCCGACCAGATACGGGCCGGCAATGCCGCCGAGCTGGCCGATGGAGTTGATCAGCGCAATACCCGCCGCCGCCGCCAGGCCGGCCAGGTACTTCGGCGGCAGGGTCCAGAAGATCGGCATCCAGGCGATGATTCCGGTCATGACCAGGCTCATGCCGAGCATCAGCAGCCACAGCTGGCCGCTGAAACCGGCGCACAGCGCATAGCCTGCGGTGGTCATGGCCGCACAGCTCGCCATGTGCCAGCGACGCTCCCCGCGCAGGTCGGAGCTGCGGCCGATCAGCAGGTTGCCCACCACCGCCACAAGGTACGGGATCATGGTCAGCAAGCCGATGTCCATGGCATCGGCCACGCCAGCATTGCGAATCAGCTGTGGCATCCAGAACAGCAGCCCGGTCAGTGCCATCACCAGGCACAGGTAGATGGCCGACAACGCAACCGACGCCGGCTCGCGCAGGATAGTGCGAACCGAGCTGCCCCCCTCGGGCCTGGGCTCGGCATCGAGACGCTCGCGCAGGTAGCGCTTTTCTTCAGCGTCGAGCCAGCGGGCATCCTCGATGCGGTCACTGACCAGCCACAGCACCAGCAGGCCCAGCAGTACCGACGGCAGCCCCTCGAGCAGGAACAGCCACTGCCAGCCGGCCAGCCCGTTGACCCCGTCGAAGTGGCTGAGAATGAACCCCGCCAACGGGCCACCGACGATGCCGCACAGGCAGATCGAACTCTTGAAGTAGGCATTGATGCGCGCACGGCGGTCGCTGGGGTACCACTGGGTGAAGAAGTACAGCACCCCGGGCACGAAACCGGCCTCCATCACGCCGATGAGGAAACGCAGCACGTAGAACCAGGTTTCGCTGGTGACGAACATCATCGCCGCCGAGGTCAGCCCCCAGCTGATCATGATGCGGGCGATCCAGATGCGCGCGCCGATGCGGTGCAGCAACACGTTGCTGGGCACTTCGAACAGGAAGTAGCCGACGAAGAACAGGCTCGCGCCCAGGCCGTAGACCGCGTCGCTGAAGCCCAGCGCGCTCTGCATCTGCAGCTTGGCAAAACTGATGTTGACGCGGTCCAGATAGGCAAACAGGAAACACACGATGAACAGCGGCACGATGCGCCAGTTGATCTTGCGGAACAGGTGGTTATCCAGCGATTCCCGCGTGACCAGGTCGGCGGGTAAGGAACGACTGGGCATGGCTGCAACCTCTTGTTGTTGTTCTTGGGGTATGGGTCGAATGCCCGCCCGGGCCTTGGCCGGGCGGGGGGGCCGCGATTCAACGTCGGAGCTCAAGGAGTCAGGCCAGCGCCTCGCGGCTGTGCTGGCCATCGACCAGGCGCTGCAGGCCCAGCGGGTTGGCGTTTTTCAGGGCGTCGGGCAACAGCGCGTCCGGGTAGTCCTGGTAGCACACCGGGCGCAGGAAGCGGTCGATGGCCAAGGTGCCGACCGAGGTGCCACGCGCATCGGAGGTGGCCGGGTATGGCCCGCCATGCACCATCGCATCGCACACTTCAACGCCGGTCGGATAGCCGTTGACCAACAATCGCCCGGCCTTGCGCTGCAGCACCGGCACCAGCGCGGCGAAGCGCTGGAAGTCTTCCGGCTCGGCAATCAGGGTTGCGGTCAGTTGCCCATGCAGGGCTTGCACGGCGCGGCGCAGTTCGGTTTCGTCAGCTACTGCAACGGCCACCGTGGCAGGCCCGAAGACCTCTTCCTGAAGCAGTGGGTCACCGTTCAGCAGCAAGCTCACATCGGCCTGGAACAGCTGTGCCTGGGCCTGATCACCCGCCTGCTCGGCACCAGCCAGATGGCGCACGCCCGGGTGCTGGTGCAGGCGTTGTACGCCTTGGGTATAGCTGCGCAAGGTGCCGGCATTGAGCATGGTCTGCCCGGGCTGGTCGGCCAGTTGCGCGCCAAGTGCCGTGAGGAAGGTGCTGAACGCTTCGCCGGCAATACCAATGACCAGCCCGGGGTTGGTGCAGAACTGCCCGCAGCCCAGCACCACCGAACCGGCCAGTTCCCTGGCCACCTGCTCGCCACGGGCCTGCAAGGCCGCCGGCAAGACCAGCACCGGGTTGATGCTGCTCATTTCGGCGAACACCGGGATCGGCTGTGGCCGCGCCGCAGCGAGCTCGCACAGGGCTCGGCCGCCCTTGAGCGAGCCGGTAAAGCCCACCGCCTGAATCGCCGGGTGGCGCACCAGCGCTTCGCCGACACCGGCACCGTAGATCATGTTGAACACGCCGGCGGGCATGCCGGTGGCGAGCACTGCGCGCTCGATCGCCTCGGCCACCTGCTCGGCGGTGGCCATGTGGCCGCTGTGCGCCTTGACCACCACCGGGCAGCCGGCGGCCAGCGCTGCGGCGGTGTCACCACCGGCGGTAGAGAAGGCCAGCGGGAAATTGCTGGCGCCGAAGACGGCTACCGAGCCGACACCGGTGCGGTACTGGCGCAGGTCGGGGCGCGGCAGCGGCTGGCGCTGTGGCTGGGCGCGGTCGATGCGCGCGCCAAGGAAGTCGCCGCGGCGCAGCACGTTGGCAAACAAGCGCATCTGGTTGCTGGTACGCGCCCGTTCGCCCTGGATGCGCCCGGCCGGCAACGCGGTTTCGCGGCACACGGTGGCGATGAAGGTGTCGTCCAGCGCATCCAGCTGGTCGGCAATGGCATCGAGGAACTGCGCACGGCGCTGCGGCGCCAGGGCGTTGTATTCGGCAAAGGCCGCTTCGGCTGCCTGCGCGGCGGCGTCCACTTCTTCAGGTGTGGCCTGGGCAAAGGCCAGCGGCAAGGCTTCGCCGGTACACGCATCGAGGCTGTGCAGGCGCACGCTGCCGGCGGCGCTGCGCTGGCCGCCAATGAAGTTGCTTCCGGTCATGGTTGGCTCCTGTAAATGAGAAGGAAGGTTCAGATGCTCGTGTCAGCCAGTTAGCGGAAAGGGGGCTGCTGCGCAGCCCATCGCAGGCAAGCCAGCTCCCACAGGGGCCGCGCAGTTCCGGAGGCTGCGCTGTACCTGTGGGAGCGGGCGAGCCCGCGAAGGGCCGCAAAGCGGCCCCGGTCCATCAACCGGCTGGCAGCGCGCTCAAAGGCTTTTCACCACCCCGGGGCGTACCTGCGCGGGTGCTGCTGCAATGCCGTTGCGCAGCGGCTGGCCAAAGGCATCGAGGCTTACCTCGAAGGTATCGCCCGGGCGCGCCTGGATGCCGTCGGCGAATGACAGCGTGGCGGTACCGAAGTAATGCACGTGGATATCGCCAGCGCGCAGGAACTGCGGGTACTTGAAGTGGTGGAACTCGAGGTTCTCGAAGCTGTGGCACATGTTCTGCTCGCCCGACAGGAACGGCTTGCGCCACAGTTCCTGGCCGTCGCGCAGGATGCGGCTGGTGCCTTCCAGGTGTGCCGGCAGCGCGCCCAGGCGCAGCTCCGGGCCGAAGCTGCAGGCGCGCAGCTTGGAGTGGGCCAGGTACAGGTAATTGCGCCGCTCCATCACATGGTCGGAAAACTCGTTGCCCAGCGCGTAACCGAGGCGATACGGCGTGCCGTCGGCACCGATCAGGTACAGCCCGACCAGCTCCGGCTCCTCGCCGGCATCTTCGGCGAACGCCGGCAACGGCAGGTCGGCGCCTGGGCGCACGACGATGCCGCCGTCGCCCTTGTAGAACCATTCCGGCTGCGCGCCCTCCTCGCCTGCCGGCGGCCGACCGCCATCGAGCCCCCACTGGAACATGCGCATGCTGTCGGTCACGGCGCCTTCGGCCTGCTGCTGGTGCATCTTGTCGCGGGTGGCGGCACTGCCCAGGTGGGTCAGCCCGGTGCCGGTGACCAGGCAATGCGCCGGGTCCGGATGGTCCAGCGGTGGCAATACGCGGCCTTCGGCCAGCAGGGCCAGGTAGTCGTGACGCCCGCCCAGGCCGGCTGCCTGCACTTCGCTGGCAAGGTCTCGGCCGGCGGCAATGGCTTGCAGGGCCAGTTCGCGGGTGCTGCCGGTGCCACGTACTTCCAGGGCGTACTCGCCTTCTACCACGCCCACCCGGCGCTCGCCGGTGGCGGTTTCGAATTGAATCAATCGCATGCTTGTGCTCGCTTTTCGGTTGCGAAAGTTAGCGGGAGGCCGGGGCTACCCGCGTAGAAGCCAGGCGCTGACGGCGCTCGAGGCGGTTGTAGACCACACCGGTGAGCAGCAAGCCGAACAGCATTACCGCTGCCAGGAAATACAGACCCGACGACAGCTGCCCGGTGTGCTCCTTGAGCGCGCCGATGCCGAACGGGCCAAGGTAGCCGCCCAGGTTGCCGATGGAGTTGATCAGCGCGATGCCCGCAGCGGCACTGGCACCGGAGAAGAACCGGCCTGGCAAGGTCCAGAAAATGGCCGTGCAGGAGAACAGCGCAAACGCCACCAGGCACAGCGCCGCCAGCTGCAGGCCGGGCACGCTCAGCCAGGCACTGAGGAACAGGCCGATCGCACCCAGGGCGTACAACAGGCCAAGGTGGCCGTAGCGGTCGTTCAGGCGGTCGGAGCTGCGCGGCACGATCAGCAGGCCGATGATGCCGAACAGGTAAGGCACGGCCGAAACGAAACCGGTCACCAGGTCACTGCCGCCAAACTGGTGGATCAGTGTCGGCAGCCACAGGCCCAGGCCGTAGATACTCAGGGTCACCGGCAGGTAGAACAGCGCCAGCAGCAGCACCCGCCCGTCCTTCAATGCATGCAGGGGGTTGCCGTGGCGGGTCTGGCCGAACTCGCGCAGGTCGTTGGCCAGCTGTTCCTGCAGCCAGCTGCGTTGCTCGTCGCTGAGCCAGCGCACCTTGGCCGGGCTGTCCGGCAGCAGGCGCAAGGTGGGCCAGGCCAACAGCACCGCCGGTGTACCGATGCAGATGAACAGCCATTGCCAGCCATGCAGGCCGTAGCTGCCATCAAGCCCCAGCAGCGCGCCGGCAAGCGGCCCGGTGATCAGCATGGCCAGCGGCTGGGAGAGGATGAAGAAGCCGAGGATCTTGCCGCGATGGCGCACCGGGTACCACTGGGTGATGTAGTACAGCACGCCCGGGAAGAAGCCCGCCTCGGCCGCCCCCAGCAGGAAGCGCATCACGTAGAACCCGTTGGGCCCGGTGACGAAGGCCATGCCGACGGTGATCGCGCCCCAGGTAACCAGGATGCGGGCAAACCAGCGGCGGGCGCCGAAGCGGTCGAGCAACAGGTTGCTCGGCACCTCGAACAGGAAATAACCAATGAAGAAGAGCCCGGCACCCAGGCCATAGGCCGCGTCACCCAGGCCGATGTCGGCGCCCATGTGCAGCTTGGCGAAGCCCACCGCGGAACGGTCGACATAGGCCACCAGGTACAGCAGGACCAGAAAAGGGATGAGTTTCAGTGTGATCAGGCGGACGAGCCGCTGCTCCTGAATCATGGCGATGTCTCCGATTGTTCTTGTAATGGGTACAACACCTGGCCGGGGACTTTTTGGCAGACCTCTGACCTGGGAGAATGATCTTATAGTATTACTAATTTCACCAACAAGCCTTCACAGAGACCATTTTTATCAGTACAGTCGATCGCACAACGATAAATAGTAATACTAATTAGGTGTCCCCATGTCTGATCCCAAACGCCCACTGCGCTCCGCCCAATGGTTCGGAACCGCTGACAAGAACGGTTTCATGTACCGCAGCTGGATGAAGAACCAGGGCATCCCGGACCATGAATTCCAGGGCAAGCCGATCATCGGCATCTGCAACACCTGGTCGGAGCTGACCCCGTGCAACGCGCACTTCCGCAAAATTGCCGAGCACGTCAAGAAAGGTGTGCTGGAGGCTGGCGGCTTCCCGGTGGAGTTCCCGGTGTTCTCCAGCGGCGAGTCCAACCTGCGCCCCACCGCCATGCTCACCCGCAACCTGGCCAGTATGGATGTGGAAGAAGCGATCCGTGGCAACCCGGTGGACGCGGTGGTGCTGCTGACCGGCTGTGACAAGACCACCCCGGCGCTGCTGATGGGCGCGGCGAGCTGTGACGTGCCGGCGATCGTGGTTACCGGTGGGCCGATGCTGAACGGCAAGCACAAAGGCAAGGACATTGGTGCCGGCACCATCGTCTGGCAGATGCACGAGGCCTACAAGGCCGGCCAGATCGACCTCAACGAGTTCCTTTCGGCCGAGGCCGGCATGTCGCGTTCGGCGGGTACCTGCAACACCATGGGTACCGCCTCGACCATGGCCTGCATGGCCGAAGCGCTGGGCACCTCGCTGCCGCACAACGCCGCCATCCCGGCGGTGGATGCACGCCGTTACGTGCTGGCCCACCTGTCGGGCATGCGCATTGTCGACATGGTGCGCGAAGACCTGCGCCTGTCGAAAATCCTCACCCGCGAAGCCTTCGAGAACGCCATCCGCGTCAACGCCGCCATCGGCGGCTCGACCAATGCGGTGATTCACCTCAAAGCCATCGCCGGGCGAATCGGCGTGGACCTGCAGCTGGAAGACTGGACCCGCATCGGCCGCGGCACGCCAACCCTGGTCGACCTGCAGCCTTCGGGCCGTTTCCTGATGGAAGAGTTCTACTATGCCGGCGGCCTGCCTGCGGTCATCCGCCGCCTGGGCGAAAACGGCCTGCTGCCCAACCCTGCCGCGCTGACGGCCAACGGCAAGAGCCTGTGGGACAACTGCCAGGCCGCACCGCTGTATGACGAAGAAGTGATCCGCCCGATCGACAAGCCGCTGGTGGCCGATGGCGGCATCTGTATCCTGCGTGGCAACCTGGCGCCCAAGGGCGCCGTGCTCAAGCCCTCGGCCGCCACCCCGGCGCTAATGCAGCATCGTGGCCGTGCGGTGGTGTTCGAGAACTTCGACGACTACAAGGCACGCATCAACGACCCCGAGCTGGATGTGGACGCCAGTTCCGTGCTGGTGATGAAGCACTGCGGGCCCAAGGGCTACCCGGGCATGGCCGAGGTCGGCAACATGGGCCTGCCGGCAAAGCTGCTGGCCCAAGGAGTGACCGACATGGTGCGCATTTCCGATGCCCGCATGAGCGGCACCGCCTATGGCACCGTGGTACTGCATGTGGCGCCGGAAGCGGCCGCAGGCGGGCCATTGGCTGCCGTGCGTGAGGGTGACTGGATCGAACTGGATTGCAAGGAAGGCCGCCTGCACCTGGACATTTCCGACCAGGAGCTGGCCGGGCGCCTGGCTGACCTGCAAGCCCCGCCGCAGTTGATCAGCGGTGGTTACGCCAGGCTGTACCTGGACCATGTGATGCAGGCTGACGAAGGTTGCGACTTCGACTTCCTGGTTGGTTGCCGAGGGGCGGCGGTGCCCAAGCACTCGCACTAAGGCCTGATGTCATTGGGGCTGCTGTGCAGCCCATCGCCGGCAAGCCGGGCTCCCACAGGGACCGCGAAAGTCTTGAGGCCTGCGCCGTACCTGTGGGAGCCCGGCTTGCCGGCGATGGGCCGCAAAGCGGCCCCAAATCGCTTGACTGACTGGCATCAGGGCATGCCCGCGAACACCGGCAAAGCCGGTGCCATGCACCGCGTCGCCTGCTTCGCGGGCACGCCCGCTCCCACAGGTACTGCGCTGGCTTCGCGTTGACACTACACCTGTGGGAGCGGCCGCAGCCGCGAACACCGGCGCAGCCGGTGCCATCCTCCGCGTCGCCTGCTTCGCGGGCATGCCCGCTCCCACAGGTACTGCGCTGGCTTCGCGTTGACGCTACACCTGTGGGAGCGGCCGCGGCCGCGAACACCGGCGCAGCCGGTGCCATGCACCGCGTCGCCTGCTTCGCGGGCACGCCCGCTCCCACAGGTAATGCGCTGGCTTCGCGTTGACGCTACACCTGTGGGAGCGGCCGCGGCCGCGAACACCGGCGCAGCCGGTGCCATGCACTGCGTCGCCTGCTTCGCGGGCACGCCCGCTCCCACAGGTACTGCGCTGGCTTCGCGTTGACGCTACACCTGTGGGAGCGGCCGCGGCCGCGAACACCGGCGCAGCCGGTGCCATGCACCGCG
>Ga0209676_1002230_pt1 | contig 14345 bp, 14 predicted proteins | sample AraplaCvi_mLB_r2_FD_184282 | JGI IMG/M metagenome (GOLD analysis project Ga0209676, IMG submission 184282) | Arabidopsis root microbial communities from North Carolina, USA - plate scrape MF_Cvi_mLB_r2 (SPAdes) (version 2) | ecosystem: Host-associated > Plants > Roots > Endosphere | place: USA...
TGCCGGGCGGGAGCTTCACGGTCATCTCGAAGCGGTCCTGCGCCAGCTGCGGGATCAGGTCCGCGCCCAGCAGCGGCACGGCCAGCAGCGTCAGCGCGAAGGCCACCGCCGCCGAACCCAGCACCAGGACCGGACGATTCAACGCGTTCGGCAGCAGCTTGAGATAGCCGCGTTCGGCACGACCGTACGGCGCCATCGCCAGGTCGCTCAGCTTGCGCATGAACGGACCGACCACGGCGACGATCACGCGCCACAGGCGCACGATCGCCCACGCGATGCTGAAGAAGAACGTGCGCAGCACCCAGTTCAGACCACGCTGGAACCACGACAGCGGCTTGCCGATCTTCGTCTTCGGCTCCCAGCGCGGATGCGGCGCTTCTTCCGGGAACGCCATCGGCGGGCGGCCCTTCAGCGCGCTGAGCATCGGGATCAGCGTCATCGACACGATCAGCGAAATGCCGATGGCCAGCGCCACCGTCAGCGCCTGGTCGCGGAACAGCTGGCCGGCGATGCCCTGCACGAACACCAGCGGCAGGAACACGGCGATGGTCGTCAGCGTGGACGCGACCACGGCCATGCTGACCTCGCGCGTACCGGCGATGGCGGCGTCGAGTATTCCCAACCCTCGCTCGCGCGCCTTGGCGATGCTTTCCAGCACGACGATGGAGTCGTCCACCACCAGGCCGGTCGCAAGCGCCAGGCCGCCCAGCGACATGACGTTGAGGCTCAGGCCCATCTGGCCCATGAAGAAGAACGTCGCGATGATCGACACCGGCAGCGACAGGCCGATGACGAACGTGCTCCAGCCATCGCGCAGGAACAGGAAGATGATCAGCACCGCGAGCGCGCCGCCGATCACCGCGTCCTTCTTGACGTCGGAAATCGCGTGGCGGATGAACTGCGACTGGTCGTCGATGGTCGTCAGTTCGACGTCCGGCGGCACCTGCTGCTTGAGTTCCTCCAGGCGCTTCTGGATCGCGTCGGCCGTCGACACGGTGTTCGCATCGCCTTCCTTGTAGATGGCCAGCTCCACCGCTTCCTTGCCCGCCAGGCGGATGATCGCCTCGCGTTCCTTGAAGCCCTGGCGCACGTCGGCGATGTCCTTCAGGCGAACCGGCATGCCGCCGGCCACCGTCGAGCCGCCGGCCGAGTTCGCGCTCTGCACCGACGCGGCCGCGGCCATCGCTTCGGCCGAACCGGTCTGCGCCGCGATCGCCGCCATCTGCGCCGCGGCCGAAGCCGCCGCACTGTCGCCGCCGCTCTGCGTGGTGACCAGCATCTCGCGCATTTCGGGCACGCTGGCGAACTGGTTCACCGTGCGCACGAGGTAACGCTGCGAGCCTTCTTCCAGGCGGCCGCCGGAGATGTTGATGTTTTCCTGCTGCAGGCGCTGGATGACGGTGTCGATCGGCAGGTTCAGCTGCGCGATCTTCTGCTGGTCGATGTCGACCTGGATTTCGTCTTCCAGGCCGCCGCCGACCTTCACCGCGGCCACGCCTTCGACGGGCTCGAGCTTTTTCTTCAGGTCGTCGTCGGCATAGCGGCGCAGCGCAGTGAGCTGGCGCATGGCTTCGGTGTCGCTGGACGCTTCGGTCTTGGGCGACAGCGCGATGCGGAGAATCGGTTCGGTCGACGGATTGAAGCGCAGCAGCACCGGCGGCTTGGCTTCAAGCGGAAGTTGCAGCACTTCCATCTTGTCGCGCACTTCCAGACTGGCCTGGTCCATGTCGGTGCCCCAGGCGAACTCGAGCACGACATCGCTCTGCCCGGTGCGCGAGACGGACTTCAGCTTGCGCAGCCCCTTGACCACGCCGACGGCTTCTTCCACCGGCTCGCTGATCAGGGTTTCGATTTCCGACGGCGCCGCACCGGTGTACTCGGTGCGGACCGTCAGCGTGGGGTAGCTCAGGTCGGGCAGCAGGTTGACCTTGAGGTCGCCCAGCGCGATCAGTCCGAAGAGGACGAAAGTGAGGGTCACCATCGCCACCGTCACGCGGCGGCGCGTGGAGAACTCCACCAGGTTGAAACCGGGCGTGTGCGCGGGTTGCGTCACGTGGGGTTCTCCGGGTTACTTCTTGTTGGTTTCGGGCTTGGCGACGGAAGCGACTTCCTTCTTCGCCTGCGGCTGCCCCAGCACCTGCACGACCGAACCGTCGCGCAGCGCGGTCTTGCCGGCGATGACGACCTGCTCGCCTTCCTTCACGCCGGCGCGCACTTCGGCCCACGAACCGTCCATGTAGCCCAGCTTGACCGGCACGCGCTTGGTCTTGTCGCCGGTGACGACGAACACGGCCGGGTCGCCATCGTCTTCCAGCAGCGCCACGCGCGGCACGACGAGCGCATCGGCGCGCTGGTCGTAGTCGATCTTGATGCGGCCGAACATGCCCGGCTGCAGGATGCTGTCGCCCTTGAACGCGCAGACCACGCGGAAGGTGCCGCTGCCCGAATCCACGACCGGCGACACGCGGTCCACCGTACCCTGGAAGGTCTTGCCCGGCAGTGCGTCGACCACCAGCGAAACCGGCAGGCCAGCCTTGAGCGTCACCAGCTCGCGCTCGGGCACGTTCAACGTGGCCTCAAGGCGCGAGGTGTCGACGATGCGGAAGATCGGCGTGTTGATCTGGACGAAGTTGCCGTTCTTGATCGAACGCGATGCGATCACGCCCGAGATCGGCGCTTCGACGTTCGCGTACGACAGTTCGAGCGTCGCCATGTGATTGGCGGCGCGGGCTTCTTCCAGGTCGAAGCGGAGCTGGTCGTTGTCGTTGGCGCTGAGCAGCTTCTGCTCGGCCATCTGCTTGGCGCGGGCGTAGTTGGCCTCGAGCTTGCGCATGGCGGCACCGGTCTGGGCGGCCTGCAGCTGGGCACGGGCCGAATCCAGGCGCACCAGGGTCTGGCCGGCGCGGACCTGCTGGCCTTCCTCGACCATCACGTTCAGCGCGACGCCCGAGGTCTTGGCGACCACCTGCGACTCGCCCACCGGCTCCAGCGGCGCGGTGCCGGTGTAGCTGGCGGCGACGGGGCGGCGGGAGGCCTTGGCGACCTCGACCGGCACGGCTTCCGGGCCCTTCTTGTCTTCCCCGTCCTTCGCCTGGGCCTCGCCTTCACCCCCGCCCTTGCAGGCGCTGAGCAACAACAGGCACGGCAACAGGACGACAGCGGCGCGGGCAAAACCACGGCTGCGATTTCGGGTGAAGTGACGCATGAATTGGACCCCAAGGTGGCTGAGACCGGCGCTTGTGCCGGTGTTGTATGTAGGTATATCACCGCCCCAGTCACCTTCCATCCGCCGAAGGTCATGGTGACTGGAGCCACGTCGTCGACCACCCGAAAAAAACGTGGACGAGGTACGCAAGAACCATCGATGCAAAAAGGGGCGGCTTCGTTGCAATCCGAACCATGGCTATACTTGCCGACTTGTGCGCGGTCGCCTTAATGGGGAGGCACCACGCAGCCAGCACTCAACACCTTTCGCTAGCCATTCGAGATTGCGGACTACGACATGATGCGACCGCTGATGATCGCCGCCTGCTTCCTGCTCACCGCCACCGCATTCAGCGTGTCGGCCCAGGACGCCCAGGCTCCCGCCGCCCCGGCCGCTGCTGCCGCTCCGGCAGCCACCGCCCCGACGGCTCCTGCTCCGACCGCCCCGGCCTCGCTCAAGGGCGATGCCGCTCGCGGCAAGCAGCTCACCTACACCTGCCAGGGCTGCCACGGCGTCACCGGCTACAAGAATGCGTATCCGAACTATCACGTGCCGCGGATCGGCGGGCAGTCGGAGGTCTACCTGACCAACGCTTTGACCGAATACAAGAAGGGCGCGCGCAAGCACCCGACGATGCAGGCCCAGGCGCAGAGCTTCTCGGACCAGGACATCGCCGATATCGCCGCCTTCCTTTCGACCGTGAAGTGAGCACGACCATGACGAACAAGATCCTCGCCATCGCCCTGCTCGCCTCCTTCGCGCTCGCCGGCTGCTCCGGCGGCGATACGCCGGCCGAGCATTCGGCCGCCGACCGCGCCGAGGGCCACACCTCGTCCTCCGCCGGCCTGCCGGCGGGCCACATCGCCGCGGGCGAGAAGCTGGCGCAGACCAAGGGCAAGGCCACCGGCCAGTCGTGCTTCGACTGCCACGGCGCCGAAGGCAACGCGCCGATCGACGAGACCTACCCGAAGCTCGCCGGCCAGTACTACGACTACATCGCCCACTCACTGCAGGCTTACCGCGACGGCGACCGCGAGCATCCGCTGATGTCGAGCCAGGCGAAGGACCTGACCGACCAGCAGATCGCCGACCTCGCCGCCTACTTCGGTTCGCGCAAGGGTTCGCTGCAGGACCTGCACGGCATGCACCACGACTGATCGCCCACCGCGACCGGACGCAGAAAGGCCCGCGAAAGCGGGCCTTTTTGTTTGGGTCGGATGTCGGCCTGTTGCGCGATTTACGCGGGTGCGTCGATGTGCCCGGGGACCAGCGCGTCGCCGGCTTCGATCCGTTCCAGAATCCGCCACAGCGCAGGCGACAGGAAGTCCTCGATGACGTCATTCGCGCCGGCATCGCGCAGTGCGTCGTCCGGCAGCGCGCCATGCAGGCCGAAGGTGTACAGCCCCGCGCTGCTCGCCGAACGCACGCCGGACAACGAATCCTCGAATGCGATCGCACGCCGCGCGTCGCCGCCCAACCGCTCCAGTCCCGTGAGATACGGCAACGGATCGGGCTTGCCGCGTGACAGTTCCTCGCCGATCACCAACGCATCGATGCGATCGGCTATTCCGATCCCGCCGAGCATCAGCTCGGCATTGGCCCGAGGCGCGTTGGTCACCACGCCGACGCGCACCCCATGGCCTCGCGCCCAGTCGAGCAGTTCGATCACGCCGCGCGTCGCCTCCAGCGTCGTCACCGCCGAACGGAACAGCGCTTCCTTGCGCTCGGCCAGGTGCGGATGCGCATCCACGGGTTCGTCCGGGAACAGCTCGCGCATGATCGCCTCGTTGGAGGCGCCCATGATCCTCGTTCGGTAGGTGTCCATCGTTAGCGTGCGACCGAAGTCGGCCAGCAGCGTCTGGAATGCGGCGAAATGCAGCTCGTCGGTGTTGACGAGCGTCCCGTCCAGATCGAACAGCAGCGCGAAGCGGGATGGCATGCATGCCTCTATCGGAGCATCGAGGTGAAGCGCGAACGTAGCTTGCGCCTGCGTCCAAAGAAATGGGCCGCTTTCGCGGCCCATTTCTCGCAACTCAGCGTTCGATCACGACTGGACCGGCACCAGCGTGATTTCCACGCGGCGGTTCTGCGCGCGACCGGCTTCGGTGTCGTTGCTGGCGATCGGACGGGTCTTGCCGGCGCCGACGACGATGAAGCGCTCGCGATTCAGGCCGCGGCTCTGCAGATAGCTGGACACCGCGTTGGCGCGCTGCTCGGACAGCTTCTGGTTGTAGGCATCGCTGCCGACGCTGTCGGTGTGGCCGGCCACTTCGATGACCGTCTGGTTGTATTCCTGCAGCGTGCGCGCGACGTTGTCGAGCACCGGGTAGAACTCCGGCTTCAGGTTCGACTTGTCGAAGTCGAAGGTGATGCCGCTGGGCATGTTGAGCGTGATGTTGTCGCCCTGGCGCACGACATCGACGCCGGTGCCGGCCGTCTGCTGGCGCAGCGCGGCTTCCTGGCGATCCTGGTAGTTGCCGATGGCCGCACCGGCCAGACCGCCGACGCCCGCGCCGACGAGGGCGCGCTGACGACGCTCGGTCGCGTCATCGCCACTGAGCAGGCCCGCGGCGACACCGGCCAGCGCGCCGATGAGTGCGCCCTTGCCCGTCTTGCTCATGCCCTGCTGCTGGCCCTGCGGCTGTTGCTGCTGCTGCGGATACGGCTGGCCGTAGTAGCCGCTGCCGCCAGTGGCGCAACCGGCGAGCAGCGCGGTGGTGACGACGGCGACACAAGCGGCCTTGAGGAAATTCTTCATGTAGTGGTCCCTGTGTGAAAGACGGATGCAGCTGAACGCGCACAAGCTAACCGCGTTCACGTCTTTCGCAAGTGATCGCGCCGCCGTGTATTCAGTCGGCGGCAGGAATCAGCGCCTGTGCCGCATCGGCATCGAGGCGTGTGTCCCAGTTTCCCATCAACGCCAGGTAAAGGAGCTTGTCGAACTCCGCGCCGAAACGGCGGATCACCGCATCGGGATCGGGAATCAGCCGGCCATCGGAGATCAGGCCGAAGTGCACGCGGCCGTTGTAGCTGAGGATCGAAATGCCGATGCCGATCGAACCGGTCTGCGGAACCCAGAACATCATCTCGCGCAGCGTGCAGCCGGCCAGATAGAGCGGCTGCTGGGGCCCTGGCACATTCGTCGCTACCGCGGTCGCCTTCCGGCTGAACAGTTCCAGCGCCAGTCCCTGCACGGAGGCAGGCGCCATGCCGAGTGCGGCCAGCAGCCCGTAGGCGACGATCGCCTGCCGCGAGCGCTTGAGGTCTTCCATGCACTGCGCCACGCGTTCCAGTCGCCGGATCGGATTGCCCTCGCCCACCGGCAGATCGAGGAACACCAGCCCGAAGTGGTTGCCGAGTTTCCGCGAATGTTCCAGCGGCCGCAGGTTCACCGGCACGGTCGCACGCAGCGTGAGGCCGTCGACGTGGTCCCCGCGCTCGATCATGTAGCTGCGCAGCGCGCCGGCGGCGGTGGCCATGAGCACGTCGTTGACGGTGCAATCGCAGGCGCGGCCGACGGCCTTCACTTCTTCCAAGTCCAGCGGCTCCGCCCACGCGACGCGCTTGCTCACGCCCAGGCGCCCGCGCAGCATCGAAGGCGGGTCGTCCGGCAGCGACAGCGCATGCAGCAGCTCGCGTGCGATCTCCCCGCCTTCTTTCGCCAGCACCGCGGCGAGCGTGGGGTCGCGGTACATCTCCAGGCCTTTTTCGACGACCTTGGTGCCCATCTGCACGTAGCGGTCGACCGCGCCCACGCGGCGGGCGACGCCCGCGTGCTCCTTCTTGAGCCAGGTGCGCTGCAGTTCGCTGCGATCGCTGGCGTCGGCCTGGGTATCGGTGAGCGAAAGCAGCACCTGCACCAGCGCGATGCCGTCGGCGTAGCTGTGGTGGATGCGCGCCACCAGCGCCGAACCGCCGCCATCGAAACGTTCGACCAGATGGAACTGCCACAGCGGGCGGTCGTGGTTGAGCGGCGATGACGCGAGCTGGCTGACGAAGCGCTCCAGTGCGCGCTTGTCGCCGCGACCGGGCAACGCGGCGTGCTGCACGTGCCAGTCGAGGTTGAAGTTCAGGTCGGTTTCCCAGTGCGCTCCGGCCGGTGAAACCACGGGCTTCTGGCGGAACCGCTTGTAGGAAAGGAAGCGCTGCTTCACCACGCGCTTGAGCCGTTCCAGCGACATCGGCTCGGCGAACATCAGTACGCCGGTGATCATCATCGGGTTGGTGGGCCGCTCCATGCGCAGCCAGGCGGTGTCGACCCGCGACATCGGTTCCCGGCGACCACGCCGGCGTGCCCCAGTCCGCGTCCCCGCCATGGTCGTGCGCTCCGATGCGTGTCAGGCCGAGTGAATCACGGCCTCGCGAGCAGCGTCAACGCGGCCTCAGCCACGCAGCTTGCGGTACGCCGCCAGCGCCGAATCGCGTCCTGCGCCCATCTCGACCATCGGCTGGGGCGGATAGTCGGGCGCCACGCGGCGCAGCGCCTGCGGGTCCTGCCATGGCGAGAACCGCAGCGGCACGGGCAGCCCGGCCAGCTCGGGCACCCAGCGGGCGATGTAACGTCCGTCCGGGTCGAACTTCGTCGCCTGCAATACGGGATTGAACACCCGGAAGTACGGCGCAGCGTCCGCACCCGTGCCGGCCACCCACTGCCAGCCGAGCGTGTTGTTCGCCAGGTCCGCGTCCACCAGCGTGTCCCAGAACCAGCGGGCGCCGTGCCGCCAGTGATAGCGCAGGTGCTTGGTCAGGAAACTCGCCACGATCATGCGCACGCGGTTGTGCATCCAGCCGGTATGCCACAGCTCGCGCATGCCGGCGTCGATGATCGGCACGCCGGTGCGGCCCTGCTGCCAGTCGGCCAGTTGCGCCGGCGACACCTGCGACCACGCGAAATCGTTGAAGCGCGGGTCGAAGTTGCGATCCGGCGTTTCGGGAAAGTGATGCAGCAGGTGATGCGCGAACTCGCGCCAGCCCAGCTCGCGCAGGAAGCCATCGACATCGGCGCCGTTGCCGGCCGTGCGCTCGCGTTCGAGCACCGATGCCACGCGCCACGGCGCGATCTCGCCGAAATGCAGGTGCGGCGAAAGACGCGAGGTGCCGACGCGGTCCGGGCGGTCGCGCTGTTCGCGATAGCCGCGCAATGCGCCGTCAACGAAGGTTCCCAGCGCGGCACGCGCGCCTGCCTCACCCGGCGTCCAGTCGTCCCAGAACGCGCGATCCCAGCCCAGGCGTGGCGCGAGCTTCAATGCCTCCAGCGGCACGCCCGATGGCCCCTCGTCGCTGTCGGGCAGGTGTTCGGGTGCATCGATGCACAGCCCGAGCTGCCATTGCGACAACAGCGTCTTCCAGTACGGCGTGAACACCTTGAACGGCAGGCCCTGCTTGTTGCGCACGGTCCATGGTTCGAACAGCAGGGCGGCGTTGAAGCTCTCCGCCCGCACGCCTTGCTGGCGCAACGTGGTCTTGATGTTCGCGTCCCGGCGCTCGTAGGCCGGCTCGTACCGACGGTTCCAGAACACCGCCTCCGCGCCGGTGGTGGCGATCAGCGATTGCAGTGTCGCCAGGCTCGGCCCGAAGAAATGGCGCAGGTGCGAACCGCGTTGTCGCAGTGAAGCATCCAGCGCGGCGAGCGAACGATGCCGCCATGCGTTCGACGCCTCGCCGGGCGCCCAGTCGCCGCCTTCGTCCGGCGCATGGATATAGACCGGGATCGGCACGTATCCCGCGTCGAGCGCGGCCTGCAGCGCCGGGTTGTCGTCCAGGCGCAGGTCGTTGCGGAACCACACCAGCGCCAGCGCGTTGGATTGGGCCGTAGCCATCGGGCACCCGGGGAATGGGACGGGGCCAGTATGCCAAGGGGCCGAACGGGCGCGTCAACGCGCCCCGCGGTCAGCCGCCGCGGTACTCGCGCGGGATGCGGTCGTTGAGGCCGACCAGGATCTCGTAGGGGATCGTGCCCGCCAGCGTGGCGACGTCCTCGGCGCGGATGGTCTGCCCGCCCTGCGTGCCGATCAGTACGACGTCGTCCTCGTTGAACGCGCTGTCGCCGCCGATGTCGACCATGAACTGGTCCATGCACACGCGCCCGACGATGGGATAGCGGTGTTCGCGGATCAGCACCGACCCACGCGAGGACAGCGAGCGCGGAAACCCGTCGCCGTAGCCGATGGGAACCGTCACCACGCGCGTGTCGTGGTCCGACTGCCACGTCGCACCGTAGCTCACGGTGTTGCCGGCCTTCACCACCTTGAAGTACACGACCTGCGAGCGCAGCGACATCGCCGGCTTCACGTCGATCGTGCGCTGCGATGCGGGATCGGGCAGCACGCCGTAGAGCACGATGCCCGGGCGCACCATGTCCAGCCACGTCTGCGGGAAATGCAGCACGCCGCCGGAGTTGGCGAGGTGGCGTACCGGCATCGGGGCATCCAGGCGTTCGATGTGCGCGCAGGCATCGTGGAATCGTTCGACCTGCTTGAGCGTCATGTCGGAGGAAGGATCATCCGAACACGCCAGGTGCGAGTAGATGCCCTTGAGCACGCACCACTTCGACGCCACGGCCGCTTCGACGAACGGCCGCGACGAGTAGCTGTGCACCCCGATGCGCTCCATGCCGGTGTCGATCTTCAGGTGGATTACCGCGCGGCGCCCCATCGCTTCGGCCGCCGCTTCCACCTGGCGCAGCTTGTCGAGGGAGGACACCGTGATTTCCAGGTCGTGCGCGATGAACTGCGCCACCTGGGGGCCGAAGATCCCGCCCAGCACCAGCACAGGCGCGGTGATCCCGGCACGACGCAGCGCGATGCCTTCCTCGACGAATGCCACGCCCAGCTGGTCCACGCCCTGCGCCTGCAGGTGCAGCGCCACCGGCACCAGGCCGTGGCCGTAGGCATTGGCCTTGACGATGCCCATCACCGGCACGCCGACATGCGCACCGATGGCGTGGAGGTTGTGGGTCAGGTGATCGAGATCGACCGTGATGCGGGTCGGACGCTCGCTTACGGCCGGGGGCATGCCTGGCGTTGGGTGCACGTGTGGGCCGGTGCGGTGGGAATGCGGGGTTTCATTCTAGCCAACCCGCATGGGACCGGATTGGCCGGTTGGACTACCGGCCGGACTAATCGCACCGCCGCTCGGTCACGGTCTCCGTCTTCTTCTGCTGGTTGTCCTGGATCTTGCGTCCCGCGAACGCACCGCCGACGGCGCCGGCCGCGGTGGCGATCTTCTTGCCGCTGCCGCCGCCGATCTGGTTGCCCAGCAGGCCGCCGACCACGCCGCCGGCCACGGTGCCGGTGATCTTGTGTTCGTCCTTTACTTCCTTGGGCTTTTCGACCTGCACGTCGTAGCAGTGCGGCGTCTTGGTCTTGGAACTGCTCTTGGTCTGCGCGCCCGCGGTGGCGGCCAGCACCAGGCCGAGCGCGCACGCAGTGACGGCGGAAAGGAACCGATATGAACCACGCATGGCGGCGACTCCATGGAAACTATCCCCCACGCTGCGCCGCCCGCCGTTACGGGCACGTCAATCCGCGCATCCGCGGCGTGGGGTCATTCATCATCCAGGCCGACGTGCTGGACATCGAAGCCGGCGTTGCGGATGTGCTGCGCGAAGTAATGGCCGATGGAATCGGCGCTCATCAGCCCCACGTGCAGCTCCGGCGGAACGTCGAAATATCGGTAGATCTCGCCGCTGTGGAATTCGATTTCGAGCACGCGCCGGCGCGGCTCGTAGCCGACGCTGGACAGGGCTTCGGATTCGACGCGCTCGCGGTGCACTGCGCACTGTAGACCGCGCCGCGGTGAGCGCGGGGTGGACGCTTACTCGAAGCTGCCCACCGAATCGTGCGAGAGGTTGTCGAAGCGCGTGTACTCGCCGAAGAACTTGAGCTTGATCGAGCCGGTCGGACCCGAACGCTGCTTGCCGATGATGACCTCGGCCAGTCCCTTGTCCGGCGAGTTCTCCTTGTTGTAGTAGTCGTCGCGGTAAATGAACATGATCATGTCCGCGTCCTGCTCGATTGCACCGGATTCGCGAAGGTCGGCCATCACCGGGCGCTTGTCGGTACGCGTTTCCAGCGAGCGGTTGAGCTGCGACAGCGCGATCACCGGCACCTGCAGTTCTTTCGCCAGGCCCTTGAGCGAACGCGAGATCTCGGAGATTTCCGTCGCGCGGTTCTCGCTGTTGCCGGGCACCGACATCAGCTGCAGGTAGTCGATGACGATCAGGCCCAGGCCGTGCTCGCGCTTGAGGCGGCGCGCCTTGGCCGACAGCTTCACAGGCGACAGGCCGGGTTCGTCGTCGATGAATATCTTCACTTCGCGAAGCTGGCGGATCGCGCCGGTGACGCGGCTCCAGTCCTCGTCTTCCAGCTGGCCGGTACGCAGGCGCTGCGCGTTGACGCGGCCGACCGAGGAGATCAGTCGCATGGCCAGCTGCGAGGCCGACATTTCCATCGAGAACACCGCCACCGGCAGCTTGCTGCGGAAGGCGGCGGTCTCGGCCATGTTCAGTGCGAGCGTGGTCTTGCCCATCGCGGGACGCGCGGCAAGGATGATCAGGTCGGTCTTCTGCAGGCCCGCTGTCATCATGTCCAGCTCGGTGTAGCCGGTCGACAGGCCGGTCACGCCGCTGCCGTTGGTGTAGCGCGTCTGCAGCGTGTCGAAGGCTTCCGACAGCGCCTTGGTCACCGGGGTGAAGTCGGTCTTGCCGGAGGTGTTGGCCTGCGCGATGGCCAGCACCTGCCGCTCGGCTTCTTCCAGGATCTCGGCCGAATCGCGCCCGTCCGGCTGGAAGCCGTCGTTGACGATGCCGGTGCCCACGTCGATCAACTGCCGCAGGATCGCCTTGTCGCGGACGATCTCGGCATAGGCGGCGATGTTCGCGGCCGAAGGCGTATTGCTGGCCAGCTCGATCAGGTAGGCGCCGCCGGCGACCTGCTCGCTCAGGCCCTGGGATTCGAACCACTCGCCCAGGGTGACGGCGTCGAACGGGCGGTTCTTCTCGGCAAGTTCGCTGATCGCGCGGTAGATCAGCTGGTGATCGCGGCGATAGAAGTCGCTGTCGCTGAGCGCATCGGCGATGCGGTCCCAGGAGTCCGGCGCCAGCATGAGGCCGCCGAGCACGGCCTGCTCGGCCTCGATGGACTGGGGCGGCACGCGCAGCTGGTCCATGCGCTGCTCGTTGCGCGTCTCGAAGCGCTTCTCCTTGCGAAAACCAGGTCGTGCGCTCATGCCTTCAGTCACCCTTTCCCTGAGCCGTCGCGCCGGCCATGTTGTTATCGCGGGTCGGGCATCGTAGACGCGGAACGCGCCGGTGCGTTGCAGATAAGTCTGTGGATATCGCGTGGATACTCATCGATGGCATGGAGCCACGCGGCTGTCGCACGCGATGCGACGCGCGGCGCGCGACGGGCGGTGTGGCCGATGCTCGATCCGGGCCGTCGCACGCCAACCCGGCCCCGCACGGCGACCGGTTTCAACCGATGGTCGCGATTCCGGCACGGGCGCGCAGGCCCGGCGAGATGGCCGACAGCAGCTCGTCCAGCGCTTCGTCGCGCCACCGGCCGATGCGACGCGGCTGCAGGGCGCCGGCGATGTGCTGGTCGATCAGGCGGGCGATGATCGGGAAGACCGCCTCCCCGTCCGCCTCGCAGGCCTCGCGCAGGCTGGCGGCGATCAGGTCGGCGAACGAGAGCGGTGCCGCCGGCAACGTGAAGTCCTGCAGCGACAGCAGGGTGAGCTCAAGCGAGGGGTCGAGCGCGGGAAGGTCGAGGCGCTGGTCCATGGCGGCGGCGGTATCGGGAGACGTGTCGCGACTGTGTCACGCACTTTCCCGCCCCCCCATCGGAATAATCTGAAAACTCCGACCGCCCTTCCGAGGCAAGTGGACCCAAAAAGAAAGGGCGCCCGGAGGCGCCCTTTCCTTCAAGCTCGTGCGGTGACCGCGATCAGGCGACTTCGCCGACCACGATGACCTTGACGGTGGCTTCGATGTCGGCGTGCAGGTGCACGACGATGTCGTACTCGCCGGTGCGACGCAGCGGGCCTTCGCCCAGCACGACTTCCGACTTCTCGACCTTGTGGCCGTGCTTGGTCAGCGCGTCGGCGATGTCGCGCGGCGTGATCGAGCCGTACAGCTTGCCTTCGGTCGAAGCGTTCGCGGTGATGGTCACCTCGACGCCTTCCAGGGCAGCCTTGCGGCCTTCAGCGCCTTCCAGCGAGGCCTTGGCCTTGGCTTCGTACTCGGCGCGGCGTGCCTCGAACTCGGCCAGGTTGGCCGGGGTCGCCGGTGCGGCCTTGCCGTACGGGATCAGGTAGTTGCGGCCGAAGCCCGGCTTGACGTTGACCTTGTCGCCGAGCTTGCCGAGGTTCTGCACGTTCTGCAGGAGGATAAGTTGCATGGTGTTGCTCCGTATTCGTTAGCGAGGCGATGCCCCGCAGCGGGTTGCGCTGTCCGAAGACCGCGGCGCCTTTCCCTCACCCCTGCCCTCTCCCGCAAGCAGGAGAGGGGGACAAGGTGTTTCCCCCCTGCGGGAGGAAACGACGTCGCCTTAGGCGTTGTGGTTGTCGGTGTACGGGATCAGGGCCAGGAAACGGGCGCGCTTGACGGCCGTTGCCAGCTGGCGCTGGTACTTCGACTTGGTACCGGTCACGCGGCTCGGCACGATCTTGCCGGTCTCGGTGAGGTACTGGCGCAGGGTGTTGAGATCCTTGTAGTCGATCTCCTTCACACCTTCGGCCGTGAACTTGCAGAACTTGCGGCGACGGAAGAACTTGGACATGTGTGTGCGCTCCTAGGGCGTGATCAGGCGGCTTCGGCGTTATCGTCGGAGGACTCGTCGGCCGTGCCGACGCCTTCCTCGTCACGGCGGCGACGCTCGCCACGCTCGGGCTTGTCGCCCTTCTCGTCCTTGTACTTCATGATCAGCGACTGCTCGGTGTCGGCTTCGTCGCGCTTGATCACCAGGTGGCGCAGCACGGCGTCGTTGAAACGGAAACCGTCGACCAGCTCGTTCAGGACGTTCTGGGTGCACTCGATGTTGAGCAGCACGTAGTGGGCCTTGACCAGGTTCTCGATCGGGTAGGCCAGCTGGCGACGACCCCAGTCTTCCAGACGGTGGATCTTGCCTTCGCCGCCTTCGAT
>Ga0209676_1002232_pt1 | contig 14335 bp, 14 predicted proteins | sample AraplaCvi_mLB_r2_FD_184282 | JGI IMG/M metagenome (GOLD analysis project Ga0209676, IMG submission 184282) | Arabidopsis root microbial communities from North Carolina, USA - plate scrape MF_Cvi_mLB_r2 (SPAdes) (version 2) | ecosystem: Host-associated > Plants > Roots > Endosphere | place: USA...
CTGGTGAATCTGAGGATGCAACAATTGCTGATATCGCAGTTGCTACAAACGCTGGCCAAATTAAAACAGGTGCTCCATCACGTACAGACCGCGTAGCTAAATACAACCAACTTCTTCGCATCGAAGATCAACTTGGTTCAACAGCTGAGTATCTTGGTTTAAACTCATTTTATAACTTAAAATAATTTAAGCGGCTATTACTCAATAGCTACTCTAACATCGCCTCAAAGGTATGCAAATACTTTTGAGGCGATTTTTTTGTTGTTGGTCGGGGTTTTTGGCAAAGATCGGGTATCGTAGGGAACTGCTCGGGATTGTTATCGGCAAATTTCCTGATAAAGAAGGTTATAAGATCTACCTAATAGCAATGAATAATACGCTGGCCAACTATGGATCTATAGGTACTTATTACTAGTTGAGAATGACGTGAAAGAGTGATAGAATCTTGAATGGAAATGTAGTAAATTATTACTACATGTAAGAAAGGTGATTGATAAAAATGCAACAACAAACTTCTGAAAAAAACTATATAGTAATGATTTTACTATGTTTCTTTTTAGGTGGCCTAGGAATACATCGTTTCTACGTAGGTAAAATTGGTACTGGTATTTTAATGATTATAACTTTAGGTGGACTAGGTATCTGGGCATTGATCGATTTTATTATGATTATTATTGGCAAATTCAAAGATAAAGAAGGAAAAGAAATAAAACCTTCTTAACCATAGTGGAAAAGGCGTCAGTTAACTGCAGTTAGCTGGCGCCTTTTTGAATGGAAAAATGTTGTTTACTATGAACTTGAAATTAAGTTTTAAATGAATCATTCCCATTTAACATAGGAACAGTTACTTATTATAAATTTTTAATTTTAATAAATATACAAGATGGTCATCAGTTATCATTTTTTTCACGTCATTCTCGTCCTGCAAGCTATATGTTCGTAAAGAGTTTCCTTTTGATTCTCTGTATACGCCCAATACATAAGTTTCATTTAATTTTAATTTTACTGTTTCATCTTCAAATGCATAGTACCATCCACTAATACTACTTTCACTAGATTGAATTTTGTCGATTTTTTGAGGGTTGGATTTAACACTTGATCCATAACGTGAGATTGGATTTACTCTTTTCTCATATGCAAGTGCAGTTGTTAGTCCATTATTGTATATTAAATTCATAAGTAAAGCATACGTTACAAAAAAAGCTTAGGAAATGTGGGGAATACAATCCTGAAAGGAGAGGGAATTACGATGACAATTATTGAAACAGAACGACTTACCCTTCGCTTACAAACAACAGATGATGCGAGTTTTATACTTGAGCTAATGAATGAACCTTCATGGCTAGAGTTCATTGGTGATCGTGGTGTGAGAACAGTAGGTGATGCGCGTGAATATATAGTGAATGGAGCAATTCGTACGTATGAACAATTTGGCTTTTGTTTTTATTTAGTTGAAAGAAAAGAAGATAAAAGCCCGATAGGAATTTGTGGTTTTGTTAAAAGAGAGTCGCTAGAAGATGTGGATATTGGCTTCGCTTTTCTTCCGAAGTATTGGGGAAAAGGATACGCCTATGAAGCAGCATCAGCGACATTAGCATACGGTCTAGGTACACTAGGGCTGAATCGTATAGTGGCTATCACAACGCAAGAAAATCACGCTTCAGCCAAACTACTCGAAAAAATAGGTTTGAAGTTTGAAAGAGTAGTCCATTTTTCAAATGATGCTGAAGAACTTAGACTGTTTTCACTTGATAAATGAACAGAGTAGGGAGCGGGGGAAATTAATTTTAATATGAAGGTAGCTATCGCGATATAAAGCTGATGTAGGACCATAGAGTGAATACCTAGGCATATAAAAAAGACAGTCTATAGCGATTAACACTGTAGACTGTCTCTATGTTCTATTGCTTCGCCCAGTATTTATCTAGCTCTTGGTCTAGATATACCCAGCCCTTCCATGCGATATGAATCGTATCCATAATGAAATAAGGATCATAGTCATGGTCTGAGAAATCAACAAATGGAACATCATTATCAGTCAAGATCTGCTCCATTTTTTCGTAATACTTTTGTCGACGTTCCTCAGGATATTCCGTGTAGTCATACCAATGACCATTTACTGGAATAGAAACAAATAATGGCTTTGCACCAGCGTCCTTTAAAACATCGATGACTAGCTGTAAATCCTCATATTCAGGTGAGGTTGTATAGTCTTCGTTTTTGCGCATACCTTGAAACTTTTTAATATTCGCATTTACAAGTCGTTTATAAAACTTGTTTTCAATCATTAAATCGTTGGATACACGTTTTTCGCCGTATTTCTCGGCGTTTTCCAGTTGTTGCTCAAATGTTTGGTCAACAACTAGCTTGTCATTATTTTTTAATTTATGCGGCTCTCGAGGGAATAAAGAGTAATACAAATCTTTTTTCTCTAAAAGTGCCTTTTGGACATGGCCTGCTATCAATGCAAGTCGTCCAATGATTGGTTTTTCTTTACCGCCAGATATTTTATATTCGTAAATTGTTTTTAACAAATCATCGCGATTAACTGTATCGAAGTCAAGAAGGCGTTCCATTCCTCGATTTCGAAGATCCTCGTCAATGTCTTTATTGTATGCTAAATCATAAGCATGCAACATCGAATAGTTAGGAGAAAAATGTAATTCATTCATTCCCTTTTTCGTAAACCATTGAGGAGAAATGATGAAAACAATTTTCTTATCCTTTAAATTTCCTTCCTGTGCAGCAAAATTTAAAAAGTGTGTAATAGACTGCATTCCACCACGCCCGACCATAAATGTCGTATACGGAGCATTTGTAGCGCGAGCATAATTATAAGGGTGGAAAGGGTCAAAACGATTTAATTCAGAAGAGCCATATAAAGGCATAGTACTAGGCTCCTGTAACATCCGCTCTTGGAAATACATTCCCTGGAATACTAACGGAGACATACTTGTCTTTGCCTGTTCTACATCTTCATCTGAAATCCAAGCTTCTATCCATGAATTAGGGAAGAATATAACGCCAGCAAAAAGAACAAAAGCAATTAATAATGATAGAAAGCCTTTCTTAATCATTGTCTTTCAGCTAATTCCGCTACAATACGATTTGGCGTGTTCCATTCCTCACGGTTGAAATCAGTAATTGGTACTGAGATATTAAAGCGGTTTTCAATTTCCACTAATAAATTAATTGTACCGAATGAATCAAGAAGACCTTCTTCAAATAAATCGATATCTGGATTTTCTAAAACGATTTCATCCTCACATAACTCTACTAGCATTTCTAAAACTTGTTGTTTATCCATTGTATAAATCTCCTTTATTGTTTAGGCTGCATTATTCATAAAAACATGAATAGAGCCATTAATTAAAATAATGTTCCTGAGAAAATATAGAAGCCAAAGCAAACGGCATTAAAAGTAATAAATACGCCAATTGCATGAGTCCATTTATTTTTCGGCCAAAGCTTACGCTTTTTATTCCAACGTTCAAATTTATCGAAGCTGATAATTAACAGAGCATGGTAGAGGCCATAGACAACAAAGTGCAATTCTAATCCGTGCCAGATCCCCATTAAAAAGAACAGTAAAAAGAAGCCGATGTAAGAAATTGTATATTTGTTTTTAATCCATTTTTTCTTTGTCATCCAAAGCACGAAACGCATATAAACATAATCCCTGAACCAGAAGGAAAGACTCATATGCCAACGGTTCCAGAAGTCTTTAATATTGCGACTCGAGAATGGACGGTTAAAGTTAATAGGCGTTTGAACACCCATAATGCGACTGACACCAACGGCAAACGCACTATAACCCGCAAAATCGAAAAATAAATAAAAACTATACATATACATATACGCTATTTGCCCTTGGAAAGGTGTCAAATAGTTATACGTTTGACTTGGTAAATAAATAAGTGTGTAATTGTAGATTAAATAAGCCAAAATAAACTTATATAAAAAGCCTACAAATATATAATTGATCCCGCTTAACAGCAGCTTTTGATAATCTTGCCCAGACGGCGCTGTGTGCATATCTTTATAGAATCGTCTCCAACGATCAATAGGTCCCGATGATACTGTTGGGAAGAACAGTAAGAAATAGGCAAGCTCAACTAGTGAAATTTTGTCCTTAATTAAGCCATCTCGCGTTTCTAAAATCATCTGTACTGATTTAAAGGTAATATAGGATACCCCTAAGAATCCAAATAAATTCTGAAGGCCAAGCATTGGCAGAACCTTCACAAGCACAAGTGGCAAAATGGACAGTAGTACAGCAATGACGAATACAGAAGTGTTATTCTTCTGGAACCGATATTTTTGGTAACCGATAATTAATAATAACTGAAATACTGTAAACAGTATAAGAGAAATGGAACCGTTAAGGGAGCTACCAAAAATAAGAGCTAAAACGACGATCGAAATAACGATATTATAGCCTTTAGCTGACTTCCCGCTTAGTCCTAAAATAATTGTTGGCAGCAACAAAATACCAATGATGATGAAAAAAACTATATTTCCGTAAGGCGTCATACTGTTTCCATAACCGCCAATCCTTTACGATCAACTTTACCGTTTGTATTTAAAGGTAAAGTGTCAATGTATTTGAATGTTTTCGGAATCATATAGGATGGTAAATACTCCGATAATAATGCTTTAAGCTGCTTCGTCATTTTGAAGGCAGAGTCCGTCAATGGCTCGCGAAGCACAATATACGCACTTAATGATACAATCTCACCATTTTTTGAAACAGGTATAATAATACAGCTAGATACAGGTGGAAGATTGCCCATTTGTTTTTCAATTTCCTCAATCTCTAAACGATAACCGTGTAGCTTCACCTGGAAATCTTTTCGTCCAGAGAAGAACAGATAGCCATCTTTTTCATAACCAACGTCTCCAGTTTTATAAATACGTTGATCCCCTATTGTAGGAAACGCTTTAAGTGTTAAATCAGGCGCACCAAGATAACCTGCACTTACAGTCGGTCCAGAAATAATAATCTCGCTATCTTCTAACAAGGATAGATTAGGCTCAGATATAGGGGCGATTGGTAATTGGTCAAATTGCTCCAAAAGCTCCTTTGTTACTTCCACATAAGAAACGGCAACAGTTGTTTCTGTAGGACCGTATAAATTAAAAATAGAAGCTTGAGGGAATCGCTGCATTAATTCCTTAGCTACAGATACTGGTAACACTTCTCCACAGAATAAAAATGTATCTAAAGAAGGCATTAAAGCTTGATCCCATTCCTTGTTCATCAAACAGATCTTCGCGAAGGAAGGTGTAGAAGTCCAAACGCGAACATTAGATGAAGCTAATGACTCAAATAACGCTTTTGGATTAGCAATTTGCTCTTGCTTAATCGCGTAAAGTGTTTGCCCGCTTACTAGTGCAGGATATAAATCCATTACAGATAAGTCAAAGGAATAAGGTGCTTGATTTAGAAATACTCCAGATTCCTGTAAAGGGAAATGTTCATGCATCCAAGCAACAAAATGCGCTAAATTATCAGCTGTAATTTGAACACCTTTTGGTTTACCAGTAGAACCAGATGTGTAAATAATATAATAAATTTCTTGATCCTTAACCCAAGTTGAAGACTCAGTCGAAATGCTAGTAGGTTGAGCTACTAAATCACTTACTTCTACTACAGGGACATGTAAGTTTAAGCTTAACGTTTCAGTTTTTAGTAGCAAGCAAGCTTGAGAAGCTTCTATAATAATCTGTAACCTTTCAGATGGTGTAGAAGAGTCAACAGGCACGTACGGATGACCCGCCTTTACAGCACCTAAAAAGGCAACGATTTGTAAAGGTGACATATGCCCGTAGACGATGATAGGTTGTTGTCTTTTTAAATCAAGAGCCATTATATATTGTGCTACACAATCAGACAGATGCCAAAGCTCATCAAACGTTAAGGAATCACTGTCGGTTTGATAGGCAGTGCGATGTGGATGCTGTTGTGCCACTTTTTGAATAGCCTCTAAAATACTTAACATAGTTTATATCTCCTTTTCTTAAAATTCCGTATATATAAATGGTCCTGCGTTCATATCATGGAAGCCATGAATTAGAAACAAGAGCATTAAAATCATGAAATAAAATAACGTAAAGCCTATAAAACGAAAAAGCTCATTATTTTTAATGGATTGCATTAGTCCACCTCCAATTAAAAATGAAAAAAGATTATAACTTTGTAAATATACTAAATAAATTGATATTTTTTCAAGTTATTTCTAAATTATTTTTATCTAATTAAATTTTTAACACTGTTTTGACGGAATGTAGAGAAAAATGTTGCTCATTTTCTGTTTATTCATAAAATCATAAGATTAATTTAAGGTAATTTTAAGATTTTGAAAAACATGACCATTATTATGGTAAGAAAGTGAATTTTTTTAATTCACCGCAACTTGAATTTTTCTAAACGTGATCCTTATTCATTATCGCTGTTTTTCCGCTTCATTTGTACTTAAGAAATCCTTAAATTTCGTGACAGAACATTCGAAAATATTTTCATCAATTTCCGACAGTAGACTCCCAACTAATGAATAAGCCGGAGATGAATGTCGGTTGCCAACAATCAAAACGAAAGTGGGAGTTGTTCAATTCGTTACATTAAGCATAATCAATGAAAGTAAAATCAAAGTAAATTTGATGAAAAATATCGGTATAAAATATGAAGAGATACAAAGGGATTAACGAAAAACGAAGCCACAAACAAACATATGAAGGATCAAGAATCTTACGAAGACTGTTGTAAAGGCATGAGCAATAAGAAAAGCGCCATCATCAGTTGATCATCTCAACTATGATAGCACCTTTGTTGTCCCGCTTTAACGGGCAGTAATTTATTTACCAAAAGCGAAGAGAATCCCCGCTGATTAAAGTTTTACTTTATCCCGCTTTAACAGGCAGTAAATTTATCTGTTATAAAGCGAAGCAAGATACAAAGGGTTTCACCTCAAAATAAATAGAGAAACTGCCTGTAAAAGCCCGATTGGTGAAGACTAATAATCAGCAAGGATGAAGAGACTCCCTGCTGATTAAAGTTTCACTTTATTTGAGAAGCTTTAATACTTCTTTTGAAACGTAAAAGTCGGTGCCGTTGTAGACATTGATTGTGTCAAAAGTATGCGTCTTTGCGGTTTTGTCTTGTTCGTATGTTACTGTGTTCTTATTAACTGGGATTGTAATTGTTACATCCTTCTTTTGTGCAATAAACTTAGGGTTTTCTTTATCACTTAAGTCAATTTTAGAAGTGTAGCCTTTTTCTGTGAACGCTTTTGTTGCTGGTATATATAAATCATCTGAAAGCTTATTTAAATCGAAGCCCATAAACTTTGCCATCGTATGTGCTAAATCCGTATTTTCGACAAGGCCTGTAATTTTAGATGGTCCGAATGAGTATAAGAATACATCCTCACCCGTGTGCCCACCAGTTGTATAACCAATATTGGCGCGATTCGCAAGCATTTTCACCATTTCTTTGCCCAGATCTTTAGTCGATTTTAAAGTTGCAAGCTCATTCTCAGATAGATTATCTAAGCCATAAAGTGCAGCAACTTCTACAATGTTTGATTTGTCTTCTTTTAATTGGCTTAATGCACCTTCAATTGTCATTTTAGCCTTCTTCAGAGGATCAATATAAGCAGATACAGGTGTGTAAGAATAAGTACTTGTCGTGTTAACATTACCCATTGTAATTCCACTATTGCCGTGGTCTGTAACAGCAATGACCATTGTATTGCCATCTTTTTTTGCAAAATCAACGGCTTCTTTGACTGCAGCATCAAACGATAAAATATCGCTAATGATGCCGATCGTGTCATTTGCGTGTGCCGCCCAGTCCACCTTACTGCCTTCTACAAATAAGAAGAAACCATCTTCATCCTTGTTAAGCGTATTAATAGCTTTATTTGTCATCTCAGCAAGTGTAGGCTCAGATGCTCTTGTTGTAGCACGATCTAAATCGTAGGCAAGATCACTTGGAGCAAAGCTTCCCCAAATTTTTGGCGATTTACTATTGAGGAGCTCATCACGAGTCTTAACAATGTCATAATTTTTTTCCTTTAAGACATCCACTAAATGTTCGCCATCTTTACGAGCATTTTTAGTAGTGCCCGGTGCCAGAGACTCTAAGCCACCACCTAACACGACATCTATGTTTTGATATACTTGCTGCTCCGCAATGTCATCGTATTGGCTTCTATTTTTCACATGTGCAGAAAAGCCAGCTGGAGTAGCATGCTGAATTTCGGAAGTAGAAATCAATCCTGTTGCCTTGCCTTGTTGCTTAGCTCCTTCTAACACATTAGCTACAGGTTTATAAGCATCTTCTTTAGCAATTGGCTCTAACCCTGGCGAATTAATAACGGCTGGTAGCACACCTACAAATTTATCGTTTGATTTATGACCAGTTGCTAACGCAGTAGCGGCAGGGGCTGAGTCAGTAATAGCTGAATCGGCAGAGTATGTACGTACTGCCCCTGATAAAATTTCATCCATAGCCAAGCTTTCCCCTTTGTACCAACGAGAAAGGGTAACAGCATTATTACTACTACCATCCATCACGAGCATAATTACATTTGTTGGTTTCTTCACTTGGGCTGCTTGTACTTCCGGTTGAGCGATACTAATCGACGATAAAGCAATAGCACTTGCTAAAAATAATGAACTCCATTTTTTTGAGTATTTCATGATTTTCCTCCTTTTGGTCAATTCACAAGTAAGTGTAAAGGAAGTTTGTAAAGCTGGGATGAATTTATTGTTATGAATTGTGGGGGGATTGTTAAATATATGATGATGAGCCCTAAAGGGGAAAATAGTATCTGCTTACTATCCATTGGTTGATGGAAGCTTGCAGATTCTAGAATTCGCTATAAAGTTTGTGAATGTTTTTCACCGTCAATGGTTTCGTAAAATAAAACCCCTTTATCATCAACGAACAAGTTTAAAACCTCTTCCTCTAATAACACTTCTTCTGAACCATCGTTAATAAATATTTTCGTTAAAAAGCCAGCATTATCATAATCACTGCAATAAATAGCATCTTCAAAAGCCGCCAAGTAGTAGCAGGCTGTTTCTGTAACTTGCCTATTTTGCTTTGTTGCTAAGTCATACGCGTATACCATGTCATCGTCCAAGCTATTATAATAAATAACATTTCCAATAGTATCTGCGTACCACATATCATGCATGAAATCGTACGTGTTGCTTGTAGCAGCAAAATAGTTTTCATTTGCCCAAATATGGTCTTCACTTAGTTTCTCGTCATTCACTAAAAAATATGCGTAGGAAATAGCATAAGGTTCAATAGGGGTGATATCATTCCAAGTCGTATCAATATGATACCAATCACCATTAACACTGACTAAATTCCATGCGTGAAGCTGATTATCGCTATAACCATATACATATTTAGCATCAAGACCTGCCGCTAATAATAAACGATAGGCTAATAGTGCATAAGCTTGGCAAACACCAGTTTCTTCACTAATTAATTCATAAACCGCTTGCCCTTGTGAATCACCTTTATCAGTATAAGTGGCTAGTTGTACAACAAAGTCATTAACGGCTTTAGCACGATGAAAATCATCCATGTCATCTGTAATAAACTTCTTAGCAAAGTCCTGAACATAAGCATCAACTTTCTTTTCCTTCTTCGCATCTGTGATATATGTAAAGTCAAACTCTACCTCGTAACCATTATCGACTTCCCATGCTTCCCAGCCGTAATCTCCGATATAGCCTGTTGTATAAGGATTAACAAAATTAAGTATGTTATAAAGATCATTTAGTTGTTCTTCAAATGTATCCTAATCTAATTTTCCTCTATAAATGACCGTAAAGTTTGAGTCGAACGTTGAAATATGTTTTTCAATTTTTTTTGAAAACTGCAGCATAGCAGGATCTTCCTTGAATAATGTTGTTGAAAAAAGGTCTTCCGCAGAAAACTCAGCTGATGGGGCTTTACTAGCAAGCTCCTTTGGGTCAATAGAAATCTCTTCTTCTTCTTCTTCTGATTCAAGTTCGTCTTGTAATAGTACTTCGGCGGTCTTGATAGCAGCTGAGCAAGCACTAAGCGTGCTTAATATAATAAGTAAAAAAATCAGCAATATACTCTTTTTCATAATTCCTCCCATTATTATTGTATTTTTAACTATTATAGGATAATGAGTCGGAAGGGAGGTATACTATTTTTGCACAGTACTAGATTAGACCCGGAATTTAATGATTTTTTGGAAAGATATACATATAAATAGGTTGATTGTAGTGGAGACAGGGCGACTCCTTCGTGACCAACATCATGTTGTCCAAAGCGGCTCATCGGACGCCCCCAGGAAGCTTTGCTCTGTGCGAAAGCGAAGCGACAGCAACAAATGTTTTAACTGTGCGAAAGCGAAGCGACAGCAACAAAGCGCCCAGTCGGAACGGAAATCCACCTCACGCTTTTGGTAAAGACCCCTAAAATTAATTGATATGGAAGAAATGAGGGCAATTATTAATCTCAGTTTGTCAAGAGAACCTTTTTTTGTTATAATGAGATATGTTGTGATGTTCGAAGTTCGGGAGGTGCAGTGAATGCATACAGTAGTATTAGTTTCATTAGTTATCGTTTCAATAGCGTTGATCGTTGCAGTATTACTTCAATCTAGTAAAAGTGCAGGCTTGTCAGGTGCCATCTCGGGTGGAGCTGAACAACTATTCGGAAAGCAAAAAGCACGCGGTATGGATCTAATCCTTCATCGTACAACAATTGTGTTAGCAATATTATTCTTTGTTCTAGCAATTGCTATTACAAAAATCTAATAGTTGAAGATATTTCGCCTAACCTTACTGGTTGGGCGTTTTCTTTTATAGTTCTAACTATTTGAACGTCGGTACATACATTGTTAGGACAGTAAAGTGAATACCCGCGAAAGGGAAGCGAATACCCGCGGAAGCAGGATAAATACTCGCGGAAGCAAGGCAAATACCCGCGGAAGCAAGGTGAATACCCGCGTAAGCAGGGGAAATACCCGCAAAGTAAAGCAATACCCGCGGAAGCAGGGCGAATACCCGCGAAGCAAAGCAATACCCGCGGAAGCAGGGCGAATACCCGCGGAAGCAGGGCGAATACCCGCGGAAGCGAGGCGAATACCCGCGGAAGCAGGGGCGAATACCCGCGGAAGCAAGGCGAATACCCGCGAAAGCAAGGCGAATACCCGCGAATCGCAAAATGATAGATGGAAAAGCTAGAATCGTGGATAGAACCATCAAAGTCGTGGATAGAATTCCTAAAGTCGTGGATAGAATCCCCGGAATCGTGGATAGAACCATCAAATTCGTGGATAGAATCCCTGAAATCGTGGATAGAATCCTCAAAATGCCGGAAAGACCATCGAAATGCCAGAAAGACCATCAAAATGCCAAAAAGACCCATCAAGTTAACCGATAAAACCTCATAAAAAAAGTAACAATCGCCAAAGCTTTTGAGGAGGCTTCAGTATGGCTATAATAGTTATAGTATGTATTAGGATGAAGGAGAGCTCGCGATGAAAAAATCATTATCACAGCCTTTTTTCTTTCAAGCAGGACCACGAGCGGTTTTATTATTGCATGGGTTTACAGGAAGCTCAGCGGATGTGCGAATGCTTGGTAGGTTTTTAGAGAAAAAAGGGTATACTACATTAGCGCCTCATTATAAAGGTCACGGTGTGGAACCGGAAGAACTTATTACAACAGGTCCTGCTGATTGGTGGCAGGATGTCATAGCCGCGTACAAACAGCTACAGGAAGCGGGCTATCAGGAAATTGCTGTGGCTGGATTGTCGTTGGGTGGTGTGATGGCTTTAAACGTTGCGCTGAATAACCCAGTTAAAGGAATCGTGACTATGTGTTCCCCGATGACGATGCGCACAACGGACATTATGTTCGAAGGTGTCCTGAAATATGCAAGGGACTATAAAAAGTTCCAAGGTAAAGATGAAGAGCAAATCGAAGCAGAAGTTTCGTTAATTGCTGAAAAGGGCATGCCATCTTTACAAGAGTTGCGAGAATTTATTGATCAGACTCGTCAGCAAATTGACATGATTTATGCACCAATTTTTGTCGTACAAGCGACAAATGACGAGGTAATTGAGACAGAATCTGCCAACATTATATATAATCAAACTGAGTCACTTGAAAAACAAATCAAGTGGTATGAAAACTCAAAGCATGTTATTACGTTAGATCAAGAAAAAGAACAGTTACATGAAGATATTTATCGCTTTTTAGAAAGCCTAAATTGGGCACAATAAAACATAAGAAGGATTTTCTCATGAAGGAGGGAAATTATGAAAGACCAAAAAGATTCACTACAAAGTCGGTTACTCGATTTTTTCCGTGAAGAAGATTATAAACCATTAACAGTTGGCGAAATTGAGGACGTATTTGGCTTTGAGGATGCTGACGAATTTAAAGAATTAGTGAAAACGTTAGTGCGTATGGAGGGGCAAGGTTTAGTTGTTCGTTCCCGCTCTAATCGTTATGGCTTGCCAGAGCGCATGAATTTACTGCGAGGTAAATTTATCGGGCATGCGAAAGGCTTCGGCTTTGTTACACCTGATATTGAAGGAATGGATGATGTGTTCATTCCACCGCATGAAGTAAACGGTGCAATAAACGGCGATATCGTTCTTATCCGTGTGTTAAAGGAATCATTCGGTGATCGCCGTGAAGGAACAGTGACAAAGGTAGTAGAACGAGGACAAACAAGCTTTGTCGGGACGTTCCAGGCTAATCGAGGCTTTGGCTTTGTTGTGTTAGATGACAAAAAACTACCGATGGATATTTTCATTGCTAAGGGAGATACGTTAGGAGCTGTTGACGGACACAAGGTTGTCGTTGAGGTGGCTACTTGGCCAGAGGATTTAAAATCAGCTACAGGCTATATTACGAAAATTTTAGGGCACAAAAATGACCCAGGTGTTGACATTCTATCTATTTTATATAAGCATGACATTCCACCTGAATTCCCAGAAGAAGTGGTTGCTGCTGCACAAAGTGTGCCAGATGAAATTACAGCGGCAGATTTAGAAGGTCGCCGTGATTTACGTCATGAAACGATTGTGACAATTGATGGCGCTGATGCAAAGGACTTGGATGATGCTGTAACCGTAACGAAAAACGTAGACGGTACTTATAAACTAGGCGTACATATTGCAGACGTTAGTTATTATGTAACTCAAGGCTCTGTAATAGATATCGAAGCTTATGATCGTGCGACGAGTGTATATTTAACAGACCGCGTTATTCCGATGATTCCACATCGATTATCGAATGGCATCTGTTCATTAAATCCACAGGTTGACCGTTTAGTACTGTCTTGTGAAATGATTATTGATGCAAATGGTAATGTCATTTCACATGAAATTTTCCAAAGTGTCATTAAAACGACAGAACGTATGACATATAAGGACGTATACAAGATTTTAGAGGAGCAGGACAAGGAATTAATGGCCCGCTATGAGCCACTAGTACCAATGTTTAAACATATGGCTGAGCTGTCAAACATTTTACGTACTAAACGTGAAATGCGTGGTGCTATTGACTTTGACTTTAAAGAATCTAAAGTGATTGTGGACGAAGATGGCTGGCCAATCGATATTGAATTACGTGAACGAACAGTAGCTGAGAAATTAATTGAAGATTTCATGCTAGCTGCCAATGAAACAGTAGCAGAGCATTTCCATTGGATGAATGTACCGTTCCTTTATCGTATTCACGAAGATCCAAAGCCAGAAAAGCTACAACGCTTCTTTGAATTTGTTACGAACTTCGGTATTTTAATAAAAGGTACAGGAAACACGGTACATCCGAAAGCACTACAGGATGTATTAAAAGCCATTGAAGGCATGCCAGAGGAGCCTGTTATTTCAACAATGCTTCTACGCTCGATGCAACAGGCAAAATATTATCCTGAAAGCTTAGGCCACTTTGGTTTATCAACGGATTTCTATACACACTTTACGTCACCAATCCGCCGTTATCCAGACTTAATCGTACACCGTTTAATTCGAACGTATTTACTTAATAAAGATACGTCGAGAGAAACAGTTGCACAGTGGGGCATGGCAATGGATGAAATTGCGGATCATACGTCAGAGCGTGAACGCCGTGCTGTCGATGCAGAGCGCGATACGGATGCGCTGAAAAAAGCACAATATATGTCCGATAAAATTGGTGAGGAGTTTGAAGGGATCGTATCATCTATTACAAACTTCGGGATTTTCGTGGAGCTTCCAAATACGATCGAAGGACTTGTTCATATTAGCAATATGACAGATGACTACTATCGTTTTGACGA
>Ga0209676_1002234_pt1 | contig 14320 bp, 15 predicted proteins | sample AraplaCvi_mLB_r2_FD_184282 | JGI IMG/M metagenome (GOLD analysis project Ga0209676, IMG submission 184282) | Arabidopsis root microbial communities from North Carolina, USA - plate scrape MF_Cvi_mLB_r2 (SPAdes) (version 2) | ecosystem: Host-associated > Plants > Roots > Endosphere | place: USA...
CCTAGTTGGTCAAATTGTGAATTTAATGTTGAGGCAAGTACCTCCCCTCCCTCAGGCTTTGCCATGGTAGGATCAATTATTATACCTTCAACCCCACCAACCGATTGTAAAATAACTGGTAAATAATACATCATAATCGGCTGAGTTAGCCCTAGTAAGATAAAGACAATCGGGAGCCAAATTATTTTATATTCTCTTGTCATCTGACTTATTTCTTTTTTACTTAATGTGATAAAAGCATTCATTCACTCACACCACCAATTCTAAAAATATTTCTTCAAGATTGTCTTGAATACCCACTTCAAATTTAGTAAACATCACTTTCGAATCCAGTCCGTGCTGTATTAGTCGATTAGCATCTGTTTCCAAATTTTCAACGTGTATTTTGAAGCCATCTCCACAGCTTTCGATTTTCTTCACATATGGTAAGGGTTCAATCATTGTTAACCATTGAAAATCTGCCTTTCGAATCATTAAAAAGATAGCTGATTCCTGATGGCGCTTAAGCAACTCTGATTTTGTAGCATCCTCTATTTTGTGACCATTTTTAATCATCACAAAGCGCTCACAAATTTCTTGTGCATCGCTCAATATATGCGTTGATAATAAAATGGTCGTTTCTTTTTTTATCTCTTTTAAGAGATTTAATACTTCTCTTCTCCCAATTGGATCTAGTGCTGATACCGGTTCATCCATAATCATTAAAGTAGGCTTATGCAATAATGCTTGCGCGATGCCAAGGCGTTGCTTCATACCACCAGAAAATGCCCCTACATGGATATGTGCTTCTTTCCCTAAGCCCACCTTTTCTAAAAGCAATGGAATTTCTTTCTGTAATTCAATTTTTGATAGGCCAGAAAGCGTCCCCATAAAGGACAATGTTTCAAATGCTGTCATCCACGAGAAAAAATTAGGATACTGAGGTAAATAACCAATTCGATGCTTCATAGATGAAATCTTTTGACCATCAAGAAGAATTTCCCCTTCATCCGCATACAAAACGTCGGCAATGATTTGAATTAACGTAGACTTCCCCGCTCCATTTGGTCCAATTAAGCCGACACACTCATTAGCATCAATAATCATTGAGAAATCATTCACAGCTGTTTTTTGTTTAAACTTTTTCGTAATATTTTCAATCTCTAAGCGCACGTTTATTTACATCCTTTCTACCAATAACGAAGTATAGAACAGAACCAATCGTATTAAAGAATAAAATAATAATTGCCCACATAAGTATGTTTTCTCTCTTTTCTCGGTGCCGGTATAAATCGAATAAAGCAACAATGATTAGAACAAACCCTACTAATACAAAAGGTAAAATGATTGGCAGTATACTTGCCCAATCAAGTTGGCTTAATTCATCAAAACCATAGTGTAATTTCATTCCTAAAACCCCCCGTTCGTTATCATTATCGATAATGATAACAGAATGTGATAAAAATTTCATTACCTTTTTACTGTACATCTTCAAAAAAAATATATATTATTAATTTGAGAATGTTATCACATTGATAACATTTGATTACTACTCTTGATACCATCTCATTTTTCGGAAAGGAGGATCGTTTTATGCGTAATAAAGCAGAGGTCTTAATGCACCCTGTGAGAATGAAAATTTTACAAGCTCTGAATAAAGAAGAAGGCTTAAGCACTTTGGAGATGATCTCTGTCATTAAGGATGTACCTCAAGCTACTTTATATCGACATATCCAAATTTTAGTAGATGAAAACATTATAAAAATTGTAAAAGAGCGAAAAGTACGTTCTGTTACAGAGAAATTTTATGCATTAAATGAAGGAGCAGCAAAACTGAGTAAGGAGGATTGGACACAACTAACGATTAAACAAAAATTAAATTATGTTTCCTACTATCAATTAGCTCTATTATCTCAATATCAAAATTATTTAAATTCACTTGATGAAAAAGAAAGCACAGAAGATTTTGCAACATTTTCATTACTTGACTTGACGTTAACGAATGATCAATTTATGAACTTTGAAAATGAATTAAACGATCTAGTAACTAAATACTATAATATGGCCGACTCAACTGAAGAGACTGAGACAAAAACAATTGCTGTAAATATTATTCCAAAACCTTAAGTATTAATTCACATACAGAAATGGAGAAGATGGATGAAAAAAAGAAAATTAATTGAAAATACACGAAAATTTATTTTGATTATCATTGGAGCTGTTATCGCAGCCTATGGATTAGAGGCAGTATTAATACCGAACGATGTCATTGATGGTGGTGTGACGGGGATTAGTATTATGGGCGCACACCTCTTTGGTATTCCGTTAGGCGTGCTGCTCTTTGTATTAAATATTCCGTTTATTTTTATTGGCTACAAACAAGTAGGTAAAACTTTTGCATTTATGAGTACTGCTGGGATAGCAGCTTTATCTATTTCCACAGTCCTTTTACACGATGTAAAAACAATTTTAGGTCCAGAGGATCCCTTATTAATTGTTTTAGCTGGTGGTATGTTACTTGGTGTCGGGATCGGGATTGTCTTACGTAACGGTGGTGCTTTAGATGGCTCTGAGGTTTTAGCCGTGCTACTATCACGTAAGATTCCATTTTCAGTCGGGGATATTATATTATTTATTAATGCCTTTATTTTCTTAGGGGCAAGCTTTATTTTTGGATTGGAGAGCGCATTATATTCTGCTTTAACGTACTATATTGCGAAAAACGTTATCGATATTATCCAAGATGGTTTAGAAAAATCAAAAGACGTTCGTGTTGTTAGTGCGAAGTCGGAGGAGATTGGAGATGCGATTCAAGCTCGTTTAGGACGTGGTGTTACTTATACAAAGGGTCGTGGTGGTTTTTCAAATGAACCAACTGAAATTTTAAACTGTGTTATTAACCGTATGGAAGAAAATAAGATTGTTTCGATTATTAAAGGTATCGATGAAAGTGCTTTTGTCGTCATTTCTGATGTTTCAGAAGTACGCGGTGGTAACTTCAAAAAACGTGATATCCACTAAATCAAAAGTAAATCGTTCATGAACTGCACCCCAATTGTTAGACATATCTAACAGTTGGGGTGCAGTATTTTTTATGACTTTTACAGTTGAAGATACCATTACGATGCGAACTTTGCAGAGGTCAATTGAACTAAACTAAAATAGCTAACTTTTAGAAAGAGGTGTTATCAAAACTTTAGCTTTTCTTCTACATGACACTAATGCCAATGCCCATAAATACGACTGCATAAATAATAGTAGGGCTTTCTTTTATTTTCTCTTGTTCTTCAGCCTTTCAGTTAAATCATTAAAGTCTTGGATTACTTCTCGCATTGATGATTTTTTAACTAACGAAATTCCCTTTTGAATCGATTTAGATGCTTCTTCAAATTTATTTGCTTTGATTTGGGCATCTGCAAGGCAATACCAATAAAACCAGGCGTCCATTTCTGAAATTTTTTCGTTATAAAACTTTTCGATGATTGGATAGTATTTGGCATATAATTCTTCATCATACACCAACTTTTCACCATTCCATTTTAGTACATCGACTAAATAACTATCACCAATATACATTTGCCAAACAGCTATTCCGACTTTTTGTTTTCCATTTACAAAGTCAATTTTATGATAAGGAACATCAGCAATTTTTTTCAATGTGTTATCAACCCATTGAAAAACTTGAAGTTCACTTCCTATTGCTGCACCAATTGTCACACCGAATAAATATTCTTTTGTGCCATCGCCAGTAATATCTGCTAAACCCGAAAAATCCAAATCTACTCCTTGATTTTTTATTTCCCAAATTTTTCGCCAATCAGTATTGTCATTTTTTAGCACTATTGATCCAAACTGAGTAGGTTGATCCTTTGCTTTAATTTCATAAGTAAAGATTATTTCTTTCTGTCCATCGTGGTTAAAGTCGTAAAGTTGAATTGACTGTGTGGAGAAAGGATTTTCAGGACTAATAAGAGACGCGTTCTCCGGTATAAATCTCCTAACGATTTTCATTAGGTCTTTTTTCTGATCCTCGTTAGCGTGAACAACTATCGAAATAACGTTAACTGCCACGAGTGACAATAATGTAAGTAGCATTATTTTCTTCATCAACATGTCCCCTCTTTTTACCAGAGATCAAAGATTATAATTCCCATGTAGTATGGGCTTATTTAGAAAAGTAATGCTTCAACAAACTTGCCCTGATAGCTAACATTTCATAAATTTTGTACAATCATCGAAGTACAACAAAAAAATCGAATACCTATATATTAAGATGGACTTGCCCTATTTTCTGCATTTTCTTGCTAAGTAGCTATCTTGCTATTGCGTTTTAGAAAGGGAATTAGATATGGTTAAGTAAGTTGTTTCTATAAAGGAAGTATGTCTTATTTTTAAACTGCCGCTGCACATACTAGCAATAAAGCAGACTCAAATCCCAACTTGGTTTATTTATCGTAATGACGAAGTACAATCACCTGCGCTAAAATATTTTTTAGAGACGATTGATGCATACGACTATCCGTCGATTTGAAGATTCTATCCTTCACTTTGTAGGCACTAACGGTTACTTGGGGAATTTTATCCGTCTCTCTAAAAAGAAGAGACTGGGACATAACTAGCTGATATTACAGAAAAAAGAGAAATCGATGCTGTTTGATTTCTCTTTTTCTATGTTAATGACAGTATATATCCGGAGATTTACTGTCTCGAGAACTTTTGATTGTTTATCAACTAACTTTTTCGATTTATCGACCAACTTTTTTAATTTATCAACCAACTTTCGAAAAATATCGACATCTACCTTCATGAAACACTATCTGATTGCATTGATAATTTGCATCGCTTATGACATAAGTATATTTTAAGGTTAAAAATTCAACATCAAAAAAGCGTGAGAAATCAACTTTCTAAATTGTTTTCTCGCGCTTTTTAGGTTTTGGCCAGTTTTGGCCCAGCCACTTTTTAGGCAAATTAATTTTCTGCAACAATAGCAGAATTGATTGCCGATTCTTTTTAAATTTCTTACTATAATGAGGCGTTTGATTGACAAGCTTTCCTCATATTTTCATATAGCCTATCTTTTGACGATTTATCTAATTTCCTTTAGGCTTAATTTAAAACGTTTATACAAAGGAGTATTATATGGATATATTTATCGCAAGTAATCGCCAACTACCTATTCGTTATTACGTCAATGAAGCGATTTGGATTCGTCGCGGTGGCTGTACACAACATCCTCAAATGACATTACCGTTTTTTGTCGAGGTTGAAATTAAAAACAGTGTAAACTTAAAAATAATAATCGAATATATTTATGAGTTTCAACGACAGTACAAACAGACCGAAATTCAACTACTAATAAAAGACATAAATATTTTAGCTACTATCGAAGAGAAACTTACTAACAATACGTTAACCAATCACACCATCACGATTCAGCAGTTGTAATCGGTAACACAATAATAAACTGCAACATATTATCTGCATATTTTGCATCTATTTTGCCTCCGTGCAGTTCAATAATATTCTTAGCAATTGCAAGTCCAAGCCCTGAACCTTCTGCAACGCTTGTTCTAGATTGGTCCTTTTTATAAAATCGCTCAAATAGGTTCATGAGTTCTTCGGATGTAAATTCATCACTTTCATTTGCAACTCTGATATGAATATTACTTTCCTTTCTTTCAAGGGAAACAAAAATCTTACCATCGCCAGTACTATATTTAATGGCATTTACTAATAAATTATCAAAAACCCTGACAATTTTTTCCGAATCAACCGTAGCAAAGATGCGTTCCTCTGAGAAATTTTTTATAAATGAACGATGATTTTCCTCTGCCTGCGGGATTAACTCCTCAATTAATTGAACGAGAAGTTCATTGATACATACTTTTTGTTGCTCAAGAACAATGCTTTCATTCGTTAGTTTCGTATATTCAAATAAATCATCAATCAGATTTTTTAATTGTTCAGATTTTGAAAAAGCAATCTTTAGATACTCATCATACTGCTCCTTTGTGTCATACCTCTCTTCACTTAACAATCGTAAATAACCCATAATCGAGGTAAGCGGTGTCCGTAAGTCGTGTGATACATTGGTGATTAATTCATTTTTTTGTTTTTCAATTTTTCGCTCCATTTCAATACTTGTCATAATTGCTTCAGCCATATGATTTACATTGTCTGTTAATACAGCAATCTCATCCTGCCCTTTTTTCTTAATGCGATAGTTTAAATTCCCTTTAGCGATTTCCATAACCCCCTCCGCTAACGCCTCAATTTGTTTCATTTTTCGTTTCGTTATATAGAGGAATGAAAAGGTAAATACAATAATTGCACTAAACAATGGGATAAGGCCCTCTTTCGAACTTGCGATAACCATCCCCTCTGGAATACCACTGACAAACAAATATAAGTTTTTATCTTCTATAATTAAAGGATAAAATGCAATGTATTCTTGCCTCAATTGCTCGATTTCCGGTATCTCATAATTATAGAGTGGATGGTTAATCGCAAAATCCATTACATTCCGAATCTTATAATGTAAATTAATTTGTTCCTCTTCTACTTGCTTTGTTTTGTATAAAACCTTCCCGTTCTCATCGGTCACGATTACTTTTAATGCACTCTGTTTCATATCAAGTTTAAAATTTTCTGATTCAATCATCTGTTGTATTGCTTCTAAATTATTAACATTGCTAGCTAGATCTGCGACACGTTGTGCTTGATCATTTATTTCCTGCATCCCTTGACTATAATCTATCTTAACTGTTTGGTTGATATTCAAAGCAATTGAAAGTCCGGCTTTTGCTCCAAGTAAACCTAAAAATGCACACAGAATAAAAGTCGTCAATAATTGAATTCTAATGCTTTGCCGAACTTCTGTTATAGCAGTTACAATGAGCATTTTAAGTTTGTTTACTATGAAAAGTAATGGCTTAATGATCTTTCTCAATTTTATACCCTACTCCCCATACGGTTTTAATATATTGAGGATTTCTTGGATTTGTCTCAATTCTTTCTCGAATTTTACGAATATGTACCATGACCGTATTTTCAGACTGTATAGCTTCTTCCTTCCAAACCCTTTCATAAATTTGCTCAGCACTCATGACCATTCCTTGGTTTCTTGCAAGTAATTCAAGTACTGAAAACTCCCTCGGCGTAAGCTTAACTTTTTCATTGTTAACGATTACTTCATGCGTTGCAGTATTAATTCGTATATCGCCAATTTCTATCTCGTTTTCGTTCATCGTATCAAGTCGATTCATTTTGATGTATCTACGAAGCTGAGATTTGATACGAGCAATTAGCTCTAAAGGGTTAAATGGCTTTGTTACATAGTCATCCGCCCCTAAAGTTAATCCAACGATTTTATCCATATCCTGCGTTTTTGCCGACAGCATAATAATTGGCATCTCTGCTTCTTCCCTTACTTTCATACACATCTCAATACCATCTACATTCGGCATCATAATATCTAGAACAATTAAATGTACTTTATGTTTCTTTAAAAGATTAAGACCTTCCTCTCCATCGCATGCCTCTAGTACATCAAAGCCTTCATTTTTTAAATAAATGGCAATAAGATTTCTAATCTCTTTTTCATCATCAACAATAAGAATGGTTTCTTTACTCATCTAATCCCACCAATATTTCAAATTTCCAATATTTATTGTTCCTAATTTTAACTACTTTTTTAATTTTCGTATATAAAAATAATAAAAGCACCATACAATAGCGACGAAAATCCCAAAATATATACCATATCTTGTAGCAAGAGTAGAAATATATTCCATATTATTTCCAAAAAACAAACCAAGTGTAAAGTAAATCAATGTCCAAACAAAACCTGTTGTGTAGGAATACAGCGCATATTTTTTAAATGACATGTTGTTCATACCAACTAAGTAAGGAATTACGTGTCTTACGAATGGTATAAAATAGCTTATGACTAAAGCAAAATGCCCGAACCTATTTATTAGTTCTTTTGACTTCAATAAATGTTTAGCATTTTTCTTCTTTACCAATTTATCAAGTATTTTATGACCAAACACTTTACCAAGGACATAACCTAAGGAAAGTCCTGACACTACACCTAAATACGTTAATATAAATGCTTTTAACACACTCATTTTTTCTAACGATGATAGAAATCCACCACTCATAACAATCATCTCATCAGGAAGCGGCATACCCACTATTCCTAGCCATAAGCTGAAAAATAAAGCAAAATAACCATACTGCTCAATAAATGATAAAAGATCCTGTAACTCCATTAACTAGCCCTCTTATTTCCTAGTTTACAGCTCAGCACATAAGCTGGCGGAAGGTTAACCCACACTTTTTCATGTGAAATGTTCTCAAAAAATTGTTGAATAAAGGATTTCCTTGCAAGTGAATATTGGAATGTAATAAATTCTCCGTCCTCTAAGCAATCCTTTACATTATGTAAAATTCGTGATGAAACGGCAGGATTCAAAGATGTAAAAGGTAAACCAGATACGATATAGTCAATTGTTTCGATATTTAATGCTGCCATATACGTGCATAAATTCTCAGCGGATCCATGTATAACGATTACACTCGGCTCATGCTCAAATTGTTGACGTAGCCTTTCACAAAAAATCTCATTATATTCAATAAGAATTAGCTTTGTTGACGGTTCTTTTCTTTTCATTAACTCTTTCGTAAAAGAGCCTGTGCCTGGGCCAAGTTCAACAATACATTGGGCTTTCTCAAAGCAAATCGTTTCAACCATTTTTTTTGCTAATTTTTTAGAACTAGGTGAAATGGCGCCTATATTTTTTGGGTTTTTTATAAATTCAGTAATAAACGTTATAAATTGCATTATTTTTTCTCCGATCGCATGTAATATTTGGTTAATTTAAATATAACGTCCATTTCTTAAAGAATTAAGAGGGGATTTCTTAAATTTTTCTTAAGAACTTACATTATTTAATTGATTCTGATAACTTTAGTTTATATAAATTAAAAAGTCACTCATTTTTAAAGTGAGTGACTTAGCTTCGGTTAATATAAAAGCGATTTCTTCAAGTTCGAATTCGTCTCGATTTAAGTACTTGAGTTCTTTCTTTTTTGTTGGTGTTTTTGTTTTAGTTGCCATTCTTACCTCCCCTTGATAAACAGATTTAATTTTTTATCTGTCTCTCTAATAGGAAGCGTATCAATAAGTATAGTTGGTCTTCGATTTAGTTGTATTAATTAAAAACGCCATAAACTCCTAAGTTTTTTTGCAAATTTGCAACATATATGTTGACTCAATTTAGCCAAGTAGTCTACAATGTAATTAACTATAAGGGCTTGGTCATTTCGAAGGCTTACGTTTTACGTGAGCTACTCACGTAGGAATGGCGGGGCCCATTTTTTTATGCTTTGATACATATTGTTTGTTTTCAACTCTATTACCAGGAGCAAATTTCCAATGCCTGTATGGATGTTTCCACAAATTTTCTACATCATCTTGCTTTCCAGTTGATTCCCCTATGTTGAAATGAGGATATATTTCTCTTATGTGAGCGTTTATATATTTGTATAACTTTTCTTTTGCTATTGTTCGTTTTCCACGATTTCTTTGACCTTTTGGTTTTGCTTTGTGTTTTTCATTTAACCTAAATTCCATAGAACCTAAAATAAGATCTAAACACTGAAGTATAATGTGATGATGTGATACCGCCTCTGCTATGTCGTCTTTACTATGGATAAATAAATTTGCATCTTTAAAAAAATCTTGATATTGCAAATTAAAAATATAGTCTTTAAATTTTTGATTTTTTTCTTTAGTATCGGGTAATTGATCAAAGAATGGATAAATAGAGATTGGTTCTCCTGTTGTATTCGAATATTTCAATCCAAATGCATGTTTAAAAAATTGATAATACAATAAGAAGTATTCATTATCCCTTTGCTCTTTTGTTAAACCTACTGGAATAAAAGCATTATGTGTAAACATAATTCTGATTTTAATTTTATCTTGTTTTACGAGATCAAAGACCGCATCTACTAAAGATTTGTATTTTTCTAAATAATTAGCGGTTACCTTTTGCCACTTTACTTCACCATTTATATTCAATTCAGAAATTTTATTTTCCAAAATTGTTTTTACTTCTTGCAAATGAATAGATCTTACTAATGCGCCACCATAAAAATTACTGTAGTATTCTCCGTTTTTTACTGATTCATCACAATAAATAATATACTGCATACTTTATCACCCTCATTCGACTTTTTGCGCAACAATTAGTCATTTCGTACTATATACACACTTCAAAATACACTAAAGTTATTTAAAGACTGAAAGGTAATTATAGATATTATACCTATCTATTGGAGAAATGACCAAAAAAGTAATGAAAAACTTTTTAGTCCGAGTTAATTTCATATTTCTAATCCCTTAGGTATCAAGGATTATTTCTAAACAACATAAAAGAGGTTCCTTCATTACAACAAGAAAGACAACAAAATGCTAATACAGAAGAATTGGATGTTACTGTAAGTATCCCTCTAACACTCATATATCGACGTATCTTCACTTATTACGACTTATCTTTTTCCTATGAGTCTTAAAAATTTTCAGGCAACAGGTTCTAACAATTATTTCCTTCAGAAAATAGGCATACAATCGCTTCCAATAGAATAGAAACCTATATAGAAACATTTACGGAAAAATAAAGTGGGGTGTGAAAGGATGCTTAAAGTAAATGATGCAAAAGAAATGGTACTCAGAATTGTGCAACATGACCCATTGTTTGTCGTTATACAAAATTCGCCGCCTCTAGAAGAAATACTTTATAATGACGACTATTTAGCGCATATTGAGGAATCAAATTATTATTCTACTTCAGATGTCGCTGGCTGGTTTGAAATAACTGATGCAAAGCTTCGTTATTACATTAAACCATTTGAACAGTATATTTTTGATTATGCTTCGATTAGCCCAAACACCAATATTCGTTTGAACCTTCCTGCCATTTTAAGACTTCGTATGTTATTACTGTTAAAGGATGAATACCGCGTCAAAGGTTTAAAACATATACTAGGTATTGATGACAATGGTCAGCTCATCAAACATCAAATAATTGCAACAACTTTAGGTACTGATGATTTAACCAACAAAGTCGATGTTCTTGGCAACGTGCTACAGCAAATGATACAAACAGGACTCTTTAATATCTTTCCAAATGAAGATCATGGAGCATTGCAAGTAACCTTTAATCAAGATTTTCTTGCACAAAAGTTTCAATTGCTATCCTCCGAATCTACCCTTCAAGTTGAAAAAGTTCAAAAGGAAACAGCTGAACTTAAACAAGAAAACGAGAATCTACAAAGGCAAATTTCAGAGCTGCAAGAGGATAGCGTTAAGGATATTGTCCAAAAAATTCGTGAGCGTCATATTGAAAATGAAATTGTGTCGACATTGCGGACAGAAGCATTGCAGCAATTTTCTACGGAAAACAAGGTAGGATTCTTTACAAAAATTTTCCGCTCTTCTCAAATTGAAATGGAAAAAGAGCAATTTGTATTGAGTTTTATTTCGAAGCATTTAGAAGCACGTTTAGAAGTAGCATTGCATAATTACTATGGAAATTAAATTTCTGTTCTAAAGAAATCACCTAATTTTCTTCAAATCACCATTCTTTAAATACTTAAAAACATTTGACCTAGAGGACATTTGGTTCCAGTCAGAAGTTTTTCATGGGAAAATAATGAGCCTCCTCAGGGTAACATGATGTTGGTTACGAAGGCGTTGTCATAGGTAATGACGATTACTTTTAATCCTCCCTGAGGGGTTTCGGTTGTCCTGCTTGTAACCGAAAAACAATGTATTCGAAATTGTTTGCTTCATCTACAGGACTCTTCACCTCCTTCTGTATTTCTCCTTATTTGCGAAGAATAACGCGATTTTTTCCTTCCCTCTCCCCTATCTGTTATGACAAGGCACATCACCCTAACATTCACTTGATAATTCCCTAATCCCTTTGAAAAAATATCCATCTCTTCAATTGACCACTCTGGTCAACTCGTATATAATCATGTTAAATATAAACTGAAAGGAGAAAAAAATTGTATCAAACATTCCTTAATTTAGAGGTTGAAAAACAACATAAAATTATCAACTCTGCACTCAAAGAATTTTCCATCCATAATTACGATACCGCTTCAACAAATAAGATCATTAAGGATGCCAAAATTTCAAAAGGTATTTTATATCACTATTTTGGTAGTAAAAAAAATTTATATCTATACTTATATGAATACGTTATAACAATTTTCATTGATGTAATCAATAGCCGCTTAGATTTAAAAGAACCTGACATATTTAAACGCTATGAACAAATCATGAAAATAAAATTGGAATTAATTAAGCAGTACCATACTTTTTTTGATTTCCTTAAAAAGACGTATATTGAAACAAGTTTAGAAGTAAGAAGTGAGCTCGATCAATATAATTTAACTTTACAAAATAGTTCCTATAACAGTGTGTTTGCAGGAATTGATTACGATTTGTTTCATAAAAATATAGATAGTAAAAAAGCGATCGATACCATTCGGTGGGTTACGGATGGAATAAGTGATCGATATGAAGAACGATTGAAGAGTAATGTAGATAACAGTGAAGCCTTTAACCAACTCTTAGAACAATGCATGGAGGAAGCAAACGATTATTTTCAATTTTTAAAGCAATTAGTATACAAAAACACAAAGAGGTGAATTGTATGACAATGATTGAAGTAAATAATTTAACTAAAAGGTTTGGGGATTTTTATAGTGTACAGAACGTAGACTTACAAATCGAAAAAGGTGAGGTATTCGGATTTTTAGGTCCTAATGGTGCAGGTAAATCTACAACAATCCGACACTTAATGGGCTTTTTACAGCCAACAGAAGGTCGTTGTTACATTAAAGGATTAGATTGTCGTCAATCTACGGCAGAAATACAAAAATTTGTAGGTTATTTACCTGGTGAAATAGCGTTTATCGATAAAATGACGGGACAACAATTTATTAAATTTATTGCCCAAATGCGAGGGTTACATGATTTAACAAGAGCTAATGAACTTATACAATATTTTGAATTAAATGCCACAGGGCTTATAAAGAAAATGTCAAAAGGGATGAAGCAAAAAGTTGGCCTAGTTTGTACGTTTATGCATAATCCTGAGATCGTTATTTTAGATGAACCGACAAGCGGGTTAGACCCTCTTATGCAGACAAAATTTATTGAATTTATTTTAGCTGAAAAAGAAAAAGGGACGACGATATTTATGTCCTCTCATATGATTGAAGAAATTGAGAAAACCTGTGACCGTGTAGCCATTATTAATGCCGGAAAAATTGTTGCTACTGAAACAATTGCTGGCTTAAAAAAACAAAAATCCAAAAAGTTTTTAATAGAATTTCAAAGCAAACAAGAGTTATCTCGTTTCTTAGGAGAACAACTTAAAATTGAACAAATTGGGCCAACACAAGCAATTATAAAAGTTCAAGGTAATGTCCAAACATTGCTTCATACATTAGCCGACTATAAAATTAATGACATCGATATAATTTCTCAATCTCTCGAAGATATATTTATGCATTACTACGAAAGAGGAGGTACAGAATCATGAACTTTACTTTGCTAAAACATGAGGTACTAGCTACTGTTAAGCTTTTTAGTATCATACTCGCTGTATTAATGCTCTATATCATTAGTATTGTTTATATGTATAACCCTGAAATGAGCAATACCCTTAATAAGCTTACCGAAACAATGCCTGAATTGATGTCAGCATTCGGTATGACGAATATAGGTAATACGTTAATTGAATTTCTATCAACCTATTTGTATGGATTTTTATTGCTCATTCTGCCGTTAATTTTTATCATTATGTTAGCAAATAAACTAATTATGGGCTATATCGAAAATGGTTCAATGGCCTACCTGATTGCGACACCGAATACACGTTTTAAAATTGTTTTTACGCAAGCATTTTTTTTAGTTGCTAGCATCTTTATACTTCTCTCTATGACAACTTTGGTTGCAATCATATTTTCTGAGATTCTTTTTCCGAATAAATTGGATATAGCTGCTTTTTTGACATTAAATATCGGTCTTTTTTTCTTACACTTTGCTATTAGTGGCTACTGTTTTCTTATTTCGTGCAGTAGCAAGGATTTAAAAACTTCTTATGCGTATAGTACCGGTGTGCCCTTACTGTTTTACTTAATTCAGGCGCTTGGCAATATGGGGGGCTCTTTAGAAAAGCTTCAGTACTTCACGATTTATTCGTTGTTTGACCCAGAAAAGTTAATGACTCAAGATAGCTCGTCCATTTGGATG
>Ga0209676_1002235_pt1 | contig 14304 bp, 14 predicted proteins | sample AraplaCvi_mLB_r2_FD_184282 | JGI IMG/M metagenome (GOLD analysis project Ga0209676, IMG submission 184282) | Arabidopsis root microbial communities from North Carolina, USA - plate scrape MF_Cvi_mLB_r2 (SPAdes) (version 2) | ecosystem: Host-associated > Plants > Roots > Endosphere | place: USA...
CATCTTCTTGCGCGCCGGCCTGGCGCCGCCGCCGCCGTCCGTGCAAAGCGACTCGTCCAAGCTGATCGGCGAGATGATCGTGGCCAGCGACCGCGCCGTCACGATCCTGCCGGCCGACATCGCCGACGAACTGGTCCGCATCGCGGGTGCGGCCATCGTGCCGTATTCGTTTGACTGGACGCTTCCGCCGATCTCGCTGTTCACGCGGTCCGACGGATTGCGGCGCAACGTCGAGGCGCTGTTTGCGGCGGCGTTGCGCGAGGTCTATCTGAAGGGCGCGCGGCCGATGTGACGCCTCGGGCCGGCAGCCCGTCGTATCATGGACGCCGGACTGACCTGTGCGGCCCCCGACTTCCGGCCCGGTCACGTGGCCGGTCCCTCCGGGAGGCCGTACGTCATGACGCAGGCGAACACGCAGGTTCCGCAAGCTCCTCGCCCCTGGCACCAACTCTCCGTCGACGAGACGTTGGGCATCCAGGTGACCAGCGCCGCCGGCCTTTCGCAAGACCAGATCCGGCGCAGGCAAGAGACCCACGGCCTGAACGCACTGCCCCCGCCTGCCCGCCGCAGCGCCTGGCTGCGATTTCTGGGCCACTTCAATGACGTGCTGATCTACATCCTGCTGGGTGCGGCGGTGGTGACATCGCTGATGGGCCATTGGCTGGATACCGGCGTCATCCTGGCCGTGGCGGTCATCAACGCCGTCATTGGCTACGTGCAGGAAAGCCGCGCGGAACGTTCGCTGGACGGCATCCGCAACATGCTGTCGAACCATGCCCGCGTGGTGCGCGACGGGCAGAAGGAAGAGATCGACGCCCGCGACCTGGTGCCGGGCGACATCGTGATCCTGCGACCCGGCGACAAGATTCCGGCGGACGTGCGGCTCTTTGACACGCACAACTTCCGCGTCGAGGAATCGATGCTGACCGGCGAATCCACCGTCGTCGAAAAGCACGATGCGCCCCTGCCGGGTGACGCGCCGCTGGGCGACCGCCTGAACCTGGGGTTCTCGGGCACCCACGTCAGCGCGGGCAATGCGCGCGGCATCGTGGTGGCCACCGGCAGCGACACCGAGATCGGCCACATCAACCGCATGATGACGGACGTGCAGACGTTGCAGACGCCGCTGTTGCGGCAGATGGAGCTGTTGGGCAAGCGCATCTTCCAGGTGGTGCTGGTGATGGTGGTGGCGCTGTTCGTGCTGGGCCGCTACGTGCTCGACATGCCGCTGTCCGACCTGCTGATGTCGCTGATCAGCATCGCGGTCGCCTCCGTGCCGGAAGGCCTGCCTGCCATCATCTCCATCATCCTGTCGCTGGGCGTGCAGCGCATGGCGCGCAACCGCGCCATCATCCGCAAGCTGCCCACCGTCGAAACGCTGGGCGCGATGACGGTCATCTGCTCGGACAAGACGGGCACCCTGACCATGAACGAGATGACCGCCAAGAACGTGCTGCTGGCGCAGGGCGTGTATCGCGTGTCGGGCGACAACTACCGGCCCGTCGGCGAGATCACCCGTGAATCCGACGGGACGCCGGTGGACTGGCAGCGCGAGGACGCGCTCACGCGCTTCGTGCGTGCGGCCGCCATCTGCAACGACAGCCAGCTGCACGAAGATGCCGATGGGCAGTGGCGCATCGTGGGCGGTCCCACGGAAGGCGCGATGATGGTGCTGGCAACCAAGGCCGGCCAGAGCCTGGAGGGCGTGGCCAAGCACGGCAAGGTGCCGTTCGATTCCAGCTACAAGTACATGGCGCGCCGCTGCGACGACCATGGTCAGAACATCATCTACGTCACCGGCGCGCCCGACGTGCTGTTCAAGCTGTGCGCGCAGGAACAGGGCGAAGCCGGGCCGCAGCCGCTGCGGCTGGACTACTGGGAGCGCGGCCTGGAGGCCTTTGCGCACCAGGGCCTGCGGACATTGGCAGCGGCGTACAAGCCCGGCACGGCGGACGCCACAGTGCTGGACCATCCGGACTTTCAGGACGGGCTGGTGTTGCTGGGCGTGGCCGGCATCATGGACCCGCCCCGTCCCGAAGCCATCGAAGCCATCGCGCAGTGCAACCAGGCAGGGATCCGCGTGAAGATGATCACGGGCGATCACCCCGAAACCGCGCTGGCGATCGGCGCCATGCTGGGCATGACGCATGTGCGCGAGGCGGTGACCGGCGCCCAGTTGCAGCAGATCGGCGACGAAGAACTTGCCGCGCTGGCGCGCGACCACGACATCTTTGCGCGCACCAGCCCCGAGCACAAGCTGCGCCTGGTGCGCGCGCTGCAAAGCATGGGCGAAGTGGTCGGCATGACGGGCGATGGCGTCAACGACGCGCCCGCGCTCAAGCAGGCGGACGTGGGCGTGGCCATGGGCATCAAGGGCACCGAGGTCACCAAAGAGGCCGCCGACATGGTGCTGGCGGACGACAACTTCGCCTCGATCGCCTATGCCGTGCGCGAAGGGCGCCGCGTCTACGACAACCTGAAGAAGACGATCCTGTTCATCCTGCCGACCAACCTGGCGCAGGGACTGCTGGTCATCGTGGCGCTGCTGGCCGGCGCACAGGCGCCGCTGACGCCGCTGCAGATCCTGTGGATGAACATGGCGACCTCCATCACGCTGGCCTTCGGCCTGGCGTTTGAACCGGCCGAACCGGGCATGATGCAGCGCCGGCCGCGCGATCCCGCGAAATCGATCCTGGACGGCTTCGCCCTCTGGCGCATCGCGTTCGTGGGGCTGCTCTTCACCACGTCCGCCTTCATCATCGAAAAGAGCCTGATTGCCGCCGGGCGCGATCCGGACTTCATCCGCACCGTCATCCTGCAGACGCTGGTGACGGCGCAATGGACCTATCTGTTCAACTGCCGCCTGCAGGACCGGTGGCCGATCACGCCCAGCATGTTCCGCAACAAGGCGCTGTGGCTGGTCACGATCCTGCTGGGCCTGCTGCAATGCGCATTGATCTATCTGCCCGCGATGAACCGCGTGTTCGGCACCGTCCCGCTGCCGCCGGAATACTGGACCCTGACGCTGGTGGCCGCCGCGGCGCTCTTTTGCGTGGTGGAGATCGAGAAGCTGGTGCTGCGGACATGGCGCGCGCGGCGCGCCCGGCTCGAGCTGGCGCATCGCCCCGCAGCATGACGTGACGACCGCGGCGTGATGGCGCGCCCCGGTTGTCCGCCGCGCCTCGCGCACAAAAATGCCAACAAATGTAAAGGCCGCGGCCGCGCGGCTGCGCGCCCTCCTATACTTGCGCCCGCCAAGATTCACAGGAGGGCCCGCAGCTTGTTCACCATCTCGCCAACCTTTGCGAGCGGCCGCGCGCTTTGCCTGCTGGGACTCGCCGCGCTGACCGCGCTTTCAGGCTGCAGTTCGATGCTCGGGGAAGGCACGGGCGCCGCGGCCGGTATCGCCGGCACGGCCATCGCCAACAAGGTGACCGACAACGCCACGGTAGCCACGGGCATCGGCCTGGGCGTGCAGGCCGGCGCGAAGGCCGCGCTGGCCTATGCGCAGCGCCAGACACGCGGCGAAGAGCAGGACGCCATCGCCAAGGCGGCCGGCGCGCTTGCGGTGGGCAAGGTCGCCAGCTGGAACGTCGAGCATAAGTTGCCGATCGAGGACGACGCGCGCGGCCAGGTCACCGTCAGCCGGCTGATCGGCGGTGGCGATCTGCAATGCAAGGAAGTGGTGTTCTCGGTGGACACGCCTGCCGGCAAACCCGGCGCTGATCCCGAACGCGAGTTCTACGTCACGACCGTCTGCCGCGACGGCGAAAACTGGCGCTGGGCCAGCGCCGAACCGGCGACCGCCCGCTGGGGCTCGCTGCAGTGACGCGGGCGATCGGCATGCTGGCGCTGGCCGCCAGCCTGGCGCTCGCGGGCTGCCAGAGTTCCTCCATCGGTCCCGCCACGGGCGCGGTGGTCGGCACGCTGAGCGGCGCGGCCACGGCCAACCCCGTTGCCGGCTTTGCCATTGGCGTGACGGTGCAGGCCGCGGTGGACGCCACCGTGAAGTACGTGTTGCGCGAATGGAAGAACGACCAGCAGAACGTCATGGCCAATACGGTGGGCGGGCTGCCCATCGGTGAAGTCCGGCAGTGGCAGATCAAACGCACCCTGGCGGTGGGCAACGAGCGCGGCAGCATCCAGGCGGTGCGCGACATCGAGACGCCGCTGGCGCACTGCCGCGAGGTGCTGTTTACGGTGGAAGTGGAAGGCGCCGCGCCTGCCTACGCCAGCACGATCTGCCAGCGCCGGGACGGGCAATGGAAATGGGCCTCGGCCGAACCCTCCGTGGCGCGCTGGACCGGCCTGCAATAGCGGCGCTTGATCGGCGCGAGATCTGCGGGCGATACTGGCCCAACCGTCATCGCCGCCACGTCATTCATGCCCGCAGGCCAATTCCTCATGCAGCGCAGCGCCATCGCCGGCGTGCAGGCCGTATCCGCCTGCAGCGGCCACGCGTTCGCGCGCCACACGCATGAACAATTCGGCATCGGCGTGATGCGCCAAGGCGCACAGGTGTCGCACAGCGGCCGGGGCCAGGTGGAGGCCGGGCCGGGTTACGTCATCACGGTCAATCCGGGCGAGGTCCACGATGGCGCGCCCATCGGCGACGGTGTGCGGGCCTGGCAGATGATCTACCTGGATCCCGGCGTCGTGACCGCCTGCGCCGAAGACCTGACCGGCGCGGGCGTGCCTCGGCGTCACGATGCGGGCAGTCTGCCGGGCGCCTCCCTCTACGAATTCGAGCACCCGGCGCGGCGCCAGCCAGCGCTGGCCCGTGACGTCCTTGCGCTTTATGCGCACATCACCGCACGCGGATCGCCGTTGGCGTGCGACAGCCTGCTGTTGCGCGTGCTGGCGCAGGCTGGCGGTCCGCGCGGCACGCTGGCCACCGCCCCTGCGCGCGAGGCGATACCGTCCTCCCTGCGCCATGCGATCGCGCGCATCGACGACGATCCGGCCGCCGCGCTGTCGCTCGCCGATCTGGCCACCGCCAGCGACCTGAGCCGCTACCAGGTGCTGCGCGCCTTCACGCGCGCCACGGGGCTGACGCCGCACGCCTACCAGATGCAGCGTCGCCTGCTGCTGGCGCGGCGGCTCATCCGGCAGGGCATGGCGCTGGCCGATGCGGCCGCGCTGGGCGGTTTTGCCGACCAGAGCCACATGACGCGGCTTTTCGTGCGCGCCTATGGGGTGTCGCCGCGCCGCTATGCGTTGGCCGCGGGCGCCTGACCCGCCTTCCCTGCAATTTCGTTCAAGACCTGCCTCCCGCCTGCGCCCTACGCTGCGCCTTTTCCAACGGGAATTCAGGCGATGGCCATCAACAGGCTTGGGCGCGGGTATCTCTATCTGGCTCTGGCCATGGTGCTGGTCGGCAGCACCGTGACCGCCAGCAAGATCATTGGCGCGGGGTTGCCGCCTTTCACCGCGACCGCCCTGCGCTTTGCCATCGCATTTCCCTGCTTCGCCCTGCTGATGGCGGCGACCGGCGCGCGCCTGCCCCGGCTGCACCAGCGGGACTGGCTGCTGCTGACGGTGCAGGCGGTGGCGGGCAGCGTCGGATATACGACCTTGTTGATCGCCGGGTTGCAGCGGACCTCGGCGGTGGACGGCGGCATCATTCTGGGGACGCTGCCGCTCGTCACCGCCGCGATCGCCATGCTGCTGCTGGGCGAGCGCCCGGGCCGGCGGGCCCTGGCTGCCATCGGCATGGCGGCGTTCGGCGTGTGGCTGATGACCAGCCGAACCCCCACGCGGAGCATGGACGGGTCGCTCGCCGGCAACGCGCTGATCCTGGGCGCGGTGGCCTGCGAGGGGCTGTTCATCCTGTTGAACAAGCGCCTGCGCACGCCGGTTGCGCCGCTGGCGCTGTCGACGTTGATGACGGCATTCGGCCTGGCGTTTTCCGCGGTGGCCAGCCTGACCGAAGCGCCATGGGCATTGGACTACACGCCTGGCGCGGTCGCCGCCGTGGCGTACTACGCGCTGGTGCCCACGGTGGGCGGCTTTCTGCTCTGGTACGCGGGCGCGGCGCGCGTGCCTGGCTCAGAGGCGGCGCTTTTTACCGCACTGGCGCCCGTTTCCGCAGTGATGCTGTCGGCCAGCCTGCTGGACGAGCCGGTGACCGGCGCGCAGATCGCCGGCATAAGTTGCGTGCTGGGTGGCGTCCTGGCAATGACCCGGCGCAGCGGCCCGCGCAGCAATGGAACGGGGGACGGCATTTAGCCGCGGCTAAAGGCCTGCGCGAAGTCGTCGGAAAAGATGTCGGCAAGCGCGTGGCGCAATGCCGCGGCGCGCTCGGCGCCGTACGCGGCTTCGAAACGGTTCTGCGCGTCCTTCCACAAGCGGCGGGATTCCGCCAGCTTGGCGCGGCCGGTCTCGGTCAACTCCACCCGGCGGCTGCGGCCATCCAGCGGGTCGCGCATCATCTGGACGTACCCATCGCGCTGCAAGGGCTTGAGGTTGTGCGCCAGCGCGGACCGGTCCAGCACCATCGCGCGGGCCAGGTCGGTCATCGACGGCGAACCCGCGCGGGCAATGTGCACCAGGATCGAATGTTGCGACACTTTCAGCCCGCAGGGCGCGAGCACGGTGTCATAGAGCTGGGACACGCGACGCGTCGCCTTGCGCAGCGCAGCGCCGTTACAGACAAGCGGATCCGGAGGAACGGCAGAGCCGAGGAGCGGGGCGTCGGACATGGCGGCCAAGGAGGGAAAATCGGCGGGCAAGGACATAACGCTACCGCCCGCGCGGGTTCACGTCCAGCCCGTTATTGACAGTTATTGGCATATGCACGTAAATTTTGCCGATCACGTCCACCGGCCTTCCCCATGCCAGCGACCGCTCCGCCACGCCCCGCCAATGCGCGCTTGCAAGCCATGCTGCATGGCCCCATCGCGCCCACGCTGGCGCGGCTGGCGTGGCCCAACATCCTCATGATGCTGGCGCAGTCGTCCACCGGCCTGATCGAGACCTGGTTCCTGGCGCGGCTGGGCACGCCGGTGCTGGCCGGCGTGGCGCTCGTCGTGCCGGTGCTGATGCTGATGCAGAACATGTCGCAGGGCGCGATGGGCGGCGGGATTTCCGCCGCGGTCGCGCGCGCGCTGGGCGGCGGACGGCAACAGGAGGCCGATCAGCTCGTGCTGCATGCGGTCGTGCTGAACGCCTTGCTGGGTCTGGCCTTCTGCGTGTTGTTGCTGGCCTTCGGTCCGGCGCTGTACCGCGCGCTGGGCGCCGAAGGCGAAGCGCTCGACGCCGCGCTGGCGTATTCCAATGTGATCTTCGGCGGCATCGTCCTGATGTGGCTGATGAACGCCTTTGCCAGCGCCATCCGCGGCACCGGCAACATGCTGGTGCCGGGCGCGGTCATCTGCGGCGGCGCGCTGCTGCTGATTCCCCTGTCCCCATGCCTGATCTTCGGATGGGGCCCCTTCCCCGCGCTGGGCGTGGCGGGCGGCGGCTGGGCGCTGGTGATCTACTACGCCGTGGGCACGCTGATCCTGGGCGCCTATTGCGCCAGCGGACGCAACGCGGCGCGGCTGGTCGCCAGCCGGCTGCATGCGACGCTGATGCGCAACATCCTCAGCGTGGGCGCGCTGGCCACCATCAACCCGCTCATGACCAACGCGCTGGTGGCACTGACCGCGGCACTGGTGGGCGCCTACGCGGGCGAGGCAGCGGTGGCGGGCTATGGCGTGGCGGTGCGGCTGGAATATCTGTTGATGCCCATCGCCTTCGGGCTGGGCGCGCCCATGGTGGCGATGGTCGGCTCGAACATCGGCGCGGGCCAACCGGAGCGCGCCATGCGCATCGCCTTGACGGGCGGGGCGATGGCGTTCGTGCTGGCGGAGGCGATCGGGCTGACCGCGGCGTTTTTCCCCGACGCGTGGCTGCGCCTGTTCGGCGCGCAGGATCACATGCTGGAGGCCGGCGCCGGTTATCTGCGCATTGTGGGTCCGGTGTATGGGTTTTTCGCGCTGGGCTTTTCGCTGTACTTCGCGTCGCAAGGCGCCGGAAGGCTGAAGTGGCCGTTGATGGCGGGGTTCCTGCGGCTTTTGATCGGCATCGGCGCAGGCGGCGTCGCGCTGCACATGACCGGTTCGCTGACGGTGTTCTTCGTGATCGCGGCCGTGGCGATGTGCATTTACGGCCTGATCATCCTGGCCGCCGTCGCGTCGGGTTCGTGGTTCGACCGCGGCCACCTGCCGGGGCGCCGGCAGTTCGCGCGGTAGCGCGGGCGGGCGCGGTGGCGGGAGCGGTGGCGGGAACGCCAATTGCATTCTGGCCAGGCGCGCCAGACCGCGCTTCTGCCGCATCGCCAGCCGGTGCGTCGCGCAACGCATAGGCCACCAGATCCGCCGCGTACGCGGGAAGATCATCACGCACGCACAGCACCAGATCGCGGGCCGCCCACGGATCCGCCAGCGCGACGCGGCTTACCCCCGCCGCGCGGCCATAGCGCACCGCCGCCGCGCGCGGCACGATCGCCACGCCGACCCCCTGTCCCACCATCCGGCAGACGGCATCGAAACTGCGCAACCGCACGCGATAGGACAGCGCCTTGCCGCTGCGGCGCGCGTGATGCGCGATGTGCTCCTGCAGCGCGCTGCCCTGCACCAGTCCGACGAATTCAAACCCGGCCACGTCCTCCAGCAGCACCTGTTGCAGCGCCGCGAGCGGATGGCTGCGCGGCACGATCAGCGTCAGCGGGTCATGGCGGAAGATGCGCGTGCGCAGGCCGTGCAGATCGGCCGAATCCGCCAGCACCCCGATGTCGCATGCGCCGGTCCGCAGCGCGTCGGCGATCTCGTGGCTCAGGCGCTCTTCGAGGTCGACGGAAATATGCGGATGGTCCTTGAGAAACGCGCCCAGCACGGGCGGCAGGTATTCGCTGAGCGCCGTGGTGTTGCACAGCACACGCACATGGCCTTTCAGCCCGGCGCCGTAATGATCCAGCTCGCCGCGCATGCGGTCGATCTGGCCCAGCACCAGCCGTGCATGATGGACCAGCGTGCGCCCCGCGGGCGTCGCCTGCACGCCGCGCGGCTCGCGCACCAGCAGCGGTACGCCCAGCGCGTCTTCCATGCCCCGGATGCGCTCGCTGGCCGACGCCAGCGTCATGTGCGACCGCCCCGCTCCCGCCGTGATGGAGCCGGTTTCGTGCACGTTCAGGAAAAGGCGTAGGTCGGTCAGGTCAAAGCGCATGAAAAAAAGCGTAGCACGCCATCCTCAGGCGTAGCCATAGTCTGGGTAAGCCAGATCCCGATAGGCGCGGTCGGGCGCGAGCGTGAGAATGCGTCCATACCCACCCAAACAGGCGGAAATCATGAACACTGCAACGTTGCGCACCCGGACCGCGCGCTGGCCGGCGCTGGCCTTGGTCGCACTGGCGCTGCACGCCTCAGGCGTAGCCGAAGCGCAGGCCGGACTTGGCGGCCCCCTCACCCCCGCCCAGCAGTACGCACTGGCATTGGAAGCGCAGACGCAGGGCGACCATGGCGCAATGCTGACGTGGCTGCGCGCCGCCGCGCGCGCGGACCATCCGCCCGCGCAACGGATGCTGGGCATGGTGCTGATCGGCGGTCCGGCGTTGTACGGCCCGTCGCTGCCCGCCGACCTGTGCGAGGGACGCGCATGGCTGCTGCGCGCCGCCCGCCAGAACGAAGGACCGTCGCAGGATGTGGCCTTCGCCCTGTTCGGCCGCCCCAAGGACGCGCTGACCGCGCACTGCGAGCCCGCATGAATCTTTTTGATCCCGTCTTGCTCGCGGCTGTCGTGACGGTCTTCGTCCTGGCCGGCGTGGTCAAGGGCGTGGTCGGGCTGGGCCTGCCCACCATTTCGATGGCATTGCTGGCGCTGGTGATGGCGCCGGCCCAGGCGGCCGCGCTGCTCATCGTGCCGTCGCTCATCACCAACCTGTGGCAGGCGCTGCCGTGGGTCACGCTGCGCGCGGTCCTGCGCCGGATCGCCGGCATGCAGGCCGGCGTCTGCGCGGGCACGGTGGCGGGCGCGCTGTGGCTGGGTCCGCCCTCGGGCGACTGGGCCGGGATCTTCCTGGGGCTGGCGCTGGTGGCTTATGCCGCCTGGGGACTGTTTGGCTCGCCGCCCACGGTGCAGCCCCGGCATGAACAATGGATGGGCATCGCGGCCGGCGCGGTGACCGGGGTGATCACCGCCGCCACCGGCGTCTTCGTCATCCCGGCCGTGCCCTATCTGCAAGCCCTGAAACTGGACAAGGACGCGCTCATCCAGGCCATGGGGATTTCCTTCACGGTGTCGACCGTGGCGCTGGCCGCGGGGCTGTGGCTGAACGGCGGCTACACGGCCGGCGCCGCCAGCGCGTCGCTTTTGATGCTGCTGCCGGCACTGGCCGGCATGGCGCTCGGGCAACGGCTGCGCGGCCGGCTTTCCGCGCGCACGTTCAAGCTGTGTTTCATGGTCAGCCTGGCGCTGCTGGGCGCCTACCAGGCCGGGCGCGGGCTGCTGGGCGGCTAGCGGCTGCGCGCCTCAACGGTCTGCGGGCTGCTCACCCGATGCGGCTGGCGCGCTGTAGGCCTCAAGCGGCCAGCCGTCTTCCGTCGACAGCGCCGATCGACACGGACATCTCGCGCCACCGTGCCAGCTCCTGTTGCACCGACTGGATCTTGCTGCGCGCCTGATCGAAGGAATCGCGGCCCAGGAACAGATGCAGGGGCGCGTACTGCGCCTCGGCGGCCTGGATCAGCGCCTGCGCCGCCTTGACCGGATCGCCGCCCTGGTCCCACCCTTGCTCGCCGCGCGCGGCCAGCTCCGGGGATGCTTGCGTATCACCCGCGCGCATCGCGCCCGGGTAGACAAGCGACACCCGGATGCCCAGCGGCGCGGCTTCGGCGGCCAGGGATTCGGTCAGCCCGCTGACGGCAAACTTGGCGGCGCTGTAGGCGCCCCATTCCGGCGCGCGGCCATCGAAACCCAGAATCGACGAGATATTGAACACATGCCCGCCGCGCTGCGCGCGCAGACGCGGCATCACGGCGCGGATGACGTTCAGCACCCCGAACACGTGGATATCGAACGTGCCGCGCAACTGCGCGTCCGACAACCGCTCGAGCGAGCCTTGCACGCCCTGCCCGGCGCCATTCACCACGACGTCGATGCCGCCAAAGGCCGCCGCCGTGGCGTCCACCGCGCGGCGCACCGCGCGCTCGTCGGCCAGGTTGACGGTCAGGGGCAGGAACCGGCCTTCCAGCTTGGCGCCCACCGCTTCCAGCAACGCATCGCCATCGTCCGACGTGGCCGCGACCTTGTGCCCCTGGTCCAGCAGCATCTTGACCAGCGTGACGCCCAGCCCGGCCGACGCGTCCGTCACCAACCAGATTTTTTCGGTATTCATGCGATTCCCTTCCCTTGCTTGCGGCCGCCGGCAAGATGCCTGGCTGCCCGGCCGATACCGCCCGCGCTCCGCAGAGCCACGGCCGGCGCGGCCCTGGACAGGATAGTAAGAATCGCGTGCGCGGGCGTACAGGCAGGATCTTGCGTGAAACCTGCCTATTTCTACGGCAATGCGATATGGCGGATAATCCGTCTGTTTGCCGCCGCCACGCGCGGCGGGTCATTGCGGGGCTTTCTTTCCCCGCTGCTTTCGGAGTCAGCTATGCATCGCGGCATTGAAGCGATCGAACACTTCATGGAATCCATCGGCCTGACCTGGCAGCCCGGCCGCGTCGCACGCGCCGAACTGCGCGTCAGCTACCGCATCGGCAATACCCGCCCACTGGGCATCGACCGCACGCTGGTGGAATTCCACTGCGACGCCAAACGGGCAAAGGTGTGGGTGCCCGAGTTCTCGCGCACCAGCTTTCACCAATGGTTCGAAGTCCCCTATCAGGACTTCGAGTACACGCCCGGCGGGTCCATGCTGAAGATCAAGGCCGCCGCGCGCGGCAATGCGCCGCCCTACAGCGTGGGCATCAAGCCGCTGGCCTGATCGCCCCCCCCGCGGAACGCCGGTCATAGCGGCTTGTACATGATCGTCGTTCCGTCCACCTTCGCCGGGTCGAGCGGATCTCGTGCAAATCCCGGAATCACCCCTACCGTCTGATAGCCCAGCGACGCGTACAGCGGCTCGGCCGAATCGCCCGTGCGCGTGTCCAGCGTGAGCAGGCTGCGATGCAGGCGGCGAGCCATGTCCTCGACCTCGTGCATCAGCCGGCGCGCGATGCCCTGGCGGCGAAAATCCGGATGCACCAGCAGCTTGCGCACCTCGGCGCGGTGCGGCTGGTTCGGCGGCGTGTCGACGTCCAGTTGCACGGATCCGGCAACCCGCCCGTCCACGCGCGCCACCCACAACTTCACCGCCCCGCTTTCGACGCCAGGCAGCACCTTGCCGCGCCAGAACCCCTGCGCGTCGTCATGCGTGTACGGCAGCACGAAGCTGACGCTGGCCCCGCCCTGCACGCACGCGTGCAGCAAGGTGGCCAGCTCGGGGATGGCGGCCGCGGCGGCATCGGCCGTCAGCAGCGTCAATTCAAGGTTTGCAGGGGTCATGGCAGGCTCAGACGATGAAAAGCAGGTAGCGGGCGCCGCTGTGCGGCGGGGTGACGAAGGCGCTGGCGCCGAATAGCTGGTAGCGCAGGCAGTCGCCCGGCAGCAGGCGATGCGTGTGGCCGTCGGCCGTGACGGACAGCTCGCCGTCCAGCATCAGCAGATGGTGTTCAAGGCCGGGCCGTGGCGATTGGTCATAACTAATGCGGGCGTCGGCGGCCAGTTCGCAGGCCAGCACCTCGCCCGCCAGGCGCTGCGACGGCGGCGACACCGAGCGGCGGCGGAAACCCACGCTGTCATCCACCCACACCGCCTGCGCGGCCTGGGGCACATGGGCGGCAAAGTCGTCTTCGACCATCAGCATGAGGCGCGACATCGTCATGCCATGGGCGGCGCAAAGCTTGCCCAGCACGCTGGCGGTGGGACTGACCTCGCCATTTTCAAGGCGGGAGAGCGTGGCGCGGCTGATGCCGGCGCGGCCGGCCAGATCGTCCAGCGACCAGCCCCGGTCCTGGCGCAGTGTTTTTAGCCGGGCGGCCAGACGAAGGTCCAGCCCGGCATCGGCGGCGGCGGCGGTGTGTGGTTGTTCCATATCCGGGAATTTATTCCATATATGAAAACATGTCGACCGCGTGGTTTCCCCGATGCGCAATCCGTTCGCCCGCCGGACACTACGAGCGACCCGCGCCGGATTCGGCACAATAGCGGTCATGCACTTGGGCAAACACCTCTACATGACCATCTTTTGCGCGTTGACCTCCGGTTGTTCCCTTCCCTCGCTGGACAAGCGCAGCGTGTCGCAGGGACTTACCGATGAGGAAGCCGGCGCAACGCCGCTGGGCCGGGCGATCGCCCCACTGGCCGCCGCGCATCCCGGCAAGTCCGGCATCCACGCCCTCGCCGATCCCCTGGACGCCTTTGCCGCGCGCATGATGCTGGCGCGTGCGGCCGAACGCAGTCTGGACGTGCAGTACTACATCTGGCACGACGACATGACGGGCATCATGCTGTTCGAGGCGCTGCACGAGGCCGCCGACCGCGGCGTTCGCGTGCGTCTGCTGCTGGACGACAACGGCACGTCGGGACTGGACCGGACGCTGTCCGCGCTGGACGGGCATCCGAACATCGAGGTGCGGCTCTATAACCCTTTCACGCTGCGCTGGCCCAAGCCGCTTGGTTACCTGACGGACTTCAACCGGCTGAACCGCCGGATGCACAACAAGTCATTCACCGCCGACAACCAGGCCACCATCGTGGGCGGCCGCAACATCGGCGACGAGTACTTTGGCGCCACCGACGGCGTGCTGTTCAGGGACATGGACGTGCTGGCCATCGGCGCCGCCGTCAGCGACGTGTCGGGCGACTTCGACCGCTACTGGCGCAGCGATTCCGCCTATCCGGTGGAAGGCATCGTCCGGAAGGCCGCGTCCAACGAACTGGAAGAACTGGAGGCGGACGCGGCCGCGGTCGAACAGTCGCCCGAGGCCGCAGCCTATGCGCAGGCGATGCGCGACCTGCCCTTCATCCGGCAGTTGCTTGGCGGCGAACTGCCCCTGATCTGGGCGAGCACCCAAATGGTCAGCGACGATCCGGGCAAGACGCTGGGCACCGCGCCGCCCGAGGCGATGCTGCCGCACCAACTGCACGAGATCGTGGGCGAGCCAGCAAAGGAACTGCTGCTGGTGTCGCCTTACTTCGTGCCCACCGCCGCCGGCACGCAGGCGTTTGCCAAGATGGCGCGCAATGGCGTCAAGGTCCGGGTGCTGACCAACGCGCTGG
>Ga0209676_1002237_pt1 | contig 14284 bp, 14 predicted proteins | sample AraplaCvi_mLB_r2_FD_184282 | JGI IMG/M metagenome (GOLD analysis project Ga0209676, IMG submission 184282) | Arabidopsis root microbial communities from North Carolina, USA - plate scrape MF_Cvi_mLB_r2 (SPAdes) (version 2) | ecosystem: Host-associated > Plants > Roots > Endosphere | place: USA...
GGAACCCCGACGACGGCATGAACCCGCGCGTGGACACCTACGAGGTGGACATGGCGACGTGCGGCCCGATGGTTCTGGACGCGCTGATCAAGATCAAGAACGAGATCGACCCGACGCTGACGTTCCGTCGCTCGTGCCGCGAAGGCATCTGCGGTTCGTGCGCGATGAACATCGACGGCACCAACACGCTGGCCTGCACCAAGGCCATCGAGGATTGCAGCGCCGGCGACGTGCCGATCTACCCGCTGCCGCACATGCCGGTGGTGAAGGACCTCGTGCCGGACCTGACGCACTTCTACGCGCAGTACGCGTCGATCCGTCCGTGGCTGCGCACGCAGAGCCCGTCGCCGTCCGACCGCGAGCGCCTGCAGTCGCCGGAAGACCGCAAGAAGCTCGACGGCCTGTACGAGTGCATCCTGTGCGCGTGCTGCTCGACCAGTTGCCCGAGCTACTGGTGGAACGGAGACCGTTACCTCGGCCCGGCGATCCTGCTGCAGGCCTACCGCTGGATCATCGACTCGCGCGATGAAGACACGGGTGCGCGCCTGGACGACCTGGAAGATCCGTTCAAGCTGTATCGCTGCCACACCATCATGAACTGCGCGCGGACCTGCCCGAAGGGCCTGAACCCGGCGCAGGCCATCGGCGAGATCAAGAAGCTGATGCTGGCCCGCCGCGCCTGACCGCGCGAAAGACAATGCCGATGCGGAAGAAGGCGCACGAAAGTGCGCCTTTTTTCCAGGAAGCGATGGGGGAACCGAGATGGACGCGAAGCTGATCTTCATGCCGGCCGTGGCGATGGTCGCGCTGACGTTCGTGGTGTGGTGGCGCATGTACTTCATGCGCATCGGACAGATGAAGCGCGAGCGCATCCATCCGCAGGCGGTGGCCACGTCGGCGCAATCGGCCGCGCGGCTGACCGACAGCTGCGCCGCCGACAACTTCCGCAACCTGTTCGAACTGCCGGTGTTGTTCTACTTGGCGCTGGTCGTCGCCGCGCTGACGCAGCAGGTCAACGCCGTGACGCTCTCGCTTGCCTGGGGGTTCGTGTTGCTGCGCGTCGTGCACAGCGCGATCCATTGCACCTACAACAAGGTCATGCACCGGTTCTATGCGTACCTCGCCGGCGGCCTACTGTTGTGGGCGCTGTGGGGCGCGATCGCCGTGGGTTGGTGGCGGGCATGACGCAGGACCTGGAGCGCGAACTCAGCCGCCTGCGCTGGCGCAGCCGTCGCGGCATGCGCGAACTCGACCGTCTTTTCGAGCGGTATCTTGACCGCGCATGGCGGCAAGCTCCGGCGTCGGAACGGGCGGTTTTCCTACGTTTGCTGGAAGTCGAGGACGATAAGCTCTGGCACTGGTTCATGGGACACGAAACGCCCGCCGATGCCGAACTCGCCCAGCTCGTCGAATCCATCCGCGCCTTGCCGCCTTGAGTGGCGACCGTCGCGCCAGCTCGCGATCGCGCTGGTCGTGCTCGGCATGCTGTCCGCGCTGAGCGTGGTGGCCAGCGGGATGCCGATGGCGTTCTCGATTCCGCTGGCGTTGCTTGCCGTGGGGGAGGGCGCCCGTCTGGCCCGCCGCGAGGTGCGCCGACCGGAACGCACGGTCGTGATCGCCACTGACGGCAGGGTGACCCTGGATGGGGTGGAGGTCGGCGACCTGCGCGTGCATTGGCGCGGACCGTGGGCGTTCGCGCGGTTTCGCGGTGCCCAGGGGCGGCAAGGGCGGCTGGCCTGGTGGCCCGAAACGCTGCCGGCACGCGATCGCCGTGAACTGCGGCTGGCCGTTCCGGTCATACAGGCTGCGCATTCACGGCCACCGATGGCATCCTAGCCCGCTATGTTCAAACCCATCCCCGTCGCCATCGGCCTGCGCTACCTGCGCGCCAAACGCCGAAACGGCTTCATCTCCTTCATTTCGCTGGCTTCCATCGCGGGCATCGCGCTGGGCGTCACGGCGCTGATCACCACGCTGGCCGTGATGAGCGGCTTCCAGCGCGAAATCCGCGACCGCATGCTGCAGATGGCCGCACACGCCACCGTCAGCGCCTACGGCGAGCCCCTCACCGACTGGCAGACCGCGGTCAACCAGGCCATCGCCGACAAGCGCGTGGCCGGCGCGGCGCCCTACATCGAAAAGGAAGCGCTGCTTTCCGGCGCCCGCAACCAGCCCGCCATGGTCCGCGGCGTCCTGCCGGACCAGGAGGGCAAGGTGTCCGTGCTCGCCGAAAAGATGGTGCAGGGCAAGCTCGATTCGCTTGCGCCCGGCAGCTTCAACATCGTGCTGGGCAAGGAGCTGGCGCTGTGGCTCGGTGTCGGCATCGGCGACAGCGTGGTGATGACCACCACCGACTTCCGCAGCACGCCGCTGGGCGCGGTGCCGCAACTCAAGCGCTTCACGGTCAGCGGCATCTTCGAAGCCGGATACAACGACTTCGACAAGGGCCTGGCGGTCGCCAACATGCACGACATGCAGCGCCTGCTGCGCATGGGCGACGGCGTCACCGGCGTGCGCCTGCGCCTGCACGACATGGACCAGGCCTGGGACGTGGCGCGCGACCTCGCGGTTTCGCTCGGCGGACCGTACCGCGTGAGCGACTGGACCAGCGAGAACGCAAACATGTTCCGCGCGCTGAAGATGGAGAAGACCATCATGGCGATCCTGCTGTCGCTGATCATCGCGATGGGCGCGTTCAACCTGGTCAGCTCGCAGGTCATGCTGGTGACAGACAAACAGGCCGACATCGCGATCCTGCGCACGCTCGGCCTCACGCCACGCGGCGTCATGCAGGTGTTCGTGGTGCAGGGCACGCTGATCGGCGTCATCGGCACGGTCATCGGTGTCATCGGCGGCATCGTGCTCACGCTGAACCTGGAACACATCCTCAAGGCCATCGAGGCTGTGCTCGGCGTGCAGCTGCTGCCGGAAGACGTCTACTACATCACCGGTTTGCCGACTGACCTGCAGGCCAGCGACGTGACGATCATTGCCGCTGTCGCCCTGCTCATGGCGTTCTTCGCCACCATCTACCCCGCCTGGCGTGCGGCGCGCACGGCCCCGGCGGAGGCGCTGCGTTATGAGTGAGTCCATGCAGAAGAAGCACCAGGGCGAAGCGATCCGCGCCGAAGGCCTGGCGATGACCTACTCGGAGGGCAAGCTGCGCACCCCCGTGTTCGAGGGTCTGGAGCTGTCCGTGCAATCTGGCGAAACCGTTGCCATCCTCGGTGCGTCCGGTGCGGGCAAGAGCACGCTGCTGCACCTGTTGGGCGGTCTGGACACGCCAACCTCCGGCGAGGTGTTCGTCGCCGGGCAGAAGATGAGTTCGCTTTCTGACGCCGCGCGCGGCGCACTGCGCAACCAGTCGCTCGGCTTCGTCTACCAGTTCCATCACCTGCTGCCGGAATTCACGGCGCTGGAAAACGTGATGATGCCGGTGCTGCTCTCCGGTGCGAACGTGGCCGAAGCGAGCAAGCGTTCGAAGGCCCTGCTGGAATCGGTGGGCCTAGGCCATCGCCTCGACCACAAGCCCGGCGAGCTTTCGGGCGGTGAACGCCAGCGTGCGGCCGTGGCGCGTGCGCTGGTGAACCGTCCGGCTTGCGTGCTCGGCGACGAGCCGACCGGCAATCTGGACGAGAAGACAGCCGAGACGGTGTTCGAGTTGATGCTGTCGCTCAACCGCGAGCAGCACACGGCACTGGTGCTGGTCACCCACGACCGTCGTCTTGCGCGTCGCCTGGATCGCGTGCTGGAACTGCACGAAGGCAAGCTGCGCCAACTGGCCCCGAACGAGGTCTAGTTCGTGGCGGCAGCGGCAGGGACGCCGCCCTTCGGAATCCCTGCCGCGCTGAGCCTGCTGGCCGGCATCTGCGCCTGCCTCTGGTCGCCGTGGCTGCTGCCATGGTGGGCATCGCTGGTCGTGCTGGGCATTGCTGCGGCCTTTCTGTGGCGCGGATTCTGTTCGTCCGGGGCGCGTGCGCTGCTGCCGGGATGGTGGTTCGCCGGCCTCGCGCTCGCCGGTCTGCATGCGGCGCATGCGCTCGCGCTGCAACTGCCGGCCGAGCCGGCGCGCCATGATGCCGTGGTGACCGGCCGCATTCTTGAGCTGCCGGAACATGAGCCGCGCCGGTCGCGCTTCCTGTTCCGTGTCGATGGTGATGTACCGGACAAGCGTCTGCGCGGTCGCGACCTGCGCCTGGCCTGGTATGAAGACGATCCCGCGCGCCGCAGCGCCTTGCGGGCAGGCCAGCATTGGCGTTTCGATGTACGCCTGCGCGCGCCGCGTGGCTTGCGCAACCCGGGCGGAGCAGATGCGGAGAAGTTCGCGATGGCCCAGCGCATCGCGGCGATGGGCTACGTGCGCTCGCCCGCCTCCGCGCGGCTGCTTGCGCCCGCACACGGAATCGACGCATGGCGCGACGGGATGTCCGAACGCATCGCCGTGGGCGTGCATCGTCCATCCTCGCGCTTCATCAGCGCGCTTGCGCTCGGCGACGTGCGCGGCCTGGCCGATGATGACTGGACCGTGCTCCGTGCCAACGGGCTGACGCATCTCATCGCGATCTCCGGATTCCACGTCGGGCTCGTCGCCGGCTTCTTCGCGTTGTTCGTGCGTGCGATGTGGTGGTCGTGGCCGACGCTGGCGCGCCGCGTCCCGGCGCCGATAGCGGCCGCGGCGGGCAGCGTGGTCGGCGCGGTCCTGTACGCCGCGGTCGCCGGCTTCGCGCTGCCGACCGTGCGCACGGCGTTGATGATCGTCATCGTGGCTGGTCTTCGCGGGCTGCGACGACGCATGCCGGCCGGCGAAAGCCTCGCGCTCGCAGCGTTCGCCATGTTGCTGGTCGATCCGTTGGCCGTGCTGTCGCCGGGTTTCTGGCTGAGCTTCGCCGGCGTCGGGTGGTTGCTGTGGTGCCTGCCGGACAGCGGCGCGAACACGGTCCGCGATTTCGTTTCCGCGCAGGCAGTGGCGACGGTCGGCCTGCTGCCGGTGGCGGCGATCCTGTTCGGGCAGGCATCGCTGGCGGGCCCGCTCGCGAACCTTGTCGCGGTGCCGTGGTGGAGCCTGGTCGTCGTGCCCATGGCACTGCTGGGACTGGGGCTGGAGTCGATGTTCCGTGGTGCGGGCGAATGGGCCTGGCAGGCTGCGGCGTGGTGTTTCGATCTGAGCTGGCCCCTGTTCGAATGGTTGGCGACGAGCCCGCTGTCGCTGTGGTGGCTGCCGGAACCTGCCTGGTTCGCCTTCCCGCTCGCGCTGCTGGGTGCGTTCTGCCTGCTGCTGCCACGCGGCACGCCCGGCAAGGCGCTCGCCGCATTGCTGTGGCTACCGCTGCTCTGGCCGGACCGGCGCCTGCCGGCCAGCCGCGAGGTCGAACTGACGGTGATCGACGTGGGGCAGGGGCAGGCGGTGCTGGTCCGTACCGCACGCCACGCGTTGCTGATCGACATGGGGCCGGCCGTGCAGGACGGTTTCGATGCGGGCGAACGCGCTGTCGTTCCGGTGCTGCACGCACTCGGCGTGCAGCGGCTGGATGCGGCGGTCGTGAGCCATGGCGACAACGACCATGTCGGTGGCTGGCCGGCCGTCGCGGCGCTGTATCCGGCGCCCGTGCTGTTCGCACCCGACGGCATGCACCTTCCCGCCAGTCGGCCCTGCCTCGCGGGCGAAGGCTGGACCTGGGACGGTGTCGCCTTCCGCTTCCTGCACCCGCCGCCCGATTTTCCGTACCTGGGCAACGAATCCAGCTGCGTGCTGCGGATCGAGGCCGGGGAACACGCCGCGCTGATCGCCGGGGACATCGGCGAGGTCATCGAACGCCGCCTCGCGCGCGAGCAGCCCGCCCAGGTCCGCGCCGACGTCGTGCTCGTCGCCCACCACGGCAGCGGCGGCTCCTCCGATCCCGCCTTCGTCGCCGCGACCGGCGCCAGGCAGGCGCTGGTGTCCTCCGGGCACGGCAACCGGTTCGGGCATCCGCGCCCGTTCGTGGTCGAACGCTGGCGCCATTCCGGGGCCGTCGTGCACGACACCGCCGGCGAGGGCGCCCTGCGCGTGCGCCTGGAATCCAGCGGGGTGACCGTGGAAGCGCGACGGCAGGCACATCCGCGCCTGTGGGACGCGGCGCGGCGCGGGGAGTCGCGTTCGGCTGGGCTATCCTATCGGGAAGAACGAGACGGCCGAGGGCCGGAGGGGTAGTTAGCGTGCTGGAACTGGTCAAGGCCGGCGGTTGGCCGATGATTCCGCTGTTGTTGCTGTCGGTGCTGGCCCTGACGCTGATCGTCGAGCGCGCCTGGACGCTGCGTCGCACCGCGGTCCTGCCGCCGAACCTGGGCAAGGAAGTCCGCACCTGGGCGGGCAGCGGCAAGCTGGATCCGGCCCACATCGAATCCCTCCGCCGCACCTCGCCGCTGGGCGAACTGCTGGCCGCCGCGCTCGACGTCCGCCTGCGTCCGCGCGACCAGATCCGCGAGCGCATCGAGGACGTGGGCCGCCACCTCGTCCACAAGATGGAGCGCTACCTGAACACGCTGGGCACCATCGCCGCCGCCGGCCCGCTGCTGGGCCTGTTCGGCACGGTGGTCGGCATGATCCAGATGTTCCTGGGCATCCTCGACCACGGCATCGGCGACGTGAACCAGCTGGCCGGCGGCATCGGCAAGGCGCTGGTGTGCACGGCCACCGGCATGATCGTCGCGATCCCGGCGCTGGCCGCCCACCGCTGGTTCCGCGGCCGCATCTCCGAGTACATCGTCGCGATGGAGCACGAAGCCATCGCCCTGATGGACACGCTCGACACCCGCCCGGCCACCGCCGTGCGCGCGCCGCAGGCTGCCTGAGGCGCTCCGCACGATGCGTATCCGCGACCACCGCGCAGACGATGAGCCGCACATCGACCTGGTGCCGCTCATCGACGTGATCCTGGTGCTGCTCATCTTTTTCGTCGTCACCGCGACCTTCGACGCGCGCTCGGTGCTCAAGCTCGAACTGCCGCGCGCCACGGGCGAGGCCAACACCGATCCGGCGAAGGCGCTGATCGTGCTGGTGAACGCCGACGGACGCTACTTCGTCGACGATCGCGAAGTGCTGCGCAGCGATGTCGAATCGCTCAAGAGCACGATCGCCGAAGTCGCCGGCAACGACCGCCACCGTCCCGTGATGCTGCGTGCCGACGCGCGCACGCCGTACCAGGCGGTCGTCACCGTGTACGACGCACTCGGCCAGCTCGGTTTCCGAAAGGTGATGAACGCGACCGCGCCGCAGACGCACGAGGCCGCGGAGGCATCGAGGTGACCACCGAAGTCTCCGCCGGGAAGATCTACCGACGGCTGCTGCATTTCGTCGCGCCGTACCGCGGCGTGCTCATCATCGCGCTGGTCGGCATGCTGATCGAAGCCGGCGCCGCCGGCGCGTTCGCCAAGCTGATGAACCCGATGGTCGACGAGACCTTCGTCACCCGCAATCCGAACGTCAGCCTCGTCCTGCCGCTGGCCATCATCGGCATCTTCGTCGCACGCGGGATCGCCGGCTATCTGACCGACACCTTCATGGCGCGCGCCGGCCGCAGCATCGCGCGCGACCTGCGCGTGCAGGTGCTCGGCAAGTACCTGCGCCTGCCGGGCCTGCGCTTCGACACCGAACCGGTGTCGTCGATGCTCACGCGCCTGGGCTCGGACAGCGACCAGGTCGCGCAGGCCGCCATCGACGCGGCCAAGGTGATGCTGCAGCAGTCGCTGCAGGTGCTGGTGATGCTGGGCGTGATGCTCTACACCAGCTGGCGCGTGACGCTCGCCGTGTTGCTGCTGGGCCCGCTGCTGGCCTGGACGATGGACAAGGTCGGGCGCCGTTACCGCCGCATCGGCCACCGCATCCAGGAGAGCGGCGCGCAACTGCTGCAGTCGGCCGACCAGGCGTTGTCGAACCACCAGGAAGTGAAGGTCTACGGCGCGCAGGCGACGGAGCTTTCGCGCTACACGAGCCAGGCGAACCACCACCTGCGCCTGAGCCTGAAGGTCGAATCCACTCGCAGCATTTCCTCGGCGATGGTCCAGCTGATGGGGGCCATCGGCCTTGCCATGCTGCTGTTCTTCGCCGGTCGCGAAGCGATGCAGGGCCGCCTGACCGCCGGCGAATTCGTCAGTCTCATGGTCGCCATGCTTGCCGTGATTCCCGCGCTGAAGCAGCTCACCAACGTGCAGGGCATGCTGCAGCGTGGCGTGGCGTCGGCCGAACGCCTGTTCGACGTGATCGACACGCCGGATGAAGTCGACAGCGGCACGCAGCCGCTCGACCGCGCGCAGGGCCTGCTTGAATTCCGCCATGTGACCGCTCGTTATCCGGGGCAGGCCGAGCCTGCGCTGTCGGACATCACCTTCGAAGCGCGGCCCGGCACGGTCACCGCGATCGTCGGCCGTTCCGGCAGCGGCAAATCCACGCTCATCAAGCTGATCCCGCGTTTCTACGACGCCGAGTCCGGGCAGATCCTGCTCGATGGCCATCCGCTGCAGGATTACCGCCTCAGCGACCTGCGCCGCCAGGTCGCGCTGGTCGGGCAGCAGGTGATGCTGTTCGACGGCACCGTTGCGGCCAACGTCGCCTTCGGCGAGATGCAATCGGCCGACTCCGAAGCGCTGGAGCGCGCCGTTCGCGGCGCCAACGCGATGGAGTTCGTCGAGCGGCTGCCGCAAGGGTTGCAGACCGACATCGGCGCCAAGGGCGGCAAGCTGTCGGGCGGCCAGCGCCAGCGACTGGCGATCGCGCGCGCGATGCTGAAGGACGCGCCCATCCTGATCCTCGACGAAGCCACCGCCGCGCTGGACACCGAATCCGAGCGCCTCGTGCAGGGCGCACTGGATACGCTGATGCCCAATCGCACGACGCTGGTCATCGCGCATCGCCTGTCGACCATCGAGCACGCCGACCAGGTGCTGGTGCTCGACCAGGGCCGCATCGTCGAGCGAGGTACGCATTCGCAACTGCTGGCGATGGGCGGGCTGTACGCCCACCTGCATCGCATGCAGTTCCGCGAGGTCGAATGAGAAGGGGCTCGCGGTTGGAAGCAGGCTCGACGAAGCGCGGCTCGATGAGGAAGGCACGGTGAGCAAGGGCCCGGTGAATCCCCCGGCGTACTGGTACGGCGACTTGCCGGTTCCGTTCGGCTCGCGCCTGCTGTCCGGCGTGTACGGCGCGCTCAGCGGCCTGCGTCGCGGCGCGTACCGCAAGGGCTGGCTCAAGCGCGGCCATCCGGGCGTGCCGGTGCTGGTGGTCGGTAATCTCACCGCCGGTGGCGCGGGCAAGACGCCGCTGACGATCGCACTGGTCGAACGGCTGCGCGCAGAAGGCTTCAATCCCGGCGTCGCCAGCCGCGGTTACGGGCGCGAAGACGCCGGTACAGCACGCTGGGTCGATACGAAAAGCGATGCCGCCCAGGGCGGCGACGAGCCGGTGCTCATCGCCCAGCGCACGGGCGCACCGGTGCGTGTGGACAAGGATCGCGCGAGCGCGGCGAAGGCGCTCGCGCAGGCCGGCTGCGACATCGTCATCTGCGACGACGGCCTGCAGCACTACCGGCTGGCGCGCGACATCGAGATCGAAGTGGTCGACGGCCGTCGTCGTTACGGCAACGGCCGCCTGCTGCCTGCAGGCCCGTTGCGCGAGCTTCCCGAGCGCGCACAGACCTGCGATTTCCGCGTGGTGAACGTCGGCACCGGCGGCACCGACACGGGCTTTGGCGAATGGGCGATGCGGCTGGTGGCCGACGTGGCCGACCCCATGCTCGGCGGACGCCCGCGCAAGGTCGGTTCGTTCTCCGGCCAGCGCGTGCACGCCGTCGCCGGCATCGGCGATCCGGAGCGCTTCTTCGCCACGCTGCGCGAGTTCGGCATCGCCGTCGTGCCGCATGCCTTTTCCGATCACCACCAGTACCAGGCTGGCGATTTCGAATTCGGCAGTCGCGAACTGCCCGTGCTGATGACAGAGAAGGACGCGGTGAAGTGCGCCGCCTTCGCCGATGACCGCTTCTTCAGCGTGCCGGTGCGCGCGGAATTGCCGGAAGCGTTCTGGGTGAGCCTGCTGGACCGCGTCACGTCGAAGGCGCGGCAGTACCGCGAAGCTCGTGCTCCAGGAGCGAAGAACGCATGAACACCGACGCCCCCGATTTCGTCGTCGCCATTCCCGCGCGCTACGCCGCGAGCCGCCTGCCGGGCAAGCCGCTGCGCCTGCTCGCGGGCGAGCCGATGGTGTTGCACGTCGCCCGTCGCGCGCTGGCGGCCGGCGCGCGCGAGGTGTGGATCGCAACCGACGACGACCGCATCGCAACCGCGCTGGAAGGCGCCGGCGTGCGCGTGGCGATGACTTCGCCCGACCACGCTTCCGGCACCGATCGCCTCGCCGAGTGTGCCCGGATCGCAGGCTGGGACGAGGAGACGATCGTGGTGAACCTGCAGGGCGACGAACCCTTCGCGCCGGCGGCCGGGATTCGCGCCGTGGCTGAGCTCATGCGTGCGGGCGACACGGAAATGGCGACCCTCGCCGCGGCCGTAACGGACGTGGAAACCCTGTTCGACCCGAATGCGGTGAAGCTCGTGCGCGCCGACGACGGACGCGCGCTGTACTTCAGCCGCGCGCCGATTCCGTGGCCGCGCGATGCCTTCGCGCAGGACCGCGGCCGGATGCCCGAGGGCGGCCCGTGGCTGCGTCACATCGGCATCTACGGGTATCGCGCCGGCTTCCTCCCGCGCTTCACGGCGCTGCCGCCGGGTCGGCTGGAGCGCATCGAATCGCTGGAGCAGCTGCGCGTGCTGGAAGCCGGCTATCGCATCGCCGTCGGCATCACGCCCGAGCCGTTCCCGCCCGGCGTGGACACCCCGGAAGACCTCGCGCGTGCCGAAGCCTGGATCGCCGCCGGCCATGGCTGAGCCTGTTCGCCTGCTGGTCGTCTGCCTGGGGAACATCTGCCGCTCCCCGGTTGCCGAGGGGGTGCTGCGCGCACGCATCGGTACCTCGACGCTGGCCGGGAAGGTGGCGCTGGATTCGGCAGGCACCGGCGACTGGCACGTTGGCGAGCCACCGGACCGGCGGGCGATCGCCAACGCCGCCGGGCACGGCATCGACATCGGCGGCCTGCGCGCGCGCCAGTTGTCGGCGGCCGATTACCGGGACTTCGACTGGCTGCTCTGCGCCGATCGCGCGAACCTGCGCGACGTCCGCGCCCGCGCCCCGGCCGAAGCGCACGCCCGCGTCGCGCTGCTGCTGGACTGGGCCGGCGTGGAGGACGAAGGCGAGATCCCGGATCCGTACACCGGCGGGGCGTCGCAGTTCGAGCACGTCTACCAGTTGCTCGATCGCGCCGCCGACGGGGTGATCGCGCGGTTGCGCCGCGAATACCCCTCGCGCCTGGGCTGAACACGTCCGTCCAGCGCTTGCGGACGCGTTGCGAACGGCCTGTCGTCTTGCCCTGACGCATAATCGGCCCCATCCCTGAGCCGATGTTCATGACCGCAATTCCCGCCCTCGTCCCGTACCGCTTCGCGGCCTCGATCCGTGCCGGGCATGCCTGTGCAGGGTCGGCGCATTCATGAGCCTGGCCGCCGCACCGGCCTTCGACGGAAAGGCCTTCGTCAAGCACCTGAGTACCGCGCCGGGCGTGTACCGGATGATCGCGGCGGACGATGCCGTGCTTTACGTCGGCAAGGCGGGCGTCCTGAAGAATCGCGTTTCCAGCTACTTCAATGCCACGCCGAAGTCGGCCCGCATCATGGCGATGCTGGCGCAGACGGCGCGCATGGAAGTCACGGTGACCCGCACCGAAGCCGAAGCGCTGATCCTGGAAAACCAGCTGATCAAGTCGCTCAAGCCGCGTTACAACGTGCTGCTTCGCGACGACAAGAGCTACCCGTACGTACTGATGACGCAGGAGGCGTGGCCGCGCATCGCGATGCACCGAGGGCCGCGTTCGGCACCGGGTCGCTATTTCGGTCCGTATGCGAGCGTGGGCGCCGTGCGCGACACGCTCAACCTGATGCACAAGCTGTTCAAGCTGCGCAGTTGCGAGGACAGCGTGTTCCGCAATCGCTCGCGCCCGTGCCTGCAACACCAGATCGGGCGCTGCAGCGCGCCGTGCGTCGGCCTCGTCGGTGCACGCGATTACGCTGAGAGCGTGCGGCGCTCCGGCCTGTTCCTCGAAGGCCGCAGCGACGAGTTGAGCGATGAACTCGTGAAGTCGATGGAAGCGGCGAGCGTGCGCCTGGACTTCGAGGAAGCCGCGCGCCTGCGCGATCTGGTGCAGTCGATCCGCAGCCTGCAGGCGCGGCAGTATGTCGATGGGCGCGCTGCGGACCTGGACGTGCTGGCCATCGCGATGCATGGCGTGACCGCGTGCGTGATGCTGCTGGCCTTCCGCGACGGCCGCAACCTCGGCACGCGTGCGTTTTTCCCGAAGACCAACGGCAGCGAGAACGCAGAGGAAGTGCTCGCCGCGTTCGTGTCGCAGTTCTATGGCGAACAGACCCCGCCGCGGGAGATCGTGCTCGACCGCGACATTCCCGATCGCGACCTGATCGAGCACGCGCTTTCGAGCACGTCGGATCGCCGCGTGCAGATCAAATGCAATGTGCGTGCGGAACGGGCGGGGTATGTGGATCTTGCGCGCCGCAACGCGGAGCTGGCGCTGGCCGCCGAACGCACCAGCCACGCCGCGCAGCACGCGCGCGCGGAAGGGTTGCGCGAACTGCTTGGACTTCAGGCGCTGCCTTCGCGCATCGAGTGTTTCGACATCAGCCACACGATGGGCGAGGCGACCGTGGCTTCGTGCGTGGTGTTCGATGCGCAGGGGCCGGTGCGCGGCCAGTACCGTCGCTTCAACATCTCCGGTATCGAGCCCGGCGACGATTACGCCGCGATGCACCAGGCGATCGAACGCCGCTTCCGCCGGGCAGTGGAGGAGGGAGGCGTGACGCCGGACGTCCTGCTGATCGATGGTGGCGCCGGCCAGGTGGCGCAGGCGAGGGCGGTGCTGGACGACCTGGGAGTGGAGGGCGTCGCGCTGGTGGGCGTGGCGAAAGGGCCTGAACGCCGCCCCGGCGAGGAGGAACTGCTCCTTCCCGACGGACGGACGGTCCGGCCCGGCGCGGAGTCGCCGGCCCTCCAGCTGGTGCAGCAGGTTCGCGACGAAGCGCACCGTTTTGCGATCACCGGCCACCGCGGACGCCGCCAGAAGGCGCGCAACACCAGTCGCCTGGAAGACATCGCCGGCATCGGCCCGCGCCGTCGCGCTAATCTGTTGCGGCATTTCGGCGGGCTCGGCGGGCTCAAGGCCGCGGGAATCGAGGAGATCGCACGCGTGGACGGCATCAACGACGCGCTCGCCGAGCGCATCTATGCGACCCTTCATGGACTGGACGTGCCCGACAAGCCCGTCGAGCGAACCACCCCGTCGGACGCCCCCGAACCGACCGGCAATGCGCGGAGCGAAGGATGAAGTTGACCGTACCCACCATGCTGACCCTGCTGCGGATCATGCTGATCCCGGTGTTGGTGCTGGTCTTCTACCTGCCCTACAAGTGGACGAACTTCGCGGCCGCTTTCATCTTCGCGTTCGCGTCGGTCACCGACTGGCTCGACGGCTGGATCGCGCGTCGCTACAACCAGTTCTCGGCATTCGGCGCGTTCCTGGATCCGGTGGCCGATAAACTGATGGTCGCCATCGCATTGCTTCTGACGGTGCAGAAGCATCCGACGGTGTGGATGGCATTGTGGGCGGCGGTGATCATCGGCCGCGAAATCGCGGTTTCCGCGCTGCGCGAGTGGATGGCCGAACTCGGCCAGCGCGCCACGGTGAAGGTCGCGACGATCGGCAAGATCAAGACGATCGTGCAGATGGTGGCGCTGGTATGCCTGCTCTATCAGGAGCCGTTGCTCGGCATCAACGTGTTCGTGATGGGTGAATGGTTGCTGGCTGCTGCTGCACTGCTGACGCTGTGGTCGGGGTTTGCCTACCTTCGTGCTGCATGGCCGGTATTGCGCGAAGACGCGCGTTCATAGAGAATATGCACATCGCGAACGCACACGCATTCGACGATCCGACCCGGGAATGGCATCCAGGTCGGCCGGTTCGGGAAGTCTTCTGACAGGACTTCCCACGGAGTGAAAAAGGTGTTGACACTTTTCATTCCATGCCTAAAATGTCGGTTCCTCTGCGGGAATAGCTCAGTTGGTAGAGCACGACCTTGCCAAGGTCGGGGTCGCGAGTTCGAGTCTCGTTTCCCGCTCCAGTTTCAGACAAGGCCCCGTTTT